>Ga0073899_10002137_pt1 | contig 17839 bp, 16 predicted proteins | sample KloWWTmetaKNB5Ph_FD_88975 | JGI IMG/M metagenome (GOLD analysis project Ga0073899, IMG submission 88975) | Active sludge microbial communities from Klosterneuburg, Austria, studying microevolution and ecology of nitrifiers - Klosterneuburg... | ecosystem: Engineered > WWTP > Aerobic digester >... | reverse complement strand
GAGTAGCCCAGCGTCGCCGACGCCCACGGCGTCTCGCGCAGGCGCTGGTACTGCAGGCCGTCGTTGCCCAGGAGCGAGCCCATGCCGCGCGAGCCCATGTGGTCGGGCATTCGGGCGCCCGAGGATTCGCCGAGGAACACGAGCGGGATGCCGCGCTGCGCGGCCACGCGGCGCATGTGGGCGATCTTGCGGCCGTTGGTGGCGCCGCTGGAGGCACCCATCACGGTGAAGTCGTTGGAGACGATCGCGGCCTCGCGCCCGCCGACCTTCCCGAAGCCGGCGATCTTGCCGTCGCAGGGAGAGCGGTCGCGGTCGGCGGGCACCGCGGAGGTCGCGAAGAGCCCCGACTCGATGAAGGTGCCGGGGTCGACGAGGCGATCGAGGCGCGCGCGCGCGCTGAGCACGCCCGCGGCGGCGCGCCTGGCGAGCCTCTCCGGCCCGCCCATGGCGCGGGCGGCGGCCTCGCGGCGCGCGTACTCGCGCTCGAGCTTCTCGGCGCGTTCCTGGAGGGGGTCGGGGGCTGCCTGCATGGGTCGTGCCTCAGAGGACATATCGCTGGTAGCGCTCGAGCTGCGCCTTGGCGCTCTGCAGGCCCTCGCGGCGCAGCCGCTCCGCCTCCGCGGCGTCGCCACGGCGCATGGCCTCGAGGGTCGCGAGGTGCTGCCGGCGGCCCACCTCGGCGCGGCCGGGCAGGATGATGATGCGGCGGATGAGGACCTGCGTCTTCTCGTAGATGGTGTCGAGCATCTCGGCGAGGACGGGGTTGGCGGCCGCCTCGATGATGCGGCGGCGCAGCCGCTCGTACTGGTCGATGTAGGTGTCGAGGTCGCCGCGCTCGATGAGGGCCTTCATCGGCCCGCGGAAGCGCTCGACGTCCTCCTGCCAGTGCGCGTTCGGGACGCGCTCGGTGGCGAGCCGCGCGGCCAGGCCCTCGAGCACCTCGCGCAACTCGTAGATGTGGAAGACCTGCGAGAGATCCAGGCGCATCACGACGGCGCCGCGGTTGGGAATGCGCTCGACGAGCCCGCGCTGCTCGAGTGCCGCCAGCGCGTCGCGGATGCGCGTGCGCGGCACGCCGAACTCCTCGGCGAGGTCGGTCTCGCGCAGCTTCGCGCCCGGCGCGATGGCCTGCGTCGCGATGCGGCCGCGCAGCACCTGGAAGATGTCCGGCACGCTCCCGCCCGCGGCCTTGCGTCCCCGGGGGGGCGTGGGCCTGCTGCGCGCCGCTGGTGCCGGGGATTTCTTCGCCGCCAAGGGGGCCTCCGTTCGCAACCGCGACGCTACCCGCCCGCCCGGCAAAGTGTCAACAGTTATGTCGGCAAAATGGTGACAAGATTGTTGACGAAATGCCGGCGCGGCCCCCACAATCGCCCGGCGAACGTGGCCGGAGGGGTCCGGCGCGCATCGGGAGGGGGGCGGACATGCCGCAGGGAAGCGCGCCGGTCGAAGGGCCCTTGTCGGGCTACCGCGTGCTCGAGATGGGTTCCACGGTCGCGGGCCCCTTCTGCGGGCGGCTGCTCGCGGACTTCGGCGCGGAGGTGATCAAGGTGGAGCCCGCCGGGGGCGACCCGGTGCGGACGATGGGCAAGCGCCACCACGGGAAGTCCCTCTACGCGGCCAGCATCTTCCGCAACAAGGCGCTCATCTGCGTCGACCTGCGCGAGGCCGAGGGCCAGGAGGCCATGCGGCGGCTGGCGGCGAAGTGCGACGTGGTCGTGGAGAACTTCCGGCCCGGCGGGCTGGAGAAGTGGGGCCTGGGCTACGAGGATCTCTCTCGCATCAACCCGGGGCTCGTGATGGTGCGCATCAGCGGCTTCGGCCAGACGGGCCCCTACGGCCAGCGCGCCGGCTACGGCGTGATCGGCGAGGCGGTGAGCGGCATCCGTCACATCACGGGCGACCCGGACCGGCCGCCGAGCCGCGTGGCGGTCTCGATCACCGACTACATCACCGGCCTCTACGGCGCGTTCGGGGCGACGATGGCGCTGCTCGCCCGCGGCCGCACGGGGCGCGGGCAGTACGTCGACACCGCGCTCTACGAGTGCGCCTTCAGCTTCATGGAGCCGCACATCCCGGCCTACGACAAGCTCGGCGTGGTCGCGATGCGCGCGGGCTCGCGGCTTCCGGACAGCACGCCGAACAACCTCTTCGTGAGCCGCGACCGGCAGTTCATCCACATCACGGCGATGGGGGACGCGACCTTCCGGCGGCTCGCGGGGTGCATGGGCAGCCCGGGGCTCGCCGACGACGAGCGCTTCCGCGACGCGCGCGACCGGTCGAGCCACCACGAGGCGCTGGACGACCTCATCGCGCAGTGGGCCGGGACGCTGGATCTCGCCGACCTCGAGGCGCGCCTGCACGAGGCCGGCGTGCCCGCCACGCGGATCTTCACCATCGCCGACATCTTCGGCGATCCCCACTACCGGGCGCGCGGCATGATCGCGCGCGTCCCCGACGAGGACCTGGGCGACGTGGCGATGGCCGCCCCCGTGCCACGGCTCTCGGCAACGCCCGGCGGCATCCGCCACGCGGGACGGCGCGTGGGGCAGGACACGCGGCGGGTGCTCCACGAGGTGGCGGGTTACACGGACGCGGAGCTCGACCGGCTCGAGGTCGCCGGGGTGATCCTGCGCGACACCGGCGGGGCCGGCGAGGAAGCGGCGGCGGGCGAGCGGGGTGGCGCCGCCTGAGGCGCCGCCCATCGGTCACGGCAGGTTCGACACGGAAAGGCACGCGATGGCGACGAAGGAAGTCAGGTCCGAGATCACCGGTTCGGTGTGGAAGATCGTGAAGCAGGTGGGCGACGCGGTCGGCGAGGAGGACGCGCTCATGATCCTCGAGTCCATGAAGATGGAGATCCCGGTCCTCGCCGAGGCGACGGGCAAGGTCGCCGAGATCCGCGTGAGGGAGGGCGAGCCGGTGGCCGAGGGCCAGGTGCTCGCCGTCCTGGAGTCCTGAGGTGACCTGGCAGCCGGAAGCCGACGAGATCGCGCGCCGCCGCGCCTTCGCCGACGCGCTGGGCGGCCCGGAGGCGATCGACCGCCACCACGCCCAAGGCCGGAACACGGTGCGCGAGCGCATCGCCGGGCTCGTGGACGCGGGCTCCTTCCAGGAAGTGGGCAAGCTCGCGGGCAAGGGCACCTACGAAGGCGGCAGGCTCGTGAAGGTGGTCCCTGCGCCCTACGTGATGGGGCTGGGGAAGATCGACGGGCGCCCCGTGGCCGTGGGGGGCGAGGACTTCACCGTGCGCGGCGGCACGAGCTGGGGCAGCGACCGCCGCAAGGGCGGGCAGGGCGGCTTCGTCGAGGACCTCGCGCACGAGTACCGCATCCCCCTCGTGAACCTCATCGACGGCGCCGGCGGCAGCGTGACTTCCGCCACGCGGCGCGGCTACACCGTCTTTCCGGGCGTCCACGGCTTCGAGCGCTCCGTGCAGCTGATGGCCGAGGTGCCCGTGGTGTGCGCCGTGATGGGCACCGCCGCCGGCGGGCCCGCGGGGCGCGCGATCCTCGCCCACTGGTCGGTGATGGTGAAGGGCACGAGCCAGGTGTTCGCCGCGGGCCCGCCGGTCGTCGCGAGGTCCCTCGGGCAGAAGATCGACAAGGAAGCGCTCGGCGGGGCGGCGGTGGCGGTCGACATGGCCGGCACCATCGACAATGCGGCCGATTCCGAGGGCGACTGCTTCGCGATGATCCGGCGCTACCTCTCCTACATGCCGCAGAACGTCTGGGAGCTTCCGCCGGCGGTCGCCTGCGACGACCCGCCCGACCGGCGCGAGGAGGCGCTGCTCACCATCGTGCCGCGCGAGCGCCGCCAGCCCTACAACATGCGCAAGCTGCTGGGGCTCGTCGTGGACCGCGATTCGCCCTTCGAGATCCAGCCCACCTTCGGCCGGGCCGTCATCACCACGCTCGCGCGCCTGAACGGGAAGGTGGTCGGCGTGATCGCCAACAACCCGATGGTGAACGGCGGTGCCATGGACGTGAAGGCCGCGCGCAAGCAGGCCCACTTCATCCAGCTCTGCGACACCTTCCACATCCCCATCGTCTTCCTGGTCGACGTGCCGGGGTTCATGGTGGGCCAGCAGGCCGAGCAGGCGGCGACGCTGCGCGAGGGGATGCGCAGCGTCTACATCGCCCTGCAGGCGACCGTGCCGATGCTCACCGTCGTCATCCGCAAGTGCTACGGCATGGCCGGCATGGGCACGACCGACAAGAACGGCCTGGACTTCAAGATCGCGTGGCCTTCGGCCGAGTGGGGCTCGCTGCCCGTGGAGGGAGGCGCCGCGGCGGCCTTCAAGCGCGAGATCCAGGCGGCGCCGGATCCGGCGGCGAAGCTGCGCGAGCTCGAGGCGCAGCTTCGCGAGCTGGCCTCGCCCCTCCTCACGGCCGAGGCCTTCGCCGTGGAGGACGTGATCGACCCCCGCGAGACGCGCGCCTACCTCTGCCGCTTCGTCGACGCCATGCAGGGGCGCCTGGCGACGACGCTGGGCATCAAGGCCCGGGCCGGGGTGCCTCCCTAGGGCCCTTGGCGCCCCGTCCGGGCAGGCTGGCCAAGAACCCCGCCAAGGGGTTAAAATACAAGGCTTTTTCGATCACCCACCGGGCGGTGGGCGGCAGATCTTTCGGACGGAATTATGAAAACGGCTCAGGAATTGCGCAGCGGCAACGTGTTCATGGTGGGCAAGGACCCGATGGTCGTGCTCCGCGCGGAGTACAACAAGGGCGGGCGCAACGCCGCCACCATGAAGATGAAACTCAAGAACCTCCTCACCGGCTCCAACACGGAGACCGTGTACAAGGCGGACGAGAAGTTCGAGCTCCTCATGCTCGAGAAGCGGGAAGTGACCTACTCCTACTTCGCGGACCCCATGTACGTGTTCATGGACGGCGACTTCAACCAGTACGAGATCGAGAAGGAAGTCCTCACGGACGCGCTCGCCTACCTCGAGGAAGGCATGCCCTGCGAGGCGACCTTCTACGAGGGGCGCGCGATCTCGGTGGACATCCCGACCACGGTCGTGCGCGAGGTCACCTACACCGAGCCCGCCGTGCGCGGCGACACCTCGGGCAAGGTGCTCAAGCCCGCCAAGCTCGCCAACGGCCACGAGGTGCAGGTGCCGGCCTTCTGCGCCACGGGCGACAAGATCGAGATCGACACGCGCACCAACGAGTACAAGCGCCGCGTGAACTGATCATTGCCGCCGCTCGGTGTTCGCAAGGGGCGCTTCGGCGCCCCTTGTTTTTTGGGAACCGCAGATGAAAGGCGGGGGAACCGCGGATGAACGCAGATGAACGCAGATTGTTCATGAGTTCGGTGGCGCCCTGCCTTTCGGCGCCCATCGCGCCACGGCCACGATGCAAGGAAGGTTCACCGACCATCTGCGTTCATCTGCGTTCATCCGCGGTTCCCCCGCCTTTGCCTTGGGCTTCCCGGACCGGACCCGCGAGCCCACGGGAGACAGGGCGCCCGGCGCCCCTCTCCCTAGTCGATGAGCTTGCCGCCCTCGTAGAACGGGTAGGGCCCGTCGAAGCGGCCGATGGCGGCGGTGTGCGTGACCACGCCGAGGCCCTCGCGCCACAGGTGCAGCTGGAAGCCGGGCGGCTCCAGCACGAATCGCGAGGCGGCCCGCGGGTCGAGGTCGAGCGCCACCTGGTGCGCGGGGCTCGGGCAGGTGGAGGCGATGGTGCCTCCGAAGCGGGTCTGGATCGCGCGATGCAGGTGGCCGGCGATCACCAGCGCCACCTGGGGGTGCCGGCGGATCACCGCGTCCAGCGCCGCGGCGTTGTCCAGGCCGATGTCGTCCATGTGGCCGATGCCCGTGGAGAAGGGCGGGTGGTGGAGGGCCACGATGGTGGGTCGCGGGCGTCCTGCCGCGAGCGTCGCCTCCAGCCACTCCAGCTGGTGCGCTGCCAAGGCGCCGCCGCTCCTCATGGGAACGACCGTGTCGAGTGCCACCAGCCGGACCGGCCAGTCGTCGATCGCGTAGTCGATCGTTTCCGCGCGCTGGCGCAGGTAGGCGTGGGAGGGGAAGGCCGCGCGCATGCCGTCGCGGTCGTCATGGTTTCCCGGCATCAGGTAGCAGGGCATCGGCAGCGGGGCGAGCCAGCGGGCGAGTTGCCGGTACTCCTCGGGCCGTCCGAAGTCGGTGAGGTCGCCCGTGAGGATCACCGCGTCGGGCCTCTGGGGCAGCGCGAGCAGGTGCTCGACGCATCGCTGCAGCGCGCCGGCCGTGTCCACGCGACGGTAGGAGAGCTTTCCCTCGGCCTTGATGTGCAGGTCCGTGACCTGCGCGAGCAGGAACCGGTTCATGCGGCACGCGGGTGCTGCGCCAGGAGGGCGCCCGGCTCGACGCGCAGGTGCACCGTTTCGCCGCTGGGCCAGGTACGCCGCTCCGCCGTCTCGACGATGAGCGGCGCCTCGGCGCCCGCGTCGATCACGAGCCGGGTGTGGTCGCCGAGGAAGAACGAGGAAAGGACCTTGCCGCTGAGCTGCCCCTTCGAGGCGTCGACGAGCCGGGCGTCCTCGGGGCGGAACTGCACGGCGTCGGCGTCGAGCCCTTCGAGCGGCAGGCGGCCGGATGGCACCACGAGCTCGCCGCCTTCGCGGCGGCCGGACAGGCGGTTCATCGTGCCGATGAACTCCGCCACGAAGGCCGACGACGGCCGGTAGTAGATGTCCTGCGGCGTGCCCACCTGCGCGATGCGGCCCTTCTCCATCACCACGATGCGGTCGCCCAGCGACATCGCCTCGGCCTGGTCGTGGGTGACGTAGATGGCGGTGACCCCCAGCTCGCGAAGCAGCCGGTCGATCTCGATGCGCAGCTGCTCGCGCAGCTTGGCGTCGAGCGCGGTGAGGGGCTCGTCCAGGAGCAGAACGCGCGGATGCACGGCAAGCGCCCGCGCGAGCGCCACGCGCTGGCGCTGCCCGCCCGAGAGCTGGTCCACGCCGCGCGTGGCGAAGGCGCGCAGGTCCACGAGGTCCAGCATCTCCTCCACGCGCCTGCGGCGCTCGGCCTCGCCCTGGCCACGCACCCTCAGCCCATACCCGATGTTCTCGGCCACGTTCATGTTGGGGAAGAGGGCGTAGCTCTGGAAGACCATGCCGACGCCGCGCTTCTCGATCGGCAGGGGCGTCACGTCCTCCTCGCCGAAGCGCACGCGCCCACCCGTGTCCGGCGTCTCCAGGCCCGCGACGATGCGCAGCGTGGTCGTCTTGCCGCAGCCCGAGGGGCCCAGCAGCGCGATGGTCTCGCCGGCGGCGACGTCGAGGGTAAGCGGCTCGAGGGCGCGCGTGCCGTCGTCGAAGGTCTTGGCGCAGTTCTCCAGCCGGATGGCGATGGCCACGGGTCAGGCCCTCCGCGATTGCGCCCGCTGCGATGCCCACTGCATGGCGACGAGGAGCGGGATGATGATGACGAAGAAGATGAGCGTGTATGCCGAGCCGATCTCGAGCCGCATCGAGGCGTAGCTGTCGGCGAGGCCCACGGGCAGCGTGCGCGTGAGTGGCGTGTGCAGCATCCAGGTGAGATTGAACTCGCCCAGCGAAAGAGTGACCACCATGAGCGAGCCGGCGAGGATGCCAGGCGCGGCGTTCGGCAGCACCACCGACAGGAATCGCCGCGCGAACCCGGCGCCCAGGCTCGCGGCGGCCTCCTCGAGGGTCCTCAGGTCGACGGCCAGCATGACCGCGAGCACCGAGCGCACCATGAAGGGCAGCGTGAAGAGCACGTGCCCGACCAGGATGAACATCGGGCTCGCCCGGAAGTCGCGCCAGCCGCCGTAGAGGAGGATCAGCGCAAGCGCGGTCGCGAGCCCGGGAACGGCCACCGGCAGCACGAGCAGTTCCTCGAAGGCGCGCGTCCAGCGGTTCTGCACCCGCGCGAGCGCGTAGGCGGCGGGGATGCCGATGGCGAGCGTGATGGCGAGGCACCCGAGGGCGACGCCAATCGACATCGCCACCGTGCCGGAGTAGAGCGACCATACCTCGCCGATCCAGCGCAGCGTCAGGCCGCTCTTCAGGCCCAGGAAGAAGTTCTCGGTGATGCCGGCGAGGATGGACAGCCCCACCGGCACCACGAGGAACGCGCACACGGCGAGCGTCACGGCCGCCTGGGCCCAGAAGCGCAGGGGACGCGCGCGCAGGCTCATGCCGACGCCGCCACGCCCGCGCCCGAGGCGGTGCGGGCCAGCGCGAGCACGGCCCACGTGATGAGCCCGAGCACGATGGAAAGCGCCGCCGCCATGGAGAAGTTCGCGTAGTTGGTGAACTTGTTGTAGATCGTGATCGGCAGCACGTTGATCTGCGTGGCCAGCGTGAAGGCGGTGCCGAAGGCGCCCATGGAGGTGGCGAAGCAGATGGCACCGGAGGAAAGGAGCGCAGGCTGAAGTGCCGGCAGGATCACGTCGCGCGTCACCTGCCACGGCGTGGCGCCCAGCGACCGCGCGGCCTCCTCGAGCGCGGGGTCCAGCTTCTCGATGGAAGCCATGAGCGTGAGGATCACGCGCGGGATGGAGAAGTACAGGTAGCCGGTGAAGAGGCCGGCCATCCCGTAGGCGAAGACGAGCTTCTCGCCGAAGGCCCATTCCGTGAGGTCCCCGATGAGCCCCTGCCGGCCGGCGAAGAGGATCACGAGGAAGCCCACCACGACGCCGGGAAACGCGAGGGGCAGCGTGAGCACCGCCATGAGCATGCTGCGCCCCGGAAACCGGTTGCGCTGGAGGAAGAGCCCCGCCACCAGGGAGAGGGCCAGCGTCGCGACCGTCGTCGCGGCCGACAGCGCGACCGTGGAAACGAGGCTCTTGAAGTACTGCGCGTTGGTGACGACCGCCGCGTAGGCCGCGAGCCCCTCCTTGCCGCTGCCTCCGACCTGCAGGAGGCGCGCCATCGGCAGGAGCCAGAAGGCCAGGAACACCACGAGCGCCGGCAGCGCCAGCGCCAGCGCCCGGGTGCGGTCGCGGGCCGCGACGTCCAAGCTACTGCGCTTCCCTGAGGTAGCGGTCGCTGAACGCCTTCTGCACGGCAGCCATCTTGCCGTAGTCGAGAGGCTTGGCACGCGCGTACTCCGAAGCAGGCAGGAACCGCGCCTGCGCCTCCTTGGAGATGGCGCTGGGGCGGATCGGGCGCAGGAACGCGTTGGCCCACACCGCCTGCCCGGCATCGGACATGAGGTGGTCGAGGACCTTGCGGCCGCTGGCGGCGTTGGGGCCCTTGTTCACGAGGCTCATCACGTACGGCACGATCACCGTGCCCTCGGCGGGGATCACGAAGGCCACGTTGGCCTTGTCCTTGTACTTCGCCCGGTAGGCGTTGAAGTCGTAGTCGAGCAGGATCGGGATCTCGCCTGAAAGGACGCGGGCGTAGGAAGTCTGCTTGGGCACGATCGGGTCGTTTTTCTTCAACTGCCTGAACCAGTTGATCGCCGGCGTGAAATCGTCGAGCGTGCCGCCGAGCGCGCCGTTCACCGCCACGGCGCCCACGTAGCCCACGAAGGCGCTGGCCGGGTCGAGGTAGCCGACCATTCCCTTGTATTCGGGCTTCGTGAGGTCCTTCCAGGACTTGGGCACCGGCTTGCCACGCAGCGCGTCGACGTTGACCATGAACCCGAGCGTGCCGGAGTGGATGGTGAACCAGTGTCCCTCGGGATCCTTGAGCCCGTCGGGGATCTCGTCCCAGTGCGCCGGCTTGTGGGACGCGGTGACGCCTTCCTTCTTCGCCTGGATCCCGAAGGTGACGCCGTAGTAGGCGATGTCGGCCACCGGGCTCGCCCTTTCGGCCACGAGCTGCGCGAGCGTCTGGCCGCTGTTCTTGTTGTCCTGCGGGACGGTGATGCCGGTCTTCTCCTTGATCACCTTGAGCTGGGTTCCCCAGTCGGCCCACTCGGGCGGGCAGTTGTAGCAGATGGCGGTCTGGGCGAACGCGGCGGTCGCGGCGAAGGCCGCGACGGCGCCGGCGAGGCGGGCGAGTCGTTTCATCGTTGTCTCCTTTGTCGGGCGGACGAGGGGGGGGCGGCGCGCGTGGACTCCCCCACGCGAAGCCGGTGCGGCAGTTCCAGCGAATCGAGGTTGCGCTTGCCGTCGAGGCGGGCGGCGAGCAGGCGCATCGCCCGGGCGCCCATGTCGGCGGAGGGCTGCGCGACGGTCGTGAGCGCGGGCGTCGCTAGGCTCGCGAAGGCGGTGCCGTCGAACCCGGCGACGGAGACGTCGTCGGGCACGCGCAGGCCGCAGGCGCGCAGGTCGCGCATGACGGCGAGGGCGAGCAGGTCGTTCGAGCAGAAGAGCGCGGTGGGCGCCTCGCGCCCGGCGAGCAGGTCGCGCAGCCGCGCCACGTTGCCGCCGATGTGGTCGGGCATCTCGACGAGCGGCCGGGGCGGGAGCCCTGCCGCGCGCATCGCGTCGCGGTATCCGAGGTGGCGCTGCGCCGCGCGGTCGGAGGTGACGAGGCTTCCGGCGAGCATCACGATGCGGCGGTGGCCCAGGCTGGCGAGGTAGCCCGTCATTTCCGCGGCCGCGCGGCGGTTGTTTACCGACACCGCGAGCCGGCGCCCGGGCGCCACGGGGTTGTACACGAGAACGTAGGGCACGCACTCCCGGTCGAGGCGGTCGAGGAGACGGCTCGCGCGCGCGTTGGCCACCGTGAGCACCAGGCCGTCCACGCGGTGGCGCAGCAGACGCTCGCAGGCCTCCTGCTCGTCGTCGACGCGGTAGTCCGTCGCGGTCGGCACGACGGCGTAGTCGAGCTCGCGGGCGGCCGCCTCCAGGCCCTGCAGGCACTCGGAGAAGACCGCGTTGGAGAAGGTGGGAAGCACCATCCCCACGGTGCGCGTGCGGCCGGCGCGGAGGTTCCGCCCGACGAGATTGGGGCGGAACCCGAGCCGGTCGATCGCCTGGCGAACGCGGAGCGCGGTGGGCCCTCTCACCGACGCGGGCGCGTTGAGCGTGCGCGACACCGTGGCCACCGACACGCGGGCGGCCAGGGCGACGTCCTTTATCGATGGGCGGGTCATCGGGGATGGCGTGTAAACGATTACATCCTAGGCCCGTTTCGCGACGATTTCATGACGCACCGCCGCATACGGGCCGCGGCCGGGTTCCGGTAAGCTTCGCGCTTCGCCCCCCACCGAGCCTTCCGTCATGGCCCTGAAGCGCCCCAAGTGGAACCCCGGCACCGTCGTCGTGCTGGAGCACGTCTCGAAGGTCCTCAAGGACAACCCCCTGCGCGACCCGTTCGTGAGGAACGTGGCGGCGTGGCTGCCGCCGCAGTACGACGAGGGCGCCACGCGCGGGCGCGGCAGGCGCTTCCCGGTCCTCGTGGACATGGTGGGGTTCACCGGGTCGGGGCTATCCCACATCGCGTGGAAGAACTTCGCGGAGAACGTGCCCGAGCGCGCCGCCCGCCTCGTGCACGAGGGGAAGATGGCGCCCGCGATCATCGTCTTCCCGGACTGCTTCACGGCGCTGGGGGGCAACCAGTACGTGAACTCCTCCGCCATCGGCCGCTACGCCGACTACCTCGTGAAGGAGATCGTGCCCTTCGTGGACCTGCATTTCCGCACGCTCGCTTCCCGGGATCACCGGGGCTGCTTCGGGAAATCCTCCGGCGGCTACGGCGCCATCGTGCACGGCATGAAGCACCCCGAGACCTGGGGGGCCATCGCCGACCACTCTGGCGACGCGTACTTCGACTTCGTCTACCACCACGACTGGCCCAACACGCTGAACGAGCTGGCGCGATACCGCGCGAAGAAGCCCGTGCCGGGGCCGTACGACGTGCGCAGGATGGAGAAGGGCTGCGACAAGGGCCGCGACGACGGGCGCGTGCGCCGCTTCCTCGAGGCGGTGTGGGCCAAGCCCAAGCTCACGATGGCCGAGGGGCACGCGCTCATGAACCTGTGCATGGCCGCGACCTACGACCCCGACCCGAAGGCGCCCAACGGCTTCCGCCTGCCCTTCAACCTCGAGACGGGCGAGATGCTGGAGGACGCCTGGCGGCGCTGGCAGCGGCACGACCCCATCCACATGGTGGCGGGGCACGCGAAGGCGCTGAAATCGCTGCGCGGCATCTACGTCGACTGCGGCGCGCGCGACCAGTACCACATCCACTACGGCACGCGCATCCTCTCCAAGCGCCTGGCCGAGGCCGGCATCCGCCACCGCTACGAGGAGTTCGACGACACGCACTCCGACATCGACTACCGGATGGACGTGTCGCTGCCTTTCCTCACGAAGGCGCTGCGCTAGGGACGCTCCCCGGGGGCTTGCCTAGGTCCTGCGCCAGGGCGGGTGCGTGTCGTACTCCGCCTTCCAGCGCCGGTAGTACTCGGGGATGCCGGGGTCGACCTGCGTGGTGGAGCCCATGTCCGTGCCGAGCACGCACACGACATAGGGCAGCAGCACGACGAAGCGGTTGCTGGCGGCATTGTCCACCTGCAGGCTCACGTCGGTGCCGGCGCCGGTCTTCCGCGCCGCCTCGCGGAGCCGCGGGTCCCGGAACTCGTCCCACATGACGCGAAAGCCCGTGTGCCGGCGGTAGAGCGCCGTTACGGGCGACTGGATGGGGCCCATCCCGTCATGCGCGTACCGTGCCACCCACTGCGCCGACTCCACCTTCAGCGCCTGCTCGCCGAAGCAGGCGTAGAGGCGGTCGCCGTGGGGATAGCTGATGAGGGCCTGCCCGTAGACGGCGTTCGCGTCCGCGTGGTGGTCGAGCGCCGCGACCTGGCAGGCGAGCGAATGCGGCGTGAGCCAGTCGTCGTCGTGCAGGATCTTCACCACTTCGCCGCGCGCGCGCCCGAAGGCCTCGCGCATCGATTCGGCGGCGCCGCAGGGCGGCGTGAACGCCACCCGCAGGTCGAGGCCCGCGGCCGCCGGGCCGTCGAGGACGGCGCGGATCTCCCCGCCCTGCGCGCTGTCGTCCGAGACCACGACCTCGAAGTCGCGGTACGACTGCATCTGCAGCGACAGCAGCGCGCGCCTCAGCCCCTCCGGCCGCTCGTGGCTCTGGACGAGGACCGAGACGCGCGCCATTCCCCGATCACTTGCAGATGGCGTAGGCCGTGATCGTGAAACCGGCGTCGCAGTAGCCGACGCACGTCCACTGGGTCGCCGAGCTCGGGAAGGTCGACAGCAGCAGGCCGTTGCCGGTGTTGGTGATCTGGCACCCCCCCGACACCACCTGCGTCGTCGCGCCGCCGCACGTCGCCACGACGGTCTTCGTCGTGGAGTCGCAATTGTCGAGCGCGTTGAAGGTCGAGAGCGTGAGCGCGGCGCCCGCGGGACCGGTCGGCCCCGTCGGCCCCGTCGGCCCCATGGGCCCGGTCGGACCCACTGCGCCAACGGGCCCGACCGGCCCCTGGATGCCTTGCGGCCCCTGGATTCCCTGCAGGCCCTGCGGCCCGGTGGGTCCGGTGGGTCCGACCGGGCCCGTCGTGCCCGTCGGGCCCTGCAGCCCGGTGGGCCCTTGCGCGCCCGTCGGCCCGGCGGGTCCCACGAGCGATACGGCGCCGCTCCATGTGCCCGTAGCCTTGGGTCCGTACAGGACCTGGCTGGTTGTGTCGATCCAGAAGTCGCCATCGACCCCATCGCCCGCCGTCGGGCCGGTCGGGCCATTGAGGATGGTGCGCCCGTCGGCACCTGCGAAGCCCATCGGGCCCGTGGGCCCCGTTGGCCCCGGAATTCCCTGGATGCCCTGGACGCCTTGCAGGCCCTGGGCGCCCGTGGGGCCCGCGACGCCTTGCAGCCCTTGGGGGCCCGTCGGGCCTTGGGCGCCAGGCACGCCGGTGGGGCCGGGGCTGCCCTGCGGGCCGGTGGGGCCTTGCAGGCCGGTCGGTCCCAGCGGCCCGGTCGGGCCCGCGGCGCCAGTCGGCCCCGTGGCTCCCGTCGGCCCCGCCGCCACCGCGCAAACCCACGCCGTGCCATTGAACTGCAGCACCTGGCCCGCCCCGCAGCCGTTCGAGGCGAGCTTCGCGGCGGTCACCGCGCCGTCGGCGATCTGCGCGGTGCCGACGGAAACCGCGGCCGGGCCGAAGTAGCCGAGCACGTCGACGACGAGGTGCGCGGACGCGTTGGCCACGAACGCGTCGAATTGCCCCGACGCGCCGGCGGGCACGACGGTGCTCGCCGCAGACCACGCACGCCCGAACTCGAAGATGTCGGTGGTCATCGCGACCGGTGCGCCCGGCCCCAGGAGCGACAGGTAGCCGCCGCTCGTCGGCGTGAGGTTCCAGGTCGTGAACGAGACCATCAGCGACGAGACGCCGGTGGCGGGAACGCCGCAGGCCCCGGCCGGCACGAAGGCGCGGCGCTCGCCCGGCGCGAACGCGCCGCCCTGAATGGGCGCACCCTCGCCGCGCGTGTCGATGAGCCGGCAGGGCGCAAGCGGCGTGTAGACGAGGTCGCGGTTGGCGTCGCCCAGCGCCTTGTTGCGCGCGGCGGCGAAGGCGGTGGCCGCGCCGGAATCGGCCTCGGCGAGGATCGCATTGAGGGAGGCGTAGCTCGAGGCGAGGCTCGCCGCGAGCAGGCGGTCGGCGCGCAGCTTCGCGAGGCGACCCTGCAGCGCAGCGGCCGCGCCCTCGGGCGTGAGCTGCGCCTCGCGGGCGTACTCGCCCTGGAAGCCCTGAGCGATGTCGGCGATGATCGCGGCGCGGTTGCGGTCGATGGCCACGAGCGGGTCGTGCGCGCCCTGCGAGGCCAGCGCGGCCGGTGCCGCGAAGAGAAGCGCGATGCCCAGCGCGAGGGGACGGGGTGCGAATCCGTGGCGGTCGTTGTTCTTCATGGAAGCTCCCTGGATGGATGGTCTGTGCGGGTCGTCTCGCGGGCGGGACGCGCGTGCCGCGATCGAGCAGGGCATTCTAACGCGCTATCCTTGCGGCTCCGCGACGAACTTCCGCGCTTCCCACCTCCCGCGTGCACTCCACCGTCTGCCTCAACATGATCGTGAAGGACGAGGCGCCGGTCATCCGGCGTTGCCTCGATTCGGTGCGCGCGTTCATCGACCACTGGGTCATCGTCGACACCGGCTCGACCGACGGGACGCAGGAGATCATCCGCGCCCACCTCGCGGGCATCCCCGGCGAGCTGCACGAGCGGCCATGGCGCGACTTCGGCCACAACCGCAGCGAGGCGATCGCGCTCGCGCGCGGGAAGGCCGGCTACATCCTCACGATGGACGCGGACAACGTCTTCCACGCGCCGCAGGGGTGGGCGTGGCCCGCGCTGGAGGCCGACGCGTACCTCCTCGCCCTGCGAAGCGCAGGCAGCGAGTACCGGCAGTGCCTGCTCGTCTCGGACAGGCTTCAGTGGCGCTGGGTGGGCGTGGTGCACGAGTACCTCGAGTCGACGCCCGCGCACCGCGCCGTGCCGCTCGACGGCCCGTGGATCGACCGCCGCCACGAAGGCGCGCGAAGCCGCGACCCGGAGACCTTCCGCAAGGACGCGGCCGCGCTCGAGCGGGCCCTCGCCGCCGAGCCGGGCAACGCGCGCCACGCCTTCTACCTCGCGCAGAGCTGGCGCGACGCGGGCGAGCCCGCGAAGGCGCGCGAGGCGTACCTTCGCCGCGCGGGCATGGGGGGGTGGGAAGAGGAAAGGTGGTGCGCGCTGTACGAGGCGGCGCGTCTCGTGGAGCGCCTCGGCGCGCCGATCGCGGAGGTGCGCAGCGCGTATCTGGAGGCGTGGCAGGCGCGGCCTGCCCGGGCGGAGCCGCTGGTGGAACTGGCGCGGCTGCACCGCGAGCGCGGCGAATGGGCGCTCGCGCATCTCTTCGCGCGGCAGGCCGCGGCCATCCCGCGCCCGGCGGACATCCTCTTCGTGGACGCGGCCGCCTACGCGTGGCGGGCGCTCGACGAGCTGGGCGCGGCGGCCTGGTACGTGGGCGCCATCGACGAGGGTCGCGTGGCCCTCGAGCGGGCGCTGGCCTCGGGGTCGGTGCCCGAGGGCGAGCGGCCGCGCCTCGAGGCGAATCTCGCGTTCTACCGGCCCGCGGGTTGAGGGTTCAGCGCCGGCGCCGCGCGCCGCGGCGCCACTTCGAAGGCGGCTTGCCGAAGGCGCGCTTGAACGCGCGCGAGAAGGAGTTCACCGCCTCGTAGCCCGCGCCCCTTGCGACCGCCTCGATCGCGTGCCCGGTGGTGGCGAGCTCGTGGGCCGCGAGCTGCAGCCGCACGCGCGTGAGGAAGCCGATGATGGGCTCGCCGATCACGAGCGAGAAGCGGTCGCCGAGCGCCGAGCGCGAGAGCCCGACCTGGCGCGCGAGCCGCTCCACCGTCCAGTGCTCGCCGGGCCTCCCGTGCACGAGGGCGAGCGCCGCGCCCACGTGCCGGTCGCCGAGGCCCGCGAGCCAGCCCGTGCCGCCCGGGGGCAGGCCTTCGACGTGCCGTCGCAGCGCCTCGATCAGGACCAGCTCCGCCACGCGGGAGAGCGCGGCGGTGCCGCCCGGGCGCGGCGCGTCGGTGCCCGAGAGCGTGAGGCCCAGCGAGTCGGCCAGCCAGGCAAGCGGCGCGGTGCCGCGAAGGCTCGCGCGCATCACGGGAGGCAGCGCGGCGAGGAGCGGCTCGGCGAGGTGGCGGTCTGCGGTGATCGCGAGCGTGACCCAGCGCGTGCGCGGCCCGGAGCCGCCCAGCGTCACGGGGGCGAGCTCTCCGGCGACGGGAGGACGCAGGAGTGTGGCGAAAGGCGTGGGCTCGCGGGCGAGGTCGGTGGCGAGCAGGTGGCTCTCGCCGCGCGGCAGGAACGCCACGTCGCCCGGCTGCAGCGCGACGGCCTCGGCGTCCCCGGCCTTGAGACTGCACTCGCCCTCGAGAACGACGTGCGCGAAGGCGCGCGTCGCGGAAGCCGGCACTGCCACGCACCAGTTGCCGCCGGCCGTCGCGTCGGCCAGCACCGCGCCGGCCAGGCCCGAAACGCGCAGCACCTCCGATAGGGCGTCCATGGGCCTCCAATTTGACCGTGTCCACGGACCCGGTCAACAGACCGGTTCCGCGGAACCGGTCTGCGGACCCGGTCAAGCGTCAGTGGAAGTGGGCGGCGGGGGAGTCGGCTTCCTCGGGAAGCTCGGCGTGGACGATCTCGGCTTCGGGGTTGGCGAAGAGGGGCGCGCCGCAGTCCTCGCAGTACTCGGGCGCGAAGGTCCCGGTGAGCTTCTTCAGCTCGGTGACGCCGCACTGCGCGAGCTCGGCGACGAGATCCTCGACCGGGCCGGGGCGCGCACCCTCGTCCTCGCGGCCGTAGAGCGGCCAGACGAACCCGTGCGCCACGTGGCTGTCGCCGTCCACGGTGAAGCCGACGCGGTACTCGTCCACGCGCTCCTCGCCGAACCCGGCGATGACGGCGCGAAGCTGCGCCGGCTCGACCTGCAGCGCGCTCTCGAGGTAGGCCACGCCCGCGCGCACGGCGTAGGGGCGCACGCGCCGGTCCGCCTCGCGGCAGTTCACGTAGTAGGCGTCCGGCAGCAGCGACTCGAACACGCAGCCCGGCAGCATCCTCGCGATCGTCGGCCGCGCCTGCGCGATCCACTGCTCGAGGCTCGTGGTGCGCCCGGCGTGGCCGCTTGCGTCTTCCTGCCAGCGGAACATCGGCTTGCCGCGCGGGGTCGCCACCGAGGCGATCACGAAGCGCGAGTCCGAGAGCAGCTGCGCCGTCTCCGGCATGCGCCCGAAGTCGATGCGCGGGATCTCGCCCGAGACCGCGGCGTCGCCCAGCTTCGCGGCCAGGCGCCGCAGCTCGGAGAAGTGCCGCGGCAGCTGGTCGATGGAATAGAGGTAGGGCACGAGCACGAGGCGCGTGTCCGCCGCCGCCACGTGCGCCTGCAGCTGCACGCGCAGCGCCTGCGCATCCTCCTTGGCGATGGG
>Ga0073899_10002136_pt1 | contig 17845 bp, 16 predicted proteins | sample KloWWTmetaKNB5Ph_FD_88975 | JGI IMG/M metagenome (GOLD analysis project Ga0073899, IMG submission 88975) | Active sludge microbial communities from Klosterneuburg, Austria, studying microevolution and ecology of nitrifiers - Klosterneuburg... | ecosystem: Engineered > WWTP > Aerobic digester >... | reverse complement strand
GCCGTCGGCGCCCGTTATGTGTTCGACGCGATGAAACTGCGCGACCCGGCGATTCGCGGCTTCGCCATCGGCGTCGCTTCGCACGGCATCGGCACGGCCCGGGCCTTTCAGGTGAATGAGCAAAGCGGCGCCTTTGCGGCGCTGGCCATGGGCCTGAACGGGGCGCTGACGGCGATTCTTGTGCCGTTGCTGGCCAGCTGGCTAACCACGGGCTAAAGACTGCTACGGTCGACCTGCCAAAACAGGCAAAAAGACCCGTCAGGCAAGGTCGGGAAATACCGATCAAAGCCAATCGCTATTTCCCGCCGGCTTGGGGATGGCGAATTATTCAAGGCTGCCTTAGGGTATGTACCAATGGCCGACACGCCAGCGTAGGCAAAGAATAGCCCAATGTTCTTGCGTCCTCCCCCCGCCCCTACCAAGCAGACCTGGCTCTGGCTCGCCCCCTACGCCGCCATCGGCATTTTTGCCCTGGCCATGCTCATCGTCACCGCGCTACTCCAGTGGCGCGAGCAGGATACTGCCCGCTCGGCACTGGAAGGCGACATGCACTGGGCAGAGCGGACCATCGAAACCCGCCTGCATGCCCACCAGGATTTTCTTGCCTCCCTCGGCCGCGAGCAGGAGTTCAAACAACTGACCTACGAGTCGTTCCAGGTTCGGGCCAGCCGCTACGTGCGTGACAATCCGGAGATCGAGGCAATTGCCTGGGTCAGCACCGAGGGCAAGGTCGAATGGGTGTCACCCAATGAAACGACCGCCACCTACGTCGGCGACCAGCTCACCGAAACCCGCCTGCTCGCCTTGCAAAAAGCGCTCCGGACATTGCGGCCGCTTTTTTCGGAAAATTACCCAAACGCCGCGCAACTGCCGGCCAACGATTTGATTCTGCCGGTCCAGCAAAGCAGTGCGGATATCGGCGCATTTATCGCCATCCAGTCGCTGGAAACCCTTTTGCGAGTGACGCTGCCGGTTGCATTCACCGCCCGTTACAGCCTCAGTGTGGTCGATGCCAACGGAAAAGAAGTATTCAGCAACACCTCGGTCAAGCCGACTGATCGCCAGATTTCCGGCACGATCAGCCTCGACCTGCCCAACAACCGCCTCGGCCTCAACATCGTCGCCTACCGCGGAGGCGGCGCCTGGCTGCCTTTTTTGCCGGCCGGGCTGATCATTTTCCTGACCCTGATCGCCACCGCAACCTTGGTCCAGTTGCGCCGCCACGCCCACCACCGGGCCGAAACCGAGGAAAAGCTGCGCGCCGCCTACGCCTTCCGGCACGCCATGTCGCAGTCGATGGTCACCGGTTTGCGGGCGATCGACCTGAAGGGACGGATCACTTTCGTCAATGCCGCTTTCTGCCGGATGACCGGTTTCGATGAATCCGAACTGGTTGGCGTCGCCCCGCCCTACCCCTACTGGCCAGCCGAAGAGTTCAGCAAATTGCAGCACAACATCGACCAGGCGCTTGCCGGGCAGGCCCCGGCGGCGGGTTTCGAGATGCGCATCATGCGCAAGAAAGGCGAACGCTTCGACGTGCGTCTCTATTTCTCGCCGCTGATCGACAGTAACGGCCAGCAAATCGGCTGGATGGCATCAATGAACGACATCACCGAGCCCAAGCGCGCCCGGGTCGAACTGGAACAGGCCCACGAACGCTTCGTTACCGTCATCGACGGCCTCGACACCGCCGTTCATGTGGCCGATGTGGTGACCGGCGAAATTCTCTTCGCCAATCGGGCCTTCCAGAACATCTTCGGTTTCAACAGCGTCGGTCAGGATTCAGCCCTGGTCACCGCCGCCTGCCGACCGGCACCGGAATCACTGTTCGTCACCCCCAGCAAGCTTCGGGCCGAGAATCTGCCCTGCGAACTGTTCGACGGCGAACTCCAGCATGCGCTCTCCGGCCACTGGTATCACCTGCATGAACGGGCCATTCGCTGGATGGACGGACGCACCGTGCGCGTCCAGATCGCCGCCGACATTACCGACAAAAAGCACATCGACGAAGTCTATCTGCAGCAGCAGAAACGCCTCGAACAAACCTCGCGCCTGATCACCATGGGCGAAATGGCCTCCTCGCTGGCCCACGAACTGAACCAGCCGCTCTCCGCCATCGCCAACTATTGCGCCGGTTGTATCAAGCGCATGCAGGCCGGCAATTACCGTTTTGAAGACCTGCTTGCCGCCATGCAAAAAGCCGGCGACCAGGCCGAACGCGCCGGCAAGATCATCCGCCGCATGCGCGACATGGTGAAGAAAAGCGACCCGAAATGTCTGCCGGTATCGCTGCAGGAACTGATCGACGAAACACGAGCCTTTGCCGACATCGATGCACAGCGCAGCGGCACCCAGATCGTCGTTCATATTCCCGAAAACTTGCCTCGAATCGTCGTCGACCGCATCATGATCGAACAGGTGCTGCTCAACCTGATAAAAAACGGTATTGAAGCGATGGGGGACGTTCCCTTCGACCGCCGCCAGCTGACGATCCAGGCGCACGTGGTCGATGAGCGCGTGCTTGAAATCGCCGTCACCGATCAGGGACATGGCCTGGCCGAAGAAGATCTCGAAAGGGTTTTCGCGCCTTTCTACACCACCAAGCAGGATGGCATGGGCATTGGCCTGGCCATCTGCCGCTCGATTATCGAGTTTCATCAGGGCCGGTTGTGGGTTGAGTCAGGACGCGATGGTGGCACCATCTTCCGTTTTACGGTGCCAATTGAAGAAAAAGGGGAATGAGATGACGCAAACCATTTTTGTCGTCGATGACGACGAAGCCATGCGCGATTCGCTAACCTGGCTGCTCGAAGGCGAAGGCTATCAGGTGGCCTGCTTCGACTCCGCCGAAAGCTTTCTGCACGCCCGACGCGATGACATGCGTGGTTGCCTGGTACTCGACGTCCGGATGCCTGAAATGAGCGGCCTTGAGCTACACGAAAGACTCGACGCCCTCGGCTGCCAGCTACCGATCATCTTCGTTACCGGCCACGGCGACGTACCGATGGCAGTCGCCGCCCTGCAACGCGGCGCCTGCGATTTCATCGAGAAGCCGTTTCACAACCAAGAACTGCTCTCGCGCGTCGAACGCGCCCTCGAACTGGACAAGGAAATTGCCACCCGCCGCAAGCGCGACGACGCCATTTCCCACCGCCTGAAACAGCTCACCCAGCGCGAAAGCGAGGTGATGAAACTGGTCGTCGTCGGCAAACTGAACAAGCAGATCGCCGACGAACTCGACATCAGCATGAAGACGGTCGAAGCCCACCGCGCCCGCGTCATGGAAAAAATGGGCGTCCGCACCCTGGCCGAACTGGTCAAGGCGGTGATGACGGTCAACTGAGGAGCGCCGAACCCCAACGACAGGCCGGAGCCGCCGCGATCAGTAGTTCTTGACCGGCGTCTTTAACGGCATTTTCGGTGTGCCGGTGTAAGTCGCCGGCGGTGCCTTGTAGCCAACCGCCTTGCCCTTGTTGTCGTAAATGATCTGCGTCGATTGCTCCTGCGGCTTTTTGCGGCTGGCGCTGATTTCCAGCGTTGCCGCCCGCGTCGCCGGCGCCTGACGATCAAATTCGCTGCGCACGATGCGGACGCGCTCGGCCGCAATCCGCTTGTCGATGGCATCAGTTGATAAACCGCGCTGGACCAGTATTTCGCGCATGCCAATCAGGCTTTCCAGCTCCTTGGACATCCGCATTGAGCGGCTGGGTTCGCCCCATTTTTCCTTGGGCTGACTGACCGCCACATTGAACTCATCCGGCTGGCTGACCAGACGCGCAATGTTCAGATGGTTGAAGCGCATCGCCCATTCCATCGCGCCGTCGCCCCAATCGTTTTTCGGGCTGCGCTCGGCGCCCTTCTCGATCAACTTGCGCGCCAGGTCTTCACGGCCCTCATAAATCGCCATCATCAGGACGGTCGAGCCATTGGTCGTCCGGGCCTGAATATCGGCTCCCTGATCGATCAGATAGTCGGCGACTTCGACATGACCGGAAAACACGGCGTAATGCAGCGCCGACCATTGGCGGTTCGGCGCGTTGATGCGGGCGCCACGGTCAACCAGCCATTTCACCGCGTTCAGGTGCCCACGCAAGGCGGCCAGCACGATGGGCGTTTCGCCGTTGCTGTTAACCTGGTTGATATCGGCGCCCCGCGACAGAAACAGGCGCATCAGGTCGAGATTGTTTTCCCAGGCGCCAATCATCAGGCCGGAGCCAATCCGGCTGCCCAAGAAGTCAGGCGGCAAACCGGCATCCAGCCAGGCCTCGGCCTGACCCAGGTCGCCCAGTTCCATATTCACCGCAAAAGCCGTCGGCGTCGGCAAGACGGCTTCGTCGGCCGCGCCGGCCAGATTGGCCACCGGCCAGATCAGGCTCATCCCGATTATCATTGCAGCCCATTGTTTCCTGACTGACTGTTTCATTGCTCGTTTCATCAACATTTCCATCCTTCAGGCCAGCCCGCATTTTCTCATGACCCGGACCAAATACCGGCTAACGCTGGCCCTGGCGCTATCGCTGCTTTTGCACCTCGCCCCCTACCTTGGGGCACTGCTTGAGCGCCCGCCAATGCCCGCCCCGCCGCCACCGGCGATGCAGGCGGAACTGCGGATGGCGCCCAGCTTGCCGGCACAAGCGCCGCTCGAGCTGCCAAAACCGTTGCCAGCGCCGTTGCCAGCGGCCGCACCGGCCAAAGCAACACCACCGGCCAAAAAAGTCCTGACCGCGCCCACCGGCAAAAGAAGCTGGCAAGACGAAATCCGCCAGCAGTTCAGGAAACAACACGAGCGCAACGAGTTTTATCCGGCCGAAGCGATTGCTCAGGGCATCGAAGGCGAGGCGCTGCTCCTGCTCATCCTCGATAGCAGCGGCCAGGTCAGTGCCGCCCGCATTGAGCAAAGCAGTGGCTACCGAATTCTGGATGACGCGGCCCTGCGTGCCGTCCGCGCCCTGCGCTCACTGCCGGCCGACGCGCCGCGGGAAACGTTGCTGCCGGTTCGCTTCAGGCTGCGTTGAACGACATTCGGGTTTGATCAGCCCCTGATAAAACGGGACTGCTGCGGTCAACGGCTTTTTTGGGCCAATTTTCGTAATGCGAAAGGTGCCCGACAACTGCCGGAGCTAGACCACGACCTCGCCCAACTCCGCCAGGCAGCCGGCGCCCTGTTCGACAAACAGCCGGTGCACCTGCACGCCAGCCGCACCAGCCGCACGGGCGTCGGCGATATCGGCGGCGCTGCGAATACTGCCGATAGCGACGAGGGCTGGCCGCGCTGTCGTCGCGCGCAGCTTCGCCAACGCGGGGAAACGCTCGCCGCTATCGGGCAAGACGACAGTCAGTTGTTCGAAGCGAAATTCACTCAGGGTTTCCAGCAGCGAGGCCGCTTCGCGCAGGGGCATTTTGACGGCCAGCGCGACATTGCGGCCTGCCTCGGCCAAGCGGTCGCGGCAGCTGGCAACGCGACGCAAAGCATCGATCAGAGAGGCGCGATGTTCAGGCGCCAGAAAACGCTGATTGGCCTTGGCGCTCAGATTCAAGCTGACGTAATCGGCCACCGGCCAGATGGCGGCAAGACCGGCCTGCCATTCAACAGCCAGCGTTTCGGCAGTGGCTTCCGCTGGTTGGCCGAGCCCGATGCCAATCGCCGTTCGGCCCGGCGCAGAGCGATCAAGCTTGCTCAGCCGGTCGACCAGCAGCGCCATACCCGCGTTGGCGCCGGCAACGGCTTGCATCGTCACCGAGCCAAACTCGATGCTGCCGAAGCCGAGACCAAGCAATTCGGCTGCCCGGCCGCCATCCTTGTCGATGCCGCCGGCCAGACCCGGGCGGCTTAGCCAGGGGAGCGCAACGCCGGCCATCAGCCGTAACGCCGGGCAAAGTCGGTCATGAAACTGGCCAGCGCCAGCGCACCATCTTCCGGCATGGCATTGTAGAGACTGGCCCGCAAACCCCCAAAATGGGCATGGCCGCGCAGGTGGTGCAGACCGGCAATGGCCGCTTCGGTAATGAAGGCTTCGGTCTGTTCAGGGGCCACGAGATGGAAGCGGATATTGACCGGCGAACGGCTGGCGACCGCGACCGGCGCCTGATAAAAACCGTCGCTGCGATCGATCGCGCCATAAACCAGCGCCGCCTTGCGCTGACCGGCCGCTGCCATCGCCGCCAGACCACCTTGCTCGGTAATCCAGTCAAAAACCATCGCCGCCATCTGGATGGCGAACATCGGCGGCGTGTTGACGCAGCTATTCCCTTCCGCCTGACGGCGATAGGAGAGCGGCGCTGGCAAATCGGCCGGGCAGCGTTCGAGCAGGTCGTCGCGGATGATTGCTACGGTCAACCCGGCCGGACCGATATTTTTCTGGGCGCTGGCGTAGATAAAACCGAATTTCTCCACCGCCAGCGGCGCGGTCAAAAAAGATGAAGTGCAATCGGCCGCCAGCGGCACCGGGCCGGTGTCCGGCACAGCCGAATAGGCACGGCCATCCACCGTCTCGTTGGGCGTGATGTGGCAATAGGCACAGTTGGCGGGCACTTCCCAGACGCCGGTGGCCGGTGGCACAAACTCGACGATGGCAGCCTGCTTGCCGGCTTCCGCCATCGCCCGCGCCGACCAGTAACCGGCATTGGCATAGGCGGCCGGCTGGCCCGGTGCACAAAGATTCATCGGCAGGAGCGAGAACTGCTGCATCGCGCCACCCGCCAGAAAGAGAATCTGGTAGTTGCCTGGCAGGTCGAGCAATGTGCTCAACTGCTGCCGTGCGTGGTCGAGTACGGCACGAAAACCAGGCCCGGTAAAGGGCCGTTCGATGGCACAGGCGCCGTCGGCACCACGCTGAAAAAGCTCTGCCGCCGCGCGCTCCAGCACCATGTCGGGCAAACGGGCAGGACCGGCGGCAAAGTTCCAGGCCATGCCGCTCAGCCGAACAGGATGCCGCCGTGGCTACCCGCGGCCATGAAGAAGAGTAGCGGAATGGACAACATGGTATTGGTGCGCGATGAAAGATGGGTGATGCGCGAGCAGCGCAGTCTTTCTTCCACCGTCGCCGGCTTCAGGCCAAGCACTTTTTGCTGGTGCGGCCAGAGCACGAACCACAGATTGAGCAGCATCAGCGTGCCGATCCATGTGCCCAGACCAATCGGCGCCAGACCGCCTTGCAGCGTCAGCGCGCCGGGCAACCAGCCGCGTTGCCAGAGCATGTACATGCCGGCGCTCCAGGCCACCACCGAAGCCCAGCGGAACGTGCCATGCTCACGGTTGATCACCGCTTGCAGGCGTGGGCTGCTGGCATCGGCCAGATCCGAAGCCAGCATTGGCCGCCAACTCGGACGCTGCACGACACTGGAGTAGTTGTGACCGATCCAGATTACCCCGGCGAGAAAATGTGCCCAGCGGGCGAGCAGGTCGAACAGCGCGCTGTCCATAATCCTAGCCCGCCAACAGGCGCAGCAAGAGGACCAGAACGACGGTCAGGGCGACGCCAAGGGTGATGGTGCCGGTTGCCGTATCGTAAGGGTGGCGCATCTTGCTCAGGACTCCATGAAGGCGGTCGATACCGCCCCGGCCGAACGCTTGACCAGCGGCTTCTTGAAGCGCAAGGGCTTGGCACTGGTGGTCACCGCTTCGGTAATCAGGTGATGCAAGGGCGATTTGCTGCAGGCTGGATCCGTGTTGCTGGCATCGCCGGTGAGCAGGAAAGCCTGGCAGCGACAGCCGCCGAAATCGCGCTCTTTTTCCGAACACGAGTTGCACGGCTCAGGCAGCCAGTCCAGCCCGCGGTATTTGCGGAAGAGCGGCGAATCGTGCCAGATCCAGCCCAGCGACTTGTCGCGTACCGTCTCGAATTCCAGACCCGGAATCACCCGCGCCTCCTGGCAAGGCATGGCGACGCCGTCCGGCGCGATGGTCAGATGGATGGCGCCCCAGCCGTTCATGCAGGCTTTCGGGCGGCCTTCGTAATAGTCGGGAATGACGAAATAAATGGTCATCGAGTTACCCAGCCGACCGCGCCACTCGTTCACCACCCGCTCCGCCTCGCGCACCTGAGCCAGCGACGGCATCAGTTCCTCGCGATTCATCAGCGCCCAGTTGTAATACTGGATGTTGGCAAATTCGATGTACTCGATGCCGAGATTGGAGGCCCAGCTCAACAGGCTGTCGATTTCACCGATGTTCTGCCGGAACAGTGGCACATTGAGCACCATCGGGAAATTGTGTTTCTTGATCAGCTGCGCCGCTTCCAGCTTGAGTGCATGGGCGCGGGCACCAACCAGCGCATCGGTCATTTCGGCCTGCATGGCCTGGACGGACAGCTGAATGTGTTTCAAACCGGCCGCTTTCAAGGCGAGCAGGCGCTCTTCGGTCAGGCCGATACCTGAGGTGATCAGGTTGGTGTAGAAACCGATGCTGTCGGCGTAGGCCACCAGTTCTTCCAGATCGTCGCGCAGCAAAGGCTCGCCGCCGGTAAAGCCCAATTGCAGCGCACCCAATTCACGCCCTTCACGCAGCACCTTTTTCCACTCTTCGGTACTCAGTTCGCGCTTGCCGTAATCCTCGAAATCGAGTGGATTGCTGCACCATGAACATTTCAGCGGGCAACGATAGGTCAGCTCCAGCACCAGCCAGAGCGGCTTGCCCTGACCATCCAGACTGAGGCTTTTTTCGATTTGCGACATGGGAATCCTTTGTACGGCAGCGATGCGATAGCCTATTCTGGGCTGGTGCCAGCCTTGCTGCGACAAGGAAATCCGGAATTCCGACTAAAGATTTTCTCTGGTATGCCTGTACAAAAGACGTAGGCCGGCCTCAGCCTAATTGCTGGCGCCCTCGGCAGCCAGGGCTGCGACCGCCGCCGGGTAGTTTTGGCCGGCCGAGCGTTTGAGCCAGACGAGACTCTGTTCGCGATTCTGCGGCTGGCCTTTGCCGGTTCGGTACATGACGGCAATGGCGTACTGGGCTTCGGCATCGCCTGCCTCGGCAGACTGCATGAACAGTCGGGCGGCTTCGGCCAGACTGCGCTCGACACCACGGCCAGCTTCGTACATCCAGGCCAGCCGGGTGCGGGCGGTGACATTGCCGGCATCGGCCAGGCGCTTGAAAATTAGTGCGGCTTCAGCTTGCTGGCCGCGGCTGCTCAGGCGTTCGGCCTGCTCGAAATCACTCAGCGGGCGATCCGGCTGATCAAGCGAAGCAAGGCGGGCGGCTGCCTCCTTGTCGCCATTGACCGCTGCAAGGCTCAGAAAGTGGCGGGCCTTGGCATCATCCCGAGCCACCGAACCGCCATCGCTGTACAGCATGCCCAGTCGATACTGGGCCTTGAAACCACCGGCATTGGCGGCGGCTTCATAGAGGGCGAGTGCCTTTTTCATGTCCTTGGCTTCACCCAGACCGTCTTCGGCCAGGATGCCGAGATTGAACAAGGCGTCCGGATTACCCAGCCCGGCCAAGGTTTCCCATATCTGGCGGGCGGTGTCGTAGTTGGCCATCTTGAATTCGGCATAGGCTTTGTAATTGCCCATCGCCGGATTCTTGATCCAGTCGGCTGTGGTGCTTTCTTGGGCAGCAGCATGGCCGAGGCAGGCGGACAAAATTATGGGAAGCAAAAATCGACGCTGAAATTTCATCTTTCCCCCGGCCCTTCGACTGGATTAATAGGTGCTTCAAGCGCCCTGACTATTCGATGATCAGGCGGTAAAACCAGCGAGTTTCGGGAACCATGTCGGTGCGCCCCTCCTTGCCGAAGGGTGGGATCGAAGGATCAACCGGCGGCTCACCCATTTGCACCAGATCAATCGCCTGCGGGGTGCCGACGATGCCCTGATCGGTAATCTGCATTTGGTAGTAAATGCCATTCCATAGCCGCGCCCCGAAATCGCGCGGGGCTTTGAAGAAAAACAGCAGGGAATGCTCCAGCCAGACCAGATTATCAGCCGTCACTGTCGCTGGATTCGGGTAGGGGTAAGGCACGTGGCACTGGATCTCCTGAGCATTTTCCAGGCACTTGAACTCTTTCATCGAGAGGAAAAAATCCTTGAAGCGTTCAGGCTCCAGTTGCAGCGTAAAGGTGGTTTTTCCGCCGGCCGGCAGGAAAGTAACCGTACCGAGCGGGACGCGCTGGCCGTCACGGGATTGGAGGGCGACGGTTTTCGTACCCGCCAGTTCCCAGGCAAATGCCGACGGCACAAAAGCCAGGATACCAACCAGAAAAGCGACACTACCGAGAACCCGGTTCATTGCGCACCTCCTTCAGCAGCTGCCACCCAGTCTAACGCATCGATACAGGCCCGGGCGATCGGCGGCGACAAGGCACCATGTCCCCCATCCACAACCGGCCACCAGGCGGCCTCCGGCCAGGCGTGATGCAGACTCTCGGCAACCGTCGGCGGGCAAACCGGGTCGGCCAGGCCCTGCACTATGGCTGCCGGGAGATGGCGCAACTGCTCGATACCGGCCAGCAACTGGCCCGGCATGAGAAAGCAGTCATTGGCCAGGTAATGCATTTGCAGACGAACCTTGGCCACTTGTCCGACATTGGGCATTTCGTCAAGCGGCGGCTCGCCCATCAGCAGGCGTTCGTAGTCGAGCCAGGCACGAGTCGCCGGCAGCACAAGTTGCGGCTCGTCGCTCATCACCGCGTTCAGCCACGGGGCCAGCGGGTCTTCATCGTCAAAAATTGACGACAGGCCGGCAACCAGCGCGGCGGCGCGGGCATAGGCGCCAATTTCCTGACGGGAACCGAGAAAGATGCCGCGCAGCACCAGGCCAAGCACGCGTTCGGGGTGGGTCTGGGCATAAGCCAGGGCGAGCAGGCCACCCCAGGAACCGCCAAAAACCAGCCAGCGCGGGATGCCGAGCGCTTCACGCAGGTATTCAAGATCGGCCACCAGATGGGCCGTGGTATTGGCCCGGATGTCGCCTAGTGGCCGACTGCGCCCACAGCCGCGCTGGTCGACCATGATGGCGCGGTAGCGCGTCGGATCGAACAGGCGACGCTGATTGGGCGAGCAACCACTGCCCGGCCCACCGTGCAAAAAGACCACCGGCAAGCCGTCGACCGCAGCACACTCCTCGATATAGAGCATGTGACCTTCGCCGACGGCCATCTGCCGGACCAGGCGAGGCTGACTGGCGGGGAATAAGGGATCGGCGAGCAATCAGGCCTCGATCAGCCCGCTACGCATGGCAAGCAAGGCCATTTCGGCAGCGTTCTGCAGGTTGAGTTTCTGCTTGATATGGTAAAGGTGGGTGCCGACTGTGCTCGGGCTAAGGAAAAAATCTGCCGCAACGTCGTTGACCGAGCGCCCCTGCGCCAGCTGCATGAAGACGGCAAACTCCTTTTCGGTCAGCGTTTCGAGCGGTGTTGCGGCACCGGAAAGCTGGGCCAGCGCGACGGCCTGAGCCAGTTCCGGATCAAGGTAGCGCTGATTGCGGGCAACCTGGGTTACGGCACGCAGGAATTCATCCGGCGAAGCGCGCTTGCACAGGTAGCCCCGGGCGCCGAGGCGCAGGGCACGCACCGGCACGACATCGTCGTGATGCGCCGAGAGCATCAGTACCCGCGCTTTCTGCTCCCCGACCATGAGGCGTTCCAGAGCGGCCAGTCCGCCGATGCCGGGCATCGAGACATCCATCACCACAAGGTCGGGTATCAGTTCAGCATAAAGCCGCAGCATCCCTTCGCCGTTCTCGGCCTCGCCCACCACCGTTGCCCCCGCCCCTTCGAGCAGCAGACGGAAACCGAGGCGAACCATGGCGTGATCGTCAGCGAGCAGAACGCGGGTTCCCTGTAGTGAGTTGGTCATGGCTGTCTCTCCAGAATGGCAATTGATGATTGATCCGGCAGACTGGCGACGAGGCAGAAGCCATGGCCGTGCCGGTTGTTGATATTGAGTTGTCCGCCGAGCAGGGCGACCCGCTCGGCCATGCCGGCCAGCCCGAGGCCGCTGCCGGCTTGCGGCGAAGGCTGACCATCACAGCCGTGGCCGTTATCGGCCAGCGAAATGCGCAACTCGCCGGCAGTGCACGTAACCAGCAGTTCGACCTGGCTGGCACGGGCGTGACGGACGATATTGGTCAGCCCTTCCTGGACGATGCGGACAGCAGCCTGCGCCACTTCATCGCTCACCGCCACTTCGCCAAGCGCCAACCGCTGGCTCAGGCTAATTTCCTCGTGCTGCAACTGCCAAGCAGCCAGCGTGCGTTCCAGCGTTGCTGCCAGCCCGTGGCTGGGCGGCGGGCGCAGGCGATGCAGGATGCCACGCACGCCGTTCTGCATCTCGCCGGTCACGGCAACGATGCTTTGGGCGTGGCTGTTCAGCGCCGGTTGCTCTGCGGTACGCTGGGCAATGGCCCCGGCCAGGGCGCGCACCGCGGTAATGCCCTGGGCCAGTTCGTCGTGCAGTTCGCGGGCAATGACGCCCCGCTCCGCTTCCAGCCGGCCCTGCAGGTGGGCATCGACTTCGCGCTCGGTTTCCAGCCTGACATTGTCGTTGACCGCAGCAATCAGGCGTTCGGCCATGCCGTTGAAGGCTTGGGAAATCCGTCCCAGTTCGGGCGTCGAAAAAACCGGCAGGCGGGTATCGAAACGGCCCGACCCGGTGCGATCGAGCGCCTGCATGACCTGATCGAGCGGGCGCAGGGCACGGTCGAGGGCGGCACGGGTGGCGACAAAGAGCACGGCCAGCAGCAACAGCGCCCAGCCGGCCATGACAGACAGATCATCCCAGGCGTCGACCAACGAACGCGAGGCATCCGGATTGAGGACAAGGTGCAAACCACGGACTTCCAATGCGCGCGGGACAAAGGTCGGCGCCAGCAAACCAGTAAACCAGCCGGGCGCCGAACGCCCAGCCTTGTAGGTCGGTGGCGGCGAGCGGTAAAGCAACTGGCCATCGGCGGCGAAGACTTCCAGAGCATTGGCCCGTATCCGGCCAAGCGGTTTGACAATACCTAGCACCCGCTCCGCCAGCGCGGCTGACGGCACAGTCTGCATTTCTGCCGTCAGCGCCGACAGCCATTGTTCGGAAACCCGGCTGGCAGCCTCGACTTCTTCGTGAATGCCGGTGCGGGCGCCCTGCAGCCAGATCCCGGCAAGGACCAGCAGCAGGCTGGCGGCCAGGGCGGTGAGGACCAGGCTGATACGAGTGTGAAGACTGAGGCGGGCGAGAAAGCTCATGTGGTCTTTTTTAGTTTGTAATTGACGGGCACGACGACCTGAATCTCACTGGCCTCCAGCCCCTCGGGAAAGGGCGGCAAGCTGGCGAGTTGTTGCAGCATGGCCAGCGCGTGCTGGTCGAGGACATCGAATCCGCTGGAACGATCGAGTTGCACGGCGAGCAGGTTGCCCTTGCGCGCCACCCGCAGACGCAGGCGAACCTCGCCCTCCCAACCGCGCAGGGCGGCAACGCGGGGGTATTGCTGCTGGCTGGCAAAAATCTCGGTGAGACTTTGCCGATAGGCGGCGAGCAGGCTGTTCTGGCTACGCGCCGGCAGGTTGGGCGTCTCGGCCGCGGGCGGTATTGTCTGAACGGCTGCTGGAGTGGTCGCGCTGGACGAGGCGGCAACTGGTGGAGCTGCCATCGCCTCCGCCATCGGCGGGGTGGAAGAAACAGCGGGTGCAGCAGCCTCCACCACGCGGCGAGTCAAACGCTGCTCGCGACGTGGCGGCAGCTGCTTTGCCGCCGGGGGGAGTGCTGCCTTCGCTGGTGCAGATTGCACCTCGTCGGCAGTCGTCGCGCCGGATGTTTGGTCCACAACCAGACGCAACGTCGCCAAAAGTGGCGTCAGCACCGGCATTTCCCGCTGCGGCCGCTGTACCCAAGCCAGTGCGACGGCATGGATGGCGAGCGACAGACCGAGCATTACCCAGAAACGGTGGTCGACCCTGGGGCCAGCCATTGCCTCCATGATCGAAGGATTCATTATCTCAGCGCCTCCTGCTCGGCCGCGGGAAACAGGTGGCCGACCGAGCGGCGATATTCGCTGGCCGCCACCGGCAGCCTGGCGAATTCCGGCGGCAAGGGTCGGGCCAGCACTTCGTTCATATCCAGTCCGGCCGCGGCAGATTCACGCAGGGCCCGCTGCAACCACTCAAGCCAGGCGCGCGTCTGGCGAATCGGTGCGCCATCAGGGGCAACTTCACCGTGACCTGGCACCAGCTTCTTGAAGCCGGGTTCGCGCGTAATTGCCTCCAGTTGATCGAGTGCCGCCAGCCAGTGATCAATCCTGGCGTGCGGCGTCGTTGGCGCCCGCTGATTGAAAACGAGATCGCCGGCAAAAAGCACGCCGCTCGCTTCGTCGTAAATCACCAGATCAGCCTCGGTGTGGCCATTGAGGGCCATCAGGCGCAGACGGCGACCGGCAACTTCCAGCGTACCGGCAGCCAGTGTTTGCGTCGGCGCAAACACCTCGGTGCCCTTCATCCAGTCACCGGTAAGACCATAGAGATTTTCGGCAAAAACATTGCCCTCGGCACTAATGCCCTGCCGAGTCGCGGCCAGGGCGGCGATGGGCGTATCGGCAAAGGCCTGATTGCCGAGAAAATGGTCCGGGTGATGGTGCGTGTTGATGACCAGCGCCAGCGGCTTTGGCGTGATACCGGCAATCGCCCGCCGCATCTGCTCGCCATATCGCCGTGAGGAACCGCTATCGATGACGATGGTGCCACCCGGCGCAACGATAAAACCGGTATTGACGATATTGCCGCCATTGGCCGGCGTGAAATCTTCGGTCCGGCCGACAAAAACGTGAACATCGGGCGCAATCTGCCGCGCCTGCAGGGCATAGTCGAACTCGGCGGCGTTCAGCGCACCGGCCAGCAATGCCGGCAACAGGCAGAACAGGCGCTTCATGGCGCAATCCTGACGCTGAAAGCGTTGCCGTTGTTATCCCGGCCGCTGGCATTGAGCGACCCCGTGCCGGTGCCCCGCGTCAGCGTGAAGACCGGGTTTTCGCTGACCGGCTCGTAGGTCTGCAGCCGCATCAGCCGCTTGCCGGCGGCATCGGTAAAGTTGATTTCCTCAAGGTAAAAAGCCGGCGTACCGGCCACCAGACCGGTATCCATCGGGTGCACGATGCGCATCCGTACACGACCTAGTTGCGGCCCTTCCGACCACTGCCGCCCGGAAACTTCGTTCAGCCGCTGCTGCCACTCCTTCGAGCCGGCATTCGCGGAAGGCGCCGTGCAGCCACCACCAACTGTATTTACCAGCGTGCCACCGACATGCCAGATGCCATCAGCCGTTTTCGCCGCTGCCCGAACCGGCGACGACTGTTGCAACTTGACCCGAAAGCCAAGATAGGCTGGCGCACCCTCAGGATAGAAACGCAGGATCTGGAGGATAGGATTGAAGTCGGCGAAAACCAGCACCTCCTGCACCCCCGGCAGCGCCGTTGCATCCACGGTGACCGGCACCTGCATCGGATTTTCGGCGGTAGCCGGTGCCGTCACAATCACTCGCTGATCAAATACCACCGGCGCACCATCCAGCACCATTTTGTGCATGTCGGCCCAGCGCGCCGAATCGAGCGGGTCGGCAACTTCCTTCAAGGGCGCAGCCGTAGCCGGCGACAGCAATGTCACCAGCGCGATCACAGCCAATGTCGACAAGTACCTCATCGAGTCCCCTTTCGCTTTCAGATGGCGTATTTGACGGCATGTTCCGCAAGCCGCGTGCCAAAGGCGAAGGAATCCCGTTTTTGCCCCAAGGAGCGTGAGATCAGGGGAAATTTACTCCAAAACCCGAGTCGACCGCAGCACCTCGCCTGTGCAACTTTGGAGCACTTGGTGACATTTGCAGCATCCAGCCAGCTACGACTTACCCTGCAATGCCCACCGCCTCGAATGAGCCCGGCAGCTTGATTCAAGCGTCAGCCCGGAAGCCTTGCCGACCCGGCAAATTCGGGAAAAACTCCCGATTAACGGCGTATCCAGCCCCATCCACTGATCGGACACCCCTACCCTGCGCAGGGATTTAGGACCGATCAAAAAAGCACGGCAAGCTCGCCAGCCACGATGGAAAACACCTTGGCACAGCCTTTGCAGTATTTCTCTCCTGCCGGGGGGCGCGCATCAGGGAATGGAGAACGCCCGCCGGAGATCTCATTCGGCTTTGGGAACAGCGTTAATGGCTGATCTCAGGGCAGGAATCAATAGATAACCCAGGAGACAATCCATGATTCGTAATACTTTCCCCAAACGGAATGCTCTTACCATCGCACTTGCCGCAGCCTTTGCTGTTGCCGGCAGCCCGGCGATGGCTAAAGACGTCACCGATGCTGACATCGTCAACGATGCCAAATCCACCGGCGACGTTCTGTCCTACGGCCTCGGCACCCAGGGCCAGCGTTACAGCCCGCTGACCGCGATCAACGCCAATACCGTCAAGGATCTGGTTCCGGTCTGGTCGATGTCCTTCGGCGGCGAGAAACAGCGCGGCCAGGAATCGCAGCCGGTCATCGCCGACGGCAAAATGTTCGTTACCGCCTCCTACAGCCGCCTCTTCGCCATTGACGTCAAGACCGGCAAGAAGCTGTGGAAGTACGAACACCGCCTGCCGGACGGCATCATGCCGTGCTGCGACGTGATCAACCGCGGCGCCGCCCTGTACGGCAACCTGGTTATCTTCGGCACGCTGGACGCCCAACTGGTCGCCCTCGACAAGGACACCGGCAAGGTTGTCTGGAAAGAGAAGCTCGGCGACTACGCTGCCGGCTACTCCTACACCGCTGCTCCGATCATCGTCAAAGGCAAGGTCATCACCGGTGTTTCCGGTGGCGAATTCGGTATCGTCGGCCGCATGGATGCTCGCGATGCCATGACCGGCAAGATGGTCTGGACCCGCCCGACGGTCGAAGGCCACATGGGTTATGTGATCGACAAGGATGGCAACAAGACCGAAACCGGCACCAGCGGCAAGACCAATTCCACCTGGTCCGGCGACCTCTGGCAAACCGGCGGCGCTGCCACCTGGAACGGCGCTACCTATGATCCGGAAACCAATCTGATCTTCGCCGGCACCGGCAACCCGGCCCCGTGGAACAGCCACCTGCGCCCTGGCGACAACCTCTTCTCGTCTTCCACCGTGGCACTGGAGCCGGAAAGCGGCAAGATCGTCTGGCATTACCAGAACACTCCGCATGACGGCTGGGACTTCGACGGCGTCAATGAATTCGTCTCCTTCGACTACAAGGACAAGAGCGGCAAGATGGTCAAGGCCGGCGGCAAAGCCGACCGTAATGGCTTCTTCTTCGTCAATGACCGCACCAACGGCAAGCTGCTGAACGCCTTCCCGTTCGTCAACAAGATCACCTGGGCCAAGAGCATCAATCTGGAAACTGGCCGTCCGAACTACATCGAAGAAGGCCGCCCGGGCAACCCGGCTGCCGAAGCCGATGGCAAGAAGGGCAAGGTTGTCTTCTCGGCGCCTTCCTTCCTCGGCGGCAAGAACCAGCAACAAATGGCTTACAGCCCGCAAACCGGCCTGTTCTACGTGCCGGCTAACGAATGGTCGATGGACATCTGGAACGAGCCGGTTTCCTACAAGAAGGGGGCGGCTTACCTCGGCGCCGGCTTTACCATCAAGGCTTTGAACGAAGACTACATCGGCTCCCTGCGCGCCTTTGACCCGACCACCGGCAAGATGGTCTGGGAAAGCAAGAACTACGCACCGCTTTGGGGTGGTGTCCTGACCACGGGTGGCAATCTGGTCTTCCACGGCACGCCAGAAGGTTACCTCCGCGCACTTGATGCCAAGACCGGCAAAGAGCTGTGGAAATTCCAGGCTGGTACAGGCATCGTTGCACCGCCGGTCACCTGGGAAATGGATGGCGAGCAGTACATCAGCGTCG
>Ga0073899_10002135_pt1 | contig 17852 bp, 14 predicted proteins | sample KloWWTmetaKNB5Ph_FD_88975 | JGI IMG/M metagenome (GOLD analysis project Ga0073899, IMG submission 88975) | Active sludge microbial communities from Klosterneuburg, Austria, studying microevolution and ecology of nitrifiers - Klosterneuburg... | ecosystem: Engineered > WWTP > Aerobic digester >... | reverse complement strand
TCTGGCGCGACGGCAGCTGCCAGGGCTACGGCCGCGGCGACGACCCGGTACGGCCCGAATACGGATTCGTGCGCGATGTCGACTACTGCTCGGGCGCCTTCCTGATGGTGCGGCGAACGCTGTTCGAAACCCTGGGTGGTCTGGACGACGCCTTCGTGCCCGCCTACTACGAGGAGACCGACTTCTGCGTACGCCTGTGGGAGCAGGGCCACCGCATCGTCTACGACCCGCGGGTTCGCATCCGCCATTTCGAATTTGCCAGCGAGGTCGCCTCGGGGTGGGCCATCGAGCTGCAGCGCAAGCACCGCGACCTGTTCGTGCAGCGGCATGGATCGTTCCTGGCGTCCCAATGTGTGCCCTCGCCCGCCGCGCTGCTGCGCGCCCGCGCGCGGCTGCGCCCCGGCGCCCAGCGCGTGCTGGTGATCGACGACCGCGTGCCGCTGCCGTGGCTGGGCCAGGGCTATCCGCGCGCAGCGTCGTGGATCGCCGCCATGGCCGAGGCCGGGCATGCCGTCACCCATTACCCACTGCAGTTTCCGCGCGAGGCCTGGGACGACGTGCGGCGCGCGCTGCCCGAGACGGTGGAGGCGCTGCTCGACCACGGGCTTTCCGGGCTGCGCGACGTGCTGCACGCGCGCCGTGGGCTGTACGACACCCTCATCGTCAGCCGCCCGCACAACATGCAGGCCTTGCGTCGGCTGCTCGATGCCGAACCCGGCCTGCTGGGCCCGACACGGCTGCTGTACGACGCCGAGGCGATGTTTTCGCTGCGCGACATCGCGCGCGCCGCGCTCGACGGCCGGCCGATGCCGTCGGCCGAGCAGCAGGCTTGCATCGATGCCGAGTTGGGGCTGGCGCGTGGGGCCGATGCCATCGTCGCGGTATCCGAGGCCGAGGCCGCGCACTACCGGAACGCCGGCTACGAGACGGTGCACGTGCTCGGCCACGAGGTCGAGGTGGTCGACGATACGCCCGGCTTCGCGCAGCGCAGCGGATTCGTCTTCCTCGGCGCGATGGTGGACGACGACACGCCCAACGGCGACAGCGTGCGCTGGTTCGTGCGCGAGGTCTGGCCGCTGGTGCGCAGCCGTCTCGGCCCGACCGCCACGCTGCACCTGGTGGGCGCCTGCGAAGCGCCCAGCGTGCGCAGATTGGCCAGCCCCGATGTGCAGGTGCACGGCCGCGTGGAGTCACCGGCCCCGCACATGGACAGCGCGCGTGTCTTCATCGTACCCACGCGCTATGCCGCCGGCATCCCGCACAAGGCGCACGAGGCGGCCGCCCGCGGCCTGCCGATGGTGGTCACGCCGTTGATCGCTGCACAACTGGGCTGGCAGGACATCGTGGCCGTCGGCGGTGACGCCGGATCGTTCGCCGGGCATTGCATCCAGCTGCACGAGGACGCGCAGGCGTGGCAACAACAGCGCGATGCGATATTGACCGCGGTCGCGCGCGACGGATCGCCGGCGACCTTCCGCGCAGCGGTCGAGCGGTTGCTCGGCACCGAGGCGCGCTCGACGCTGAGGCAGGCCGCCGACGCGGTCACCGATACGCCGTCGCCACTGGCCCTGGGCATGGACGAGCAGCGCACCGCCGATCTGTGGGGGCGTGATGCCGCGCAGCGCGCCGACCAGGCGCGGCAGCGCCGCCACTGGAGCTCACATCCCGTCACGGCCGCCGAGATCAACCGTCTGGTCAGCGGAGATCCGCAGCTGGGCTGGGTGGCCCACCTTAAGCGCACCCGCTTCCCCGAACCGCGCGCTCGCGGCCTGTCGCTGGGCTGCGGCAGCGGCGCCGTGGTCGTCGATGCCTTGCAGCTGGGCATCGTGCAGCAGATGGAGGGCATCGACATCTCGGCCGGCGCCGTGGCCATCGCCACCGAGCGTGCCGCCCAGGCCGGTCTGGCCCGGCGCGCACGCTTGCGCACGGCCAATGTCAACGAGCTGGCCCTCGATGGCCCGCTGGACCTCATCGTCTTCGAACAGTCACTCCACCACGTCGATGCCCTGGGGCCGGTACTCGACCGTTGCCACGATGCGCTGGCTCCCGATGGGCTGCTGGTCATCAACGAGTATGTCGGCCCCGACCGCTTCCAGTGGAGCGACGAAGCGCAGCGGCTGATGGACGCCATGCTGAGACTGCTGCCCGAGCCGCTGCGTCGCGATCCGGACAGCGGAGCCCTGAAACAGCAGATGCGGCGCGTCGACCCGCAAGCCGTGATCGACCTCGATCCGTCGGAGGCCATTCACTCCGGGGACATCCTCGACGCCTGCCGTTCCCGCTTCGACGAGGTCGAGCTGCGTCGCTTCGGTGGCACGTTGCTGCAGTTTCTGCTGGCCGACATCGCTGCCAATTTCGACCCGGATGACGAGCGTGACGTCGCGCTGCTGCGCTTGATGACGCTGCTGGAGACGGAACTGATCCGCTGTGGTGCCATCGCTTCGGACTTTGTCTACGCGGTCTACCGGCGCCGGCGCGCATCGGCACCGACCCGATCTTGAACGGGCCGAACCCCGCGCCGCCGATGCGCCGCCGAGACTGGCTGCGTACCGCCACGCTGCTCGCCGCCCCGCCCTTCATCCGCCACGCCCGCGCTGCCGACGAACCCCGCTTCGCCCTCGGCGTCGCCAGCGGCCAGCCGCGCCCCGACGGCCTGGTGCTGTGGACGCGGCTGACCGGCGACGACCTGCCGCCGCAGGTGCCGGTGCAGTGGGAGCTGGCCCATGACGAGGCCTTCACGCGCATCGCCGCGCGCGGCAGCGAGGACGCTGACAGCCGCTGGGCGCACAGCGTGCACGCCGAGCCCTCGGGCCTGGCGCCCGGGCGCTGGTACTGGTACCGCTTTCGCGCGCTGGGCCAGCAAAGCCGGGTCGGCCGCACGCGCACCGCCCCGGCGGCCGATGCCGCTGCGTCGCTGCGCCTGGCGATCGCCAGCTGCCAGCGCTGGGACCATGGCCACTATGCCGCCTGGCGCCACCTGGCCACCCAGGACCTGGACCTGGTGGCCTTTCTCGGCGACTACATCTACGAATACCCGTCGTCGCCGATGGCGCCGCGCCTGCACAAGGGCGGGCTGCTGCGCTCGCTCGACCAGTACCGGGCCCGCTACGCCCAGTACAGGAGCGACCCCGCGCTGCAGGATGCGCACGCCGCCTGCCCCTGGCTGATGGTGTGGGACGACCACGAGGTCGAGAACGACTACGCCGGCACGCACCCGAGCACGCCGCTGGGCGCCGACATGGCGCCGCTGCGCGCCGCGGCCTACCAGGCTTACTGGGAGCACCAGCCGCTGGCCCGGGCACAGCGCCCGCGCGGTGCCGACATGCCGCTGTTCGGCCGCATGGACTGGGGCCGGCTGGCGCGCATCCACCAGCTCGATACGCGCCAGCACCGCGATGGGCAGGCCTGCCCGTCCTGGCCGCGCACGAGCGGCGGCCGCCTGGTGCGCGAGGCCGACTGCCCGGCCCTGGACGATCCGTCGCGCAGCCTGCTGGGTGCCGCGCAGGAGCGCTGGCTGGCCGAAGGCTGGAGCCTGGATCGGCCCTGGAACCTGGTGGCGCAGCAGACGCTGATGGCGCGCGCCGGCCTGCCCGACCAGGGCCGCTGGACCGACGGCTGGGACGGCTACCCCGCCGCGCGCGCGCGGCTGCTGCGCACCGTGGCCGAACGGCGCGTGCCCGGGGTGGTGGTGCTGGGCGGCGACGTGCATGCGCATGTGGTCGCCGAGCTGAAGGCCGACTTCGACGATGCGCGCGCGCCGGTGCTGGCCAGCGAGTTCTGCGGCACCTCGATCAGCAGCCACGGCCGTGCCCAGCGCGGCTGGGACGCCGCGCGCGCCGGCAACCCGCACCTGCTGCACGCGCGCAGCGACCAGCGGGGCTTCGCCGCCTTCACCCTCGATGCGCGGCAGCTGCAGGCGCGGCTGCTGGCGGTCGACGAGCCGCTCGATGCCGCCAGTGCCGTGCACGAGCAGGCGCGCTTCGCCGTCGATGCCGGGCGGCCCGGGCCGCACAGGGCCTGATCGGGCCGAACCCCCGCTGCACCGGCGCAGCCCGCGCCTGCGCCGCTGCGCCGGGGCCCGGGTTACGCTCGCGCGCGCCGCCATGATCAGCATCGTCGCCGTCACCGCCCCGTTCTTCGCCCTCGTGCTGTGCGGCTGGCTGGCGGCGCAGCGGCATGTGCTGCCGGAAGCAGCGATCCCCGGGCTCAATGCCTTCGTGCTGTATTTCGCGCTGCCGTGCATGCTGTTCCGCTTCGGCGCCGGCACGCCGGTGCTGCAGACGCTCAACCCGACCATCCTGGCCGTCTACCTGCTGTGCGCGGCGCTGGTCGTGGCGCTGACGATCGCGCTGACGATCGGCCCCGCGGTGCCGCTGAAGGAGGCCGCCTTCGGCGCGCTGGTGGCCGCCTTCCCCAATACCGGCTTCATGGGCGTGCCGCTGCTGGTGGCGCTGCTGGGCCCGGCGGCTGCCGGGCCGACGATCAGCGTGCTCAGCGCCGACCTCGTCGTCACCACCACCGCCTGCCTGGCGGTGGCCGAGGCGCAGGGGTCGGGCGGCCAGGGCCTGTGGCGATCGGCGCGCCGCATCCTGCTCGGCGTGGCGAAGAATCCGATGCCCTGGGCGATCGCGCTCGGCGCCACCTTCTCGGCCATGGGCTGGCAGCTGTGGGGCCCGGCCGATGCGGTGGTGAAGATGCTGGCCGATGCCGCCAGCCCGGTGGCGCTGTTCACCATCGGCGCCGTGCTGTGGCGCGCCGGCCGCCATGCGCACACGCGCACGCCGCCCGGGCGCTACCTGCCGGTGGCGGCGATCAAGCTGCTGCTGCACCCGCTGCTGCTGCTGGGCCTGGGCCTGGCGGCGCAGGCGCTGGGCGCACCGCTGGACGACTTTGCGCTGATGGTCATCGTGCTGGTGGCGGCGCTGCCCAGCGCCAGCAACGTGGCCATCCTGGCCGAGCGCTACGGCGCCGATACCGGGCGCGTGGCGCGCATCATCATGAGCTCGACGGTGGCGGCCTTCGTCACCTTCACCGCCGTGGCCTGGTTGTCTGGCGTGCGCCCCGCATAGCCCATCCGCCACCGCGGCGCGTGCAGAATCGCGCCGCATGTCGTCGCACGTCACCCTGCGGCAGTTCCGCTATTTCATCGCCGTGGCCGAGGCCGGCTCGGTGGCGGCAGCCTCGCGGGTGCTGAGCATCGCGCAGAGCGCGGTCACCAAGAGCATGCAGGAGCTCGAGGACGAGCTCGGGCAGCGGCTGTTCGAGCGCAGCCCGCGCGGCATCGCGCTGACACCGCAGGGCCACCGCTTCCTGGCCGGCGCGCGGCGCGTCATCGGCGCCGTGGCCGAGGCCACGCGGCTGCAGCGCGGCGACGAGGCCGGCGGCCTGGTCGGCCAGCTGGCCATCGGCGTCACCAGCCTGGTGGCCGGCTACTACCTCAGCGAGCGGCTGTCGCGCTACCGGCGCGCCTGCCCCGGCGTCAGCGTGCAGGTGGTGGAGGAGACGCCGACCTTCCTGGAGCACCTGCTGATCAATAACGAGATCGACGTCGCGCTGATGGTCTGCAATGCGCTGGGTGACCCGCAGGCGCTGGTGGTGGAGACGCTGACGCGCAGCCCCAGCCGCGTGTGGCTGGCCTCCGACCACCCGCTGGCCGCGCAGGACGACGTGAGCCTGGCCGAATGCGCGGCGCACGACCAGGTGGTGCTGGAGGCCGACCGCATCGACGACCTGATGCGCGCCGCCTGGGCGCGCGACCAGCTCAAGCCGCGCACGCTGCTGCGCAGCGCCTCGCTGGAGGCGGTGCGCTCGCTGGTCGGTGCCGGCGTCGGCCTGACCGTGCTGCCCGACTTCCTGTACCGCCCGTGGACGCTGGATGCCGAGCATGTGGACGTGCGCCCGCTGCGCGACGAGCTGCCCACCGTCGACGTGGGGCTGGTGTGGCGGCGCGGGCTGGCGCTCAAGCCCGCGGTCGGCGAATTCATCGAGCTGGCGCGCGAATCGTCGCGCGGGCGCCGGGCCTGAATTTCGTCACGCCACCACGAAGGCCCACAGCCACAGCAGCGTCCACACGGCCGCGCCCGCGCAGACGACGATGACCGCGCGGCGCGCAGGTCCCCGCCGCGGAAGTGCCAGCCCACCAGCGGCAGGCCGGCGCCGGCCGGCGGCGTGGCGGTGAGCGCGGCCGCGGCCGCGCCCATCAGCGCATGCATCACGCCGCGCAGCAGGCTGCCGGTGCTGTGGTGCGAGCCCTGCCCCAGTGCCGCCTGCAACGGGATGCAGCCGACCTCGAAACCGCCGGTGGTCATCAGCGTCCACATCAGCACGCTTGCCGCGCAGCGTGCGCTCGTCGACGCCCAGGGCGAACAGCGCGGGCAGCATCAGCAGCGCGAAGGCCAGCAGCAGCGGCAGCGCGACCCGGCAAGGCAGCACCGGCCCACCCTGTCGGTGACACCGCCGGTCTGCTGACCGCGGTGGCGGCGCCGATGCGCTGGCGGCCTTGCGTGGCCAGGGTCTGGGTGATGTGCGCTTCGCGCTGCGCCGGCCGGGGCGCTTCCGGCTGATGTTCCGCGATGGCGTGCTGCACCCCGATGCCGACCTGCAGCGCCAGGCCAACGCCGCCTTCGAGGAACTGGCCGCCGGCGTGTACCGCGCCGCCGGCGGTGCCGGACGCCACGCTGGCCGGGCTCTTCCCGGTCAGAGGCGATCTCAGAGTCTGACCATCACGTGCCGCGGCACGGTGTAGTCCTCGAGCGCATACAGGCTCAGGTCCTTGCCGTAACCGCTGCTCTTCAGGCCGCCATGCGGCATCTCGTTGACGAGCATGAAGTGGGTGTTGATCCAGGTGCAGCCGTACTGCAGCTTGCGCGCCACCTGCATCGCACGGCCCACGTCCTGCGTCCACACGCTGCTGGCCAGGCCGTAGTCGCTGTCGTTGGCCCAGGCGATGGCCTGCTCGGCGTCGGTGAAGCGCGTGACGCTGACCACCGGGCCGAAGACCTCGCGCTTGACGATCTCGTCCTCCTGGCGCGCGCCGGCGATCACCGTGGGCTCGTAGAAGAAGCCGCCGCCCGCGCGGATCTTGCCGCCGGCGGTGATCTCCATGTGGCCCGCCATCTGCGCACGTTCGACGAAGCTGGCGACGCGGTTGCGCTGGCGTTCGCTGATCAGCGGGCCGATCTCCACACCCTCTTCGTCCTGCAGGCCGGCCTTGATCGACTTCACCGCGCTCGACAGGTCGGCCACGAGCTTGTCGTGCACCTTGGCGCCGGCATAGACGCGGCAGGCCGCGGTGCAGTCCTGGCCGGCGTTGTAGTAGCCGAAGGTGCGCAGGCCCTCGACCACCGCCGCCACGTCGGCGTCGTCGAAGACGATCACCGGCGCCTTGCCGCCGAGCTCGAGGTGCGTGCGCTTGAGCGTGCCGCTGGCTGCCTGCAGGATCTTGCGGCCGGTGGCCACGTCACCGGTCAGGCTGACCATCGCCACCTTGGGATGCTCGACCAGCGGCTGGCCGACCGACGCGCCGCGGCCGGTGACGACGTTGAAGACGCCCTTGGGAAAGATGTCGGCCGCCACCTGGGCCAGGCGCAGTGCCGTCAGCGGCGTCTGCTCGCTGGGCTTGAGCACCACGGTATTGCCCGCCGCCAGCGCCGGCGCGATCTTCCACGCCGCCATCATCAGCGGGTAGTTCCAGGGCGCGATCGAGCCGACCACGCCCACCGGGTCGCGCCGGATCATGCTCGTGTGGCCGGCCAGGTACTCGTTGCTGACCGAGCCGCCCATGCAGCGCGCCGCGCCGGCGAAGTAGCGAAAGCAGTCGGCGATGGCCGGGATCTCGTCGCCGAGCGCGCGCGCATAGGGCTTGCCGCAGTTCAGGCTCTCGACGCGCGCGAACTCCTCGGCGCGCGCCTCGATCGCGTCGGCGATGCGCAGCAGCAGGCGCGAGCGCTCCATCGGCGTCGTCTCGCGCCAGCCCTCGAAGGCGCGGTGCGCGGCCGACACCGCCTTGTGCACCTGCTCGACGCTCGCCTCGCGCACCTTGGCCAGCGTCGCGCCGCTGGCCGGGTCGAGGATGGTCTCGGTGTCGCCTTCGCCGGCCACGAACTGGCCGTCGATCAGGAGCTCGGTGTGCAGGGTCGTCATGGCAGCTCTCCGCAAAGGCATTGCGTTTCGTCAGCGGGCCCCGGGCTCGTCGGCCCGGGTCAGGGTGTAGGCGAGCACGATCGGCAGGAACGTGAGCGCGATGATCACGACGGCGACGACGTTGGTCACCGGCCGCTGGCGCGGGCGGATCAGCTCCTGCAGCATCCAGATCGGCAGCGTCGTCTGCTGGCCGGCGGTGAAGGTGGTGACGATGACTTCGTCGAAGCTCAGCGCGAAGGCGAGCAGCGCGCCTGCGAGCAGCGCCGAGCCGAGCTGCGGCAGCACCACCCAGCGCAGCGTCTGGAAGGCGTCGGCGCCGAGGTCCATCGACGCCTCGACCAGGTTGGGGTTGAGCCGCCGCAGGCGCGCCACGGCGTTGTTGAACACGACGACGACGCAGAACGTGGCGTGGCCGATCACGATGGTCCAGAACGAGAACGGGATCGCGAGCGTGTTGTAGGCCGAGCGCAGCGCGATGCCGCTGACGATGCCCGGCAGCGCGAGCGGCAGCACGAGCAGCAGCGAGATGGCGTCGCGGCCGAAGAACGAGCTGCGCGCCAGCGCCGCGGCGGCCAGCGTGCCGAGCACGAGCGCGATCGCCGTCGACCAGGCCGCGACCTCCAGGCTCAGGCGGATCGCCGCCCACACGTCGTCGCGCTGCCAGGCGACGGCGAACCACTGCGTGGTGAGCGCCGGCGGCGGGAACTGGTAGCTCTTGTCCTCGGCGCTGAAGGCATAGAGCACGATCAGCGCCAGCGGCACGTGCAGGAAGGCGACGACGCCCCAGGCCGCCGTGCGCGTCCACGGCGAGACGCCGACGGTCGCCTCAGAGCGCATCGAAGGCCCCCAGCCGGCGCGCGATCCAGAGGTAGATGCCGACGACGACGATCGGCACCAGCGAGAACGCCGCCGCGAACGGGATGTTGCCCGCCACGCCCTGCTGCTTGTAGACGACCTGGCCGATGTAGAGCGTGCTGTCGCCGATCACCTGCGGCACGATGTAGTCGCCCAGCGTCAGCGAGAACGTGAAGATCGAGCCCGCCGCGATGCCCGGCAGCGCCAGCGGCAGGATGACGCGCCACAGCGTCTGGCCGGGCGCGGCGCCGAGGTCGGCCGAGGCCTCGATGGTGGAGGCCGGGATGCGCTCGATCGCCGCCTGCATCGGCAGCACCATGAACGGCAGCCACAGATAGACGAAGACGACGAAGGTGCCGAGCGTCGACAAGCTGAGCGACGGGCCGCCCAGGCGCGGAATCGCCAGCAGCGCGTCGAGCGCCCACGTCAGGTGCGCCTGCTGCGCCGCCCAGGAGATGGCGCCCTCTTTCGCGAGCAGCAGCTTCCAGGCATAGAGCCGCACCAGGTAGCTCGACCACAGCGGCAGCATCACGGCGACGTAGAGCAGCGCCTTCTGCGCGCCGCGCGCGTGGCGCGCCATCGTGTAGGCCAGCGGCCAGCCGAGCACGACGCAGGCGAGCGTGACGGCGCTGGCCATCGCGACGCTGCGCACGACGATGTCGACGTTGGCGGGCTCGGCGAGCTCGACGAAGTTCTTCAACGTGAACTCGCGCACCACGACGCCGCTGAAGTCGTCGAGGCCGAAGAAGGCGTTGGCCAGCAGCGCGAAGAGCGAGCCGAGGTAGATCACGCCGAACCACAGCAGCGGCGGTGCGAGCAGCGCGACGAGCAGCACGCCGCGCCGCGTGTAGAGCAGGTCGGAGACGCGCCGGCGCACCGTCGGCGGCGGCGCGGGCAGCGCGAGCGCCGTGCTCATGCGACCCCCTCCGCGCTCCGCGCCGGCGCGGGGACGTCGGGCTCGCTGCGCCGCGCGCCGCCCGTCGCCAGCGCATGCACGGCGCGCGCATCCCAGTGCAGGTGCACCGTGTCGCCGCGCGCGGGCAGCGGCTCGCCGGCGGTGGCGGGCACGTCGAGCTGCAGCGCCGTGCCGGCCGCGTCGACACGCACGCGCGTGTAGGCGCCGAAGTACTGCACCTCGGCGACGACGCCGCCGGCGCGCGCGCCGGCGGCCGGGCCGAGCGCGACGCGCTCGGGGCGCAGCATCGCGCAATCGTGGCCGGTCAGCGCGCGCGCCGCGTCGCCGTCGAGCACGTTGGCCGCGCCGACGAAGTGCGCGACGAAGCGCGTCGCCGGCGACTCGTACACCGCCGCCGGCGTGCCGACCTGCTCGAGCCGGCCGTCGGCGAAGACGCCGATGCGGTCGCTCATCGACAGCGCCTCGTGCTGGTCGTGCGTGATGAAGAGGAACGTGATGCCCAGGCGCCGCTGCAGCGCCTTCAGCTCGCTCTGCATCTGCTCGCGCAGCTTCAGGTCGAGCGCGCCCAGCGGCTCGTCGAGCAGCAGCAGCTGCGGCTGGCCGATCAGCGCGCGCGCCAGCGCGACGCGCTGGCGCTGCCCGCCCGAGAGCTGTGCCGGCCGGCGCGCGCCGGCGCCGGCGAGCTGCACCAGCGCGAGCAGCTCGTCGGCGCGGCGCTCGCGCTCGGCGCGCGCCACGCCGCGCACGCGCAGCGCGTAGGCGACGTTGTCGCGCACGTCCATGTGCGGGAACAGCGCGTAGTCCTGGAACACGGTGTTGACCGGCCGGGCGTAGGGCGGGCGGCGCGTCACGTCGTCGCCGCCGATGCGGATGCGCCCCGCCGTCGGCAGCACGAAGCCGCCGATCATGCGCAGGCACGTCGTCTTGCCCGAGCCCGAGGGCCCGAGCAGCGTGAAGAACTCGCCCGCGCCGATCTCGAGGCTGACGTCGTCGACGGCGCGCACCGCCGCGGCGCCGCTGCCGTAGACGCAGCTGACGCGCTCGAGCGTGACGGCGGCCGTCATCGTGCGCTCAGTGGCTGCAGAAGCCGTTCGGTCCGAGCCCGTCGAAGCCCCTGCGCGAGCACTTCGACAAGCTCGGTGCGGACCGGCGATGGCGCACGTCGGGTCAGCGTCCTCCCAGCACGGCGATGTAGTCCGACACCCACTTGTGGTACGGAATGCACTGGTCCTTCTGCGAGGCGCACTTGGCGGTGGGCGTCTTCCAGAACGCGATCCTGTCGAACGAGCCCAGGCCCTGGTTCTCGCAGCCCTTGTCGCCGAGCAGCTTGTTGCCCTTGCAGGCGTCGAGCACGACGGGCACCGAGCCGAACCACGCCGCGAGGTCGCCCTGCAGCTTCTTGTTGAGCGAATGCTCGAGCCACTGGTAGGCGCAGTTCGGATGCTTGGCCTCGACGTGCATCATCGTCGTGTCGGCCCAGCCGGTGGCGCCCTCGACCGGCACGACGGTGGCGATCGGACGGTTCTTCGACTTGAGGATGTTGGACTGGAACTGCCAGCTCGACGACGCGACGACACCCTCGTTGGTGAAGTCGTCGATCTGCACGAAGGCATCGTGCCAGTACTTGCCGACGATCTTGCGCTGGCCGCGCAGCAGCTCGAGCGCGGCCTTGTACTGCGCCTCGTTGAGCTCGTAGGGGTCCTTGATGCCGAGCTCGGGCCTGGTCTTCATCAGGTACAGCGCCGCGTCGGCGATGTAGATCGGCCCGTCGAAGGCCTGCACGCGGCCCTTGTTGCTCTTGCCGTCGGGCAGCGTCTGCTCCTCGAAGACGACCTTCCACGACGTCGGCGGCTTGTCCTTGAAGACGTTGGTGTTGTACATCAGCACGTTCCAGCCCCACTGGTACGGCACGCCGTAGTGCTTGTTGCCCACGTAGTGCCACGGCGCCTTCTGCAAGCGCGCGTCGACCGTCTTGAAGCTCGGCACCAGGGCGGTGTTGATCGGCTGCACGCGCTTGCCGGCGATCAGGCGCAGGCTGGCGTCGCCCGAGGCCGTGACGAGGTCGAAGCCGCCCTCGTTCATCAACGCGACCATCTCGTCGGAGGTGCCGGCCGTCTTGACGTTGACCTTGCAGCCCGTCTTCTTTTCGAAGTCGGTGACCCAGTCGAAGTTCTTGTCGGTCGCGCCGCGCTCGATGTAGCCGGGCCACGCGACGATGTCGACGCTGCCCTCCGACTTGCCGAGCTTGGACACTTGCGCGGCGGCGGACAGCGCGACGGCCAGCGGCAGGGCGGCACACAGCAGGCGCAGGGGGCGGTTCTTCATCGCTTGTCTCCTCGAAGTGATGGCGGCACGCGCGCAGCGGGCGCCGCGCCGGCCGGCGACCGCGACGATAACGACGCGCCCCGCCCCTGAGAAATTCAATATTGCGCCGCCGCGCTATCTCGAATCGAGATTGCTATGCGCCGGGGAAGAACGGCTTGCCGAGCGAGGCCGGCATGTTGGCGCGCACCCAGGCGGCGTTGCGCGAGATCGCGACCAGCACGACGATCGTCGCCAGGTAGGGCAGCATGCTCAGCCACTGGCTCGGCAGCTCGACGCCCTGCCCTTGCAGGTGGAACTGCAGCATCGTGACGCCGCCGAACAGATACGCCCCGAGCAGCACGCGCAGCGGCCGCCAGGTGGCGAAGGTGGTCAGCGCGAGAGCGATCCAGCCGCGCCCGGCGACCATGCCCTCGACCCACAGCGGCGTGTAGACCACCGACAGGTAAGCGCCGGCGATGCCGCACAGCGCGCCGCCCGCGACCACCGCCGCGAGGCGGATGCGCCGCACCGGGTAGCCCAGCGCATGCGCCGACTCGGGCGACTCGCCGACGGCGCGCAGCACCAGCCCGGCGCGCGAGCGAGCCAGCCACCACGCCAGCCAGACCGCCAGCGCGATCGCGAGGTAGACGACGAGGTGCTGGCGAAACAGCGCCGGCCCGACGAACGGCAGGTCGCCGAGCACCGGCAGCTCGAACTGCACGCGCTCGGGTAGCCGCTCCTGCGTGTAGCGGATGCCCGCGAACGCCGAGAAGCCGGCGCCGAACAGACTCAGCGCGAGGCCCGTCGCGTACTGGTTGGCGTTGAGCCAGATCACGAGCAGGCCGAACAGGGCGGCAAGCAGCGCCCCCGCGCCGGCGCCGGCCGCCAGCGCGACCCAGTCGCTGCCGCTGTGCACCGCCGCCGCGAAGCCGGCGACCGCGGCGACGAGCATCAGCCCTTCGGCGCCGAGGTTGACGACGCCGGAACGCTCGCTCACGAGCAAGCCGAGCGCGGCGATCGCGAGCACGGTGCCCGCGTTGAGCGTGGCGGCGATGAGCAGCGCGAACGCGTCCATGTCAACGGGCTCGACCAAGCGGCCACCGCGGAACCGGCTTCGCCGGGCCGCTGGTGACGCCGCCCCCGGGGGGAGCCACTCTCACTCGGTAGTGAATCAACGTGTCGCAGGCAAGCAGTGCGAACAGCAGCAGCCCCTGGAACACGCCCGTCAGCGACTTCGGCAACCCCATGCGCGACTGCGCGAGTTCGCCGCCGATGTAGAACATGCTCATCAGCACGCCGGCGAACACGATGCCGACGGGATGCAGACGGCCGACGAAGGCGACGATGATCGCCGCGAAGCCGTAGCCGGCGGGCACGTAGGGCGTGAGCTGGCCGAGCGGGCCGGCCGTCTCGAGCGCGCCGGCCAGCCCCGCCAGGCCGCCCGACAGCAGCAGCGCCGTCCACAGCGCACCGCGCGACGAGTAGCCGGCGTAGCGCGCGGCAGCCGGCGCGAGGCCGCCGACCTGCAGCTGGAAGCCGCGGAAGCTGCGGAACAGGAACAGCCAGCACGCGAGCACCGCGGCCAGCGCGATCACCACGCCGATGTGGGCGCGCAGCCCCTCGGCCAGGCGCGGCAGCTTCGTCACCGCGGCGAACGTGATCGTCTGCGGGAAGTTGTAGCCCTGCGGGTCCTTCCACGGCCCGTAGACGAGCCAGGCCAGCAGCAGGTCGGCGACGTAGACGAGCATCAGGCTGACGAGGATCTCGCTCGCGTTCCAGCGGTCGCGCAGCAGCGCGACGATGGCGGCCCAGGCCATGCCGCCGGCGACGCCGGCGGCGAGGATCGCGACGACGATCGAGCGCCCGCTGCCCGGCCCGGCCTGCAGCGCGACCCAGCCGGCGGCCAGCGCGCCGGCGATGTACTGGCCCTCGGCGCCGATGTTCCACACATTGGAGCGAAAGCACACCGCCAGCCCGAGCGCGATCAGCACCAGCGGCGTCGCCTTCACGCTCAGCTCCGAGAGCGCGTAGGCGTTCTTCAGCGGCTCGACGAAGAAGAGCTGCAGCCCGCGCAGCGGGTCCTTGCCGAGCAGCGCGAACAGCGCGACGCCGATCGCCACCGTGACCGCCAGCGCGAGCAGCGGGCTGGCGAGCGCCATCCCGCGCGACGGGGCCGCTCTGGCTTCAAGCATCAGCACGACGAGCCTCCTGCCGCGCGCTGACGTCCCACAGCCCCGACATCCACGCGCCGATCGTCTCGACCGTCGCATCGGCGGCGACGAGGCTCGGGCTCAGCCGGCCCTGCGCAATGACGACGATGCGGTCGGCGATCTCGAACAGCTCGTCGAGCTCTTCGCTGACGACGAGCAGCGCGCAGCCGGCGTCGCGCAGCGCGAGCAGCTCGCCGCGGATGCGCGCCGCCGCGCCGACGTCGACGCCCCAGGTCGGCTGCGCGACGACGAGGCACTGCGGCTGCGCGTCGATCTCGCGCCCGACGATGAACTTCTGCAGGTTGCCGCCCGACAGCGACCGCGCCGCTGCGTCGGGTCCGGCGGCCTTGACGTCGAAGCGCTCGATCAGCCGGCGCGCCAGCGCGCGCGCCGCGCCGGCGCGCCGCCAGCCCCAGCGCGTGACGGTGTGGGTGCGCGTCAGCAGCGTGTTGTCGGCCAGCGAAAGCTGCGGCACGGCGCCGCGGCCGAGCCGCTCTTCGGGCACGAAGTGCAGACCCTCGGCGCGGCGCCGCCGCGGGCCTTGCGCCGCGATGTCGCGGCCCCGCAGGCGGATCGAGCCGGCGGGCGCGCGCCGATCCTCGCCCGACAGCGCGGCCATCAGCTCCTGCTGGCCGTTGCCCGACACGCCGGCGATGCCGACGATCTCGCCGGCGCACACCTCGAGCGCGATGTCGCGCAGCTCGGTACCGAACGGCGAGAGCTTCGGCAGTCCGAGGCCACGCAGCTCGAGCACGGTGGCGCCCGGATGCGCCCGCGCATGAGCCAGCGGCGGCGGATCGCTGCCGATCATCAGGCGCGACAGGCTGGCATTGGTCTCGCGCGCGGGGTCGACCTCGCCCGTCACGCGCCCGGCGCGCAGCACGGTGCAGCGGTGGCACAGCGCGCGGATCTCGTCGAGCTTGTGGCTGATGTAGAGGATCGAGCAGCCGCCGTCGGCCAGGCGCCGCAGCGTGGCGAACAGCCGGTCGACGGCCTGCGGCGTCAGCACAGAGGTCGGCTCGTCGAGGATCAAGAGGCGCGGCTCGGTCAGCAGCGCGCGCACGATCTCGACGCGCTGGCGCTCGCCGACCGACAGCGTGTGCACCGGCCGCAGCGGATCGATGTCGAGGCCGTAGGCCGAGGCCACCTCGCGGATGCGCGCCGTGACGCCCGCCAGCGTCTCGCTGCGGCCGACGCCGAGCCACACGTTCTGCGCCGCGGTGAGCGTGTCGAACAGCGAGAAGTGCTGGTAGACCATGCTGATGCCCAGCGCGCGCGCCTGCGCCGGGCTGGCGACCGCGACCTCCGCGCCGTTCCAGCGCATCGTGCCGGCGTCGGCGCGCACCGCGCCGTAGACGATCTTCATCAGCGTCGACTTGCCGGCGCCGTTCTCGCCCAGCACGGCGTGGATCTCGCCCGGCGCGACGCGCAGGTCGATGCCGTCGTTGGCGCGCACGCCGGGATATTCCTTGACGATGCCGGCCAGTTCGAGGCGCGGTGGCGGGGGAATCATGCGGCGGGCGGCGTCTCGGATCGCGATGGTCGGCATCGTAACCAGTGTCGCGCGGCGCGGCCTCGCCGCTACACTCTCGCCCAGCCATGGATCGCAACGTCCGCCGCACCGCCATCGCCTGGATGCAGGAGGAGCGGCCGGCCGTCGTCGTCGTCGTGCTCGAGGTGCGCGGTTCGGCGCCGCGCGCGAGCGGCGCGCGCATGCTGGTCTCGCGAGGCCAGAGCGTCGGCTCGATCGGCGGCGGCCTGCTCGAGCGCGAGGCGATCCGCGAAGCGCAGGCCATGCTGTCGGGCGGCGTCGCGCCGCACCAGGTGCACTACCCCGCCGGGCCGGCCTGCGGCGGCGCCATCACGCTCGGCTACACGCGACTCGACGCGGCGCAGCTCAGCGCCTGGCCCGAGCCCGAACCGCTGCTGCGGCTGCAGATGTACGGCGCGAGCCACGTCGCCACGGCGATCGCCCGGCTGCTCGCCACGCTCGACTGCAGCGTCGACTGGATCGACGCGCGCGAGGAGCTGTTCCCGTTCTCGCTGGTCGACGGCGCGGCGTGGCCGGGGCACATCCGCGTCGTGCCGGCCGACGACGTCGTCGGCGAAGTGCGCGCCGCGCCGCCGGGCGCCTGCCACCTCGTGGTGATGCACGAACACGAAGTCGACCTGCGCCTGTGCGAAGCGATTCTGCGCCGCGGCGACTTCGCCTGGCTCGGCATGCTCGGCTCGGCCGGCAAGCGCGCGCGCTTCATGCAGCGCTTCGACGACTGGGGCGTGCCGCCCGAGCGCAGCGCGCGCGTCGTCTGCCCGATCGGCGTGCCCGGCATCGAAGGCAAGGAGCCCGAGGTGATCGCCGTCGCCACGGTGGCGCAGCTGCTGCAGGTCGCCTCTTCGGCGGCGGCTTCGTGAACACGCTGCTGGGCCCCTACGAGCAGCGCATCGCCGCGTTCTACAACGCATTCCGCGAACTCGATGCCAAGGCGATGACGGCGGCCTACGCGCCCGACGCGCGCTTTCGCGACCCGGTGTTCGATCTGCACGGCCGCGACGAGATCGGCGCGATGTGGTCGATGCTGTGCGAAGCCGTCGAGGCACAGGGCCGCGATGTCTGGCGGCTCGACGTGAGCGCCATCGCCGGCGACGCGAGCCGCGCCCACGCCCGCTGGGAGCCGCGTTACCGCTTCTCGGCCACCGGCCGCACGGTGCACAACGTGATCGACGCCGAGTTCGGCTTCGACGACTACGGCCTGATCGTCGCGCATCGCGACCAGTTCGACTTCTGGCGCTGGTCGCGGCAGGCGCTCGGGCCCGTCGGCTGGGCGCTCGGCTGGTCGCCGTGGCTGCGCGCCCGCGTCGCAGCGCAGGCGCGCGCCGCCTTGGCCAAGCGCATGCGCGCGCCGCGTCAGGCGCCGAGCGCCAGCGCCACGCGGTAGGTGACGAACGACGCGGCCCTGGCGAGCGTGGCCAGGCTCCAGCCCTGCGCGATCGGCGGCGTCAGCGCGCCGCGCCCGGACTGCGCCTCCTTGGCGCGCGCGGGCACCTCGGCGATCCGGTTCGCGGGAGCTCGCGTCAGGAAATCACGTCTCGAGGGTCAGTGCATCCTGCGGCGCGGCGCGCCGGTGCGTTCCGCCGGCGCGGCCGCGGCGGCGCCGGCAAGCAGGGCCTTGCCCTCGATGCCGGCGAACAGCTTGGCGGCGCGCACCTTGATCTCGAGCAGCTCGTTCGCGCTGACGGAATACTTGCCGCTGAACAGGTCGACCTCGACGCGGAACTCGACGTCCTTGCCTTCGTTCGACAGGGTGCCGCAGGTGAACTCGTAGTCCTCGCGGTCGGCGGGCAGGCCCGAGCGCGCGAGGTCGTAGTCGGCGTAGCGCACGTCGCCGATCTCGCCGCTCGCCAGGTCGAGCATGCCGGTCGATTCG
>Ga0073899_10002134_pt1 | contig 17857 bp, 14 predicted proteins | sample KloWWTmetaKNB5Ph_FD_88975 | JGI IMG/M metagenome (GOLD analysis project Ga0073899, IMG submission 88975) | Active sludge microbial communities from Klosterneuburg, Austria, studying microevolution and ecology of nitrifiers - Klosterneuburg... | ecosystem: Engineered > WWTP > Aerobic digester >... | reverse complement strand
GGGATCGGCTTCGCTGCCCTCACCGCCACCTTCGCCGCCGCCCAGCAGGTCACCGCCCTCCTCCTCCGAGGGCGCGAGGATGCCTTCAATGTAGTCCGGCTCGCCCAGCGCCTTGAGGTGTTCAACCACCCGGTGTACCTCGTTGTCCGCCACGAAAGCACCGTGGACGCGGATGGGCAGACCGGTGCCGGGCGCCAAGTAGAGCATGTCGCCCATGCCCAGCAGCGCCTCTGCACCCATCTGGTCGAGGATGGTGCGGGAGTCGATCTTGCTGGACACCTGGAAGGCCATGCGGGTCGGGATGTTGGCCTTGATCAGGCCGGTGATCACGTCCACGCTGGGGCGCTGGGTGGCCAGGATGAGGTGGATGCCGGCCGCCCGGGCCTTCTGGGCCAGGCGCGCGATCAGTTCCTCGATCTTCTTGCCCACCACCATCATCAGGTCGGCCAGCTCGTCGATGATGACGACGATGTAGGGCAGCTTGTCGAGGGGCTCTGGGTTGTCGGGGGTGATGGAGAACGGGTTCTTGAGGGGCGAACCGACCTTGGCCGCCTCCGCCACCGCCTTGTTGTAGCCGGCGAGGTTGCGCACCCCCAGGGCCGACATCAGCTTGTAGCGCTTCTCCATCTCGGCCACGCACCAGTTGAGCGCGTTGGCCGCGTGCTTCATGTCGGTCACCACCGGCGCCAGCAGGTGCGGAATGCCCTCGTAGATGGACAGTTCCAGCATCTTCGGATCGACGAGGATCAGGCGCACGTCTTCGGGTTCGGACTTGTAGAGCAGCGACAGGATCATCGCATTGATGCCCACCGACTTGCCCGAGCCGGTGGTACCGGCCACCAGCAGGTGGGGCGTCTTGGCGATGTCGGCCACCACTGGCTGACCGCCGATGTCCTTGCCCAGGGCCACGGTGAGCGGCGAGTGCATGTCGTGGTAGGCCTTGGAGCCGAGGATCTCGGACAGGCGCACCGTCTGACGCTTGGGGTTGGGCAGCTCCAAGGCCATGCAGGTCTTGCCGGGCACCGTCTCGACCACGCGGATGCTCACCACCGACAGGGCCCGGGCCAGATCCTTGACCAGATTCATCACCTGGCTGCCCTTCACGCCCACCGCCGGTTCGATCTCGAAGCGGGTGATGACCGGCCCCGGATAGGCGGCGAGCACCTTCACTTCGACGCCGAAGTCGGCCAGTTTGCGTTCGATGAGGCGGGAGGTGAACTCGAGCACCTCAGCGGAGGGCGGCTCCACGTCGTGGGCAGGCTCGTCGAGCAAGGCGAGGGGCGGCAAGGCACCGCCGGGCAGCTCGGTGAACAAGGGGGTCTGACGCTCCTTCTCGACCCGCACAGATTTCTCAACCTCAACGATGGCCGGCTCGATGCGCACCGGCGGCGGCGGAGCAACCTCCTCCTTCTTGCGCTTGGTCTCGACCACGGCTTCACGCTTCTGGGCCACCTCACGACCGACGCGGCGGTCTTCCCAGGTCTGGACGCCCTGGGTGGCAAACAGCCAGACTTTCTCCAGGCCGGCGCCAAGGGCCTCGGAGGCCTCGAGCCAACTGACACCGGAGAAGAGGCTGAGCCCGCCGGCGATCAGAGCCAGCAGCAGCAGGGTTCCGCCGGTAAAGCCCAGGTACTGCAGCACCAGGTTGCCAAGCTCAATGCCAATCACCCCGCCCGGCTCCATCGGCAGGCTGGCTTTCATGGAATAGAACCGCATCGCCTCCAGGCCACTGCTGGCCAGCAGCACCACCAGAAAGCCGATGACCACCACCAGAAAGGAACGCCGGTCTGCCCCGAAGGCCAGTTGCAGACGCCGGAATCCGATGGCCAGACCGAGCCCGAGAAAGATCACCCACCACCAGGCCGACAGGCCGAAGAGATAGAGGAGCAGATCCGACAACCAGGCGCCAAAGCGTCCCCCCGGATTACTCACATGCTCCACCTGCACAGCGTGAGACCAGCCCGGATCGGCTTTGGAGTAGCCAAACAGGATCATGGCCACATAAAGGGCCAGCACGCCGAGCAGCATCCAGCGCGCCTCCTGCAACAGGCTGGCGATTTTTTCCGGAAGGGGGAGCGGTCGGGTGGAGGGACGATTGAGCATGGATGGGTGGTGCCGGATACGGATGGAGCCTGAAATGCAAAAGCGCGGCAAGGCGCCGCGCTTTGATTATAAACCAGGGTCTCTGGTCATCCCTTCCTCACCGGGTTCCGAATGGGTAAGGAAGGATTTCCTGGCCATTCACAAGTCGTAGATCTTTTCGCGCAGGATCACGCCGCCGTCGGTTTCCTCGATCAGGCCGCGCAGGCCCAGATCCTTCATCACCCGGCTGACCATCTCGCGGGAGGCGCCAATCATCTTGGCGATGTCCTGCTTGGAGATTTTCTTCTTCACCATCTTCAGGCCGTCCACTTCTTCGGACATCTCAAGAAGCAGGCGTGCCACCCGACCGTAAACATCCATCAGTGCAAGGCTTTCGATCTTGCGGTCAGCATCGCGCAGGCGGCGGGTGAGGTTGCACATCACATGCCAGGAGAGCTCGAAGTTCTCCTGCATGAGGCGCTTGAAATCGGTCTTGGAGATGGTCACCAGATCGGACGGGGACACGGCCACCACGGAAGCAGAGCGGGGGCTATCGTCCAGAACACCCATTTCACCAAACATCTCGCCCTGACCAAGAATGGTCAGGATGACTTCACGGCCATCTTCGTCGCTGACCATGACCTTCAGATTGCCTGTCAGCACGAAGTAGACAAAATCCGTACGGTCGCCCTCATGAACCACTGCGGAACCCCGGGGAACCCGCCTCATCATCGCGCAACGTGCAACGGCCGCCAGCCGGTCATCGCCCAGGCCCTGAAAGATCGGGAAGGTCCGCAGGGCAATCGTGGACACGGAGCTGGTAACGGTCATAAGGCCTCTCCTAAGCAGGATGCAAATTAATTGGCAGGCGGCGCAAACTCGCCGTCATGCACACACAACGGCAAAGTATAAATCAAACTTGAGGTGCATCTAAGGACATGGGCACATCCCGCCTCGGGCCGGCGCACCGGAATCAACCCCTTCCCGGGGGTCGGGCTGCCCCCGGGGAACGGAGCGCCTTATAATCTGTCTCCCTTGCTCCAGACACTCGAAAGACCCACCAAGATGGCCACTCGTCACATCAAGCTGCTGATCCTCGGTTCCGGCCCCGCCGGCTATAGCGCCGCCGTTTACGCCGCCCGCGCCAACCTGAACCCCGTGCTCATCACCGGCATCGCCCAGGGCGGCCAACTGATGACCACCACCGAAGTGGACAACTGGCCCGCCGATGCGGACGGTGTGCAAGGCCCTGAACTGATGGCGCGCTTTGAAAAGCACGCCCTGCGCTTCAACACCGAGATGATCTTCGACCACATTCACACCACGCACCTGGCAGAAAAGCCGATCCGCCTGGTGGGCGATGCGGGCGAGTACACCTGCGATGCCCTGATCATCGCCACCGGCGCCAGCGCCCAGTACCTCGGCCTGCCCTCCGAAGAAGCCTTCTCCGGCAAGGGGGTGTCTGCCTGTGCCACCTGCGACGGCTTCTTCTACCGCAACCAGGAAGTGTCCGTGATCGGCGGTGGCAACACCGCCGTCGAAGAAGCCCTGTACCTGGCCAACATTGCCAGCAAGGTGACGCTGGTGCATCGCCGTGACAAGTTCAAGGCCGAGCGCATCCTGATCGACAAGGTCATGGAAAAGGTGGCCGCCGGCAAGATCGTACTGGAGCTGGACTCCACCCTGGATGAAGTCCTGGGCGACAAGACCGGCGTGACCGGCATGCGCATCAAGAGCACCAAGACCGGCGCCACCAAGGACATCGACCTGAAGGGCGTGTTCATCGCCATCGGCCACAAGCCCAACACCGACATATTCGAAGGCCAGCTGGAGATGGAAGGCGGCTACATCGTCACCCAGGGCGGCCGCAAGGGCAACGCCACGGCCACCAGTGTTCCCGGCGTGTTCGCGGCTGGTGACGTGCAGGACCACATCTACCGCCAGGCCGTCACCAGCGCCGGCACCGGCTGCATGGCCGCGCTGGACGCCGAGCGCTACCTCGACAGCCTCGGCCTCGCTGGCTGACGCCCTCAGCGCCCCATGACGGACCGGGCCTTCCGGTCCGTTTCCATTTTCCGGACTTACCTTTCGCAAGCCATGGGCAAGGACAAGCAAAACGCCGGACTCGATGCCCTCAAGGCCATCAAGAAACAGGTGCCCAGCAGCGTGGTCGTCAAGGCACTCGCAGGCAAGCCGCGCCGGGCGCCGGAGGTGGCCAGCCCGCCGGCCGAGCCGGACGAGGCCGGGCTCTTCCGTCAGCAGGTGGGCACCGTCCAGCCCGTTCGCGGCGGCGGTCAAGCCGATATTGCCCGCCCCAGGCCGGCCCCGGTGCCCCGCCCCCGGCTCGCCGAAGCTGAGCCCGAAGCCCCGCGCCGCAGCCACCGTGTCGACGAGAACGACCCGATGGCCGTGTTCCGCGCCGCCCTTGGCGACATCGCCCCGATCAAGGATTTCAACCGGGTGGACCTGAGCCAGCAACGCCAGCAGGCCAATCCCCAGGTTCGCGCCGTCGACAACTGGGTGCCGCCGCCCAGCCTGCTCGACGGACCGGTCAGCCACGACCCCGCCGAACTCTTCCGCCAGGTGGCCGGCGCCGTCGCCCCCCTGAAGGACAAAAACCTGGCCGACGTGGAGCGCCCCGTCCCCGCGCCGCGGCCGCGCCAGCGCGAGGAGGACGAGCGGGAAGTGCTGTGCGAGGCCATCGAGGCCCCACTGAGCTTCGAAGACCGCCTCGACACCGGCGACGAAGCCGCCTACCTGCGCACCGGACTGCCGCGCCGGGTGCTCACCGACCTGCGCCGGGGCCGCTGGGTGGTCCAGGGCGAACTGGACCTGCACGGCCTCACCCGCGACGAAGCCCGCGCCAGTCTGGCGCGGTTCATTGCCCTATCCCTGCAGCAGGGCCGACGCTGCCTGCGCGTGATCCATGGCAAAGGTCACGGCTCCCCCGGGCGCATGCCCGTCCTCAAGCATCTGTCCCGTGGCTGGCTGGCCCAGCGGGAAGACATCCTGGCCTTCTGCCAGGCCCGCCCCCACGACGGCGGAGATGGCGCCTTGCTGGTCCTGCTGCAGGCCGGTGTCGCGAAAACCTGACCCGCCAAGCCCCTTCCCGAAGAACAAAAAACGCCCTTTATTTAAGGAGTTGCTAATGCAGATGGCCTCAAAAGGGGGCACGTCTGCCTAGTTTTCTCCTGCCCTTGGGATTTCTTGTTTCCAGTCAATTTTTTTCGCGACCCATCCGCATACATTCCTCTGCGACAGATTGTCGCAGGGGCACAAAGTGTCGCAGCCAGGCCTTCCGGCGCCCCGCCTCATCTACTGACGTCACCCCCCGGGTTGGCGCTCTTTCGGCTTAGGGACACACGGAGACCACAATGAGCACCGAAAACATCAAACATGACGTTCAGGATACCGTTCCTGGACGCCGCAAGTTCCTGAACACTGCCGCGCTTGCCGGCCTCGCAGGTGCCGGTCTATCGGTGGGCCTGTCTTCATGCAAGCAGGAGGCTGCACCCACCGCAGCCGCGCCGGCTGCGGCACCGGCCCCCGCCGCAGCCCATGGAGCCGCAGCGGGTGAGCTGAACCTTCACCCGGCCCCCGGCCAACTCGACACCTATTACGGCGTGTGGTCCGGCGGCCACTCCGGCGAAGTGCGCGTGCTGGGCCTGCCGTCCGGTCGCGAAATCAAGCGCATTCCCACCTTCAATATCGACTGCATGAGCGGGTGGGGCATCACCAACGAGACGAAAGCAATCATCGGCACCCGTGCCGACGGGAGCCTGAAGTACAAGACCGGCGACACCCACCACGTTCATGGCTCTTATGCCGATGGCACCTACGACGGAAAGTATTTCTGGGTGAACGACAAGATCCACGGACGCCTCGCACGCATCCGCGGTGACATCTTCGAATGCGACAAGATCACCGAGATCCCCAACATTCAGGGCTTCCACGGCATCTTCCCGGACAAGCGTGACCCGATAGATCAAGCGGTCAATCGCACCACCCGCGTCTTCTGCGGCAATGAGTTCCACATTCCGCACCCGAACGACGGGCGCGACATGGACGACCCCACCAAGTACCGCACCCTGTTCACCTGCATTGACGCAGAGACCATGGAAGTACGCTGGCAGTGCCGCGTTGACGGCAACATGGATCTCGTTGCCACGTCATACAACGGTCGCCTGGCTGCAGCCAACCAGTACAACACCGAAGGCGGCGCCCACTACGAAGACATGATGTCCGCCGAGAAGGACGCCTGCGTGTTCTTCGACGTTGCCCGCATCGAAAAGGCCATCAAGGACGGGAAGTTCACCACCATCGGCGACAGCAAGGTGCCCGTGGTCGACGGTACCAAGGAAGCCAACAAGGATCCGAAGACCGCCCTCACCTGTTACGTGCCGGTTCCTAAAAACCCCCACGGGGTCAATGCCAGCCCGGACGGCAAGTACTTCATCTGCTCCGGCAAGCTCTCACCCACTGGCACGGTCATCGAACTGGCCAAAGTCGAAGACTTCCTCGACGGCAAGCTTGATGACCTGAACAAGAGCATTGTCGCCGAAGTCGAACTCGGCCTCGGGCCCCTGCACACCACCTTCGACGGCCGCGGCAACGCCTTCACCACGCTTTTCCTGGACAGCCAGATCGTCAAATGGAACGTGGATGCCGCCATCAAGTTCCATGCTGGCGACAAGAACGCAAAGTACGTGATAGACCGCATCGACGTACATTACCAGCCGGGCCACATCAGCGCCGATATGGGCGAGACCAAGGAGGCCGGCGGCATGTTCCTCGCGGTGGGTTGCAAGTTCTCCAAGGACCGCTTCCTGCCCGTCGGCCCCCTGCACCCGGAAAACGAGCAACTGATCGACATCCGTGGTGAAAAGATGAGCATGCTGGCCGAACACCCGGTCTACCCCGAGCCCCACGACTTCGTCATCGTCAAGCGCGAGAAGATCAAGACCCGCCAGGTCTTCAACGTCGACGACTTCCCGAATGCCATCAAGGATCCAAAAGACTCCGGCGTCTTCCGCAACGGGAACAAGGTCACCGTCAAACTCGTGTCCCAGGCGCCCGCCTACAGCCTGCGGGAGTTCAAGGTCAAGAAGGGCGACGAAGTTACGCTCATCCTGACCAACCTGGACAAGGTGGAAGACCTGACCCACGGCTTCGCAATCCCGAAATACGACATCAACTTCATCGTCAATCCCCAGGAAACCAGGTCGGTCACCTTCAAGGCCGACAAGCCGGGTGTGTACTGGTGCTACTGCACGCACTTCTGCCACGCACTGCACCTTGAAATGCGCACCCGCATGATCGTCGAAAAGTAATCGACACCCCGCAACACGTCGATAAATGAAGCAATTTTGGGGAGGCGCTTGCGTCTCCCCGTTTTTTTCGCTTCATACCGCCCCGGCTACACTCAGGAGACCCCCGGATGCGCCCCTACCCGCTTCTCGCAGCAGCACTGACTGCTGTCCTTCTCGCCATCGGCGGCCCCAGCCCGGCATTCGCGCTGAACAGTTCCCCCCAGGAAACCAGCGCTGATCTCGCCGAACAGAACCGCATGCTAAGCCAGCGCGCCACCAAGGCCTACCTGATGGCGCTGCAGGGCATCAACCCGGCCGCTGCACGGGACATCCTCGCTGATTCCACGGCGCGCCTGGAACGCAACCTTGCCACCCTGCGTACCGGCAAGCTGGACGAAGCCACGCGCAGCAAACTAGCCGACGTAGACAAGACCTGGGCCGAAGTCCGGGTCCAGCTTGACGCCCCCCCAAGCACCAGCGGCGCCCTGGCCCTGTATGACAGCACCGAGGCCCTGCAGCGCGCAACCCAGCACCTCGCGATGGCCATCAACGCCAATGCACCGGAAGCGTCGCGGCGACTGGTTCTTCCCTCACGAATGCGGGCGCTTTCCCAGCGCATCGCCATGCACTACCTCTATCGCGCCAGCGGGGTGCTCACGCCCAATGCACCCGAAATGGAGCTGACCTACGCCCGGGGCGAGTTTGCTGCCAACCTCTACCGCGCCGGCAAGAACGACACCTACTCCCCTGAAGCCCGGGAAGCACTCAGTGCCCTGTCACGGCTCTATCCGGCCTATCACAACGCCGCCGGCAAGCTCGACACGCCCCCCTCGATGCTGAAAAACGCCCCGACGGTCATGACACTGAGTGAGCAAGTTCTCGGCGCTACCGAAAAGACGGTCAATGCCCTGCTCAAGCCCGCGACCCCCTGAATAGCCACCCGCTCCATCTCGCATTTTTTCGGCTTGACTCAGCTTAAGGACAAGGCCGGCACAGCCCATCAGAATTCAATGAAACGCTGATTTACCGGAGCTCCCATGCAATTCGCCCCACTCTCACGCCTGCGCCGGCTTCGCCGCCAGACTGCCGCACTGTTAGCCTGCCTGCTCCTAGGTGGCACTGCCCTTGCCGACACCTACGAAGTCAAGCTGCCGCCGGAGTTGGCCACCTCCCCCCGGATGTGCGACTACGCCCCCTGCAAGGACGTGATCCCCGGCGCCACCGCCTTCTCCGAGCGCAAGGGCCAGCCCTGGTACGTGGAAGCCTACAAGGACGAAGCCGGGCAGAAGAAGCTCCTCGGCTACGTGATGCTGTCCACCGACATCACCGACATCCCGGCCTATTCGGGCAAGCCGGTGGTCACCCTGATCGGCATGGACGCGGCCGGCAAGTTCACCGGGGTGAAGATCCTCAAGCACTCCGAACCCATCCTGCTGCTGGGCATCCCGGAATCGGCCCTGGTCAAATTCAATGACCAGTACCTGGGCAAGTTCGTGGGGGACAACATCGAGATCGGCAAGTCCCGCCCCGAGGAGAACCTCATTGGCCTCGACGCCATCACCGGTGCCACCGTCACCGTCATCGCCCAGAACCAGGTGATGATGACCAGCGGCAGCGAGGTAGCCAAGCAGGTGGGCATCCTCAAGCCGGTCAACCGGCCCCAGGCCCGCTTCCCGGCCTCCGCCGCCACCCCCTCCTGGGCCGAACTGGTGGCCGACGGCAGCGTCCAGCGACTGACCGTGAAGCCCGAGGAGGTCGGCCTGAAGAGCGACGGCCGCCCCTACATGGACCTGTGGTTCGGCTACCTCAACCAGCCCACCATCGGCCACGCGATCCTGGGCAAGGATGGTTACGACGGGCTGATGGGGCGCCTCAAGGAAGGCGAGCACGCCATCTTCATCATCGCCAACAACAGCATGGACTCCTTCAAGGGCTCCGGCTTCGTCCGTGGCGGCCTCTACGACCGGGTCCAGGTACGCCAGGACAAGGACAGCTTCACCTTTCGCGACCTGGACTACGTGAACCTGTGGAGCATCGCGGCCAGCGGCGCTCCGGCCTTCAACGAATCGGCAATTTTCATCATCCGCGGCAAGAGCTTCTCGGCCGCCTACCCGTGGAAGCTGGTCTTCCTGGGCAACAAGATCGACAAGGAGACGGCGGCCAAGACCTTCGCCAACTTCGACAAGGAATACTGGCTCGCCGACAAATACCTGGAAGGCGGCCGCCCCGTGGTGGTCAAGCCCGACCCCACCTGGCTGAAGGTCTGGAAGGACAAGGCGCTGGATATTGCCGCCTTCACCGCCCTGCTCCTCGTCATCGCCGCCGCCTACGCCAGCCGCGACAGGCTGGTGCGCCGCGCCGACCGCAAGAACAAGTGGCCGGTGAATGCCTTCAAGTACGCCGGCTGGGTAGTCAGCATCGGCTTCGTGGGCTTCTACGCCATGGCTCAGCCGTCCATCACCCAGGTGCTCACCTGGTTCCACAGCCTGCTGTTTCAGTGGAAGTGGGAGCTCTTTCTCTCCGATCCGCTGATCTTCATCTTCTGGGTGTTCATCATCATCACCGTCTTCGTGTGGGGCCGGGGGCTCTTCTGCGGCTGGCTGTGCCCCTTCGGCTCCCTGTCCGAGCTGCTCTACAAGGTGGGCAGCGCCATCGGCCTCAAACGCCTGCAGTTCCACCTGCCCCAGCCCCTTCATGACGTGCTGAAGAACCTCAAGTACGCCATCTTCTTCGGCCTGCTGGCGGTGTCCTTCTTCAGCATGGGCCTGGCCGAGCAACTGGCCGAGATCGAACCCTTCAAGACCACCTTCCTGGTCGGCCTGCTCAACCGCAGCTGGCCCTACACCCTGTTCGCCGGTGGCCTGCTGGGCCTGTCCATCTTCATGGAGCGGCCCTTCTGCAAATACCTGTGCCCCCTGGGCGCTGCCCTGGCCATGCCCACCACCTTCCGCTGGTTCGGACTCCGGCGGAAGGACGAATGCACCAGTTGCAAGGCCTGCGCCAAGGGCTGCGGCTCCCTGGCCATCGACACCAAGGGCAACATTGACCAACGCGAATGCATGCTGTGTCTGGACTGCATGGTGCTCTACTACGATGACCACGCCTGCCCGCCCCTGGCCCAGGAGCGCAAGCGCCGGACCAAGGCCGGTCAGGCGCTCACCCCCATCGACGGCAAGGGCTACTTCATCCCCATCCACCCGCTACCCATGGACAAGAACAGCAAAGGAGTCGAGGCATGACCATCGCCGACAGGAACGAGCTGCGTCAGCCCCACTACGGCAACGCCTCCGGCCCCGGCTGGCTGGTCGCCGAACTCCGCGACCACCTGTGGCCCTGGGCCGGCAAGGGCCAACCCGCCCGCAAAGCCATCCAGGGAGCCGGCTTTGCACTGGCCCTGGCCGCCACGGTCGCCTGGGTGATGGCGGCCCTCGGCCACCTGTCGGCCGGCGCCATCATCGGCTGGTGGTTTGGCTGGAGCGTGTTCGAAGTGCTGGTAAGGCTGGACGCCAAGCCCTACGTGAAGGAAGGCCCCTGGTGGGGCCGCCTGTACCGTCGGGCCTCGACGATGGACATGCTGTGCTACGTGAACTTCAAGAACCTGCTGATCGGCGCGGTGCTCTTCATCGGGCTCAAGATGGCCGGACTGCTGCAGGTCTGACCCGACTCAGGGCGCAAGCCTGCCGAAACGCTCCCACGGCGGGCAGGGAGTGAAGCGTGCTTCCAGCATGTCGAGCATCGCCTTCACCTTGGCCACCCGGCTGCGACTGGGGAGATAGCAGGCGTAGAGGTTGCGCCCGAAGTCCACCACCGGCGTCCAGTCCTCCAGCACCTGCACCAGGGCGCCGCTTCCCAGATCGTCACCGCACAGGTAGGTGGGGAGGATGGCGATTCCGTGCCCTTGCAGCACCGCATCATGAATGCAGCCGATGTTGTTGAACTGCAGGCGGCCGCGCACCTGAACGACCACCTCGGCCCCGTCACGGTCGGTGAGACGCCACACACCTGCATCGGTGAGCAGGTAGCTGAAGCACGGGTGCCGCTGGAGCTCGGCGGGGGTCCTGGGATGTCCATGAGCCGCGAGGTACGCAGGCGCGGCACACAGCACCCGACGCAACACCAGCAGCTCCCGGCACACCGCATCCTCCGGCGGTGACCGGGTCAGGCGCAGAGCCAGATCAATCCGGTCCTCCACCAGGTCCACCTGCTGATCGGTCAGGATCAGTTCGCATTCGAGTTCAGGATGGCGGGCGAGCAGATCGGGAATCAGCGGCGCAATGCACAAGCGGCCGAAGATCACCGATGCGCTGACACGCAGCACCCCCCGGGGAAGTTCGCCGGTATTGCGTACCGCGACCTCGGCGCTTTCGATGGACGCCAGCGTATGCCGGGCGTGCCGGTAGAAGGCCTCGCCCGACGGGGTCAAGGCAAGCCTGCGGGTGGAGCGTTCAAAGAGCCGCACGCCAAAGGCCTGCTCCAGCTCGGCCACCTGCTTGCTGACCTGTGCCCGGGTGCAATCGAGACGCCTGGCCGCGGCGGCCATGCTCCCCTCCTCGACAACTTTGACGAAACTGTTCCAACTGCCCAGCCAGCGCATTTGTCAAATTTCCGTTGACGTAACGCTGCCGATTATCGGCTTTTTGTCGTTCCGTAAGGAAACTACAGTCTGTCCGACACGTCGCCTCCCGGACACACCCGATCATGTTCCACAGCCTCCGCCAACCCGGCATTCTCGGTACCACCCTGGCGGCAGCCGCGATCCTGCTGATCACCATGGGGACGCGCCAATCCCTCGGGCTGTTCATCAGCCCCCTCAACAGCGCGACGGGCCTGGGCATCGCCACTATCAGCCTGGCGCTTGCCATCGGCCAGTTCACCTGGGGCGCTATACAGCCCGTCGCCGGTGCCGTCGCCGATCGCTTTGGCCCGCGCCCGGTGCTGATCGGCGGGATCCTGCTGCTGGCGGCCGGCAGCGCGATCACGCCATTCATGGACTCAGGTATCGGGCTCGCCATCTCCCTGGGACTGATCTCGGCCATGGGTGCCGGCGCGGGCAGCTTCTCGGTGCTCATCGGCGCCGCCACCCAGCGCCTGCCCGCAGAGGCGCGCGGCGCGGCGTCGGGCGTGATCAATGCCGGCGGATCCTTCGGCCAGTTCCTGTTTGCGCCCATCCTGCAGGGTCTGATCCAGACAGTGGGCTGGATGGGGGCAATGTGGAGCATGGCGGTGATCACCCTTGGAGCCCTGCCCCTGGTCGGCAAGCTCACCGGCAAGGTGCTGCCCCCGGCGGCATCGGCGGCGGGACATGGGAGCGGCCATGGCCTGGCACAGACGGTCGGGGCTGCACTGCGCAGTCCGAGCTATCTGCTCCTTCACGCCGGGTTCTTCACCTGCGGCTTCCACATCGCCTTTCTGGTCACCCACCTGCCGGGCGAGGTCGAACTGTGCGGACTGCCGCCGGCGGTGGCTAGCTGGTCCCTCGCCATCATCGGACTGGCCAATGTAGTGGGCAGCCTGTTTGCCGGCGCGTGGATATCGCGCTACCGCAGCAAGCACGTACTGGCGGCCATGTACGCCTCGCGGGCCGTGCTGATCGCTGCCTACCTGCTGATGCCGCGTACGGAGGCAGTGTATTACCTTTTCGCGGCGGGCCTGGGCTTCACATGGCTGGCCACCGTCCCGCCCACCGCCAGCCTCGTCGGCAAGCTCTTCGGCATCCGCTATTTGGCCACCCTGTTCGGGCTGACCCTGTTGTCCCACCAGATCGGCGGATTCCTCGGCGCCTGGCTGGGCGGGCTGGCGATCAGCCATTTCGGAGACTTCACCTGGATGTGGTATGCCGACATGGCGCTGGCGACCCTCGCCGCGCTGGTCAATCTGCCGATCCGGGAGGCACGGATAGCGCGCCCACTGGCCCCAGCCTGACTCTCATCCCACAGGACACACCCGCCATGAGCACACTGCGTGACGACATTTCCATCGACTTCCTCAACGAACGGGGGAGCGAATATCTGCCCGGCTATCTGGGCATCGAGATGCTGGAGCTCCTTCAGGGCAGCCTGAGTAGCCGGATGGCCGTCCGCAAGTTGCACTTCGCCCCGAACGACTTTCTCCATGCCGCCAGCGTCGTGGCCCTGGCTGACACCACCTGCGGCTACGCCGCGCTCGCTCACCTGCCCGCCGGGGCCGTATCCTTCACCACCATCGAACTGAAGAGCAATCACCTGGGTACCGTGCGTGAAGGCAGCATTGCCTGCATCGCCACGGCCCAGCATCTGGGACGCAACACCCAGGTGTGGGACGCGGTGGTCACCGACACCGCAACCGGTCGCAAGATCGCCCTTTTCCGGTGCACCCAGATGGTTCTCTGGCCCAAGGACTGAGGCCGCGGCGCCATCATCGGCGGGTGGTTTGGCTGGAGCGTTTTCGAAGTGCTGGTGAGGCTGGACGCCAAGCCCTACGTGAGGAAGGCCCCTGGTGGGGCCAACTGTACCGCCGCGCCTCGACGATGGACATGCTGTGCTACGTGAGCTTCAAGAACCTGCTGATCGGCGCGGTGCTCTTCATCGGCCTGAAAGGCGCGGGCATCCTGCAAATCTAGCGTCCCTTCCACTTTCCCCGTTCGCGGCCCAGCGACCGGGGATCAAGGAAGGAACGGGCAGACGCGATCCGGAAGGCGCGTCAGGGCTTGCGCACGCAATGCATGGGGGTCGCCTGCCAGCCCCACACCACCGTCGCTTCACCCTGATGCTCCCAAAAGCTCTCGTTGCGTCCCTCGTACCGGGTGCCGCTGCCGGTGGGCACCTGACGCATCAGGGAAGTCTCGTCACCCCGTTCGGCAATCAAGCTGGGCGGATCGGTACGAAAATGGGTCACCACCAGTTCGTTGGCGGCCGACCCATCGCAGGCAAAGCGGAAGGGGCCCAGTGCCTCGACCAGCCGGTAGCGGGCCTGGAGTTCGGTGATCCGCAGGCGATAGGCATCCTCGACACAGAGCCGCACGTCCTTGCTCTTCCAGCAGTCGTTGCGCCCCTTGATCCAGCCGCGCTGCTCGGCGCGCAAAAAGGGCGGATGCTCGTTATCCGCCTTTCTTTCGGCCGCGGCATAGACCTCGGCCAGATGCAGATCCAGAGCGGACAGGCCGGCATCGCGACAGATCCGCTCCTCGATGCTGCCCGAGAAAGTCTTGTTGCAGGGAAAGGACGGCCCCGCAGCCTCCACCTGAACAACAGCGAGCGCCAGCAGTGCAGCCAGCGGCAGGCTCCGGCCCGCAACACCCCGCACCACCTTCAGCCGCCCTGCTCTTCGTAGGCAGACGGTGTCACCCCCGCACCGGCCAGGCATTCACGCAGGTGCTTGATCTCCTGCTTGCCGAATTCATTGCTGTGATGGGGATGATGCAAGAAGAACTCATGCTTGTTGAGCAGCACACGGAAACGGGCGCCATGGCTGGGCTCGATGTCGGCCCCCACATGCTTGAGCAGGGATTCCACCTCGCGCCACTGGATGTTGCTGCAGATCGGTTCGCGGAAGATCGCTTCGAGCAGATTTCGGTGCTTGTGGCTCATGACATGCCCTCCCTGTGATTGTCCCGCCATTCTTGCACCACCGGGCCGCGCCGGGTATGACCTGAGTCAGTCGCGGGCCCAATCAAGCCGGTCGCACTCCGCGCCCAACCGATGGACATTGACCGATCCATGCCCCCGCAGACTTCACATACATCAAGGCTGCATGCGGCAATCCGCCGCACACTCAGCACATTCCGCTTCCGCCCCACCGCCATGCCCTCTTGCTTTCGCCCCTCCAGCCCTGCCCGCCACGGCCGCGCCGCCCGGTGCCTGGCCGTGATGCTGGCTGGTCTGGCTGGTCTGGCTGGCAACGCATACGCGGCGACCTGGCAGGTTCAGCCCGGCGGCTCCATCCAGGCGGCCATCGCGCAGGCGGCCGCTGGCGACACTGTCCACGTCGCCCGGGGTCACTACGCCGAGAACCTGCGCATCGACAAACCCCTCTCGCTCATTGGCCAGGGCCGCCCTACCATCGACGGGCGTGGCAAGGGTGACACCATCCGGGTCGCCGCCGAAGACGTGAGCGTCGAAGGCTTCATCGTCACCGACTCAGGCGCCGACCTGGGCGAACAGAACGCCGGCATCTATATCCAGCCCGGCAGCCACCGGGCCCGGGTGACCCGCTGCGACTTCAGTTACACCCTCTTCGGCCTGTGGATCGAGAAAGCCAAGGACGTGGTGATCGAGGACAACCTCATCACGGGTAAGCGCGACCTGGACTCCTCCCAGCGCGGCAACGGCATCCAGCTCTACAACACCACCGGCGCCCGCATCCTGCGCAACAACATCAGCTTCGTGCGCGACGCCATCTACGTGGACGTCTCCCACGACGCCATCTTCCGCGGCAACCGCATGCACCACAGCCGCTATGGCACCCACTACATGAACTCCTACCGCAACCTGTGGGAGGACAACGACACCTACTACAACCGCGGCGGCCTGGCCCTGATGGAGGTGCGTGACCAGGTGGTGCGCAACAACCGGGCCTGGGGCAATTCCGACCACGGCATCATGCTGCGCACCATCCAGGACGCCGTGGTGGAGAACAACATCGTCGCCGGCAACGCCCGGGGCTTCTTCATCTACGACGCCGAATACAACACCCTGCGCGGCAACCTGGTGGTGGATAACCAGGTGGGCATGCACGTGTGGGCCGGCTCGGTGCGCAACGTGGTCGAGAAGAACGATTTCATCTCCAACCGCGAACAGGTGAAGTACGTGGCCTCGAAAGATGAAAAGTGGGGCGCCGAGAACGGCAACCACTGGAGCAACTACGTGGGCTGGGACCGCAACGGCGACGGCCACGGAGATGTGGCCTACGAGGCCAACGACATGGTGGACCGCCTGTCCTGGCGCCACCCCATGGTCAAACTGCTGCTGGCCAGCCCGGCCATCCAGACCCTGCGCCTCATCGCCCAGCAGTTTCCCCTGCTGCGCGCCCCCAGCATCGTGGACCCCAAGCCGCGCATGCGCCCCGAACATTCCGACTGGAGAAACTGGCTTGGCAAGCACTATCGTTGAAGCCCGCGGGGTGACCAAGAATTTCGGCAGCATCCAGGCCGTCAAAGGTGTCGACCTGTCCATCGCCCCGGGCGAACTCTTCGGCCTGATCGGCCACAACGGCGCCGGCAAGAGCACCCTGTTCAAGATGATGCTCGGCCTGATCCCCCTCACCTCGGGCACGATTCACCTGGACGGCGAGCCCATCACCGGCCCGCGCTTTCGCGAAACCCGGCGCAAGATCGGCTATCTGCCGGAGAACGTCGTCCTCTACGACAATCTCACCGGGCTCGAGACCCTGTATTTCTTTGCCGACCTGAAGGCCGTGCCACGCCGCGAATGTGCCGGCCTGCTCGACAAGGTGGGGCTCACGGCCGCCGCCGGGCGCCGCGTGCGCGAGTACTCCAAGGGCATGCGCCAGCGCCTCGGCTTTGCCCAGGCCCTGCTCGGCACGCCGCGCCTGCTGTTTCTCGACGAGCCCACCACCGGCCTCGACCCCGGCGCCATCCGCGACTTCTATCGCATCCTGCGCGAGCTCAAGGGCGAGGGCGTCACCATGGTCCTCACCTCCCACATCCTCGCCGAGATCCAGGAGCGAGTGGATCGCCTGGCCATCATGGAAGGCGGGCAGATCCGCGCCACCGGCACCGTCCAGGCCCTGCGCGAAGCCATGAACCTGCCCCTCACCCTGGAGATCGCCGGGGGTGCCGGCCTGCGCGAGCAGGTCAGCCGGGCCCTGGAAGGGCTCGCCATCGAAAGCATCGAGGAGTCCGGCAGCATGCTGCACATCCGCCTATCCCGCGACGCCAAGATGCCGGCCCTCACTCGCCTGGCCACCCTGGGCGACACCCTGCGCGACCTCCACGTCCGCGAACCGTCCCTCGAAGACGTGTTCTTCGGCTATCGGGCCTGAGCCATGTTCTCCATCGACTTCAGACAGATCGGCATCGTCGCCGGCAAGGAATTCTGGGACCGCATCCGCAACCGCTGGGTGTTGGCCGTGGCCCTGGTGTTCACCGTGTTTGCTCTGGTCATCGCCTACTTCGGCGCCGCCCAGCAGGGCGCAGTGGGCTTTCGCTCCATCGACGTGACCATCGCCTCCCTGGTCAGCCTGGTGATCTATCTCATCCCCCTGATCGCCCTGATCCTCGGCTTCGACGCCATCGTCGGCGAGCGCGAGCGCGGCTCCCTCGACCTGCTGCTGACCCTGCCCATCACCCGCAAAGAGCTGATCCTCGGCAAATACGCCGGCCTCGCAGGGGCGCTGGCCTTCTCCACCATCGCCGGCTTCGGCGCGGTGGGCGTCATCCTGTCCCCCAGCCTCAGCCTGGACGCCCTCTTCCACTACGTCGGCTTCATGGCCTCGGCCATCCTGCTGGGTTTCGCCTTCCTGAGCCTGGC
>Ga0073899_10002133_pt1 | contig 17864 bp, 11 predicted proteins | sample KloWWTmetaKNB5Ph_FD_88975 | JGI IMG/M metagenome (GOLD analysis project Ga0073899, IMG submission 88975) | Active sludge microbial communities from Klosterneuburg, Austria, studying microevolution and ecology of nitrifiers - Klosterneuburg... | ecosystem: Engineered > WWTP > Aerobic digester >... | reverse complement strand
GATCGACAGCCCGCGCCTGCATGCGCTCGGCACGCAACTCGGCCGCCATGACGACAGCGCCGACCTGCTCACCCGCGCCATCCTCGAACAGCCACCGGTGCTGCTGCGCGACGGCGGTGTGCTGCGCGAAGGCTTCGATGCCGAACTCGACGAACTGCGCCTGCTGTCGACGAACGCCGACCAGTTCCTGATCGATCTCGAAGCACGCGAGCGCGCCGCCAGCGGCATCGCGCCCCTGAAGGTCGGCTACAACCGCGTGCACGGCTACTACATCGAGATCAGCCACGCGCATGCCGAACGCGCGCCGACGCATTACACGCGCCGGCAGACGATCAAGGGCGCCGAGCGCTACATCACCGAAGAGCTGAAGCAGTTCGAGGACAAGGTGCTCTCCGCCAAGGAACGCGCGTTGATGCGCGAGAAGGCGCTGTACGAGCAAATCCTCGACGCGCTGAACACGCGTCTGGAAGCGCTGCGCGAAGCCGCGGCCGCGTTCAGCGAAGTCGATGTGCTGGCCGCGCTCGCCGAGCGCGCGCAGGCATTGAACTGGGCGATGCCGGAACTGGTCGACGCTCCGGGCATCGACATCACCCGCGGTCGCCACCCGGTGGTCGAAGCCGTGCGCAGCGATCCGTTCGAGCCGAACGGGCTGCAGCTCGATCCGTCACGACGCATGCTGGTCATTACCGGTCCGAACATGGGTGGCAAGAGCACCTACATGCGCCAGGCTGCGTTGATCGTGCTGCTCGCGCATATCGGCAGCTTCGTGCCGGCGGATGCCGCATGCATCGGGCCGATCGACCGCATCTTCACCCGCATCGGCGCCGGTGACGACCTCACCGCCGGGCAATCGACCTTCATGGTCGAGATGAGCGAGACCGCGAACATCCTGCACAACGCCAGCGAACACAGCCTGGTGCTGATGGACGAAGTTGGGCGCGGCACCAGCACCTACGACGGCCTCGCACTCGCCTTCGCCTGCGCCGTGCACCTGGCCAGCACCAACCGCGCCTACACCCTGTTCGCGACGCACTACTTCGAGCTCACTGCGCTCGCCGGCGAAATCGACGGCGTCGCCAATGTGCATCTGGATGCGGTCGAACACGGTGACTCGCTGGTGTTCCTGCACGCGGTGAAGGACGGTCCGGCCAATCGCAGCTTCGGCCTGCAAGTTGCGGCACTCGCCGGCGTGCCGAAGCCGGTGATCAACGCCGCGCGTGCGCGCCTGCTGGCGTTGGAAGCGAGACCGCCGGAGCAGCACGCGCCCGCCGTTGCGGCCGAGCAACCGCGGCAGTTCGGCTTGTTCGATGCCACGCCGCCGGCGCTCGACGCGTTGCGCGCGCTCGATCCGGACAGCATGAGCCCGCGCGATGCGCTTGAGGCGCTGTATCGACTGAAGTCCCTGGTGCGCTGACGCCGCGCCGATTCCCGGAACCCGCCATGAGCCTCGACGAACTCCGACTACAGATCGACTCGATCGACCAGCAACTGGTCGAGCTGCTGGTCGCGCGCAGCCGCGTCACCGCCGCGATCGGTGCCTACAAGCGCGAACGCGGACTGGCGCTGTATGTGCCCGAACGCGAGTCGGAACTGCTCGGCGCGCGCCGCGAACAGGCGCGCGCGGCCGGCGCCGATCCGGACCTGGTCGAGGACGTGTTGCGCCGGGTAATGCGCGGCTCGTACGCCTCGCAGGAAACCTCATTGCCGGCGGTGGGCGATGTGCGCACACCGGTGGTGATCATCGGCGGCCGGGGCGCCATGGGTCGGCTGATGGCGAGTCTGTTCGAGCGCGCCGGCTACGTCGTGCGCGTGATCGACGTCGACAACCTCGACGAACTCGCGGCGGCGGTCACCGACGCCGGACTGGTGGTGGTCTCGGTGCCGATCGACCGCACCGCCGAGGCGATCGCCGCGCTGCCGAAACTCCCGCCGGACTGCGTGCTCTGCGACATCACCTCGGTCAAGCAGATTCCGCTCGCGGCAATGCTCGCAGCGCATGCCGGACCGGTGGTCGGCCTGCACCCGATGTTCGGCCCGGACGTGCGCAGCCTGGTCAAGCAGGTCATCGTCGTCTGCCCGGGCCGCGATGCGCAACGCTACGACTGGCTGCTGCGCCAGCTCGAAGCCTGGGGCGGATTGCTGCGCGAGGAATCGCCCGCCGCGCACGACCAGGCGATGCAGATGATCCAGGCGATGCGCCACTTCACCACGATCGCCTATGGCGTGTTCCTGAGCCGGCAGCCGGCGGACCTGGAACAACTGCTGCGCTTGAGTTCCCCGATCTATCGCCTGGAACTTGCGATGGTCGGCCGACTCTTCGCGCAAAGCCCGATGCTCTACACCGACATCATGCTGCAGGCCGAGCACCTGCCCGAGCTGATTTCCGAATACCGCCACGCGCTCGACGAATTGCTGGCGCTGGTGCGCAGCGACGACCGTGAGGGACTGATCGATCGCTTCCGCAACGTGCAGGGCTACTTCGGCGAACTGGCCCCAAGACTGCTGGCCGAGAGCGCCGAACTGCTGCGCAAGATGCATGATGCCCAGGGGGCGAAGGCGGGGTGACTCGCGGCCAGTTCGGAATCGCGGCTTGGAAGCCGCTCCCACTATTTCTCCGAACAACACTTGAGGGGCACCAGTGGGAGCGGCTTCCAAGCCGCGATGCCTGACAGCCGCTCCTACTGGTGCTGCGATGCGCTACCGTTGCCCCGGCCAAGCCGGGAGGGCCGATGCCGCACGACATCAACCTGATCACGACGATCGCCGCCAGCCTTGGCCTGGCGACCTTGCTTGGGCTCGGTGCGGCGCGGCTGCGGATGCCGCCGATGATCGGTTACCTGCTCGCCGGCGTGATTCTGGGCCCGGCCACGCCCGGGTTCGATGCCGATCTCAAGCTCGCCTCGCAGCTCGCCGACATCGGCATCATGCTGATGATGTTCGGCGTCGGCCTGCACTTCTCGATCGACGATCTCATCGAAGTGAAGCGCATCGCCATCCCCGGTGCGCTGGTGCAGATCACGGTGTCCGGCGCGCTCGCCACCCTTGCCGGCCATGCCTTCGGCTTGCCCTGGCTCTCGGCCGCGGTGTTCGGCCTGTCGCTGTCGGTGGCGAGCACGGTGGTGGTGCTGCGCGCGCTCGAGTCGCGGCATCTGCTCGACACCCACACCGGGCGCATCGCGGTCGGTTGGCTGGTGGTCGAGGACGTGGTCATGATCCTGGCGCTGGTGCTACTGCCGCACCTCGGCGCGATCTTCGGCGAGGGCAGCAATACCGGCCTCGGCCCGGCACTGGCGTGGACCGTGCTGAAACTGGTCGCGTTCGTGCTGTCGATGCTGGTGATCGGCAAGCGCGTGCTGCCGCGCCTGCTGTGGCTGATCGGCGGCACCGGCTCGCGTGAACTGTTCACGCTGAGCGTGATCGCGATCGCGCTCGGCGTCGCCTTCGGTGCATCGAAGTTGTTCGATGTCAGCTTCGCCCTCGGCGCGTTCTTCGCCGGCATGATGATGCGCGAGTCGGAGCTGAGCCACCGCGCCGCCGAAGAATCGTTGCCGCTGCGCGATGCCTTCGCGGTGCTGTTCTTCGTCTCGGTCGGCATGTTGCTGAACCCGGCCACGCTGGTCGAGCAACCGCTGCGCATCGCGGTCGTGGTCACGTTGATCGTGTTCGGCAAGCTTGCGGTGGCAACCATCACCGTGCGCGCGCTCGGTTATCCGCTGAACACCGCGCTCACCATCGGCGCGGTCGATGCGCAGATCGGCGAGTTTTCCTTCATCCTGTGCGCCATCGCGATCAGCGCCGGCTTGCTGCCGGAAAGCGCGCGCCAACTGGTGGTCGCGGGCGCACTCATCACCATCGCGTTGAACCCGCTGTTGCTGCGCGGCATCGCCCCGTTGCAGGACTGGGTGCGCTCAAAGTCGCGGCTGGCGCGCTTCATGGAACAAAGCGCCGACCCGCTGGCCGAGTTGCCGATGAGCACCGACCAGCGCCTGCTCACCGGCCAGGTGGTGATCGTCGGCTTCGGTCGCGTCGGCCGCCGTCTGGCCGAACGTCTGCGCGCGGAAGGCATCCCGTTCGTGGTCGCCGACCAGAATCGCGAGCGCGTCGAGGCGTTGCGCGCACAGGGGTTGCCCGCCGTTTGTGGCGACGCAACCGAACCCGCCACCTTGATCCAGGCCCACGTCGCGCGAGCCGCGATGATGGTCGTAGCGCTGCCCGACGCCATCGATGCGCGCAAGATGATCGAAGTCGCCAAACTGCTGAACCCGAAGATCCTGTGCGTGGTACGCACGCACAGCGACGACGAAGCCGAACTGCTGCGCGCCGAACGCGTCGGCGAGGTGTTCATGGGCGAACAGGAACTCGCGCGCGCCATCGGCGAGCACGTGGTTGCGGAAATGAGGCGGGCCCGGCCGTTGTAGGAGCGACCCCGGTCGCGACCGGAGACGCGGCCCACCCGATGTTCGCGACGCAACGTGATCGCGATGATCGCGCGATGGTGCGGGTGGATCGCGCGGTGATGATCGTGCGTTGGGGCGGGTGGATTTCGCCGCGACGATCGCGCGTTGCGGCGGGTTGATCGCGCCGTTGCCGGCGCTCCTACAAACGGCCCCGGTGCCGCGCGCTGTTTGTAGGAGCGCCGGCAACGGCGCGATTGGGATCACGATATCCCCCATCCACGCCGCGATCCACCCACCACGGCGCGCCATCATCAATCGCCATGAACCCCCATCCATCGGTACGCGCCCGCATCAACACACAAACCCGCACGTTCCGGATTGCGTCGCACGTATTCGACCGCGGCATCCAGCTCATGATCATTGCGCAACGCGCGATCATGAAATCCGCGTGCCCAGCATCTGCCGCGACGCTGCATGACCCGGTTGGCATCGATGCCGGTGCTGGTCTTGAAGTGGTTCATCAGCGACGACAGCGACGTGTGGTCCCCCAACCGGATCACCCTGTGCCAGTGATCCGGCATCAGCACCCACGCGAGCAACACGGCGTCGCGAAATAGCGCGTTATCGCGATGCCGTGCAGCAACCGCAGCGGCCACCTGTGGCTCGCTGAACCAAGGCTCCCGGTCCGCAGTCACCGTCGTCACCAGATAACACCAGCCGCTCATCGAGGAACGACCCCGTCGCAAGGCGGCATGGCCGCGCCGTTCGAAACATGGGTTCATGCCGCCAATGTCGCCGACCGGACCCGCGGCCGACATCAGGCGATGGCGGAATGGCGGATGCGAAATTTCGGATGGTGGGTTGTGGCGGGTGGATCGCGCCGTGATGGTGGCGCGTCGCGGCGGGGTTATCGCGCCGTTGCGGCCGAACGGCACGGGTAATGCGTTTATCGCGCCGTTGCCGGCGCTCCTACAGACAGCGCGCGGCGTCGGGGCCGTTTGTAGGAGCGCCGGCAACGGCGCGATCGGGGCCGCGACAACACCACATCCGCGCCGCGATCGGGGCCGCGACAACACCACATCCACGCCGCGATCGCGGTCACGACAACCCCCCATCCACGCCCCGATCAAACCCCCACGACCAACCGCGCCACACAGCCCTTTGCATCGCGGCGGTTTTCCAGCGTGAGCGAGCCGCCGTGGCCTTCGGCGATCTGGCGCGCGAGCACGAGGCCGATGCCGCTGCCACCAGGTTTGGTGGTGAAGAACGGCACGAATAGGTTGTCGGTGCCGGCAAGGCCCGGCCCGCTGTCGATGATCTCGATGAGCAGAAAGCCCGCGCCGCTGCCGGAACCATCCCGTTCGATGCGCGCCACCAGCTGCGCGTCGCTCTGCTGCTGCATCGCCTCGGCCGCGTTCTTGAGCAGGTTGATCAGCGCCTGCTCGATCTGGTCGGGGTCGATCGCGACACTGACGTCGCGCACGGCGTCGCAGTCGCAATGCACGCGGATGCCCTGCTGCAACTGCGCGACCCGCTGCAGCAGCGCGCCGATGTCGGTCTCGCGTTTGGCCGGCGGCGGCAGGCGCGCCAGCGTGGTGTAGCCGAGCATGAAGCGCGTCAGCGCCTCGGCACGATCTTCGATCAGACCAAGGCCGGTGGCGAGGTCGTCGCGCCAGTCCTCGGGCAATTGCTCGCGTGCGGTCATGCCGCGCAGCGTGCCGGCCATCGACTTGATCGGCGCCAGCGAATTGTTGAGCTCATGCCCGAGCACGCGGATCAAGCGTTGCCAGGCCTGGCGTTCCTCTTCGCGCAGCGCGCGGCTGAGGTCGGTGACCACGATCAGCTCGTGCGGCAGGCCGCCTTCGCGGAAGGTGCTGCGGCGCACGTCGAAGCGGCCCTCGCCACCGGGGAAGCTGCGGCGCAGGGTTTGCGCGCCTTCCACCGCCAGGCAGTCGGCGAGATCGAGCTCCTCGGCGCTGCGGCCTTCGGCGTCGCGCGGGTGTCGGCACAGCAGGCGCGCACCGGCGGGATTGATCAGGCGCAGGTTGCGGTGCACATCGAAGGCGAACACCGCGATGTCGATCTCGGCGACCACCTTGGACAGCAGCGCCATCGTCTCCTCGACGCGCAGGCGCTGCTCGCGCAGGGTCTGCGACAACGCGTTCACCTCCCAGATCACCTCGCCGATGGCATCGCCGCGCCGCCCGCGCGAGCCGCGCAGCGAGTAGTCGCCCTCGCGCAGCGCTTCGAGCAGGTTCGACAGCGTGTACAGCGGGAACACCACGCGCGCGCGCAGCCGCAGGGCCAGCAGCAGCGAGATCAGCACCAGCGGAATCAGCAGCATCAGCCAGTGCTCGCGCGCGGTCGGCGACACGACCAGCAACAGCGCAGCCAGCAATGGCGGCAGCAGGATCGCGATGCCGGAGAGCAGCACCTCGCTTTCGTAGCTCAGCCGCGGCTTGCGCCCTGTTTCGTGGTTGACGCCGGGCACCAGGCGCATGTCAGTCGCCGCGCAGGCCGTACTTTTCGAGGCGCCGATAGAGCGCGCCACGACTGAGCCCGAGCAGGCCGGCGGCCTTGAGCACGTTGCCACCGGTACGATCGAGCGCGTTGCGGATCATCGCCTCCTCGGCCTGTTCGATGGTCGCGTCGTCCGCTGCCAGAGCGCCTGCAGCCTTCGCCACCGGCGGCAGGCTCGGATCGAGCACGAAGTCCTCGATGGTGTCGCCAACGGTCATCAGCACCGCGCGCTCGACCAGGTGCCCGAGCTCGCGCACGTTGCCCGGCCAGTGGTAGGCCTCCAGCTGACGCAGGGCCGAGGGCGCGACGCGCAACTCGGGCCGGCCGTAGCGCTCGCCGAAGCGTGCGAGATAGTGCGCGGTCAGCGCGGCGATGTCCTCGCGCCGTTCGCGCAGCGGCGGCAGGCGGATCTCGACGGTATTCAGCCGAAACAGCAGGTCTTTGCGGAAGCCGCCGGAGCTGACCAGCGCGGCGAGATCGGCATTGGTCGCCGACACCACGCGCACGTCGACCTGCAGCGTGCGCGAGGAACCCACTCGTTCCAGCTCGTGGTCCTCGAGCACGCGCAGCAGCTTGGGCTGCTGCGAGGGCGGAATGTTGCCGATCTCGTCGAGGAACAGGGTGCCGCCGTCGGCGACTTCAAAGCGACCGACGCGATCGGACTTGGCATCGGTGAACGCGCCTTTGACGTGGCCGAACATTTCGGCCTCGAACAGGTGCTCGGGCACACCGCCCATGTTGACCTTGATGAAGGGGCGGTCGCTGCGTCGCGAAGCCTCGTGCAGATGCTTGGCGATTACGCCCTTGCCGGTACCGTTGTCGCCGGTGATCAGCACGTTCGCATCCGAGGGTCCGACGCGGCGGATCATCTCCAGCACCGGCTGCATCGCTTTCGACTGCGCGATGAAGCCTTCCGCTTCGTCACCGCGCAGGTAACTGTTCTCCGCATCCAGCTGCGCCACACGCCGCTGCGCCTGGCCGAGCGCGATCTGGTTGCGCAGGATGGTCAGCAGACGGTGGTTGTCCCAGGGCTTCTCGACGAAGTCGGCGGCGCCGTGACGCATCGCCTGCACCGCCAGGTCGATCGTGCCCCAGGCAGTCATCACCACGATCGGCAGCTGCGCTTCGAGTGTGCGCAGTTGCTGGATCAGCTCGATGCCCTCGCGGCCCGAAGTGGTGTCGCGACTGTAGTTCAAGTCGAGCAGCGCGCAAGCGAAGTGTTGGCGCTTCACCGCCGCCACCGCCGCTTCGGGGTCGGATACGGTGACGCAGGCCAGCCCCTCGGCCTTGAGCATCATGCGCAGGGCCTCGAGCACATCGCGCTGGTCGTCGGCGATCAGGATGGGGAGATTCGACATGCTGGAATACTAACCGTAGCTCCGGGGGATTCGCCCACCTGCTTTCTCCTCTCTCCCCCCGCGGGAGAGAGGCCGGGAGAGAGGGGGCACGCGGCGACACCGCCCCGAATCCACCCTCTCCCCTGCCCCTCTCCCATCGAGGGAGAGGGGAAAGCGCTAGGCCTCAGTCAACCAGCCATCGAACAGCGACACCACGCGCTTGGCCATCCTGGCGTAGGCCTCGTTGTGGGTGACCTGCACGATGGTGGTGCCCTCGCGATTCAATTGCTGCAGCAGGTCCATGATCATCTGGCCCTGGCTCGAATGCAGCGCGCCGGTCGGTTCGTCGGCGAGCAACAGGCGCGGCCGCGCGATCACCGCGCGTGCCACCGCAACCAGTTGCTGCTGGCCACCGGAGAGCTGGTTCGGGTACAGGTCCTTCTTGCCGACGATCTGGAAACGATCGAGCACATCGCCGACGCGCGCGGCGCGCTCCTTGGCCGGCACGTCGCGGTACTGCAGCGGCAGGTCGAGGTTCTCGGCGACGGTCAGGTCATCGATCAGGTGATAGTGCTGGAAGATGAAACCGACCTTGTCGCGCGCGAATGCCTGGCGCTGCTTCGCGTTCAGCGCGTGCACCTGCTGGCCGTCGAAGCGGAACTCGCCGCTCCAGTCGTGATCCATCATGCCAAGCACATTGAGCAGGCTGGTCTTGCCCGAGCCGGACGGGCCGGTGATGCTGACGAAATCACCCTCGCCGATGTCGAGCTTGATGTTGCGCAGTACCCAGCTGCGCCCGGTGGCGATCGGATAGGAACGTTCGAGATTGCGCAGTTCGATCATCGACGTATTGCTCGCATTGACTCGGTACTCATCGCGGCATCCTTGCTGCAGGGGACACGCTCATTCACTGCGCAGCGCTTCGCTCGGCGCAATGCCGAGGGCACGACGGGTAGGGATCAGGACGGCGAGCACGGCGCAGGCGGCGATGGTCGCCAGCACGGCGAACAGCACGCCGCCGATGTCCTGACCTGCGTAGCCGATGTCGGCCATCATCGCCGCGGCCCAGGGCAGGGCCAGCGCGGCGCCGATGGCGAGGCCGATGCCGACCAGCCATGCGGCGTTGCCTGCGACCTGGCGCACGATGCGCGAAGCGCTGGCGCCGACCGCACGGCGCACGCCGAACTCGCGCGTGCGCGCCTCGACCCACTGCGCCAGCACGCCATACAGTCCGGCCGCAGCGAGCAGCAACCCGGCCGCGCCGAACAGCCCGTAGATCCAGGCCAGGATGCGTTGGCCGGCGACTGCCATGGCGAGCACGCGGTCGAAGCGCAGCACCCAGTACACCGGCGTGTTCGCATCGACCTCGCGCACCAGCGCCGCCAGCGTCGGCGCGAACGCCTGGGCGTCGCCACGCAGGTGCACCAGCAGGCTCATGTACTGGGGCGTGTCCTGCGCCAGCGGCAGCAGCACCGAAGGCCGCGGCGTGTCGTCGAGCTCGTCGAGTTGCATCGTCGGCACCACGCCGACGATGGTGCGCCAGGGCGAAGCCGGGTCCTCGGGGTCGAGGCGAATGCGCCGGCCGAGTGCATCCTGGCCCGGCCACCAGCGCTCGGCGAAGCGCGCGTCGACGATTGCGACCGACTGCGCGTCGGCGCCATCGCGGGCGTCGAAACCGCGGCCGTGCAGCGGCGCCAGGCGAATCGTGGACAGGAAGCCGGTGTCCACCGCCGAGCGCCAGACCGTGGGCGCCTCGGCCGCGGCGGCAATGCCATCGACTTCCAGCTGGCTGCTGCTGGCCATCGACGCCGGCAGGCTCTCGCTGATGCCGGCCGCGACCACCTCCGGATGCGCGCGCAGCTTCGCCAGCACGCGCTCGTAGAAGGCGATGCGATCGGCGGCGGTGGGAAATTGTTCCGGGAACACCGCGATGCGCCCGGTCAGCAGTTCTGCGGGCGGCACGCGCACGCCGGTATCGACGCGGGCCGCAGCCTGCAATCCCTGCACCATCACGCCGGCCGCCACCAGCAGCACGCAGGACAAGGCCACCTGCCCCACCACCAGCACGCGGCCGATGCGACCGCCGGCACTGCGCGTGCCGCGACCGCCCTCGCGCAAGGTGTCGGCGCGACCGAGTGCGGCCGCGCGCCAGGCCGGCGCCAGGCCGGCAGCGAGCACCGTGATGAGCGCCAGCGCCAGGCACGCCGCCAGCAGTCCCGCGCTGATTCCGAAATGCATCCACGGCGCCGGGCCTTCGCCGGTTTCGACCAGCGTGCGTACGGTCCAACCCACCGCCCACTGCGCCAACGGCAAGGCCAGCACCAATGCGAGCAGCACCAGTACCAGGCATTCGGCCAGCACCGAAGAGAGGATGCGCGCGCGCCCGGCACCGAGCGCGGCGCGCAGGGCCAGCTCCGGTGCACGCCGTACCACTCCGGCAATCTGCAGGTTGGCGACGTTGGCGCAGGCCAGCAGCAGGACGCCGAACGCGGTCACCAGCAGCGCGCCGAAGATGTTCATGGTCTGGCGACTGACGAAATACTCGCGCGCCGGCAGCGTGCGCAACAGCGCATTGCGCTGGCTCGCCGGCCTGGCCGCGACCAGCCGCGACCAGGCCGCAGCGAGTGGCGCCACCGCCTGCTCGCGGCTGACGCCGGCACGACGCAGCGCGAACATCTCGACCTCGCGCGATTGCACCGCGACGCTGGCGTCGGCTACCGGCAACGCGACCCAGATTTCCTCCAGCTGCGGGAAAGTGAAGTCTTCCGGCATCACGCCGACGATGCGACCCGCGCGCGCGTTCACCCAGACATCGCGCCCGATCACGGTCGGGTCGGCAGCGAAGCGGTCGCGCCAGAGGCCGTGCCCGATCACCACCGCAGCGACCGCGCCGGCGGCCTCGTCGGCGGGTTCGAGCGCGCGTCCGAGCATGGGCCGCACCGCCAGCAGCGCGAACAGCTCGGCGTTGACGAAAGCGCCCGAGTGACGCGCGACGCTGGCATCGGCCGCCAGGTTGACGGTGCCGCGCGCGGCCAGCCCGACCTTCTCGAAGCCGCTCATCGCCGGCAGCAATGCGCGCGCATCGGCCAGCGGCATCGGATCGATCTCGTCGGGATTGGCCGGGTCCGCCAGCCCGATCTGCTCGCTGCGTTCGGTATCGAGCAATGGCGTCGGCGAGAACGCCAGCCCATTCATCATCGAAACCACATACAGCGTCGCCGCAAGGCCGACGCCGAGCACGCCGGCGCCGAGCAGGAAGTAACCGGGCCGTCCCAGCACGCGTCGCAGTGCCTGGCGGAGTTCGGTGAAGAGCAACGGATTCATGGCAGGTCCTCGCAAACGGGCAGTTCAGTTCAGGCAAACGCGGCCGGGATGGATCACTCCCCGCGCAACACTCGCATCGGTTCGGTGCACGCGGCGCGGCGTGCCGGCCACCAGGCGGCGACAAACACGGTGGCGATCAGCACCACGAGCGCAGCGGCGTAGATCGCCGGATCGCGACCGCCGATGCCAAACAGCAACGACTCGGCACCGCGACCGAGCGCGAGCGCCAGCAGCAGACCGATGCCACCGCCGATCGCGGTCATGCGCAGCACCTGGCCGAACACCATGCGCGACAGCCGCGAAGGAGCGGCGCCCAGCGCGAGCCGCAGCGCGATCTCGCGCTGCCGCTGCGCCACCGAATACGAGAGCACGCCGAACAGGCCGGTGGCCGCGAGCAAGGTCGCGACCAGCGCGAATGCGGCGGAGAGCGTGCCGACCATGCGGTCGTTGGCGAGGTTGTCGGCGAGCTGGGCGGCAAACGGCTGCAGCGCGTCGATCGGCAGGTTCGGATCGATCGCAGTGATGCGCGCGCGCACCGCCGCCATCACCTGCTCGGCGGGCAAGCTTGCGTGCACGTAAAAGGTCTGCCGCCCGCCGCCGGCCTGCGGTCGCGCCAGCCAGAACTGCGGCGGCACTTCGTCCTTGAGGTCGCTGTAGCCAACGTCGGCGACAACACCGACGATGTGCAGATCCAGCGGCCCGCCCTGGCCCTGGCTCATGCGCTTGCCGACGGCTTCGCTGCCGAGCCCGAAGCGCTCGGCGAAGCGACGGTTGACGATCACCACCGGCGTCGCCTCGGGCGCGTCGGCAATGCTGAAGTCGCGACCGGTGATCAACGTCAGGCCGAGCGCCTGCACGAAGCCGGGTCCGCCGACGTTGACCCAGGCATAGCTCGAACGCGGCTCGCCGGCATAGCCTTCCACGGCCACGTTCGACTGCATGTTCGAGCCGGAGAACAGGCCGACCTCGGCGGTGCTGACGGCGCGAACGCCGGGCAGCGCTGCGAGCTCGTCGCTGACGCGCCGGTACAACTGCTCGGCGCGCGCGGCGTCGTAGCCGCTGCGCTCGGGCGCGAGCGTGAACACGGTCAGGCGTTCGACCGGCAGCCCGGTGTCGATGCGTTCGGCATGCCACAGGCTTGCCGCGAACAGGCCGGCCAGCACCAGCAGCGCCAGCGACACCGCGATCTGCGTGGTCGCGAGCACCAGGCGCAAGCGCCCGGCACCGCGCCCGCCGAGCGTCTGCGCCGACTGCGCGCGCAGCGCCTGCTGAGGCGTGGTGCGCGACAGCTGCCAGGCCGGAAACAGCCCGAACACCAGCGCCGTCACCGCGCCCGCGGCCAGCGCGAACGCGACCATCGCCGGAGACAGACCGACCTCGACGCCAGCCACCGCCTGCTCCGGCAGGATCGCAGCCACGCCGCGCAAAGTGAGCATCGCCACCGGCAGTGCCGCGAGCGCACCGAGCAGCGCGAGCAGCGCCGCCTCGGCCAGCATCTGTCGCAACAGACGCGCCGCGGAGGCACCGAGCGAAGCACGCAGCGCCATTTCACCGAGCCGCGAAGAACCTTGCGCCAGCAGCAGATTGGCGATGTTGGCGCAGGCGGTGGCGAGCACGATCACGGTCAGCACGAACAGCAGGGTTGCCGGCAAGCCGGCACGCTCCGGCACGCGGCTCTGGCCGCGCGCACCCGGCGTCAACAACAGGCGCTTGGCGAAGAAGCGCTCGCGCGCCTCGGGGCTCTGGTCGCGCGCCGCCGGCCACTCGCGTTGCTCGATCAGCGCCTGGTAACGCGCACCGAGCAGCGCGCCGGCCGCGTCCGCGTCGTGCCCGGGTGCGAGCCGCGCGAACAGGTACAGCCAATGCACGTCGCGACGCTCGAACGGGCCCGGCGACTCGCCCGCCTGCGCCGGATCGGGCAGCGTGATCGGCACATAGACCAGCGGCCGCACGCCGATCGTGGTGCCGGAGAATCCCGCCGGTGCCACGCCGATGATCGCGAGCGCGCGCCCGTTCACCGACAGCGTCTGGCCGAGCACGTCGTTGCGCCCGCCAAAGGCATCGCGCCAGTAGTCGTGCGCGAGCACCACCGCATCGGCCTGGTTCGGCACGCGGTCGTCCTCCGCCGCAAGCAGACGCCCGAGCGCCGGCCTGAGCCCGAGCAGCGCGAAGTAGTTGCCCGATACCGCCATCGCCCGACCGCTGCGCGTCGCACCGCGCCAGGCCAGGCTGGCCTCGGCGCTGCGATGCGCGGCGATGCCCTCGACCCCCGCATCGGCAGCGGCAAGATCGAGGTACAAGGGATAGCTGAACACGCTCTCGCGGCCACCACCGATGTTGGCGTTGACCTGGCCCTCGCGTTCGCCGTGGTCGACCAGATTCACCAGTCGCGCAGGCTCTGCCACCGGCAGCGGCCGTAGCACCAGCTGCGCGAACAGCGCATACATCGCACTGGTCGCGCCGATGCCGATCGCCAGCGTCGCGATCACCACCAGGCTCGGCAGTGGTCGCATCCACACGGCGCGCCAGGAGTGTCGAAGCAGGCTCAGGGCGTTCGCGATCATGCGGGTGCTCCGTTTGCGTCTATTCGCTGCGCAGTGCGTCGATCGGATCGACCGCGGCGGCGCGGCGCGCCGGTGCGATGCAGGCCACCAGCGCCGCGAGCAACAGCACTGCGGCCACGCCCGCGAAAGTCACCGGATCGAACACGCTGATGCCGAACAGTTGCGACGACAGCACGCTGCCGCCGAGGGAAGCGAGCACCAGACCGAGCGCAAGACCGACGCCGACCAGACGCACGCCCTGCCCGACCACCATGTGCACGACATCGCGGGCGCGCGCACCGATCGCCATGCGCAGGCCGATCTCGCTGCTGCGGCTGCCGACCACGAATGCGAGCACGCCGTACAGCCCGACCACCGCGAGCAGTAATGCCGTGGTCGCGAATGCGCCGACCAAGGCCAGCGGCGCGCGACGCAGGCCGAGCGATGCGTCGATGCGCGCGTCCAGCGTCTGCACGTCGTACAGCGCCAGCTGCGGATCGAGCTCGCGCAGGGTGCGGCGCAAGGTCGCCGCCATTGTGTCCGGGTCGATGTGGCTGCGCAGCACCAGCGTCGACATGCCGATCGGGAAACTGCCAACCGGCGCGTAGATCGTCTCCTTGTTCGGCGTCTCCGCCAGCGACTGGCCGCGCACGGTGCCGACCACACCGATCACGCGCATCCACACCGTGTCGTCGGCCTGACCATCGCCGCGCGCAAGATAGCCGCCGACCGGGTCGCGATCGGCGAAGTACTTTTTCGCCAGCAACTCGTCGATCACCACGACCGGCTCGCCATTGCGGTCGGCCTCGCTGAACACGCGCCCGCGCAGCACCGGAATGTCCATCGCCTTGAAGTAGTCGCCGTCGGCAAGACGGATCTGCGCATGCGGCAACACGCCGGGCGCCAGGTTCAGGCCGCGCACCGCATAGGACGCGCCGAAGCCGAACGGCGTGAATGGCAGGCCAGTGATCCAGCCGGTGCGCTCGACCCCGGGAATGGCGGCGGCCGCGGCACGCGCGCGATCGAAGAAGGCGCCCTGCGCCAGCGGATCGGGATAGCGGCTCTCGGGCAGTTCGACGAATGCGGTCAACACGCCCTGCGCGGAGAACCCCGGCGATTCCGCGGTCACCCGCAGGTAGCTGCGCATCAGCAGACCGGCGGCCACCAGCAGCGCCGAGGACAGCGCCAGCTGCGCCACCACCAGACCGCTGCGCGCGCGACCGGCGGCGACACCGCCGCTGCCGCTGCGCCCGGCGTCGCGCAAGCGCAACGCGGGCGCGGTGCGACCGGCAAACGCGATCGGCAGCGCCGCGATCAGCGGCACCAGCACCAGCGCCGCGACCACCGTCAGCGCCTGCGTCGCCCACGGCAGCACCGGGTCGATATCGCGCAGCAGCAGCGTATTGCCGGCCAGCGCCGACATCACCGCTAGCACCGCGTGTGCGACCAGCAGGCCGACCGCAGCGCCGACCAGCGCCGCCAGCACCGCTTCCGCCAGCGACTGGCGCATCAGATCGCCGGAGCGCGCGCCGATGGCGCTGCGCACGGCGTATTCACGGGTGCGCGCGATGTGTTGCGCCAGCAACAGGTTTGCGACGTTGGCGCAGGCGATCAGCAGCACCAGCAGGGTTGCCGCCTGCAGCATGCGCAGGGTGCCGGCGACGTCGCCGACGATCGCCTGGCGCAGCGGTTTGGCGCGACCGGTGAAACCGCTGGCGTCGAAAAAGGTACGGTAGTCCTCGGGCAGGCGTTCGGCGTTGCGCTTGACGATGGCATCGAGCTCGGCATTGAGCTGGCTGATCTGCGCGCCGGCGCGCAGGCGTCCGACCGAGGCCGAGAATTCATTGCCACGCGAAGCGTCGGAGGCCTGCTCCGGCGTGAACACCGCCGGCACGATCGCGTCGGATTCCTCCAGCGGTACCGCGAACCCGGGCGGCAGCACCCCGATCACGCGCCAGCTGCCGCCATCGAGCTTGAGCTCGCGCCCGAGCACGTCGCGGCTGCCACCGAAGGCGCTTTGCCACAGGCCATGCGTGATCACCACCACCGACTCGCCGCTGCCACTGGCCTCGGCCTCGCCGAACACGGCGCCGAGCGCCGGCTGGACCCCGAGCGTGGTGAAGAACGAAGGCGTGGCGCGGGTGATCTGCACCCGCCGCGGCTCGTCGCCGCCGAGCAGGGTCATGCCGCGGGTAAAGAACAGGCCGAGGTCTTCCAGCGACGGCGCCTGGCTCTTGCGATCGAGATAGTCCGGCACCGAGGTGCCGGCGTATTCGAGGTCGTTCTTCGGATAAGTGTTGTAGACCAGCACCAGGCGCTCGTCGTTGGCATAGGGCAGTGGCGCCAGCAGCAGCCGCTCGAATACATGGAACACCGCGGCGTTGGCGCCGATGCCGAGCGCCAGCGTCAGCACCACCGCGGCCCACAGACCGGGTCGGTGGCGGAACTGGCGCAGCGCCAGGCGCAGGTCGTGCAGGAATGCGTTCATGGTCGCTCCTCAGTGCGTGCGGCGCGCGGCCAGCGCGGCGGCGAACTCGACCGCGCGCGAGCGTGCGTCGTGCAGCGGTCGCGGTGCGCCGAGCGCAATCGTCGGCAGGGCGCGCACCAGTTCGGTCACCAGACGGCAGACTTCGCCATCGTGCGGGCGACGGTTGCGATCATTCGATTGGCAAGTGGCGTTCATGGTCATGCTCCTCAGGCGGCCTGGCCGGACACGGGCGCGACGCGCTTGAACAGGCGCGCGTCCTCTTCCTTGCGCAGGCGATGCAGGGTTTCTTCGTCGACGACGCGACCGTCGAACATGAAGATCTTGCGGTCGGCGAATTCGGCGTAACGCGGATCGTGGGTGACCATGCAGATGGTTGCCCCGCCCTTGTGCAGCTCGGCGAGCAGTTCCATCACCGCCTCGCCGTTCTTCGAGTCGAGGTTTCCGGTCGGCTCGTCGGCGAGCAGGATGGAAGGCTTGCCGACCAGCGCGCGGGCGACCGCGACGCGCTGTTGTTGGCCGCCCGAGAGCTGCGCCGGATAGTGTTTCAGGCGATGCGCCATACCAACGCGCTCGAGCGCTTCCTGCACGCGCTCGCGACGCTCGGCCTTGCCCATGCCGTCGCGGTAGGTCAGCGGCAGTTCGACGTTCTCGAACACGCTGAGATCGCCGATCAGATTGAAGGCCTGGAAGATGAAACCGATTTCGCGATTGCGGATGCGCGCGCGCTCGTTGGCATTGATCGACTCGACCGAAGTGCCATTCAAGGTGTAGGTGCCGCCGGTCGGCGTATCGAGCAGGCCGAGGATCGACAGCAGCGTCGACTTGCCGCAGCCCGATGGCCCGGAGATCGACACGTACTCGCCGCGCGCCAGGTCGAAGTGCACGCCGGCCAGCGCGTGCGTCTCGACCTCGTCGGTGAAGAACACCTTCTGGATGTCGCGGAGCTGGATCAGGGAGGAAGTGGCTGCGGTCATGGCGTCGGCTCTTGTCGTGTGGTGGTTCGGATCTGTCGTTCTCCTCTCTCCCCTCGTGGGAGAGAGGTCGGGAGAGAGGGGGCGCCCGGCGACACCGCTCCGAACTCACCCTCACCCCTGCCCCTCTTCCATCGAGGGAGAGGGGAAAAGCGCGTGATCTGAGGTCATCGCATGAGCAGTTCCAACAAGTCCCACTTCCCCTCCCGCACCGACCTCGCGTTCACGCGCGAATCGCCCTACGGCACGCAAGCCGAACCCACCTATTCCGGCGCACTCAGCTT
>Ga0073899_10002131_pt1 | contig 17867 bp, 18 predicted proteins | sample KloWWTmetaKNB5Ph_FD_88975 | JGI IMG/M metagenome (GOLD analysis project Ga0073899, IMG submission 88975) | Active sludge microbial communities from Klosterneuburg, Austria, studying microevolution and ecology of nitrifiers - Klosterneuburg... | ecosystem: Engineered > WWTP > Aerobic digester >... | reverse complement strand
CCTGCGCTTCGCCGGGCTCGACAACTACGGCCACGTGCTGACGCTGCCCCTCTTCTGGCGCTCGCTCGGCAACACGCTCTACTTCGTCGGCGCCGGCGTGCCGCTGTCGATCGCGCTCTCGCTGGGCTGCGCCGTGCTGCTGCAGTCGCCGCTGGCGCGCTTCAAGCCGCTGTTCCGCACCGCCCTCTTCGCGCCGGTGATCACGACGCTGGTCGCGGTGGCGGTGATCTGGCGCTACCTGTTCCACGTGCGCTACGGCCTGCTCAACGAGTGGCTCGGCGCCTTCGGCATCGACCCGATCGACTGGCTCGGCGACCCGCACTGGGCGATGCCGTCGATCATCCTGTTCTCGGTGTGGAAGGGGTTCGGCGCCAACATGATCATCTTCATCGCCGCGCTGCAGGCGATCCCCGACGAGATGTACGAAGCGGCGCGCATCGACGGGGCGAGCCGCTGGCAGCAGTTCCGCCACATCACGCTGCCGATGCTCGGCCCGACGCTGCTGCTGGTGAGCGTGCTGACGATGGCGGGCTACTTCCAGCTCTTCGCCGAGCCCTACGTGATGACGCAGGGCGGGCCGCTCGAGAGCACGGTGTCGGTGCTCTATCTGATGTACGAGGAGGGGTTCCGCTGGTGGAACCTCGGGCGGGCGTCGGCGGTGGCGTTCCTGCTGTTCGTCTTGATGCTGGTGACGACTCGCGTCTTGCTGCGGCTGGGGCGGCTCGGTTCCCCATCCGAGGCGTGAGCGAACCATGAAGCCCGCCATCCCCCTCACCCTCACCATCAACGGCCTGCTCGCGCTGATGGCCGCGTTCGCGCTGTTCCCGCTGCTGTGGATGCTGTCGGTGTCGTTCATGCAGCCCGGCGCGGCGAGCAGCTACCCGGCGCCGATCCTGCCGGCCGGGCCGACGCTGGGCAACTACCGCGAGCTGTTCGCCACCGCCGGCATGGGCCGCTACATCGTCAACAGCTTCGCGATCGCGACGGGTCTGACGCTGACCTCGGTGCTGTTCAACGTGATGGCGGGCTATGCCTTCGCCAAGCTGCGCTTCGCCGGCCGCGAGGGCCTCTTTCGCACGCTGCTCGGCGCGCTCGTCATCCCGGGGCAGGTCGCGATGCTGCCCCTCTTCCTGATGCTCAAGCAGATGGGGCTGGTCAACACCTGGGCCGGCGTCGTCGTGCCGGGGATGGCGGGCGTGTTCGGCATCTTCCTCGTGCGCCAGTACGCGCTGACGCTGCCCGACGAACTGCTCGAGGCGGCGCGCATCGACGGCGCCGGCGAATGGCGCATCTTCGCCACGATCGTGCTGCCGCTGCTGCAGCCCATCGTCGTCACGCTGGCGATGTTCGCCTTCCTCGGCAGCTGGAACGACTTCATGTGGCCGCTGATCGTGCTGACCGACGGCAACCTGCACACGCTGCCCGTCGCGCTGGCGTCGCTGTCGCGCGAACACGTGCAGGACAGCGAGCTGATGATGGCCGGCTCCGTCGTCACGATCGTGCCCGCGCTCGCGCTGTTCCTCGCGCTGCAGCGTCACTACCTGGCCGGGCTCACGATGGGCAGCGTGAAATGACCTTCCCGAAACGCCTTCGGCGCTCCCCCCGAGGGGGCGCCGCCAGCGGCCCGGCCGAGCCGGTTCCGCGGCGGCCGCTCGGTGGCCAGCGGCGCAAGCCGGGCCTCGCAGCCACGCTGGCTCTCTCGGCAGCATGCGCGCCGTGGGCGGTGGCGCAGTCGCCAACGCAACACGTGCTCGACGACTTCGCGGACACGGCGGCTTGGACGGCGACGGCCTCCGACGAAGTCAAGGCCGAGGCCGTGCGCGCGCCCGACGGCTCGCTGTGCCTGCGCTACGACTTCGGCCGCGTCTCGGGCTACGCCGTGCTGCGGCGCGCGCTCGCCGTCGAACTGCCGCCGCACTATGCGCTGGCGCTGACGCTGCGCGGCAGCGGCCCGCCCAACGCGCTGCAGGTCAAGCTCGTCGACGCGAGCGGCGACAACGTCTGGTGGTTCAACCGGCCGGGCTGGGTGGCGCCCGAGCGCAGCAGCGAACTCGTGATCCGCCAGCGCCAGATCGAGTTCGCGTGGGGGCCGGCGGCCGACCGCACGCTGCGCCGCGCCGCCGCCGTCGAGCTCGTCGTCGCCAGCGGCACGGGCGGGCGCGGCGAGCTGTGCTTCGAGCGGCTGGCACTGCGCCAACTGCCGCCGCCCGCGCCGCCGACGCCGCCGGTGGCCGGTGCGTCGACGGCCCGCGCGCAGGCGGCGCTGGCGATCGACGGCGACGCGAAGACGGCGTGGCGCGCGCCGCTTGGCGCGCAGCACTGGCAGCTCGACCTCGGTGCGCCGCGCGAGCTGAGCGGCGTGCTCGTGCGCTGGGCCGACGGCGCGCGTGCCGCCGACTTCGACCTGCAGTTCTCCGACGACGGCCGCGCCTGGCGCACCGTGCGCCAGGTGCGCGGCAGCGCGCGCGACGTGCTGCCGCTGTGGCTGCCCGACAGCGAGACACGCCACCTGCGGCTCGCGCTGCGCCGCGGCCCTCACGCAGCGGGCTATGCGCTCGCAGAAGTGCGCGCGATGTCGCCCGCCGACTGGCCGACGCTCGACGCCGCGCTGCGCTCGCTGGCGCAATCGCTGCCGCGCGGCCGCATGCCGCGCGCCTACCTCGGCCAGCAGAACTACTGGACGCTGGTCGGCGTCGACCGCGGTGCGGCGAACTCGGCGCTGGTCTCGGAGGACGGCGCGATCGAGCCGCGCCGCGCCGGGCCGTCGCTCGAACCCTACGTCGTCGACGAGCGCGGCGCCGTCACCGGCTGGTCCGGCGCCGTCGCCGAGCATGCGCTACGCAACGGCTACCTGCCGCTGCCGCAGGCGCGCTTCGTCGCGCCAGAGCACACGCTGGCCGTCGAGGTCGGCGCCGAAGGTTCGCCCGAGCGCTCGCAACTGATCGCGCGCTACACGCTGACCAACACCACGGCGCGCCCGCGCACGATGACGCTGGCGCTCGCGCTGCGGCCCTGGCAGGTCAACCCGCCGACGCAGTTCCTCAACACCACGGGCGGCGCGAGCGCGGTGCGCCGCGTCGAATGGGCGCGCGGCACGCTGCGCGTCGACGGCCGCGACTGGCTGCACGCGCAGGCCGCGCCGAGCGCCGTGACGGCGGCGGCATTCGACCACGGCGACCCGCTCGACCTGCCGGCGTTGCCGCCGCTGACCACGCTCGACGACCCGCAGGGCCTCGCCAGCGCCGTGCTGCGCTGGCGCACCGAGCTGGCGCCCGGCGCCTCGCGCAGCGTCTACGTCGTGCTGCCGCTGGCCGGCAACGCCATGCTGCCCAAGGATCCGCGGGTGCAGCTCGACGCCGTCGCGCAAGGCTGGCAGCAACGCCTCGACCGCGTGACGCTGGCGCTGCCGCCGGCGGCGCGGCCGCTCGCCGACACGCTGCGCAGCGCGCTCGCCCACATCCTGATGTCGCGCGACGGCGCGGCGCTGCAGCCCGGCACGCGCAGCTATGCCCGCAGCTGGGTGCGCGACGGCGCGATGATGGTCGCCGGGCTGCTGCGCCTGGGCGAGACCGATACGGCGCGCGAGTTCGTGCAGTGGTACGCGCAGCAGCTGTTTGCCACCGGCAAGGTGCCGTGCTGCGTCGACGCGCGCGGCGCCGATCCGGTGGCCGAGAACGACAGTCACGGCCAGTACATCTACATGGTGGCCGAGCTGTGGCGCCACACGCGCGACACCAAGATGATCGACCCGCTGTGGCCCGGGGTCGATGCCGCCGCGCGCTACATGGAGCTGCTGCGCCAGTCGCAGCGCACCCCGGCGCAGCAGCGCACGCCGTTCTGGGGGCTGATGCCGGCGTCGATCAGCCACGAAGGCTACTCGGCCAAGCCGATGCATTCGTACTGGGACGACTTCTGGGCGCTCGCCGGCTACCGCGACGCGGCGCGGCTGGCGCAGATCTTCGCGCCGACCGCGCGCGCCGCCGAGCTGGCGCGCCAGCGCGACGAGTTCGGCAACGAGCTGGCGGCCTCGCTCGCCGCCGCCGTCGCGCAGCACCGCATCGCCTTCCTGCCCGGCGCGGCCGAGCTCGGCGACTTCGACCCGAGTTCGAGCACGATGATCTTCAGCCCCGCGGGCTTCGAGCAGCGGGTTCCGCGCGCGCTGCTCGAATCGACCTGGGAACGCTACTGGCGCGAGGCCGTCGCGCGGCGCGACGGGCGCCGCGCCTGGAGCGACTACACGCCCTACGAGCTGCGCTCGGTGTCTGCCTTCGTGCGCCTCGGCCAGCCCGAGCGCGCGATCGCGCTGCTCGACCACTTCCTGCGCGACCGCCGCCCGGCGGGCTGGAACCAGTGGGCCGAAGTCGTCGGCCGCGAACCGCGCGAACCGCGCTTCGTCGGCGACATGCCGCACGCCTGGATCTCTTCGGACTACATCCGCTCGGTGCTGGACCTGCTGGTCTACGAGCGCGATTCCGACGGCGCGCTCGTCCTCGGCGCCGGCGTGCCGGCGACGTGGTGGCGCACCGCGCCGGTCGAAGTGCGCGACCTGCGCACGGCGTGGGGGACGATCGGCTGGCGCCTGCAGCGCGAGGCGCCGCGCGTGCTGCGGCTCACCGTGAACGCCCCCGCGCGGGCCGAACCGCCGCCCGGCGGCACCTGGTTCGCCTGGACGGCGCGCGGCACGCCGCCCGCGACGACGGTCGACGGCCGGCCGCTCGAATGGCAGGGCCGCCTGCTGCGCCTGCCCGACGGCGCAGTCGACCTGCGGATGCAGCTGCCCGTCGACACGCGCTGACGCCTCGGGCAGGGCACGCCGGACTGATCTGCGTCAATGCAGCGCGCCGCGACGTGCGTAGATTGAATCGCAGCCATCGCGTCGCGCGCTTCGTCGCCGCGGGCGTTGCGGGCGGGGAACCGGGTCCGACACAGCGGCCCTCCTCTGCGATGCCGATCGCGTCGCGTCCGCCCTGCGCGCCGGTGACCCTGTCGCTGATCCGCAGGGCGCGCGGTGCGGTGGCCCTTTCGCCTTGGCCGGCAGTGCTCTTGCCGGCTGCACGCGGCGTTGCGTCGTGGTCAGTCCTGCCCGCGAGGGTGCAGCGCGCCGTGCGTCACGGCGTGGCCGCTGCCGCGCGCGATCAGCCAGCGGTTGAGCGGATACGCTGCGACGCCGGCCACGGCGAGCGCCGCCGCCATGCTGCCCCAGAAGTGCAGCGAGGCCAGCGGCGCGTCCATCGCGCCCGGGATCGCGAACATCAGCGCGTTGTCGACGATTTCCATCAGCGCGATCGACGCCGCGTCGGCAGCCAGCGCGATGCGCAGCGCGGCGCGCGGCGCGAAACCGCGGCGCAGCAGCGGCCACGCCGTCAGCGCGAAGCCGCTGACGAAGGCGAGCACGACGGCCAGCGCGATCGTCGCGGCATTGCTCCAGCCGAGCGCGGTGCCGACGACGAGGCCGGCGACTTCGCCGATCGCACAGCCGGCCAGGCAGTGCAGCGTCGCGGCCAGCGCGATACGGTCGAGCGACGGCGCGGCGCCGTGCGGCGCATGCCGACCCGGTGCGGCGTGGTGGGCAGGGTGGGCGGGGTTCATCGCGGTCTCCCGGTTGTCGGAAGCGCCAGCGTAAACCTTGACCTGATTGGAAGGTCAAGCGCCCTCGCGCGCCAGGGGTCACAGCGGCCGGATCTGCACGGCTCCCGCGTTGTCGTTGTGGAGGGCGCGTCGACGTGGCGGCCAGCGCGCCGCCACGTAGGCCGCGCAGCAGCCGCACGGACTCGGGCCCCACCCTACTTGCCGCTCACGACGGCGCCGATCTCGCGGTAGCGCTGCTGCAATGCGGGCCAGTGACGCACGCCGAGAAAGCGGCGCGACTCCTCGAAGTAGTCGTCCTGGTAGAGGAAGGGGAACAGCCCGACGACCGCGGCGTCGGAGAGCGCGAGCTGCAGGTACTTGTCGGCGCGCGAGACGCGCAGCGCCGCCTGTGCCGCATCGGCCGCCGCGTCGGCGGGCTCGGCCTGCCTCACGAAGGCGTCGGGAAACAGGAAGATGCGCTGGCCGCCCCGCAGCCGGGCCTTGATCTGCTCGACGTACCACGGGATCGGGTGGACGGCGCGATACGTCGGCTCGCCGCACTGATCCCACGAGCCGTAGCAGTCGAAGCCGAACCAGTCGTAGTGCGCCGGAATCGGGTCGACCAGATCGGCGAACGCCGAGTCGCGCGTGTCGAAGTCGATCGCCGAGAACGAGAACGCCGCCGGGATCTCCGGAAAGCTCGCCTTGATCGCGGCGCCCACGGCTTCGAGCCGGCTCTTCATGGCTGCCGCCGGAACGCCCGCGACCTTGGCCTGCGAGTACGGCTCGTCGATCGGGTAGATGAAGGCGATCGCATCGCGGTAGGAAACCAGTTGCGCCGCGACCGCGTTCCAGGCGTCGAGGTACTGCGGCACCAGGTCGAGCCCGGCCGTGAAGAAGAGGTCCGGCGGCAACGCCAGCCCGACCTTCAGGCCGCTGTCGCGCGCCTGCTGCAGACCGGCCAGCAGCATCGCCAGGTCGTCCGAGCCGCTGCCGACCCACGAGAGATTGACGTGCCCGGCGACCTCGGCCGTCGCCGGCGTCAGCCAGCTGAATGCGTCGGCGTAGTAGCCGAACCAGCTCGGCACGTGCGTCGCCCGCGCCCACACGTCGATCTTGCCCCAGGCGACGACCGACGCTTCGCTCGTCGTCGTCTCGATGCGCAGGTAGCGCACCGGCGCGCTCGCCCCTGGCGGCACGGTCGCCGTCAGCAGCTGCCCGTGCGTGCTCTGCACGACGAGTTCGGCGAGCAGCCGCGCATCGTCGGGGCCGTTGCTTCCGTAGACGCGATGACGCGCCGCGACGGCGCCCTCGCGCTGCATCGCGCACAGGCGCAGCTGCGTCACGTCGCGCGGAGAGCCGAGGTCGAGCACGATCCACTGGGGCGATGCCGCGCCGGCGCTCCAGTACGACGCCGCGTCGTCATGGTCGTAGACGGCCGTGGCGGCGCTGCCCGGCGCGCTCGACGAGGCCGTCGCGCCGACCGGCGCGACGCGGTACTCGAGCGCGGTCAGCGCCGGATCGCCGGGGCCGCACGCCGGAACCTCCCATCCAGCGTCGCCGGGCGCGCCGCCGCCGGAGCATGCCGCGATGCCGAGCGCGAGCGCCCCCGCCAGGGCGAGCGAGACGGCCGCTCGGGCGCATCGCCAGGGAAACGTCATTGTCTTGGTTCGGCGGCTCGCCGGCGACCGGCGCGGCGTCATGGTAGGCCCTGCAGCAGCCGCGCGTACTCGGGGCTTTCCGAGATGTCGTTGTGCCCGGCGCCCGCGACGACGTGCAGCGTCGCGACGCCGGCGCGAAAGCGCGCCGCCAGCGCCTCGGCATGCGCGCGCGGGATCACGTCGTCGTGCTCGGCGGCGACGACGAGCGTCGGCGCGTCGACCTGCGGCGCGTGCTGCGCCGAGTCGTAGCGGTCGAGCAGCAGCCAGCGCACCGGGAAGATCGGATAGAACCGCGCCGCCAGCGCGGCAAGACTGTCGTACGGCGTCACCAGCACGAGGCGCGCGACCTCGCGCGGCCGGGCCGCCGCGAGCTGCACCGCCACGCCGCTGCCCAGGCTGCGCCCGACGACGACGACGCCGGCGCGCGCGCCATGTGCCGCGCGAACGCGCTCGTGCAGCGCGAGCGCGTCGGCGACCAGCGCGGCCTCCGACGGCCGCCCGCTGCTGCCGCCGTAGCCGCGGTAGTGCATCAGGTACAGCGCGTGGTCGGGAAAGGCCGTCGCCAGCTCGGGCAGGCTGTACGCGACGGCCTCGGCGTTGCCGCCGAAATAGAGCACGGCGGGCGCGCCGGACTCCGACGACGGCGACGGCCGCACCGTCACCTCGACGCGCGCGCCGCCGCCCGCGTCGAGCGTCAGGGCCGTCGTGCCGGGCAGGGCCGGCCCGCGCGGCTGCGGGTAATAGATCATCGAGCGCTGCAGCACGAACAGCAGCGCGCACAGCGCGACGTAGGCGAACGCGGTCAGCGCTGCGGCGCCGAGCAGCAGGCGCGCCATGACGCCCGCTTCAGGACGAAGCCGCCGGCGCGTCGGCGGCGTGGCGTTCGAGGAACGCGGCGATCGCGTCGTTGACGACGTCGGCATGCGTGACCGGCGCCATGTGGCCGAGGCCGTCGAACTCGACCACTTCGACGCGCGGCAGCGTTCGCGCCAGCACGCGCGCGACGGCGCGCGACGACGCCGGCGATGCGCCGCCCACCATCAGCAGCGCCGGCACGTCGAGCGCGGCGAAGGCGGCGCGCGGCGTCGGCTCGTGCATCAGTGCGTTGCTCCAGTGGCGGATCAGCACGACGCTGCCGCGGATCGGCGCGCGCCGCGGTTCGGGCATCGCGTCCCAGGCGCCGGAGCCCATCCAGTAGTCGATGAAGGCGCGCGACGCGGCGTCGAGGTCCCCGGCGTCGATCGCGGCTGCGGAGCGCTCGACCGTCTCGCGGATGCCGCGCGCCGCGTCGGGCGGAAGCGCGGCATCGTCGGCGCCGGCCAGCAGCGCGAACAGCGTCGGCTCGTACAGCACGAGTGCGCTGACGCGGCCGGGCCGCTGCAGCGCCGCCTTCAGGCAGACGGCGCCGCCATACGAGTGGCCGACCAGCGCGCAGCGCCCGCCTGCCGCGCGCGCCAGCACCGGCTCGATCAGCGCCACCTCGTCGGCCAGCGTCATCGGCCGCGCGGCCGTCCACGGCGGGCTCTTGCCGCTGCCGTAGGAATCGGGCGCCAGCACATGCCAGCGCGGCGCCAGCCGTTCGAACAGCGCGCGCCACTGCGACGAGCTGGCCGCGTTGGAGTGCACGCAGACCACGCTGTCGCGCGCACCGGCACCGGCTTCGCGCACGTGGGGCGCGGCCGCGGCGGGCTGCTGCTGCGTCGACACCGGGCGGCCCGTCACGCGGCGCTGCCGCTGACGTGCGCCGTGCCGCCGCTGTGCGGCGCGGCGCGGAACTCGGGCAGCGCCTCGGCGCGCGCCGAGTGCGCGGCCAGCGCCGGGTGCGCCGCGGCGTCGACGACGCCCGGCAGCGTGCTCTGCACGAAGTGCCAGACGACGGCCGCCGTGATGCCGGCCTGCGTCAGCTCGGCGCTCGACGCCGCGGGCAGCGGCTGGTGCGCCAGCTCGCGCTCGAGTTCGCCGAAGGCGGCGCGCATCTGCGCCGTGACGCGATCGAGCCACGGCGCGTGGCGCCGCTCGGGCGGGCGCTGCGTCAGCTCGTAGTAGTGCTGCACGGCCTTGTCGCAGCCCGCCAGCGCGAGGCCGGCGAGGCGCAGCTCGCGGCGCAGCGCGGGCAGCGTCGCCGGCAGCAGCGTGCAAGCGGGGCGCACCAGCGCCTCGGCGTAGTCGAGGATCAGCGCCGAGTCCATCAGCACCGTGCCGTCTTCGCACACCAGCGTCGGCGCCTTGACGACGGGATTGATCGCGCGGAACCGGTCGTAGGTGCGGAACACCGACAGCGACTCGTGCCGGAACGGCAGCCCGAGCAGCTGCAGCGAGATCGCGACGCGCCGCACGTAGGGCGAGTCGAGCATGCCGATCAGTCTCATCGCGGCGTCCTCCGGTTGGAGATACGCGACGATAGCTCGATCCGCGCCGGGCGGTGAACGATCCCTGCCCCCGCGCCCGGGATACCTCCCGGATCTACTGCTTCGCCGCCTCGATCTGGATCACGAGCCGTACGTTGTCGGGAATGCCCGGCAGGCCGAACGTCATGCCCCATTGGCTGCGCTGGATCGTCGTCTCGAAGTCTCCGCCGCAGACCTCGCGCTTGATGCGCGGGTTGTCGTAGCAGTTGAAGTTCGTCGCGCGCAGCGTCACGGGCAGCGTCTTGCCCAGCAGCGTCAGCGCGCCGGGCACGGTGGCCACCTTGTCGCCGTCGAACTCGAAGCGCTCGGCGACGAACCGCGCCGCCGGGTGGACGGACGCGTCGAAGAAGTCCTTGTTCTTCAGGTGCGCGTCGAAGGCGGCGATGCCGCTGTTGATCGAGGCCGTCTCGATCGTGATGTCGGCGCGCCCGGTGCGCGCGGCCTTGTCGAGGGCGACGCTGCCCTGCGCGCGGTCGAAGCGCCCGCGCACGGTCGAGGTGCCGAAGTGGCGGACCTCGAAGGTGACGAAGGTGTGCGTCGGGTCGATCGCATACGCGACGCCTTGAGCCTGCGCCGCACCGGCGGCGAAGAGGGCCAGAGCTGCGGCAACGGCGGTGTGTTTCATCGGAACTGTCTCGCTTCGTGTAGGGGAGCGCCGGCAGTGCCGGCGTTGCCATTCTGGGCGAGCGCAGCGACCGCTCGCGTACGGAGTGCAAGGCTCTTGACGAGGCTCAAGGATGCGGGACGGCTACGCCGCGAACAGCAGCCGCCCCGCCCACCAGAGCGCGATGCCGAGTTGCACCGCGAACGCCGCGAAGCGCAGGTTGACCGCGGCGACCGACAGCGAGGCCAGGTGCGCCGACGACTGCACGATGCGCGCGCCGAGCAGCACCCAGGCCAGCGGGTCGGTGACCGCCGAGCGGCCGGCGACCACCGCCACGAGCATCAGCCCGCCCAGCAGCGGCAGGCTCTCGACGCAGTTGGCGTGCACCCGCGCCAGGCGCTGCATGAAGGGCGAGAGGTTCGCGTTGTCGGGGACGAAACCGTTGGGCGCGACGGCCTTGGTCGCCACCAGGCGCACGCGCTGCGCTTCCATCAGCAGCAACAGCAGCAGCGTCCAGGCGAGGAATCCGGTCAGCGCGAGCAGGGTCGGCGTCATGGGTGGGCTCTCCGTCAGCGGGCCCCGAGCCGGCGGCCGAACCAGGCCGCCGCGAATTCGCGGGACTGCCGCGCAATATCGGGATTCGCGACGACATTGACAATCCCGCCTTTCCCCTGCCGGGCCGAGGCCTCGTAGGGCGCGCTGCCGAAGCGGCTGTCCCAGGCGAAGGTGGCGCCGGGGTAGACCGTCAGCCCGACGTGGCGGCGCGCTTCGGGCGGCAGCGCGGCGACGAAGCGCGTGCAGCCGTCGGGCCCGTCGTAGTCGTCGCGGTCCCCCGCGAGGATGTGGACCGGGCGGCCCGTCACGCGGCGATAGACGCCGGGCCCCAGTTCCTTCCACGCGCCGGGCCGGCCGGCCGCCACGGCATGGTGGCGCCAGCAGATCGGATACAGCGCGACGTGGGCCGCGAAGCGCGGCGCGCTGCTGCCGGCGTGGCGGCGCGCCAGCTCCTCGGAGCTCGCCAGCAGCGCGACGATGCCGCCCCACGAGAAGCCCATGATGCCGACGCGCGCGCCGTCGATGCGCGGGTGCGCCGCCAGCCATCGCAGCGACGCCCACGCGTGAGCGAGGTTGTGGCGCGGCGTCACCGGCAGGCCGCGCCCGTGGAACCAGTCGACCTCCAGCGTCGCGATGCCGGCGGCGTTGAGCGCTTGGGCGTAGAACGCGCCGCGGCCGTCGAAGCCCGGCGAGCTGTTGACGATCAGGACGGCGGGCAGGCGCTCGCGCGGCGACGCCGGCACGCGCAGCTCGCCCGCCACGACGGAGCCGGGCTCGACGGCGTCGGCGACGGGGAAGGTGACCTGCTCGATCGATGCCGCGCCGTGCGCGTGCGAGATCGCCGCACCGAGCGCGACGGCGCGAGCGATGCGCATCGAGACTCGTCGCAGGGACATGAATGCGCTCTCGTCTGGCTGGTCGCAACCGGGCGCCGGTCGTGCAGCTGATCCTGGGCGGCCTACGCCTTCACTGGCCGGACTGCAGCATCGCCGCCATGCGCTGGTGGATCAGGTTGATGGCCTTGAGCGGCCGCAGCATGACCTTGAACTCGACGATCTGCCCCGCGGCGTTCCACTTGATCAGGTCGACGCCGTTGACCTGCACGCCGTCGATCTCGGTCTCGAACTCCAGCATCGCATCCGACTCGCCGACGAGCTCGCGCACGTAGCGGAAGGTCGGATTGAAGAACACGTGGAACGCCGCACTCAGGTACATGGCGGCCAGCTGCCTGCCGCGCTGCGGCGTGTGGACGACGGGCGACAGGAAGACGGCGTCCTCGGCGAGCAAGGCATTCAGGCCGGCGGCGTCCCGGTTGCGAACGAGGCGATGCCAGGCTTCGAGCGGGTGGGCGTTCATCGCGGGCCTCTCAGGATGGAGTGGCCGCCATTCTGACGCTGGCACGGCTTTCCTTGAGCTGCGCCACAGAGAACGCGGTGTAGCCGATGCGGTTGCCCGGGACCTGCAGCAGGTACTCGAAGAGCGCGATGCCCCAGCTTGCCAGGGCCGCCACGAACCAGGGCTTGTGGTTCAGTTCCTTGAGGTGCGCGTACCAGGCGAACGTCATGAAGACGTTGCTCAGCGACAGCAGGACGACCGTGAGCCAGACCGGGCGCATCGTTTCCCCTAGCGGTTGTTGCGGTTCACCGCGGCGCGCGCCGGCCGCGACCGGCCGAGGATCATAAATTCCGCGACCCACAGGTTGGGCACCCAGCACAGCCAGGCGATGCCCGGATAGGCCAGCGCGAGCGGCAGGCCGGAAACGACCGACACCGGCAGCCACAGCCGCAGCGTCACCGCGGCGAACGTGAGCGCGAAGTTGCGCACCATCCAGCGCCGATGCGCGGCGACGTCGCGCGCGCGGATGGCGCGCCAGGCGCGCAAGCCGGTGTAGAGCCAGGCCAGCGCCAGCGCCGCGAAGCCCGCGCGCGCCACCGTGCCGCCGTAGGCCTGCGGCGCCATCGCGAGGCCGGCGACGCCGCCGATCGCCACGCCCACGCCGAGATAGAGCCGCCCCGTCCAGCGGTGCAGCGCCGGCCGCGCGGCGCGCAGCCGCGCCGAGAACTGCAGCGGCCCGAGCGCCAGCGCGAACGCCGCCGCATAGGCGTGCACGTAGACGACCGCGCGCTGCGCCTCGAACGCGGCGCGCATGTCGGGATGGACGGCAGCACCCAGCGGCAGCAGCGCATAGGCGAGCACCGACCAGGCTGCCACGCCGAGCGACAGCACGGCCACGACACCCATCGGAAGCGCAGCGGTCATGAAAACCTGTTCTCGCGGCTGCTCAGGACGCCGATCGCCCGCGGGCCTTGGCTTGGCTGAACGCGACACGACCGATCCAGTTGCGCTTGCGCCGGGCGAGGCGGTCGCCCTGCCCTTCTGCGTCGAACGACGCGGGAGCGCGTTGCACGAGAGAAGCGTCGACGTTCTCGAATGCATTGACGCTGACGACCGCGTAGACGCGCCCTTCGATCGAGCTCGTGACGACCGGCACGACGCCGCAACGGGAGCAGACATGGAACTCGGCGGTCTTCGTGCCGAAGGCATATGCCGAGACCTGCGTGGAATCCTGGATGCGGACCGTGAGCGAGCCCGCCGGGCACGAAGTCCACACGCCGCCATGCCTGGCGCAGAACGAGCAGGTGCAGGCTCGGGCAGGGATCACCTCGGGCTCGGGCTGCCAGTCCAGCTCGAACGCGATGTTGCCGCAGTGGCAGGTGCCGAGGATGAGCATGGTTGCGCCTCCGAGGCCGTCTTGGGGCGGCGGTCGAGCTGAGCCGAAACCGCGGACGCTGCGAGGCCACACGCAGCGACTGCGCAGAGCGATCCGAGGCGATGGTGGATCATGCGACGCCAGCTGTCGAGTGCCAAGAGGTCGTTCATGGCGGCGATGCGTCTCATGGGCGCTGGTGCGATAGAGCGTGCCGCGCGCCAGGCTGGACGTCAATCAAACCCTGCGCCCGCGCACCTCGAAAGGGCTGAGAACCTCAGCCCGTAACCGTCCGCGAGAGGTAGTCAACTCCAGCGTAGCCGGCTGGCGAACGTCAGGTGGAGCGAAGGGTTAGCCGTCATTCGGCAGCTGGCGGCATGCCAAGCGGAGCATGGTGAGAAGTGCCGATTCCGGCTTGGCGACAAAGACGCGACCGAGAGAAGTGAAGAACTGCGCCCGCAATGTCGCACACGCCGTGCGCGGGTGCGGTCGCAGCATACCCTTCGCAAAGTAGGTTAGCCAAGGCTCGTTCTTGTCTGCGTTCAATGGAACCACTGCGCCTCCTGACCATGCGCCAACTCGACGGGCAGTGGGCTGCTTCTGTGTTCATCGAAGAGCTGAACCGCAAAGCGCTTCCTGAACAAACCGACCTTCCAGCCAATTTGGTTGATACGGAGAATGCGCTCTCCGGAGTTGACGATTCGAAATACGATGAACTCGGGGTACGGCCCCTTCATGCCCGGTTGAATGATGAGGCGGTGGCCGACAGAGACAGTCGCCTTCGGGGTGGCGACGCGATTTGCCAGGTGGAGCGCAACCCAGACGGCGCCGAGAGTACCGATGGCGGATAGCCAATTGGCGAAGGAGTTGAAGAGCTCCCAGCCGGCTTTGCCTATGCCGAGAAAGGACGGTTCGCTCATGACGGCTAACGTTGGAGTTCAACCGCATGTGGCAGCCGGTGAAGCCGGCTGACGCATGTCGGGTGGAACGACGGGTTAGGCAGCGCTCGCCGAACGGTTACGAGAGCGAAGCACTCGCCAAGCGAGGTATGCCGCATAGCCCACCAAGGGTGCAGCAAGAACCGGCCAGAAGTAAAACCACCAGAGGAAACCATACCTAGGCGATGCGGACTTGAACGACAGGGGCGGTTCAAGTATCGCCGAGACCTGCTCGCCAGACAAAGCGTCGCCGACACGCGCGACAACAAGCGTCACCTTCGAAATGCCGATCGGCAACCTTGGCCTGGACGCATTGTTAGGTGGCCACTGGAAGCGGTGCGGATTGTCGTCCGTGTCGCCCACCACCAAATTGCGCCCGATATGTGTTGCGCCGTAGCTGCCCGCTGGCAGCGCCTCAAACGTAGCTGCGCTGCTGGGGCCGCGGACTTGAATCACAACGGGCTCACCCGGTGATTCGAACAGAAGGTAGCCTGCCCCGCTCCGTGATACGAACTCACCGAGCTCCGGCCGGCGTGCGCCCTGTTTGCGTTCAAAGCGTAGAGCAATGCGGACCGTATCTGGAAGGAGGCGTACAACGGTGTACGTGACGGAGCTGCCTGGAGACAAGGTGAGGGGAAGGACTGCTGCTGAGGAGGCGATGCGCGCGGCCACGGTGCATGCCACAAGCAGGACCGTTGCGATGCCCAGGAGAAACCAGTGAATCCTCGGGACGGCTGGATTCAACTTGCGCTGCCTAACGTTTGAGATGAGAGGCGTGACCCGGCTTGCCGGGGCACGTCCTCTCGATTGAAGGGTTGGGCATCGGCTCGCAGGCCTATGCAGCCTGCAACAGAAACTCGACCTTCACAGCCTCGAATGGAAAGACGATGGCTCCGCTTTCTGTGCGGTCTAGTACTCCAGCCGCGAGCAATGCCGTGACATCGGTATGAACTGCCTTGACATCGCGTTCGACGCGACGCGCGGCTTCGCGAATGGAGACGGGGCCAGCGCCACACAGCGCCTTGAGCAACTCCCACCGCTTTGCGGTGAGTACCTTCCAAAGAAGCTCGGGTGAGGCAAAGCTGATTCGAGCGGTTCTTTCTGCCTTGCCAGACTGCCAAGCCTGCGCAAAGCCAGCCATTGCTTCCGTAGGGGAGCGAACATCAAGAGTCACTGTTTTCACGATTCCACCTCGCAATATCACGTTGGAAGTCAGCGAGCAACGCTTCGGGAGTGGTGAAGGAGTAGTTGCTCTCCTTGGAACCAAAGTGGCGGTGATCTCCCTTTCCGAACTCGTTGTCGTACCGCACGACACAGATACCGTTGACGACATAGGCCAAGCGGTACTTGTACTCGTGAAGCGAACCTTTGACAGAAACGGGGACTCGCCACAACACCAATTCGGCAAACGCATGCTCCGTGTAGACGATGCGTGTTCGGAATAGCTCGGTAGCCTTCATGTTGGCGATGATGACAACATGCAGACGTGTTGTCAACTAGAACAACGCGGACGTTTCTGCTGATGCCCAACGTTTGAGTTCACCCGCCTGCGTAGGCTGGCGAAGCCAGCCGTAGCAGGTCGGGTGCAACGAAGGGTTAGGCGTCACCGCAGGCTACCTTGGCAGGCTGCGCCGCAAGACCAGCCGCGCACTGATATACAGCACCACGACGCCAAGAAGCAGAAAAGGCATGGCAGCCAACGGGGGCCCCCCGATCGCGTGCAGTGCGTTCTCCATCTCACACCAGAGACGCTTTCCGGCGCACGCTTGCGGGTAGGGCCGAGCGCCAGTGAATACCTGCGCGCCAAGGAACAAGAACCCGAAGGAAAGGACGACTCCTACGAGCCCAAGCTCACGGCTGGATGGCTTGAGCTTGGCCCACAGGAGGGCGAGCATGAAGAAGAAGACCGCCGCCATGCCGAGGAGCGTGAAATCACCAGGCTTGCGGCTGAACATGAACAGCAGCAAGCACACAACTGCCAAGAGAACGATGGATAGCACGACCTTGACCGCGACCCAGATGCTGCGCATTGCCTGTGACGCCTAACTTGGTTATAGGGTGCACAGACTGCGCCCTAACATCGGCGCCTGTCTCCCTAACATCGGGCGACAAGGCACCCGCAAAGTAGCGCCGGCACTACGAATCATGGTCTTGACTGTTGATTTGTACAGCCCTGTCCTGCGGCCCATTGCAGCGCCCTCCCCGGCGCGGACTTTGCACCGGCTTTTCGCCGGCGACAAGCCGTATCGGGGCATTCCGGTGTCGGAACAAGAGGAGCAGGCATGGCCCCAACGTCGTTCGCAAAGCCGCTGTCTCCGGCGCCGCCATCGGCGCGGCAGCAGCATCGGCCGTCGCCCGAGGTTTCCCGCCAGGTGCTGCCGCCGCTGCGCTCTGCACGCCTGCTCGACCAATTGCGCGAGCGCATCCGCCTGCTGCACTACAGCCGCCGCGCCGAGGAGGCTTACGTCTACTGGTGCCGCGCCTTCATCCGCTTTCACGGCCTGCGCCACCCGGTGCAGATGGGCGCGGCGGAGGTCGAGGCGTTCCAAGCGGTACTTGAACTGGTGCGCCGATCCGGCAACAGGCGCCGGCCGCTTCCAGAGCACCAGTACGGCGTCAGCCGCCCGCGATGCGCTTGACCAGCGCCTGCGTGAACTGCGCCGTGTTGGCCGTGCCGCCGAGGTCGCCGGTGCGCACCTTGTCGATGTTGAGCGTGTCGTCGATCGCCTTGCGCAGGCGCGCGGCCTTGTCGGTCATCTTGCAGTGGTCGAGCATCATCGCGGCGGCCAGCAGCAGCGCGATCGGGTTGGCGATGCCCTTGCCGGCGATGTCGGGCGCCGAGCCGTGCACGGCCTCGAAGATGGCGGCGTCGGCGCCGATGTTGGCGCCGGGCGCCATGCCCAGGCCGCCCACCAGGCCCGCGACCAGGTCGCTCAGGATGTCGCCGAACAGGTTGGTCGTGACGATCACGTCGAACTGCCACGGGTTGAGCACGAGCTTCATCGCGCAGGCGTCGACGATCATCGTCTCGAGCACGATGCGGTCCTTGTACTTCTGCTCGTGCATCTGCACCGCCGTCTCTAGGAACAGGCCCGTCAGCGCCTTCATGATGTTGGCCTTGTGCACGACGGTCATCTTCCTGCGGCCCGTCGCGATGGCGTGCTCGAAGGCGTACTCGAGCAGCCGCAGCGCGCCGGCGCGGGTGTTGACGCCGGTGGCCATCGCCACGGCGTGCGGGTCGCCGCCGATCGGGATGTAGTGCTCGTGGCCGATGTAGAGGCCCTCGAGGTTCTCGCGCACGACCACCAGGTCGATCTTGTCGAAGCGCCCGCCCGGGATGATGGTGTGCGCCGGGCGCAGGTTGGCGTAGAGCTGGAACTCCTCGCGCAGCCGCACGTTGCTCGAGCGGTAGCCGCTGCCGGTGGG
>Ga0073899_10002126_pt1 | contig 17883 bp, 14 predicted proteins | sample KloWWTmetaKNB5Ph_FD_88975 | JGI IMG/M metagenome (GOLD analysis project Ga0073899, IMG submission 88975) | Active sludge microbial communities from Klosterneuburg, Austria, studying microevolution and ecology of nitrifiers - Klosterneuburg... | ecosystem: Engineered > WWTP > Aerobic digester >... | reverse complement strand
GCCGGGGTGATCGAGAGCGTCAACGAGGCGCTGGCCTCGCTGCTCGGCGTCGATGCGGCCTCGCTTTACGGGCGGACGGTATTTGATCTGTTCGCCGACGAGGAATCGCGCGAACAGGCCGGGCGCCTGCTCTCCGACCAGGGCAACCACGCCGTGGAAGACATCGAGATGCAATTGAAGGCGGCCAACGGCAGCGCGATTCCGGTGTCGCTCAACTGCACGCCGCGCTACAACGGCGTCGGCAAAATGATGGGCCTGGTCATTACCGGCCGTCCGGTGGGCGAGTTGCGTCGTGCCTACCAGGCGCTGCGCCGCGCCCACGAGGACCTCAAGACCACCCAGCAGCAACTGATCCATTCCGAAAAGATGGCCTCGCTCGGCCGCCTGGTGGCCGGCGTGGCGCACGAGCTGAACAATCCGATCAGCTTCGTCTACGGCAACACGGTGGCGATGAAGCGCTATGCCGAGCGGCTTGCGCGCTACCTTGCGGCGGTTCACGACGACATGCCGAAGGATGAGCGCGAAGCGCTGCGCCGCGAACTGCGCATCGACCGCATGCTGGATGACCTGCCTTCGCTGATCGACGGCACGGTGGAAGGCGCCGAGCGCACGCGCGACATCGTCGATGCGCTGAAGCGCTTCTCGGCTACCGATCGCGACGAGCGGCAGCCTTTCGATCTGGTCGAAGTGGTCGAGCGCGCCGTGCAGTGGGTGTGCAAGGCCACCGCCGACCAGTTCGCGGTGAGCCTGAGCCTTCCCGAATCGATCGTGCTGCCGGGCTCCGCCGGGCAGGTGCAGCAGGTGGTGATGAACCTGGTGCAGAACGCGTCGGATGCCACCGAGAACGCACGCGAGCGGCGGCTGGAGGTATCCGGCCGCGTCGAAGACGGCGAAGCGGTCATCGATTTCCGCGACAGCGGCCCCGGCATTCCTGCCGAAAACCTCGACAAGCTGTTCGACCCCTTCTTCACCACCAAGCCCGTCGGGCGCGGCACCGGCCTCGGCCTGGCGATCAGCTACGGCATCGTCGAGCGTCACGGCGGCAAGCTCACGGTGAGCAATCATCCGAAAGGCGGAGCCTTGTTCAGCCTGCGTTTGCCGCTGGTTCGGGAATGACGGCGGGCATCGACCCTGGCTGCGTCAGGCTGCGGCTTGCCAGCATCGATGGCCGGGTGAGCGCAGTCAATGTCACCAGCGAACGTCCTGCCGTGGCGTCTTACCTGCGGGGCCGCCCGGCCGACGACGCGGTGCACCTGGTGCCCCTGCTGTTCGCCTTGTGCGGCCAGGCGCAGGGGCGGGCCGCGACGCTGGCGCTGGCCGCCGCGCACGGCACCGATTGTCCGCCGCAGCTCGATGCCGCGATTCAGCGCGAAGCCCTGCGCGAGCACCTGTGGCGCTGGCTGCTCGACCTGCCGGTGCAGTTGGGCGAGGCGGCGATGCGCGAGGAGTTCGTGGCGGCGGTGGGCTGGGTCGGCAAGGGGCAAAGCGACGAGCTGGCGGCGTTGCTGAACGATGCGCGCATCGAATCCTTGTGTCGTCGATTGGCTGAAATGGAAGATGCCGGCGATAGTGCGCCGCGGTTTTTGCCGTCGCTCGATGCAAGGGCTTCGCTGGACTGCTGGCCGCGGCTGGATGCGGATTTCTGCCGGCTGCCGCAATGGCAGGGCGCGGCGGCCGAAACCGGCGCCATCGCGCGGCGGCATCCGGGCGCGGGCGCGACCACCGCCGCATTCGCCGCGCGCTGGCTGGCGCGCCTCGGCGAGCTGCGTGACTGGGCAAGCGGCGGCGAAAAAGTCGGCGCTGGCGGTACGGCGAGCGCGGCCCAGGCGGAGGCCGGACGTGGCCGCGCGCTGGTCGAAACCGCACGCGGCCTGCTGATGCACGAGATCGTGCTCGACGGCGAGCGGATTGCCGACTACTTCATTGTCGCGCCCACGGAATGGAACTTCCATCCGCAAGGACCGCTCGTCGGTTGGCTCATCGGGCGCGATGCCGGCGACCGCCAGGCGCTGGAAACTTTCGCTGCCCGTGCCGTGGCGGCGCTGGATCCCTGCGTGCGCTGGGAACTGGAGTGGCTATGAGGTCTTGCGCGGTGCAGCTGCGGTAAGGCTCAGGGCCACGGCTTCGGCGACCTTGATGCCGTCGACCGCCGCCGAGAGAATTCCTCCCGCATAGCCGGCGCCTTCGCCGGCGGGAAACAGGCCGCGCGTGTTGAGGCTCTGGAATTCGTCGTCGCGCGTGATGCGGATCGGCGACGACGTTCGCGTCTCGACCCCGGTCAGCAGCGCATCGTCCATGGCAAAGCCGGCGATCTCGCGGCCGAAGGCCGGCAGCGACTCGCGTAGCGCGGCAACCACGTAATCCGGCAGGCAGCGCGCCAGATCGGTCGGCGTCACGCCGGGCGTATAGGACGGCACCACCGAGCCAAGCGTGGTCGACGGCCGGCCGGCGAGGAAGTCGCCGACGCGCTGCGCAGGCGCGTTGTAGTTGCCGCCGCCGGCTTCGAAGGCGAGGCTCTCCCAGTGGCGCTGGAAGGCAATGCCTGCCAGCGGATCGCCATTCTCATCTTGGCTGCCGGGGTAATCGGCGGGCGTGACGCCGACCACCAGTGCGCTGTTGGCATTGCGCTCGTTGCGCGAATACTGGCTCATGCCGTTGGTGACGACGCGACCCGGCTCCGAGGTGGCGGCCACCACCGTGCCACCCGGGCACATGCAGAAACTGTAGGCCGAACGACCGTTCTTGCAGTGATGCACCAGCTTGTAGTCCGCCGCGCCGAGCAGCGGGTTGCCGGCGTTCTTGCCGAGGCGGGCGCGATCGATCAGGGACTGCGGATGCTCGATGCGCACGCCGATGGAAAACGGCTTGGCTTCGATATGCACGCCGCGCGCATGCAGCATCGCAAAGGTGTCGCGCGCACTGTGGCCGACCGCCAGCACGACGTGCGTGGCAGCGAGGGTTTCGCCGTCGGCCAGGCGCAGGCCGCGAATTTGTCTGCACATCTGGCCCTGCTCGATCTTGATGTCCTCGACGCGGCTGCCGAAGCGGATTTCGCCGCCCAGCGCCTCGATCTCGGCGCGCATGTTCTCGACCATGCCGACCAGCTTGAAGGTGCCGATGTGCGGCTTGGCGACGTAGAGGATTTCCGCCGGCGCGCCGGCCTTGACGAATTCGGTCAGCACCTTGCGCCCGCGGTAAGCGGGGTCCTTGATCTGGCTGTAGAGCTTGCCGTCGGAAAAGGTGCCGGCGCCGCCTTCACCGAACTGCACATTGGATTCCGGGTTGAGCTGGCCCTTGCGCCACAGGCCCCAGGTGTCCTGGGTGCGTTCGCGCACGGCCTTGCCGCGCTCCAGGATCAACGGGCGAAAGCCCATCTGCGCCAGGATCAGGCCGGCGAACAGGCCGCAGGGTCCGGTGCCGATCACGATCGGGCGCGGCAGCGTCGGGGTGGCCGGCGCGCGGGCGACGAAGTGGTAGGAAGTGTCCGGCGTCAGGCCCACGTGCCGGTCTGCGCGCAGCCGCGCCAGCAGGGCGGCTTCGTTGCGCAGTTCGATATCCAGCGTGTAGATGAAGACTATCGCGGAGGGTTTGCGTGCGTCGTAACTGCGGCGAAAGATCGAATAGCCGACGAGATCTTCCGGCACAATCCCCAGGCGCTTGAGGATCGCGCCGCGAAGTTCGGCTGCGGTGTGATCGAGCGGAAGTTTGAGTTCGGTCAGTCGCATGGGTGTGGCGCCGCAGCCGCCGGCAAAAAGGCCGTCATTCTATCTTCAGCGGTCCTCGCCGTTGCGGATGGCGATACGGCGATTCAGGATGCCTGTACGGCCCGCTCGCGCTGCTTGTCGTCGTACATGCGCTGGTCGGCGATTTTCAGCAGCTTGGTGGAGGAGCTTGCATCGTCCGGGAAAATGGCGACGCCGACGGAGACGCCGACATGCAGCGCGGTACCGTCAAAAGTAATCGTCGCGGTGACCAGCTCCCTCAAGCGGACGACGAGTTGCTCGATTTTGGCGGTATCGGTTTCCTCGACCACGACCACCAGCTCGTCGCCGCCCCAGCGCGCCACCGTGTCGCCGGCGCGGACTTCCTCGCGGATGCGCTGCGCAACAGTTTGCAGCACGACGTCACCGGCCTTGTGGCCGTGGGTGTCGTTGATCGCCTTGAATTTGTCGAGGTCGATGAACAGCAGGCCGCAACGGCTTGACGGGCGTCGCGCATGACGGCTGACTGCCTGGTGCAGGCGATCTTCGAGAAGGCGACGATTGGGCAGGTTGGTCAGCGTGTCGAACAGAGCCAGTTGAGCGAGCTCGACGCGGCTTTTCAGCAGCAGATACATGGCCAGACCAAGCAGAATCGCCATGGCCCAGCCCAGCAATCGCAATGACAAATTTTTCAATTGCCCCAGAGGCGCCTCTTTCTGGCGCACTGCGTAGACCCATTTCCCGTTTGGAACGTCGGCATTGAGCAAGGTGGCTTCGGGAGATTGGAACACGGCCGGGTTGCCCCAGAATATGCTCGGGGGGCCGTTGCCCTCGAGCGCCGCCACGGCAAACTCGTAGCGCTCGTTGGCCACCGCCTCGAAGGCACTGCGCAGGAAGCCGTCGACATCGATCACGGTCGACAGCATGCCCCAGTATTTTTCCTTGACGAACACCGGATAACGATAGATCAGCCCGGTGCCGCCCTGCACCAGCCGTACCGGCCCCAACAGCGTTCCGCGTCTGTCGTTGATGGCACGCTTGACCCCAGGCCACTGGCTTTCGCTGCGGGAATAGTCGAAGCCGAGCGCTTTTTCGTTGCCCGCCAGCGGATACACGTGGCGGATAAACGTGCCCTCGGCAATAGCAAAGTTGCGCACATTGCGGCTTCCGCGATGGAGTTCGGCCTGGATGGCGCCGATTTCGGCGGCATTGAGCCTGTCATGGCTTACCGTCAGATAGCCGGCGAGTCCATTGGAGAGGAACAGCACGGCATTCAGTTCGCGCTCGGCCAATGCCCGCAGGTTGCCGGCGAAGGAAAGTGCGTCCATCTTGCGGGTCGTTTCGGTTTCGTTGTGGTGAAACCCCAGCAGCACTTCCACTGCAATGGCGAGGACGAGAAATACCGACGCCCCCGCAAGGCGTGCGGCAAGCAAGGAATGTAGCCAAAGGAAAAATCCCTTTGGCGGTTCAAAAGCGGTGTGCATTTCCTGTCAGGGCAATCTCGCGCCCTTCGTCTGCGGCAATTTTATGCTTTTTGGCCGATTCCGGCAGCCTGCATGCTGCGTTTGATCGCGGTCACGGCGAACAAGGCCTGTCCGGCCCAATAGGTCAGGATGATGGCAAACGCGGCGCCGGGCAGCGGCTGATGAAAGCGATGGATGCCGATCAGGAAATCCGAAAAGCCGAACAGCAGCGCGCCCGCCAAGGGACCCCAGCGCACCAGAGCGTTGCCCTGCGCTTCAAGCGCGCAGGCGGCAGCACGCCAGATCATCGCGCCAATGACAACAACATAGACCGCGAGCGGCACTGTCAGCGCACCGGCGCCCGGCAGCATCAACCACAACCCCGTTCCGGCAAAAACCGCGACGGGCGCCAGCAGAGCAAGCGCCGGAGCGCGACTCCATTGCACGAAGGCGGCGACGTAAAGGCCGTGACCGATGGCGAAGGCAATCATGCCGGGCAGGAATGCGTTCGGCAGGGCCAGGCAGACATCGCCGATGGCACCGGCCAGCAAGCCCCACGCAATGCGGCGGCCGACGCCCTTGCCGGCATGGACCCATACCGCGACCGCCAGCGCAACCACCAGCCAGGGTTTGGTCAGCAGCTTGAGCCAGAACATGTCGAGCGCGAGCCCGACCAGATACAGGCAGGCGGCCAATGCGGCGGAGACGACGAGCAGGACAGGGTTCATGATGCCTTCCGGTCAGTGGGCGGATTTTCGCTGTAACCACAGCAGCGCCGTCGCCAGCGCGGTCATGGCGACGATGGGCAGGGCATAGGTGTTGAGGCTGGCCCATCCCGTGCTGGTAACCAGCACGCCCGATGACAGCGAGGTGAGGCCCTGCACGCCGAGCACGAGAAAATCGTTGGTGCCCTGCACCTTGGCCTTTTCTTCCGGGCGGTAGGTCTCGGTGAGCAGGGTGGTGCCGCCGATGAACAGGAAGTTCCAGCCGACACCCAGCAGCACCAGCGCCCACCAGAAGTGCATCAGCGTGATGCCGGATAGCGCGATGCCGATGCAGACGAACATCAGCGCGGCACCGACGATGAGAATGTTCAGTACGCCGAAACGCTTGATCAGGCTGCCGGTGAAGAAAGAAGGCGCAAACATGCCGATGACGTGCCACTGCAGGATGAATGCGGTGTCCGCAAACGGCAGGCCGCAGATGTCCATCGCCAGCGGCGTTGCCGTCATCAGCAGGTTCATCACGCCGTAGCCGCAGGCCGCGGCCAGCACGGCAACGACGAAGGCGGGCTGGCGTGCGATATGGTGCAGGGGACGGCCGACGGCCTTTTGTTCGGCGACCGATAGCGGCGGAATGTCCAGCCGGCTGGCAATCAACATGGACAGCGCGGCAAAGCCGACCAGGGCGCCATAGCTGGCGAGGTAGGTCGGCTCCAGCAGGGTGCGCGTGAGCTTGCCGACTTCCGGCCCGATCACGCCGCCGAGGATGCCGCCTGCCAGCGTCAGCGAGATGGCCTTGCCTTTCCAGTCGAGCGGCGCGGCATCGGCGGCGGCGAAGCGGTATTGCTGGCCGAAGGCGTTGTAGATGCCGGCGAACACCGTGCCGAAGCAGAGCAGCCAGAAGCTGCCGATGCTTACGGCGAAGGCCGAGATCAACGCGCCAAGCATGCCGATGCCGGCGCCAAGCATGAAGCCGGCGCGGCGCCCGTAGCGCTTCATGAAAAACGCGGCCGGCAGGGTGGCCAGCGCGCCGCCGATCACGTAGGTGGTGATCGGCAGGGTGGCCAGTCGCTTGTCGGCGGCGAGCTGCATGCCGAGCAGGCCGTTGATCGCCACCAGCATGATGCCGTTGGTCAGCAGCAGGGCCTGCGCCGCGGCCAGCAGGGCGATGTTCTTGCTGTGGCTGCTCACGGCGACGGGGGCTCGATCAGTGCCCGGTAGGCATGCCAGGTGGCGTGCCCGACCAGTGGCATGGTGATGATGAGGCCGAGGAAGGCCGTGGCGATGCCGATGGCGGTCAACAGGACCACCAGCGCGCCCCAGATCAGCATCATGGGCAGGTTGCGCACCAGCGCCAGGAAACTGGCCAGCATGGCGGTGACGGTATCCTTGTTGCGTTCCAGCATCATCGGGATGGACACCACCGAAACGGCAAAGACCAGGCCGGCGAAGATGCCGCCGACAACGAGGTAGGCCAGCAGGAATTCGATGTTGTCGAACTTCAGGATTTGTCTCATGAAGCTGCCCAAAGTGGGTATGCCACCTTGGTAGAACAGGGCGAAGATCACCAGCGAGGCGCGCGCCCAGACCAGATAGATGACGATCAGGATCAGCGAGTAGATGCCGAAGCAGCCGATGTTCCGCTTCCAGACCATAAGCGTGGCTGCCAGGCTCAGCGCTTCTCCGGTTTCGCGACGGCGCGAAAGTTCGTAGAGACCGAGGGCAAGAAACGGTCCGAGCAGCATGAATCCGGCCGTGACGGCCGTGACCAGTTGCACGGCATGGCGAAAGGCAAGGAACAGCAGCAAGCCGCCGAGCGCAAAACACAGGCCATAGAACAGGCTGGCGAAGCCGCAGGCCCGGAAGTCATCCGCGCCGCGCCGCAGCCAGTCGAAGGGCGCGGTCAGCGGCAGGCCGCTTCTTATCACCGGAAACGGGTTGTGCTGCGGCGGCGTCTCCAAAATGCTCAAGCGGCGATGAACGCGCGCAAGGCGTCGAGCACCGCATCGGGCTGCTCGGCCATCAGCGCGTGGCCGGCGCCGTCGAGGCTGACGCTCTTGACGTCCCTGATCGCGGCGGCCAGTTTGGCGGCGGCTTTCGGGTGCGTCATCATGTCCCTGTTGCCGCTGACGATCAGGGCCGGACAGCTTAGAGATGCTGCGGCTTCCATGCCGTGGCTGTAGGCGTTGCAGGCCGCCAGATCGTTGTGCAGCACGCCGGGCTTCTGGCGTTCCATGAGGCGGCGCGAGGCGCCCAGCAGCCACATGCCCGGCACGGTGTTGCCGCCGACGGTGCCGCGCGGCGAGTGCGACCAGCCGTTGATCATGGCGATGGCCTTGGCTTCATTGTCCTTCGCCGGGCCCAGCAGGACATCGGATACCGGCATCGGCACGGCGGTGCCGATCATGGCGATGCGCGCGATGCGTGCGGGGTGACGAAAGGCGCATTCGAGGGCAGTCAGCGAACCCATGCTGTGGCCGACCAGCGAGACATTCGCCGTGTCGCCAGCGCCGAGTTTTTCGAGCAGCAGTTCGATCCAGTCGGCGAGGTCTTCGATCGACGGCAGCGGATTGCCCGCGCTGCGACCGTGGCCGGGCAAATCGACAGCCAGCACGGCAAAGCCGTGATGGGCGAACCAGCGGCTCTGCAGGGCCCAGACGCTGTGGTCGTTCTGCGCGCCATGGATGAACACGACGCAGGGCAGCTTGGTGTCGAACGCTTTGCCGCCGGTGTAGGCGTAGGCCGTCTGGCCGTTGATCTCGATCTGCATGACTAGGCTTTCAGCGCGGCGGCGAGGCCGCGGTTGAGGTCTTCGATCAGGTCGCCGACATCTTCGAGCCCGATCGACAGGCGGATGGTGCCGGGATGAATCCCGGCCGCCACCAACGCGGCATCGGACATGCGGAAATGAGTAGTCGACGCCGGATGGATCACCAGCGATTTGGCATCGCCGACGTTGGCCAGGTGCGAGAACACGCGCAGGGCTTCGATGAACTTGCGCCCCGCCGGGCGCCCGCCCTTCAGGGTAAAGCTGAATACCGAACCGGCGCCGCGCGGCAGCAGCGTCTTCGCCAGCGCATGGTCCGGGTGGTTCTCCAGTTCCGGGTAACCCACGCCCTCGACCGCCTCGTGCTTCACCAGATGCTCCACGGCCTTGCGGGTGTTGGCGATGTGCCGCTCCATGCGCAGCGGCAGCGTTTCCATGCCTTGCAGCAATTGAAAAGCGGTCATCGGGCTCATGCAGGCGCCGAAGTCGCGCAGTCCTTCGCGCCGTGCCCGCAGCAGAAAGGCGGCAACGGTGGATTCCTCGCTGAAATCCATGCCGTGGAAGCCCTCGTAGGACTCGGTCAGAGTCGGGAATTTTCCGCCGGACTTTTCCCAGTCGAATGTCCCGCCATCGACCAGCAGGCCGCCGATGGCGACGCCGTGGCCGCCGAGGAACTTGGTGGCCGAATGAAAAATCAGGTCGGCACCGTGGTCGAAGGGACGCATCAGCCACGGTGTGGTGAAGGTGCTGTCCACCATCAGCGGCAGGCCGTGCTCATGGGCCAGCGCGGCCACCTGCGGAATGTTCAGCACGTCGAGCCCCGGATTGCCCAGCGTCTCGCCGAACAGCAGGCGGGTTTCGGGACGGATCGCGGCGCGCCAGGCGTCGAGGTCGCGCGGATCGACGAAGGTGGTGGTGATGCCGAAACGCGGCAGGGTGTAGTCGAGCAAATTGTGCGATCCGCCATACAGCGAGCGGCTGGCGACAATGTGGCTGCCGGCACCCATCAGCGTCGCAATCGCCAGATGCATCGCCGCCTGGCCCGAGGCCACCGCAATCGCACCGACGCCGCCTTCGAGGGCGGCGATGCGTTCCTCGAGCACTGCATTGGTCGGGTTGGAAATGCGCGAATAGACGTGGCCGGCGCGCTCCATGTTGAACAGCGCCGCGGCCTGATCGGAATCCTTGAAAACGAAGGACGTGGTCAGGTAGATCGGCGTCGCCCGCGCGCCGAATTTATCGTCGGGCACCTGGCCGGCGTGCAAGGCCAGGGTATCGAAGTTGTAGGTCATGGATTTGTCGCTCAGGCGTATTCGTCGGGATCGGGATCGAGCAGGCGTTCCAGTACCGAGATACGATCCTTGATCAGCAGTTTCCGCTTCTTCAGGCGTCTCAGCAGCAGTTCATCCTCGGGGGGCGTTGTCGTCATGCGGCTGATGGCTTCATCGAGGTCGCGGTGCTCGATGCGCAGTTCAACCAGGCGTGCCTGCAACACCTCGGGAGTATCTGGCGGAAGGTTGGGTTCCATGTCGCTATGGTATGGGGGCCGGGGTCTCTTGGCAACCCGGACACGCTAGAATTCATTGATGGAAAAATGCATCGGCCGCTTTGATATCCGTCGCGAACTCGGACGCGGAGCCCAGAGTATCGTCTATCTCGGGTGGGATCCCCAGCTTGAACGCGAGGTCGCGATCAAGACCCTGCATTTTTCACTCGCGGATGCGAAGCGCAATGACGCGCTACTGGCCGAAGCCCGTTCGGTCAGTCGCTTGCGGCATCCCAATCTGGTGCCGATTTTCGATGTCGGCGAGGAAGCTGGCGATCCCTATCTGGTGTTCGAGTTTGTCGACGGTCCCAATCTCGCCGAACTTATCGCCAGGGAAGGCCGTATCTCCGCTGCGCGCACCGCCGACCTGATGCGCCAGGTGCTCGATGCACTGGCAATGGCTCATGCGGCGGGGATCATTCATCGCGACCTCAAACCTTCCAACATCCTGATCGATCCGCAAGGTCGTCCGCGCGTAATGGATTTTGGCATTGCCACGCGTCTCGACGCCGTCGATCCAGAAAAGGAACACGCGGGAATTTCCGGAACGTTCAACTATCTGGCGCCGGAGTATGTCGACGGACGCCAGGTCAGCGAAAAAACCGACGTCTATGCCGCCGGGCTGGTGATGATCGAGATGCTTTCCGGACGGCCCTGGGTGCGTGGGGAGACCCCGGCCGGAATCATCCATCAGATTCTCAACCAGCCGGTGACGCTGCCCGCCGACGTGAGCGTTGACAACCAGCTCGCCGCCATCATTCTGAAAGCCTGTGCTCGCGATCCGGCTTTGCGCACCGCCAGCGCCGCACGGATGAAACTGCAGTTGGACGACTATCTCGGTGCCGCGGCAACGCCCATTGACACGCCGGAGGCCGCCGAGTCACGGAAGAAGGACACGCTGGAATTCCTGATCCGTCGCATGAAGCACAAGACGGATTTTCCGGCGTTGTCGGATTCGGTATCGGCGATCAACAAGCTGACACATTCCGACAAGGAGAGCATCAACCGGCTGTCCAACACCATCCTCAAGGACTACGGGCTGACCAACAAGATTCTGCGCCTGGTGAACTCGGTGCATTACCGACGGTCGGGCGGCGGCACCATCAGCACCATTTCGCGCGCGGTGATCGTGCTCGGATTCGATGCCTTGCGCAACATCGCCATTACGGTCCTGCTGTTTGAACACATGCAGGACAAGGGCAGCGCGCGCGAACTCAAGGAAGCCTTCCTGCGTGCCAATCTTGCCGGCACTCTGGCGCGCGCCGCCAGCAAGCAGTTCATGGCCCGAGAGGCCGAGGAAGCCTATCTCTGCGCCCTGTTTCACAGTGTCGGCCAACTGTTGGCGCAGTTCTACTTTCCCGAGGAAGTGGCCGAGGTCCGCAAGGTGATGCTGCAAAGAAACTGCAGCGAGGAAGCTGCTTCGGCCATGGTCTTTGGTTTGTCGTTCTCAGAACTCGGTATTGGAATCGCCCGCCATTGGGGTTTTCCCCCGGAGCTCATCAACAGTTTGCGGCCATTGCCGGAAGGCGTGATCAGGAAGCCGGCGACCAGCGATGAAGCGCTGAGGGTAGTCGCCGGTTTCGCCAATGAGGTCTGCGCCGCCATTGCCTCGGTGCCCAAGGAGCAGCGGGTTGAAGCGACGCGTGCCGCCCGCGAGCGTTTCATTTCCGCCATGCAGTTTTCCGACACTCAGTTGCAGGCCGTGCTGGAAAAGTCGCTTGAGGAACTCGGCGAACTGGCCACCATTCTTCACGTGAATCTGACGCAGAGCCCCTTCGTTCGTCATGTCAAGGCGTGGACCGGCACACCGCCGGAAACGGCGGTTGCAGCCGTGGCCAAGGCACTCGATACCACCTTGCTCGGCGACTCCGCGGTGCCCGAACAGAGTGAAACCGGCGAGGTGAATGCGGATGGCGTTCCGGATGCCGCACAGGATATTCTCGCTGCCGGCATTCAGGACATCAGCAACTCGCTGGTGGACGATTTTTCGCTTAATGACGTGCTGCGCATCACGCTCGAAACCATGTACCGGGCGATGGGCTTTCAGCGCGTGCTGTTGTGCCTGAGGGAGCCCAGGAGCGGCAGCATGGCGGGGCGTTTCGGCTTCGGTGCGGACACCAATGAGCTGGCGCGCAAGTTTCGTTTTCCCCTGGTGGATGCGCCGAACGTGTTTCAGCTGGCCATCAACAAGGGGGTGGACATCATCATCAACGACATCGATGATCCGAAAATTACCGGCAAGGTCCCGGACTGGTATCGCAGCACAGTGATCGCCAGGACCTTCGTTTTGCTGCCGCTGCTGATCAAGGGGAATGCGGTGGGGCTGATTTACTGCGATCGCGACAGGGCTGGCAGCATCGTGATCCCGGAAAAGGAGCTGTCCTTGCTGAAAACCCTGCGCAACCAGGCGCTTCTGGCGATCAAGCAATCCATGTGAGGCGCGCCTGATTCAACTGGCGATGTACTGCTCCAGTTGCTGGATCAGGAAGGCCTGCTCCGAGATGGTTTCCTTGACCAGATCGCCAATGGATACCATGCCGATTACATTCTGATTGCCGTCGAGTATCGGCAGATGACGGATGCGTTTCTCGGTCATCAAGGCCATCGCCTGATCGGTCGTCTGATCGGGAAGCGCATAGAGCACTTTCTCGGTCATGATCTCCCGCACCAGGGTTTCCTTTGACGACTTGCCGAGAAGAATGATCTTGCGCGCGTAATCGCGTTCGCTGAAGATGCCGGCGAGCCGGGTACCCTGCATCGCCATCACGGCGCCAATGTCATGCTTCGCCATCAGTTCCAGAGCCGAAAAAACGGAGTCATCGGGCGACACGGTAATCGGGGCACGGGGACGCTGTTCAATCAACTGCTTCATGGTCTTCATATTGACTCCTCCTGTGATTGTCTGGCCTGCCGTTTCAGGCCGATACTACGCGGTTCTTGCCGGACCGCTTGGCCAGGTACATGGCTTCGTCGGCACGTTTCAGGGCATCGTAGGGCGTTTCCTCGCCTTGCAGTTCGGCGACGCCGCAACTGAAAGTGATCAGCACCTTGTCGTTATTGCTCAGGAAGAAACGGCGCGTGAGCTCGCGCTGCACGCGAACCATGGCGCTGACCGCGTCGTCAATGGGTGTGTTGGGCAGCAGCACGACGAATTCCTCGCCGCCATAGCGGGCCAGCGTGTCCTGGGGACGAATGGTTTCGCGCGCCACCTGCGACAAATGCACCAGCGCGGCATCACCGACCGCGTGCCCCAGGCTGTCGTTGAGCTTCTTGAAGTTGTCGATGTCGAGCATTGCCAGGCTGAGTGATCCGCCCTGACGGCGCAGACGGCCGACTTCGCTTTCCAGCGCTTCATCCATGCCCTTGCGATTGAGCGCGCCGGTCAGGGCGTCATGCCGCACCAGGTCGCTGGCGTGCGCCAGCTCGTTCTGGAGGCGGGTCACTTCGCGTTCGGCCTCAGTGACCCGACCGCGCATGACGCTCAGCTCGTCGCGCGAACGCGCTGCATTGAGTTGAACGGTTCGGGTTTCGCGCATCACCTCGTCGAGCACATCCGACAACTCGGTGATGTCATTGGCCTGACTGATCCGTTCCGCGCATTTCTCGATCTTGTCGTGATAGCCGCTGGTCGTTTCCGAAAAATCGCCAAGACGGTCGACAAAGGTGGCGAGCATCAGCTTGAGTCGGTCCTTGGCTTCGTTCAGGCTCTTTTTGAGCGAACTCTGCTTGATGATGACATCCTTCATGCGACGCTCGACGTCGTCCAGCTGGCGCAGATTGAGGGGCTGATTGACGAGTTCGCGCACAACACTGATCTGGCCAGTCAGCCATTGATCATCCACCACCAGTTCACTGATGTTGTCGATGATCAGATGCACCAGATGCAGCAGGGCGGTTTTCATTTCCGCCTGGTCTTCGGCAACATACTGGGCTCGGTAGCTGAGCTTTTTCAGCCGATCGGCGAGGCCGCCGAGTTCCGCTTCGTTGTGCGCGGCCTTGACCGCCGCGGCGATCTCCGTCGACTCGCGCGCCAGTTCCGGGCTCTCTGCCAGGATGATGGACAAGGTGTTGTTGAGCAGCTGGGCAATCAGTTCCTGAAGCTCGCCAATGCCGCCGCGCGACGACGGCTGATTGCGTCCGGCAGTAACCGCGACCGGCCGGCCGCCCGGCGCGGGTGCTGTTGCCGTTGCCGATGCGGGGGCAGGGTCTGACGATTCAGGCGCTACGCCAGGCGCCAATTCACTGCTGTCGCCGGAAGGCGTGCGCGACCATGAACGAACCGCCGATTGCAGCCGCGAGAACAGCAATTCGGGCGAATTGGAGACAGACAGAACGTGGTCGACGGTTTCCTTCTTCTTGGCCGTTGTCAGCCCCGCATGATGCGTGTCGAACTGCTGCACGAGGTCGCGGATCAGCGACGACCATGCGAGCGGTTCCGCTCCCGGCTTTACCAGCAGATCATTAAGTGCCGCGCCCAATCCATCCCAGTTGGCCCCGGCAATCGAAGTCTCCAGTTGCCTGGCAAAACGGATCTGCTCCGCTGAATCGCGCGGCAGCGCCGCGTGCAAGGCCTTGAGCGAGCGCTCCGGAAAAGGTTCGGCAATTTTCGAGCCGGTGATTTCGTGATAGATCGACCGATAGTTGTCCGGCGTCGGTGGCGTCTTGTTCATCGCCAGGCGACGCAGCGTCTCGCGGGCAATCTCAAAGGGCTGGGTGGGTTTGGTCATGTCGGGTTACTCCACCAATCCGTGTTCGAGGCCGTAGCGGATCAGCTCGGCAGTGCTTTTCAGCCCCATCTTTTCCAGCAGACGGGCGCGGTAGGTGCTGACGGTGGCAACACCCAGGTTCAGTTTTTCGGCGATTTGCGTCAGCGTGTTGCCGGTGGAGATAAGCACCAGCACCTGGTATTCGCGATCGGTGATCCTTTCATGCGGCGACTTGTCGGTGTTATCCGAAATTGCCTCCGCCAACTGCTGGGCGACGGCGGGGCTCAGGTACTTCTCGCCAGAGGCCACTTGCCGAATGGCGGTGACCAGTTGTTCGGGCGCGCTCTGCTTGGTGAGATAACCCGAGGCGCCTGCCTTCAGGGCACGAACCGCGTACTGCTCCTCGGGATGCATGCTGAGAATCAGCACGGGCAGACGCGGGAATTCCTTTTTCAATTGTTTCAGAGTATCGATCCCGTTTCGATTGGGCATCGACACGTCGAGCAGGAACACATCCCATGTCTGCTGCCGCGCGAGTTGCAGGGCTTCGGCGCCATCGTCGGCCTCGCCGGTGACGAGCAGATCTTCGGTGTCCGAAGGATCTGTTTGAGGCCCTGCCGAACAATGGCATGGTCATCAGCAATAAGAACGTGGATTTTGTCGGCCATGGTTAAAACACTATTGTGTTTCAGAGAAGGCTCATGCCGCGAAGCGGCGTTACGCCGAAACTAAAACAGGTTGCGTTGCAGTTCTTCTTCACTCGGAGGCTCGACACCGGCCCGTTCCGGAACCCGCAGGATGATGTGAGTACCGGCGTGTTCCGCCGGCCCGATGAAAAACTCCCCGGAAAGACTCAATACGCGCTCCCGAATCCCACGCAGACCAAAGGACTTCGGCTTCTGCATGTCCGCCTCGGAAATACCGCGACCATTGTCCCTGATCTCCAGCACGATGTTACCGCGTTCGCGCCGCAAACGCATGACAACCAGCGATGCATGCGCATGCTTGGCGACGTTGGTCAGCGCCTCCTGGGCGATGCGGAACAGCGCCAGAGAGGTATCTGGCTCCGGCTCGATCGCATCTTCATCGCATTGCACCCGGCATGGAATGCCGAAGCGCTGGGTAAAGTCCTCGGCCTGGCATTCGATCGCGGCAGGCAGCCCGAACTCCTTGAGGATGCCGGGACGCAATTCGCGGGCAACGCGGCTGGCGGTACTCATTGCCTGGTCGAGCAGGGTTTCAATCGAATGGGCCTTCTCGCGCAGGCGATCGGCGCCTTCCGGCAACTTGCTGGCGAGCTGGGCCGCTTCGATCTTCAAAAAAACCAGGATCGAACCGAGTTCGTCGTGGATGTCGCGCGAGATCCGCTCGCGTTCTTCTTCCTTGACGGCTTCGAGGTGGGTGGAAAGCTCGGCGAGTTGTTGCCGCGAGCCGCGCAACTCTGCTTCGCTTTCCTTGCTTTCGGTAATGTTGGTGGCAATTCCGCGCCACTCGACAACGCCGGAATCAAAGCGATGGGGCGTCGATCGCAGGTTGATCCATTTTTGCCGGGTGCGGCCGCGGGTATGACCTTCCCAATTGAGCAGGGTGCCCTTGGCCGCCGATTCGCGCAGGGCGTTTTCGAGGCTTTTTCGCCGATCGACTTCAAAGGCTTCGAACAATCGACCGGCCGACGCCAGCAGATCCTGCTGCTTCAAGCCAAAAAGCTTCTGGCAACCTTCGCTGACGAACAGAAACCGGAACTCGCCTTCGACATCACGCCGCAGGTGGAACAGCATGCCCGGCAGATTGGATGCCAGTGCATCAAAACGCGCCTGGCTCTCGTTGAGCATTTCCAGCGCTGCACGGTGGTCGGCGCGATGCCGGGCTTCCCGTACTTCGCGTTCGACAGCCGGAATCAGGCGTTCCAGCCGGTCCGCGTCGATCACGTCGCGTGCCCCCGCTTTCATCGCCCGTTGCGTGCCGCGTTCGTCGTTGGGGCCGGCAACCAGAATCAGCGGCAGGTCAAAACCGGATTCATCGATCTGCCTCACCGCGGCCTGCACCGAGAGCGAGGAAACGCCGGGAATGTACAGTACCGTATCCCACGGTTGATCTCGCAACGCAGTGCGCAGGCCGGCGGGCGTACCGATGCGGTGGAAGTCACCCGCTCTGTCCGCCTCCGCAAAAACCGGCAACAGATGCGCAGCGACCTCGTCGGATGCGGCGATGACGAGCAGATGCAACGGCTGGCGGGGAGACGAGCTGGCGACCATGAGCAGCGGCGGATGTGGTGAAGGACAAGTTTATAGCAGCGGAACGGCTCCGCTATAATTCGATTTAAGCCGGCATAGCTCAGATGGTAGAGCAACCGCCTTGTAAGCGGTAGGTCACCAGTTCGATTCCGGTTGCCGGCACCAGCAGCACCAAGGCCCCCAGCGATGGGGGCCTTTTCCGACTGACGCTTCATGCGATCGATCGTCTGCTTGTCATCGTCGCGCCGTCCCGCCAGCGCCGACTTTTGAGCCGGATTTACACTCCATTGAAACGCTATGAACTGCCATCGACAGAGATCAAATGGCGGTAGTATCTGGATGGATCGGTGAAATTCGTACCGCCGGCCGAACCAAATCAAGACCGATAGCCGATGATATGGAGAACCCATGATGGCCCTGATCAAAATGACGGCACGATCCGTCATGAATTGCGCCTTGATGATTGCGTTCACCGCACCGATCGCAGTGAACGCAGCGGAACCTGTTGCTCCGGCAAAGCCTGCGCCGGTGGCAAAGCCCAAACCCAGACCCTACCAAGCCGCGGTCCATAACGATATAACGGCTGCCTATGAGTACCGAACTCGAATTCTTGCCGGCAAACCGGAATGCCTGCGCTTTGCCACGGAATCCGACGCCGCATTTATCGACGAGAAAATGGGTAGCGAGGCAAAGGTGACCCTGCTCAAGAGGATCGGTGCCGAGGCGGGCGCAAAAGGCTGTCTG
>Ga0073899_10002125_pt1 | contig 17887 bp, 12 predicted proteins | sample KloWWTmetaKNB5Ph_FD_88975 | JGI IMG/M metagenome (GOLD analysis project Ga0073899, IMG submission 88975) | Active sludge microbial communities from Klosterneuburg, Austria, studying microevolution and ecology of nitrifiers - Klosterneuburg... | ecosystem: Engineered > WWTP > Aerobic digester >... | reverse complement strand
GACCCCGCCGCGCGGCTGCACGAGCTGCGGCTGCTGCTGCCCGCGGCGGTGCTGGGCAAGTTCACCGCGGCGCGGCGCGCGCTGGAGGCGGCGTGCGGGCACCCGCTCACCGACGGCGACCTGCTCGCGACGCTGTGCGACGGCCAGCTCGCGGGCGCCGTTGGCTCCCACGTGGGAGATGCGGCGGCGGGCTCCCACGCGGGAGATGCCGCGGCGGCGTCCAGGCCCATGTACCAGATCGCGATCACGCGGTGCCCCGACTGCATGCGCGCGTGGCACGACGTCGCTGGGCACACGATCGAGATCAGCGAGACGGAGCTGGCGCAGGCGTCGTGCGACGCCGAGCTGCTGGGGCGGGTCGACGGCGACAAGCCGGCGCGGGTGACCAAGACGATCCCGCCGCGGACCCGGCGCGCGGTGCTGCGGCGCGATCGCGGGCGGTGCGTCGTGCCGGGGTGCCGCAACGCGCGGTACGTCGACGTCCACCACATCGTCCCGCGGGTGGCGGGCGGCGATCACACGCCGACCAAGCTGGCGGTGATGTGCTCGGCGCACCACAAGGCCGCGCACGATGGCCGGCTACGGATCGACGGGACCGCGCCTGGCAAGCTGCGGTTGACGCACGCCGACGGGCGACCGTACGGGGCGCCGCCGTCCCACGTGGAAGCTGGGGACGCGGGGGCGCCACCGCCGGCAGGAGGTGAGGTGGCGGTGGCGCCGGCTCAGGCGGGCATCGCGGTCGAGGCGCCACCGGTTCCACGCAGGCGCCGACGAGCCCCGGACCCAGCGGCCAGGAGAACGCGGGGATCTGCGAAGGCCAGTGGCCGCGAGCGGCCAAACGCGCCGCCGCTCACCCGCGGTACGAGTCGTCCTGCTCGATCTTCGACAGCACCCAGTCGAACTCGCCGGAGGTGACGTGGGTGCCGCAGTGGCCGCAGGCGCCGGCAGCGGTGACGGTGAGGGGCGCGCCGCAGTTGCTGCACGCGCCGTCGGCCTTGGGCGGGCCCTTGCGTGCGGCGCTGCGGATCAGCGTCCAGTACTCGGAGTACTTGCGCTCGCGGTGCTTCGAGCCGCGGACGTGGCTGCCGTCGGCGGTCTTGATCACGTAGTCCTTGCCGGTGCCCCAGATGCGGATGGTGAGCGCGTCGAACTGCTTGTCCCGGACCAGCTTGGCCGGGACCTGGTGGGTGATGCGCATGTCCTCGAGCACGTTGCGCAGCCCCTGCTTCTTGTAGGCGTCGAGCCAGTACTGCAGGTAGTCGGCGAGGCCGTCGGACACCACCGCCCGGGCCGGGCCCAGATCGTTGGCGGTCCAGGCGTCGTTGACCACTCGGTACACGTGGTGCAGCCGGGCCAGGATCGACGCCTCGGCGATCGCCGGATCCTCGGCGGTCAGCTGCAGCCAGCGCTGATCGAGGTGGTCGTCGCGGTAGGTCGGCAGGTCGGTGCCGCGCTCCGGCGTGTCCTGGGCGAGGCTGGGCAGGTTGGTGCGCTCGTGCCGCAGCCCGATCTCGACCACCTGCCAGTCGAAGCGGCCGTTGTCGACGATCTCGCCACACGAGGGGCAGCGCTGGGTGCCGGCGGCGTCGACGGTCTGCCACGGTGCGCCGCAGTTGGGGCATGGGAAGCTGCGGTCCTGGCGTGGCGGCTTGGTCCGCGCCGACGCCGCGCGCCGCACCAGCCAGCGCTCGACGGCGAAGCGCTTGCCGCCGTCGCCGGTGCCCACCGAGTAGTTGGCCTCGAACTCGAGGCCGACCTGGACCATCGCGTCGCCGGCGGCCAGCTCGTCGGAGGTGGGCACGCTGACCCGGTAGGTGCGCATCGCGCCGATGACGACGCCGTGGACCGGCTGGCCGGCCGGCGGGCGGTTGGCCAGCGCGGCGCGCGCCTCGGGCCCGACGTAGGGGACCAGCTCGTCGAGGCGGCCCGGCAGGCCGCGGGCGCCGTGGGCGGTCGCGTACAGCCGGAACATGAAGTCCTCGAACACCACCCGCGAGAAGTCGGGATCGACGCGCAGCAGATCGTCGATCGACGTGACCGCTTGCTCGAGCTCGACCGGCGGGCCGCTGTCCCAGTCCTTGTTCTTGTGCTTCACCCACACGCCGTAGGCGATGAACGCGATCACGATCATCAAGATCGGGATGCCGACCTTGGGGTAGTAGAAGCACAGCCGGATCAGCTGGAAGATCAGCTCGAAGATCGCGCCGCCGTCACCGCCGCCGCCGCCCGAGCCGCCGCCGCCGTGGCCGCCGCCGCCAGAGTAGCTGTCGCCGCCGCCGGGCCGGGCCCAGGCCAGCGCCGGCACGGCGATCGCGGCCAGCGCGATCGCGGCCAGCCACCAACGGCGCCCGCGGATCACGAGCGCGGCCTCCGCTCGAGGTCGTGGTCGAGTGCGTCGGGGAGTTCGTTGATGTCGTCGGTCGCGCGCGGCAGGGCCGCGGCGAGGTCGGGGCCGAGCGCGGCGATCGCGGCGGCGGTCGCCGCGCCGCCCTGGGCCAGCGCGCGATCGATGGCCGCCGCGTGGCGGGCCAGCGTCGCGGCCGGCACCGCGGTGACGACGCCGGTGTCGGCGACCACCGCGGCCATCCGCTCGGCGAGCGCGCAGTAGACCAAGAGCCCGGTGCGGCCGCCGGTGTGGTGGACGCCGCGCTCGACGAACACCGCCCGGGCCGCGGCCACGACGGCGCGCCGCCGCACGCCCGCCGGCGTCAGCCAGCGCACCAGGGGCGTCGCCAGCGTGGCGGCGCCGCCGGCCAGCGCGCCGGCTAGCAGCGGATCGATCAGGAACGACGCCAGGCCGAACGCGTGATCGCTGTACAGCATGAACGCCAGGCCAAGCCACGCGCCGACGATGCCCACCGCCAGCGGCACGTGGGGCCAGGCCCGGGCCCGCCGGCGCACGGCGACCACCAACTCGGCCGCCGAGGCGCGCTCGACGCCCTCGACGGCCTGCGCGAACGCGCGCTGGGCGGGCTCGTCGAGCCAGCGGATCGCCATCGCGCCTACTGTACACGAGCGGGGCGGGCGCGGGCCGGGCGCGCGCCGGCAAGTTCTGGCCGCGGCGCGCGGCGCTCACCCCGCGGCCGCGGTCGCGGTGGGCCGCGCGGTCGCGACCGACGCGACGATCGCGAAGAACCGCGCGGGCTCGGCGATCCGGTGCTGCGCGACGTAGGCGGCGGCGGCGGCGCGGTCGGCGTCGCCGCCGGCACCGGCGATCAGCGCGCCGAGCAGCGCCTGGGCCGCCGCGGCCTGGATCGCCATGTCGTTGGCGGCGGCCAGCGCGAGGGCCTGGCGCAAGCAGCGCACGACCTCGTCGGCGCGCGCGCCGGGGCTGATCCCCGCCAGGCCGGCGCGCAGCAGCAGCGCGAACACCGACGCGTAGCCGACCTGCTCGGCCTCGAGCTCGGCGATCGCCCGCTCGACCAGGTCGCGGCCCCGCGGCGCCGGGTGACCGGCGTGCATCGCCGCGAGCGCCAGCCGCGCGTGCAGGTACACGGCGTCGGCCCGCACCAGCTTGACCCGCAAGAGCAGCGAGCGTCGCAGCGCCGCGAACGCCGGCGCCAGCCGCTCGAGCGCGGCCCCGGCCTGGCCTTCGTACAGCGCCAGCTCGACCCGTGCCCGCAGCTCGTACCAGTGCTGCAGGTGGTAGCCGTGCTCGGGCGGGGTCCAGGTCGCGTCGTCGATGTTGCGGCGGGCCTCGGCGACGTCGCCGCGCGCCAGCAGCGACTGCACCTGCAAGAGCCGCAGCGAGGTCTCGAGGTAGCGGTCGCCCCGCTGCCGGCCGGCGCGCACCAGCTCGGCGATCAGCGCGCCGTGCTGCTGCACCGCGCCCAGCATGCGCAGCGCGTGGACGCGGAACACGCGCGTGTTGTTCTTCTCGTAGGTCAGGCCGCGGGGGCCCTCGGCGAAGATCTCCTCGGCCTGGGCCAAGGTCGTCGCGGCCGCCCGGAAGCGGCCCTCGAAGAAGCTGGCCGCGCCGTCGGCGAGCAACAGCCAGGTCCGGCCGTAGGCGCGATCGGGGCACGCGTCGGCGAGCGGCCCCAGCTCGGCGTACAGCCGGCGCGCGTGCTGGCCGGCGCGGCCGGCCTGGCTGGCGAGGAACACGATCTCGGTGGCCAGCGCGCCGACCAGCCGACGCGGCTCGCCGGTCTTGAGCGCCAGCAGGAGGTAGCGGCCGTTGAAGTCGGCGCCGCGGATGTTGTCGATCATCGCCAGGCCGTGGGCCACGGCGCGCAGCACGTCGAGCCGGCGCAGCGTCTCGACCGGGATCTGGCTCTCGAGGCGGCGGGTCGCGCCGGTGCCGCGCAGCCGCAGCCGGGCCCGGTGCCACAACACCCGCGCCAGCGCGCGCCGCGGGCTGCCGGCCGGCGGCTCGCCGATGTCGTCGAGCGACGACCGCAGCGCCGCCATGCCCTGCTGCAGGTGGCCGGTGATGATCCACTGCTCGGCGGCCTGGCGCTGGCAGTCGAGGCGCACCGCCGGCTCGGCGCCGTGGGCGGCGGCCATGAACGTCGCGGCGGCCTCGGGGCCGCGGCCGGCGTGCATCAGCGCCGTGGCGCGCTCGATCTGCAGCCCGCGCAGCGCGGCCTCGTCGTGGGTGCCCACCTCGATCGCCTCGGCGAAGTACTCGGCCGCCTGGTCGAAGGCCAGCGCGTCGACCGCGCGGCGGGCCGCGGCCAGCGCGTAGGTGGCGGCGAGGGTGTTGCGGCCGGCGGCGCGGGCGTGGCGCACCAGCGCGTGCGGGTTGTGCGCGGCCATGCCGGTGCGCTCCATCGCCAGCGCCAGCCGCTCGTGGAGCAGGCGGCGGCGGGCCGCGGTGAGCTGCGCGTCGACGTGCTCGCGGACGCGATCGTGGTACGCGACGACGCGATCGGAGCGGCGCGTGCCGTCGGTGCGGACCAGGTGGGCGGCCCGCAGCGCCGCGGTGGCCTTGACCTGCTCGGCGGTGGACAGCTCGGCGGCCAGCGCCGCGACGTCCTGGGCCAGCGGCCCGCCGAACACCGCGAGCACCTCGAGCAGCGCGCGCGCCGCCGGCGTCAGCCGGGCGATCCGGCGGGTCAGCATCTCCTCGAGGGTCGTGGCCGCGGTGGTGCGGACGTCGGTCGCGTCGACGTGGCGGGCCAGCTCGACCAGCAGCATCGGGTGGCCGGCGGCGTCGGCCGCCATCGCGTCGAGCGTGGCGGCGCGGTACCCGGGCAGGAGCTGCGCGGCCAGCGCGCGCGCCTCGCCCGGCGGCAGCTCGTGCAGCGGGAGCCGGCGCGTCGGCGCCAGCCCCGCGACCGTCGCCAGCAGCGCGTGGCGCGCGGGATCGTCGATCGGGCGCACGGTGGCGACGATCAGCACCGGCAGCCGGTCCTCGTGGGCCAGGAGCTCGGCCAGCAGCACCAAGCTATCGGCGTCGGTCCACTGCAGGTCGTCGATGAACCACACCACCGGTCCCCGCTCGGCGAGGCGCAAGAACAGCTCGCGGAACGCCGCGAACATGCGCTGGCGCTGATCGTGGGGATCGGGGACGTCGGGCACCGGCTCGGCGGCGGCGATCGCCTCGACGCGCTTGAGCGCCGGGAACAGGCGGCCCAGGAGCGCCGGGCGGCGCGGCAGCACCGCCGCCACCGCCGCGGCCGGCAGCCGCGCCAGGTAGCCGGCGAGGTGATCGGCGATGCCGTCGAGGGCCTTGAACGGCACCGCCTCGCGCTCGTAGCAGCGCCCGCTGAGGATCACGGCGCGCGGCGCCTCGTGGGCGAGCTGATCGAGGAAGCGCTCGACCAGGTGGCTCTTGCCGACCCCGGACGCGCCCTCGACCAGGACGATCAGCGGTTGATCGCGGACGTCGGCGTAGGCCGCGCGCAGCGCCGCCAGCTCGGCGCCGCGCCCGACGAACAGCGCCGGCGCCGCCGGCGGCGTCGGCGCGGGGATCGCCGCGGTCGCGCTGGGCGCACCGGCCAGGGCGGCCAGCACCTCGACGGCGCCAGGCCGTCGGGCCGGATCGGTGGCGAGCAGGGCGACGCACAGCGCGTCGAGATCGGGCGGCGTCCCAGGCGCGAGCTGTCGCGGCGGCGGGGCCGCGGCCTCGCGCTTGTTCACGATGATCTCGAACGGCGACCGCCCGCCGTGCGGCAGCTGCCCGGTGAGGGCCTCGAACAGCACGACGCCCAGGCTGTACCAGTCGGCGGCGGCCGTAAGCTCGCCGGCCAGCGCCTGCTCGGGGGCCATGTACTCGACGGTGCCGACCAGGTCACCGGCGGTCGACAGCCGCGCCCCGCGGCGGTCGGCGACCAGGCCGAAGTCGACCAGCGTGACCCGGCCGTCCTCGGCGACCAGCACGTTGGCCGGCTTGACGTCGCGGTGCACCTTGCCGACGTCGTGGAGCGCGACGAGGCCCAGGGCCAGCTGGTGCAGCGCGGCCCGCAGGCGCGGCTCGTCGTAGGGCGGGGGCGCGCCCGCGGCGACCGCGCCGGCGTCGGCCCGCACGTAGGTGAGCACGTCGACGCCGCGGATGAGCTCCATCGAGAAGAACGGCTCGGTCGGGCCGTCGAAGAACTCGCCGAACGCCACCAGGTTGCGGTGGGCCAGGTCGTGGAGCGAGCGGAACTCTTGCTTGAACCGGGTCAGCCAGACGCCGTCGGCGTCGCGCAGGGTCTTGAGCGCGACCAGCTCCTGGAGCTCGCGATCGTAGGCCTCGTAGACGACGCCCATCCCGCCGGCGCCGAGCTGGCGTCGGACCTCGAAGCGCTCGCCAGCATCGAACAGCGGCTCGTCGGGCACTCGATCGGACACGTTAGCGCCGCCGGCCCCATCGGCGCAATGGACGCGTCAGCGCGCCCGGCCGGGAGGCCGGGGCCGCCGGGGTGCGACACCCGCGGCGACCCGCGGCGGCGGCGCTGGATCGGCTGTTAGCCCGGCCGGGTGGTGGGCGGGGCCGGGGCCGGCGACGATGCGGCATGCGGATCGCGATCGTGGTGATGCTCCTCGCGGCGGCCGGCGCCGCCCACGCCGACGACGGTGCGACCCGGGGCCGCAGCGCGGTGGCGATCCCGGTGCTGGCCACCGACGGCGCGCCCGGCTACTGCACCCGCAACCTGGCCGGCGCGGCGGCGCGCCCTGACGTCGACGGCGGCTACCGGCTGGTCGGGCTGGCGCCGGGCCGCTACACGGTGACGCTGGTGATGGCGCACGAGCACATCGACGTGCTGCTGACGGTGCCGGCCGACGGCGAGGTGATCGTGCCGCCGGTGATCGTGCGCGATCGCTGCCACAGCATCGCGGTGGCGGTGCGGGGCGACACCAAGGCGCCGGCCGCCGCGAGCTGGGCGCTGCGCTACGGCCGCAACTACCGGGCGGCGTTCGGCGTGCGCGCCGACGAGTCGGGCTGGCTGTCCGCGGCGAAGCTGCACCGCCGCAGGTGATCGGCGGCCGCGCGGCGGTCGACCTTGCCGGCGGCCGACAGCGGCAGCGCGTCGACCAGCGCGAGGCGGCGCGGGCGCTGGTGCGCAGGCCAGGTGGCGATCGCGGCGGCGGCGGCGAGCGGATCGTAGCCGTCGGCGGCGACCACCGCGGCGGCGACCAGCTCGCCCCAGCGCTCGTCGGCGAGCCCGACCACCGCGGCGGCGGTGACGCCGGGCAGCGCCGCCAGCCGGGCCTCGACCGCGGCCGGGTAGACGTTCTCGCCGCCGGTGATGATGACGTCGTCGACGCGGCCGACGACGTGCACGCCGGCGGCGTCGACGTAGCCGAGGTCGCGGGTGGTGAAGCCGGCGGCGAGCGGCGGCGAGGGCTCGTCGAGGTAGCCGGTCATGAGCGCCGGCGTGCGCACCACCAGCGCCGCGGGCGCCGCCGCGGTGCCGCCGACGATCGCGACCCCGGGCAGCGGCGCGCCGACGGCGTCGGGCGCGGTGGCGGCGTCGCCGGTGGCGACCTGGCCGAAGGTCTCGCTCATGCCGTAGGTGGTGACGATCGGCAGGCCGCGGGCGCGGGCCCGCGCCACCAGCGCCGGCGCGGCGGCGGCGCCGCCCAGCAAGATCGCCCGCAGCCGCGGCCCGGGTCGCGCCGCCGGATCGTCGAGGAGCGCGGTCAGCTGCGCCGGCACCAGCGACGCCAGCGTGACCGCAGGGTGGGCGAGCAGGTGGGCCAGCGCGCGGGCGTCGCCCAGCACGATCGGCCGGCGCCCGGCGAGGCAGCGCACGACGATCGCCAGCCCGCCGACCCCGCCGAGCGGCAACGCGAGGAGCCAGGCGTCGTCGTCGTGCCAGCCGAGGTGCGCGGCGCTGATCGCGGCGGCGCCGGCGGCGGCGGCGCGCGACAGCACGACGCCCTTGGGCCGGCCGGTCGAGCCGGCGGTGAACACGACGAAGGCGGTGTCGGCGGGCACCGGCGTCGCGGCGGCCCGGGCCACGAGCGCGGCGCGCTCGTCGGCGCTGGCGCGGGCCGGGATCAGCGCCAGCGGCTGGCGGCGCTCGAGCGCGGCGACGATCGCGACGACGGTGGCGACGTCGGCGCGGGCGATCAGGGGCGCGGCGTGGCCGGGCGCGGCGGTCGGCAGCGCGGCGGCCGCCGCGGCGGCGGCGAGCCCGGCGAAGTCGAGCGTGGCGTCGGCGGTGATCAGCGCGGCGCGCGGGCCGGCCGCGCGGGCGGCGTCGCCGATCGACAGCGTCACGGCGACACCGCCAGCCGCGCGATCGCGCGGTCGAGCTCCGCCGGCGCCAGGCCGAGGCCGTCGGCGACCGCGGCGATCTCGCCCCACGCCGCCAGCGCCGGGTGCGGCCCGAGGCCGTGGATCGCGGTCGGCGCCACCGCCAGCGCCAGCGCGCGGGCGGCGGCGAAGCCGATCGGCCCCTCGAGCGCGTGGCTGACCAGCGCGGGCACGCCGTGGGCGCGGGCCTGCGCCGCCAGCGTGCGGCACGCGGCCGGGCCCAGCACCGTCGGCTTGAGGATCAGCGCGCCGATCGCGCCGGTGGCCAGCGCCGCCGGCAGCCAGCGATCGCGGTCGGGCGCGGCCAGGCTCTCGTCGAGCGCGATCGGCACCGCCGGCGCCGGCGGCAGCGCGCCGGCCAGCCCGGCGGCCGGCTCCTCGACGTAGGCCAGCCCGAACCCGGCCAGCGCGGCGAGGCGGTCGTCGACCTCGGCCCGGGGCCACGCCTGGTTGGCGTCGGCGGTGAGGATCGCGGCCGGCGCGACCGCGCGGATCGCGGCGACCCGCGCGCGATCGTCGACGCCGTCGAGCTTGAGCTTGAGCGCGCGGGCGCCCGCGGCGAGCGCCGCCAGCGCCGCGGCCGGATCGTCGACGACCGCGGCGGTGGCCAGCGCCGCGCCGGGCGGCGCGCCCCAGGCCCGCGCCAGCGGCAGGCCGGCGCGGGCGGCGGCGAGGCTGGCGGACGCGGTCGCGATCGCCCACGCCGCGCTGGGGCTGGCGATCGGCGCGCGCGGATCGCGCTGCCACGCGGCCAGCTCGGCGGTCGCGCGCGGCAGCGGATCGTCGCCGAAGCCGGGCAGGGGCGCGGCCTCGCCGCAGCCGCGGGCGTCGCCGTCGACGAGCGCGACGATCGTCGCGGCCCGGGTCGGCCAGCGCCCGCGCGCCGCCGCGCCGGTGGCGGCCACCGCCCAGCGCACGGCGATCAGCGTCGCGCGCATCAGCCGAGGAACAGCGCGGCGGTGAGCGCCGCGGCCTGCAGCAACAGCAGCTGCGCGGTGGCGGCGAGCAGGCCGTTCATCGCCGGGCCCGGCACCGCCCGCGCCAGCGCCCGGGTGCGCGCGACCGCCAGCGGCGCGGTCAGCGCGCCCAGCGCCAGCCACGGCCGGCCAGCGGCGGCCAGCGCGAGCGGCACCGCGTGGGCGACGATCAGCAGGCCGGCGTACTCGGCGAGCGCGAAGCGCCGGCCCCAGCGCACCGCGAGGGTGCGCTTGCCGACCCGCACGTCGGTCTCGCGATCGCGCAGGTTGTTGACGACGATGATCGCGGTGGCGACCGCGCCGACCGGCACCGACAGCGCCATCGCCAGGCCGGTGACCCGGCCGAGCGCGACGTAGGTGGTGCCGCCGACCGCGACCTGGCCGAAGAAGATCATCACGAACACGTCGCCGAGGCCGTGGTAGCCGAGCGGCCACGGCCCGCCGGTGTACAGCACGCCGGCGGCGATCGACGCCACGCCGATCGCGACGATCGGCCAGCCGCCGATCGTGACGAGGTAGCCGCCGACCGCCACCGCCAGCGCGAAGGTGGCGATCATCGCCGCCTTCATCGCCCGCGCGGTGATCAGCCCGGTCGCGACCGCGCGCACCGGCCCCTTGCGATCGGGGGTGTCGGCGCCCTTCTCGGCGTCGAAGACGTCGTTGGCGAAGTTGGTGCCGATCTGGATCAGGATCGCGCCGACCAGCGCGGCGATCGCCGGGCCCCACGCGACCGCGCCGGCGGCGTGGGCGCAGCCGACCCCGACCGCGACCGGCGCGACCGCCGCCGGGAGCGTACGCAGCCGCGCCGCGCCGATCCACGCGCGGGCGCGGCCGGCGCCGCCGCTGGACGCGACCACCGCGGTCACGGCGTCGCCTCCGTCGGGCGGGCCGCGGCGGCCGCCGGCGCCGGCGCGGCCAGCAGCGTCAGCGCCCGGGTCCGGGTCGCGCGGGCGCCGTCGGCGGCGACCACGGCGTGGATCAGCCGCGGGCCGGCGGCGCCGCGGGCCCACGCCGCCGTCAGCTCGTCCGGATTCCGGACCGACGCGGCGGCGACGCCGAAGCCGGCGGCCACCGCCACCGGGTCGAGCGCCGGCGGGGTCAGCCACAGCTCGCGGTAGACCTCGGCGTCGACGCCGGCCGCCGCCAGCGGCAGGTCGTCGAAGATGTGGCCGCCGCGGTTGTCGACGACGACGATCGTCACCGGCAGGCCGGCCACGGTCGCCAGGCTGCCGACGTCGTGGGCGAAGGCCACGTCGCCGAGCACCAGCGTGGTCGGCCGCCCGGTGGCCCACGCCGCGCCGGCGGCGCCGGCGATCAGCCCGTCGATGCCGGCCGCGCCGCGCTGGGTCAGCACCCGGACGTCGGCGGTGGTCGCCGGCACCTCGTCGATCACGCGGATCGGCAGCGAGTTGCCGATCGCCAGCTGCGCGCCGTCGCCGAGGCCCGCGACCACCCGGGCCAGCAGCTCGGTTTCGCCCCACGGCCCCGGCCACGCGCGCGCCGCGGTCATCGCCGCCGCGACCCAGCGATCGGCGTCGCGCCACGCCGCGGCAAAGGCGGTGGTCGGCGCGGGCAGCGCCGCGGCGAGGCGGGTCAGCGTGTCGGCGACCTCGCCGATCAGCAGCGCGTCGGCGCGCGAGTCGCCGTCGGGCCAGCCGCCGTCAGCGACGATCACCCGCGCGGCGTCGGCGGCCAGCCTCGGCCACGCCATCGCCACCGGCTCGCCGCCGAGCTGCAGCACCAGGCTCGGCGCCAGCGCCGCGGCCAGCGGGCTGGCGGCGATCAGCCCGGCGTGCTCGATCACGACGACGTCGGGCGTGCGCGGCGCGAACCGCAGCTGGCTGCCGGCCTCGGCGACGATCGGGTAGCCGGTGGCGCGGGCCAGCGCGGCCACCGCGGCGCGGTCGGCGGCGCGGGCGACGGTGGCGGCGGTCGCGAGGATCACCCCGCGCGGCGCCGCGGCGAGGCGCGCGGCGGCGTCGGCCAGCGCGGCGTCGGCGACCCGCAGCCGCGACGGCGCGGCCACCGGCGGCGGCAGCGCGATCAGCCGCGCGACCTCGGCGACCGCGGCGCGCTCGGCGGCGGTCACCGGCGGCGCCGGCTCGAGGGGCTTCACCAGCGGCACGTTCAGGTGCGCCGGCCCCGGCGTCGGGCCGCGCGCGGCGAGCACCGCCTGGAACACCTTGCGCCGCGCCGCCGCCAGCGCCGCCGCGCCGCCGTCGGCGACGCCGAGATCGTCGAACCGCCGGACGAAGCCGCCGAACAGCCGCTGCTGATCGATCGTCTGCGACGCGCCGGCGCCGTGCAGCGCGGTCGGGCGATCGGCCGACACGACGAGCAGCGGCACGCCGGCCAGCGACGCCTCGATCACCGCCGGCGCGTAGTGCGCGGGCGCGGTGCCCGAGGTGCAGATCAGCGCCGCCGGCTGGCCGCTGGCGCGGGCCGCGCCCAGCGCGACGAAGCCGGCGCTGCGCTCGTCGATCACCACCCGCCGTGCCAGCCGCGGCGCGCGGGCCAGCGCCAGCGCCAGCGGCGTCGAGCGCGAGCCCGGCGACAGCACGACGTGGGTGACCCCCGCGTCGGCGAGGCTGGCGACGATCAGGTCGACCCACGCGGTCTGGATCGCCGCCGTGGTCACCGCGGCGACTCCAGGCCCAGCGCGTCGGACAGCGCGCGCAGCTTGAGCTCGGTCTCGGCCAGCTCGGCGGCCGGGTCCGACGCGGCGACGATGCCGGCGCCAGCGAACAAGGTCGCGGTGGCGCCGGCCAGGAGGCCCGAGCGGATCGCCACCGCGAACTCGCCGTCGCCGGCGGCGTCGAACCAGCCGACCGGCGAGGCGTACCAGCCGCGCGGCGTCGGCTCGTGCGCGGCGATCCACGCCACCGCGTCGGCGGTGGGGGTGCCGCCGACCGCGGGCGTCGGGTGCAGCGCCGCGACCAGCTCGAGCACGTGAGCGCCCTGCGCCAGCTCGCCGGTGATCGGCGTGTGCAGGTGCAGGATCTGGCGCAGCGTGCGCACCGCCGGCGCGCTCGGCACGTCGAGCGTGCGGCAGCGCGGCGCCAGCGCGGCCTCGATCGCCGCCACCACCCAGGCGTGCTCGGCGCGATCCTTGGCGCTGGCCGCCAGCGCCGCGGCGGCCGCCGCGTCGTCGCCGGTGCGCGCGCACGAGCCGGCCAGCGCCTCGCTGTCGACCACGCGGCCGCGCTTGCGCACCAGCCGCTCGGGGCTGGCGCCGACGAACGCCGCGCCGCCGCGCGCCACCGCGAACCGGGTGCACGCCGGCTGGCGCCGCCCGAGCTCGGCCACCACCGCCGCGGGATCGATCGCGCGGGCCAGCTCGAGCACGCGGGCGCGCGCCGCCACCACCTTGCGCATGCCGCTGCCGGCGATCGCCGCGCGGATCTGCTCGATCTCGTCGTGCCAGCGGGTGGCCGGCAGGTCGTGCTGCGCCACCACCGCGGCGGTCGGCGCGGCGATCGGCGTCGCCAGCGCGGCCAGCGCCGCGGCCAGCTCGGCGTGCAGCGCCGCACGCTCCGGGCGATCGCCGGGCGCGAGCGTCAGCACCAGCTGCGCCGCGCCGTCGTCCTTGATGTAGCTCCAGCGCGGCAAGACGAAGCTGGCGTCGCCCAGCCCGGCCCACGCCGGCGCGTCCGCGCTGCCCGGCGCGAACGCGAAGCCGCCGAACCAGCGCGGCGCCGGCGGCTCGCCGATCCGCTCGGCCCGGGCCCCGATCGCCGTCGCCGCCGCCGCGATCTCGGCGAACCGGCCGCGGCCGCGCGCGGTCACCGCCGCCGCCACCCCGGCGCCGGCCCAGGCCGCGCCGCCGTCGCGCGGCTCCCACACCACCGCGTCGGCGCTGGCGTGCAACAGCGCCGCGGCGGGCGCCAGCGGCGCCGGCAGCGCCACCTGCACCAGCGCCGCGCGGTCGACGCGCGCCAGCCGATCGAAGGCGCGCTCGAGCACCGCCGCGGCCGGCGGCGCGCCCGGCCCGTCGACGCGGACCAGCGTGGCGGACGCGGCGTGGGTCATGCCGGGCCCCGGCTCGGCGTGCCGACGTAGAGGTTGCACACGCCGAACGTCAGCGGCACCACCTCGAGCACCTTCAGCCCGTTGGCGGCCATCAGCTCGGCGAACTCGTCGGGCGGCGGGAACGCCGCGATCGACGTCTGCAGGTAGCGGTACTCCTTGGACCCCGACAACAGCGCGCCCAGCCGCGGCACCACCTGGCGGATGTGGAAGCGCGCCAGCGGCGCCATCACGCCGCGCTTCGGCTCGCCCAGCTCGAGGATCGCCACCCGGCCGCCGACCCGGCACACCCGCGCCATCTCGGCCAGGCCGCGCGCGCGATCGGGCACGTTGCGGATGCCGAACGCGATCGTCACCGCGTCGAAGCTGCCGTCGTCGAACGCCAGCGCCTGGGCGTCGCCCAGCACCAGGCTGACCCGGCCGTCGAAGCGGGTCACCTTGGTGGCGCCGACCTCGATCATCTTGGCCGACGGATCGACGCCGATCACCTCGGCGCCGGGGTGGCGCCGGGCGATGTCGATCGCCAGGTCGCCGGTGCCCGTGGCGACGTCGAGCACGCGGCAGGCGTCGGTCTTGGGCAGCGCCAGCGCGGCGACCGTCTTCTTGCGCCAGCGCTTGTCGACGCCGAACGACATGACCCGGTTGAGCAGGTCGTAGCGGCTGGCGATGCGGTCGAACATCGCGCCCGAGCCAGGGGCCGGGGGCGACGACGGGGACGAGGCGAGGGCGGTGTCGGTCATGGGGCAACTCCGGCGAGGCGGCGCGCGTGCAGCCGCATGTGGCCGCGCTGGATGCCCTCGCCAGCGAGGGCGCGCAGCGCGGCGAGGTTCGAGGCCAGGCCGATCGCGGCCAGCACGATCGCCAGCTCCTGCGTCGACGTCACCGCCACCAGCTCGAGGGCGGCGCGCACGCCGGGCGCCTGGGTGCCGCCGCCGACCAGCCCGAGCGCCAGCGGCAGCTCGATCGCGCCGACCAGGCCGGTCGCGGTGCGGCGCCAGGTGGCCAGCGGCCGGTAGCCGCCCGTCAGCGCGGCGAAGCCGTGGGCGCCGGCCTCGATCGCGCGCCAGTCCTGGCCCAGCGCGACCGCGGCGGCGTCGACGCCGTTCATGACGCCCTTGTTGTGGGTGACCGCGCGCGCGACGTCGAGCTCGGCGAACCGGCTGGCGCGGGCGATGCCGTCGGCGACCGCGTCGCCGCCCACCGCGTCGGCGGTCAGCTCGCAGCGGGCGCGGGCCCGGCGGCCGAGCGCCAGGTTGGTCAGGATGCGGAGCAGCGCGTGGCCGTCGAGCGCGTCGGCGATCCGCGGCGCCACCGCCTCGGCGACGGTGTCGATCAGGTTGGCGCCCATCGCGTCGCCGACGTCGACGTCGAGCTCGACCACGACCGCGCCCTCGGCGTCGTCGAGCACCCGGGCCCGGGCCGCGCGGCAGCCGCCGCCGCGCGCCACCATCCGCGGGATCGCGGCGTCGCCCAGCGCGCACAGCTCCTCGGCCAGCGCGGCGATCGTCGCCGGCGCCGCGCCGGGGTCGGCGCAGCCGTCGACGTGGATCTGCGCGGTCATCAGCGACGGATCGGCGTCGCCGGTGAACCCGCCGCCCAGCCGCGCCATCCGCGCCGCCGCCGACGCCGCGGCGACCACCGACGGCTCCTCGACCGCCATCGGCACCAGGTAGTCGCGCTGGTTGACGCGCAGGTTGAGCGCCAGCGCCAGCGGCAGGCCGGTGGTGCCGATGACGTTCTCGCTCATGCGATCGGCGGTGGCGACGTCGAGGCCGCCGCCGCGGGCCAGCCACGCGCCGGCCTGTGGCGACAGCGTCGGCTGCACGTGCGCCACCCGCTCGGCCAGCGGCCGCGCGTAGAACCCGGCGATGCGGCTGGTCGGGCGCACGTCACTTCTCCCGGGTGGCGGTGGCCTCGGCGACCGTCTGCAGCGCCGCGCGGGCCGGCCCCTCGGGCAGGACCGCCAGCGCCGCGATCGCGCGGCTGATCCGGGCCTGGGCCTCGGCGCGGGCCTCGGCCAGCGCGCCGGTGGCGGCGATGCGGTGGCCGATCGCCAGGTGGCGGCGGGTCTGCTCCTCGATCGACGCCTCGTCGTCGGCGATCGCCGCGGCGACCAGCGCCACCAGCTCGCGATCGCGCGGCAGCGCGATCAGCAGCGGCAGGGTCAGCTTGCCCTCGCGCAGGTCGGTGTACAGCGCCTTGCCGGTGACCGCGACGTCGCCGGCGAAGTCGAGGCAGTCGTCGACGATCTGGAAGCCGACGCCGAGGTCGGCGCCGTACGACTCGAGCGCGGCGACCACCGCCGGCGCGCAGCCGCCGGCCCGGGCCCCGGCGCCCATCGCCCAGCGGAACAGGGCGGCGGTCTTGCCCTCGGCGACCCGCACGTAGTCGGCGACGTCGCCGTCGATGTGGCCGCGGCGCTCGAGCTGCAGCGACTCGGCCAGGATCATCTCCTCGATGATCCCGAGCATGCCGTCGAGCAGCGCCAGGTCGCCGGTGGCGCGGATCCGCCGCAGCGCCTCGACCAGCAGCCAGTCGCCGGCGAAGATCGACGCGGCGTTGCCGTACAGCACGCGGGCGCTGGGCTGGCCGCGGCGGGTGTCGGCGACGTCGACGACGTCGTCGTGGAGCAAGGTCGCGGTGTGGACCAGCTCGACCGCGATCGCCAGCTGGCGGGCGCGGTCGTCGAAGCCGGTGCCGCACTTGGCGGCCAGCGCGACGCACATCGGGCGCAGGTGCTTGCCGCCGAGGTCGAGCAGGTGGTGGGCCGCGGCTTGCACCGCGCGCACGCCGCGCGGCACGGTCGCCAGCGCGCGGTCGAAGTCGCGCAGCTCGCCGGCGATCCAGCGGTCGAGCTCGAGCAGGCGGTGCGCGAGGTCGGGCACGCCGCGGTCGGCGCAGACCCCCGCGAGCTGGGTCACAGGCACCCGCGAGAGGGCGGGGCGTGCGAGTTCCGCGGAGGGGTTGGCGGCGAGAGTCATGGGGCGGGCTCCTGAGTCGACGAACCTGCATCATTGATGCGGTCAGACATTTCAAAGATTCATGAAAGTTTCGAAGATTGCAAGGCAGTCAAGCTCAAATGCTCAAGATCACTAGAGGAACCCCATGGGATCCCTGCGCCAACGCACCCCCAGCGCTGCCCGCCGCGCGGCGCCCGCGCGACGCCGCCGCCATATATGATCGTCGGCGATGCAACGGTCGCGGCCTAGCCGGGCACCGCGCGTGGTCGCGCGGTGCAGGGTCGAGTTCGAGCGGCTCGATCGGCGGGTGGTCGCCGAGTCCGAGGACCTGTCGCGGCGTGGCGCGTTCGTGCGCACCGACGAGCTGTTGCCCACCGGCGCGGTCACCGAGCTCGACCTGACCCTGCCCGACGGCACGCCGTTCCGGGTGTTCGCGCGGGTCGCGCACCTGCTGTCGCCGTCGGCCGCCCGCGCGCTCGGGCGCCACGTCGGCATGGGCTTCGAGTTCCTCGAGGTCGAGGGCGGCGCCGACGTGTTCGCCCGCCACCTCGACGACCTGATCGAGGAGCTGACCCCGCCGCCGACGGCGGTGGCCGACGTGCTGCACGTCGTGCTGGCCGAGCCCACCGCGCCGCTGCGGGCGCGGATGGCCACCGCGCTGGCCAGCGCCGGCTTCATCGTCGAGGACTTCGCCGACGGCGCGAGCGCCTACGCCGCCTGCGCCCACCGGCCGCCCGACGGCATCATCACCGCCACCGCGATGGAGGGGCTCGACGGCGCGACGCTGGTGCGCTCGCTGGCCGCCCACCCGCGGCTGGCCAGCGTGCCGGTGGTGATGGTGTCCGACGACGCCTCCGATCTGACCCGCCTCGAGGCGTTCCGCCTCGGCGTGCGCGACTACATCACCCGGCCGTTCCTCGACGAGGAGCTGGTGATCCGGGTCCGGCGCGCCACCGCGTTCGCGCCGCGCGGGCTGGGCGAGGGCGGCATGCTGCGCGGCGACCTGGCCGAGATCTCGGTGGCCACGCTCCTGTCGCTGTTCGAGTTCGAGCGCAAGTCGGGGATCCTGGTGGTGGTGGACGGCACCCGCGCGGCGCGGCTGTTCGTCGCCAGCGGCCGGGTGGTCAAGGTCGAGGTCGGCAAGAGCGACGCGCCGGCCCGCGATCGGGTGATGGCGGTGCTCGACTGGCACGCCGGGCACTTCGAGTTCTCGGGCTGCGAGGTGGTCGGCGCCG
>Ga0073899_10002124_pt1 | contig 17888 bp, 17 predicted proteins | sample KloWWTmetaKNB5Ph_FD_88975 | JGI IMG/M metagenome (GOLD analysis project Ga0073899, IMG submission 88975) | Active sludge microbial communities from Klosterneuburg, Austria, studying microevolution and ecology of nitrifiers - Klosterneuburg... | ecosystem: Engineered > WWTP > Aerobic digester >... | reverse complement strand
GCACCGGCGGCTCCACCACCGGCGGCAGCGGCGGCTCCACCACGGGGGGCGCTTCCGGCAGCGGCGGCTCCACCACCGGCGGCGCTTCCGGCAGCGGCGGGTCCACCACCGGCGGCGCTGCGGGCACCGGCGGCTCCACGACTGGGGGAACCGGGGGCTCCGCCACCGGTGGCAGCGGCGGAACCGGGGGCTCCACCACCGGTGGCAGCGGCGGGACCGGGGGCTCCACCACCGGCGGCAGCGGCGGAGCCGGGGGCACCGGCGGCAGCGCCGTGGCCTCGCCCGAGTGCAAGGTCGACGCTGACTGCAAGGTCTTCGAAGACTGCTGCTCGTGCGAGGGCGTCCCCAAGGCCGACACCCCGCCGGTGTGCAAGATGGCGTGCACCACCAAGAAGTGCGCTGCGCTCGGCGTGAATTCGACCGACGTGGCCTGCATCGCCGGCCGGTGCGTGAAGGGCTTCGAGTGCAACTCGACCGCGGTGGTGTGCTTGTCGATGCCGCCCAAGTGCCCCGCCGGCGAGGTGGCCCAGGTGAAGGGCAGCTGCTGGAGCGGCGAGTGCGTCCCCGCCGACGAGTGCAAGAACGTGGCAGCCTGCTCGGATTGCGACACCGCGAAGTACGCCTGCGTCACCTACGTGGCCAAGCCGGCCCCGCAGCGACACTGCGTCGATGTTCCGCCGGTCTGCGGTGGCACCGCCAGCTGCGCCTGTTTCGGACCCAGCGTGTGCACCGGAGGCTTCAACTCGTGCAACGACCTGTCCGGTGTGAAGGGCGTGACCTGCGGCTGCCCCACCTGCTGATGGCTCGGGCCCGCGGGTGAAGAGAAATCCCGCAACTCGGATCGGCGGCGGTCCGATGGGGGGGCATGCCGACCCCCATCGCCTCGACCGACCGCCAGAAGAGTCAGTGCAGCATCGACGACTTCCCGAACCAGTCGTATGCGCCGAGCCCGCCCGCGAAGCCCACTTCCGCCGGAAAACCTGCCGCCTTCGAGGGCGGATACACCGGGGCTGACGGCTCGACGGGCGTCTCGCGCGACGCTGTGAATCAGCTGGTCGCCGGGGCCCCGAAGAAGCCCGCGCCCCCCCCGCCGCCGCCGACCTCGGGCCCGCCCGTCACGAACGGGCGCCGCTCGCCGGCGGACTGCGGGTACCCCGCCTTCAAGACGACGATGATCTGCGCGGGCGGCCTTGCAGGTGCGGCGGCCGCGACCACCACGGTGGTCGGCGCGTTCGTCGCCGGCGCCGCCGCCGGGGTTGCCTGCGCCGAGGCCTACGGCACTTACACCGACTGCCTGGAAGGGAAGAAGAAGTGATGTCCGCGGTGGATCTCGTCTTCGCTGCCCTCACCCTGGCCCTATTCGCTGCGGCGGCCCTGGCCTCGCGGCGCTACGGCGCGACGAACCCCCGGCTGAAGACCGCGGCCGTGGTGATGGGCTTCGCCCTGGGCGCAGCGTATTTCGTGAGCGCCGAGGCGGGCGACGCGGAAGACGAAGTGCACGACGCAGCCGAGCCTTGAGCCGAGAACCCTCACGGGGACGGCAGGCTGCCGCCGTCGAGCGGCATCACGAACTGGGCGGTCAGCTGCCGGAAGAGATCGATCTGGTCGACGTACTTCTGCAACGCGGCGGCCGCGCCCGGGTTGGCGCTGTTCTTCTGGGGCTTGCCGCTGCCGTCCAGCTCGAGCACCGGCGTGCCGTCGGGGTTGAAGAGCGGCTTGCCGGCGCCGTCGACCTGCACCTTGTAGGCCAGCGCCATCAGGTGGTTGGCCCAGGCCAGCATGCGGGCGCCGATCCCCTTCTCGCGCACGCGGCCCAGCAGCGATTCGGTGCCGGTGCGGTGCGCGCGATAGGTGAGGCCGGTCACCGGATGGTTGAAGACCAAGATCTCGTCCTTCGGCCACTCGGGCAGCTCGCTCGGAAGCACCGCGATGCGCGCGTCGTGCACCCACGAGCTCGACCAGTTGGTGGGGAAGTAGATGCTGCCCCAGACCATGGCGTAAAGCTGCGGGTTGAAGCCATAGTTCGGATCGGCCAGCAGCGCGCCGGGCGGGCGGGTGCCCAGGTCGGCGGCGTCGTGCCAGTTCGGATAGGTCAGCGTGCCGAGCGGGGTGTCGTTCGGATCTTTCTTCACCGTCACCCAGGGCGCGAAGGTGTCCAGGTCCCCGGTCAAGAGTGACGAGTACAGGCGGCGCACCTGCTCGGGGAAGATGGTGGCGAAGCTCACGTTCTTGTAGCGCGAGTCGTAGAAGTCTTCCTTCGAGTTCGAGACGAACGAGTCGAACGCCTCGGCCAGGTAATAGGTGGCCCAGATCTTCTCGTAATAGGTGCCCACCTGGGTCTGATAGTCGCCCCAGAAGTAGCCTTGCGAGTAGTCGAAGTCGTTGTGCAAGTAGCGCCCGTCGCCCAGCGCCACGCGGAAGTCGTAGGTGAACACATCGGGCAGGGCCGCCGAATCGGCAGCGAAGATCTCACCCTCGACACCCACCGGCTGGCCGCTGCCGCAGATCGTGCCCGGACAGTAGTGGCCGGGCTCGGGCCGGGTCACGATGCGCGCGAACAGATCCAGGCCGTGGGTCGCCGCCAGCGCCAGCGGCCCCATGTTCCCGTCGGCAATCAGCTCGGTCGAGGGCTTGGCCGGGTCGCCGTCCAGCACCGCGCCGAAGGCGAAGGCCTTGCTGATCTGCTGGATCTTGTCCAGGTAGCGATACTGAATGCGCGAGGTGACGTCGAACGAGTTGAAGTCGACCCGGTCGCGGCGGAACGCGTCCAGGACGTAGCGGTTCTCGAAACCCGACTCGAGGAAGCGCACCTGCTCGTAGGCGTCGGCGCCCGAATCGCTGGTGAACGCCGGCACGTTGCCGGTGTCCGCGTACTCGTCGCTCGAGAAGACGTACCCGCGGCGCACGCGACCCTCGGGGTCGACCGCGCGGGGCTGGACCGCCCAGGCGAACGAGGCGTAGTCGGGGTCCGAGGCGAAGTCTTCCATGTCGCGATAGTCGACCACGTCCATCTCCGCCTGCTGGCAGCGGGTGCCCAGGGGCGCAGCGCCGTCGGCGCTGCACTTGCCGATCAGGCCGAACTCTTCTTGGTACCGGCTGTAGTGGATGAACTCATACGGGTCGCTGCTGCTGACCGGCGGGAAGTAGTAGACGCCGAACAGCCCCGGGCTGTTCGTGAACGCCGTCAGCTTGTAAGCCTGGGCCTGCGACGCCCCCTTGGCCTTCACGCTCAGGCCCTGCTTGGCCCAGACGTCCACCACGCCGCCATAGGTGAAGCGCACGCCGGCGCGATCGTACTTGCCGGGCAGCAGCATGTCTTGGGCGTGCTCACCCGGATAGTCCATCACGCTCGAGGTGGAATAGCGCTGGATCTCGCCATCGATCTCGGCGTTGCTGATCGGGTCGCGCCAGCGCGGGCCCAGGCACTTCGAGCCGTCGGTGGTGCCGTCGGCGCAGGGCGCGGTCACGTTGCCGTCGCCGGTGCGCAGCTGCCAGTACTCGGGCTCGTAGTTGAGCGAGTCGAAAGAGGCGCCGAAGTTGTGGCGCAAGCCCATCGAGTGACCGAGCTCGTGGGCCATCACGCCCCGATTGAGCTCGGCGCGCGCCCAGTCGACCACCTTCTTGCGGTGCTCGTTCACGGCGGCCTTGTTCTTGGGATCGGGCGGCGGAAACAGCTTCTTCACCCGGCGCGCCAGGCCCAGCAGGTTGTCGGGCTCGACGGCGTCGTAGCGGCAGGCGTGGCGGCGCGCGTTACCGAGCAGCCGCGCGCGGCGATCGGACCCGCGCAAGCTGGGGTTCAGTCGCCGGTCGAAGGGGGACGCTCGGCGGATGGTCTGGGCGCTGGGTGCCGCGCTGGGGTCGGCGCCAGACGCCTGCAGCATCTCGGGGGTGACCAGGCTGGCCTCGATGGCGCTGCCCCGCAAGGCCGTGAGCCGATCCGAGAGCGCCGCGTTGCCCGGCCCCAGCTTGCCCGAGTCGAGCAGGGCCTTCGCCCGGGCCGCGCGCCGCGCGAGCGGATGGTGGTGCTGTTTGCCGGTGGGGGCCCCCGCCCAGTACTTCTCGAGCACCTTCGGGTCGAACGCCGCGCGGCGTGACGACAGCTCTTCGCTGGACATCCCCGCCAGCTTCTCGGCCGGGCCCTTGGGCTGGTTGGCCGCGACCCAATCGCTGACGTTCTGCCCCTTGATGTACTGGTCGGGGGCGATCTGGCCGTTGATCAGGCCCGCCAGGTCCGCCAGGGTGGCCGCGGCGCGATCGAGCACCGCGCCCCACTCGGCGACCGAGCCGGCGATCTTCTCGCCGGTCAGCGGGTCTTCGGCGTCCATCATGATGCCCCAGGGCGACATCAGCTGCGGGTCCTGGACCACCGCCAGGATGTTGTAGCGAAGGTCGCCGATGCGCGGCGCGACGCCGTCTTCGCCGCACGCCGGATCGTCGCCCGCCTCGGCCGACACCGGGTTGTGGCACAGCACGAAGATGTTCGGCACCTCGGCGGGCGTGGCGCTTCCCACCGGGGGAACGAAGTCGTCCGACCAGCGCGCCGGCCAGCCGTACGTTGCCTCGCAGCCCTGCTCACCGGTGCGGCGGCACTCGGCCAGGCGCCCCGCAAGGACGCCCACGCGCACCGCGTGGTTCCAGGCCGAGAGCATCTCTTGGGTCGAGGCGAAGAGGTCGGCGGGGAAGCCCGGGTTCACGTGCCAGGCAATGGTACGGCTCTGGCGGTCGCGCAGCGGGACGGTGCACTCGCCCACCACCTTGTCGCAGCGGCTGCCGCGGCCCACGCTCTCGCACTCGTCTTCGGTGCCGCTTTGGTCCTCGTCGCGGTGCGGGTCGGCGCCGGCGGGCGTGGTCTCGGGCGTGTTGCAGGGCACCACCGGCTCCGCGTGCGAGCGCTGCCACAGGTTCCAGCGCGCCCCGAAGCGGTGCCAGCGGTCGTCCACCACGCCATAGCTGCGGTCGTAGCCGAAGCGGTCCACGGTGAAGAGGCCGAACATGTCCATCTTCGTGCCGTCGTATTCCAGCGGCTCGTAGTCGGTGTCCGCGATCTTCAGGTAAGACTGGCGAAGGGTGACCTCGCTGGGGTTGCAGTTGGTGCTGGGAAACGCGCCGTAAAGCCAGCACGCGGGGAAGTCGCCCCAGACCTCGTCCTTGATGATCTGCGGCTTGGCCCACACCTTGTGCGTCACGTCGAAGTAGCCGCGCTTGGCGTCGAACACCGGCGTGTCGGGGTGCGCGGGGTCGTTCACGTAATACGCGATCGGCTCGACCTCGACCCCGTAGTAGATGCCCAGCTGCGAGAGCGTATCGAGCTCGTAGGCGCTGGTGATCAAGTTCTTCGACCAGTCCACGCGGAAGTGGGCGCGCTGGCTCCATGGGCGATCGGTGTCGTTCTCGACCACCACGTTCAGCTCTTCGCCCGTGGCCTCGTTGTACGAGCGCTTGATGTCGAAGTGGCTCTCGATGGTGTAGGCAGCCACCGCCTGCCCGTCGGGGGTGCGGCGCACGCCCTTGCCGTCGGTGTCGTCGATGCGCTCGTAGGTCAGGCGCGCGATCAGCAGGTTCTCGGTGATCTCCCAGCGCACGCGCATGGTGGGCTGCGCGTCGCTGTTGGTGAACAGGCCGTCCGAGCCGGCGCCCGAGTCCACGTCGACCACCGTGACGCGCATGTAGAACTCGGGGTCGTCGTCGGGCGTGTCGAGCTCTGCGACGAAGAAGCTCTTGGCGAGCGCGTTCGGCTGCACGCGGTTGATCGGGTCGCGCTCTTCGGCGCAGCCCGCGAGCCCAGAACAACCGACGATGGCAAGGACGGCGAACGCGCGCCGCGCGAAGGTCTTCGACATGTGTGCCTCCCAGAGGTCCGGACGCACGCGCCCGGCTCGGTCGGTGGAAACACCGCCCGAGGGCGGCCTCTATATCAACCTCTCGGCCAGCGCGACAGATGGACGCAGCTGCGCCGCGCCGGGGCTCGGCGAGAACCGGGGCGGCGCCGTCAGCCCTTGGGCCCGCCGTCGGGGCACGGGCCGGCGTTGCCCTCGCCGAAGTAGTAAGTCGTTTCCTGAGCCGGGCAGGGGCACCGCGTCTCGGAGAGCTTCTCCACCAGGCACTCGACGATGGGCGGGTACGGCCGATCCATCCCCAGGTCGCTCACGCAACCGTCGGCGCCGATCGTCACCGTGACCCAGCCGTTGGTCTTGCAGCCGGTTTGTCGCTGGCAGTCCCGCGCGATCTCGCGCGCCCACTCGCCGAACCCACACACGAAGTCGTTGGGGCCCTTGCAGGCTTCGATCGGTCGGTCTTCGCACGCCGCATGGGCGTCCGACTCGAGGTGGGCGTCGAGCAGCGGCAGATCACCGTCGTACTGCGGGGTCTGGGTGATCGCGACGGCCGCGTCCGGCTCGTCCACCAGATCGGCCTGGCGCTGGCAGCCGTGCACGGTCGCGAGCAGCGCACCGGCGACCACGGCCACACTAATACAGCGCATCGCGCTCCTGGTCGTCGAGCGTGCGGTACCAGACCACGCGCCACGGAAGCGTCACGAACTCGGACCTGGGGGCGCTCATCAGCGCCACGTCGATGGTCAAGTCGCGCTGCTTCGCCAGGGCCTCGGCCTGCGCGAAGCTCTGGCTGCGCTGGGCGAAGCGCTTCATGATCAGCACCGTCTCGCCGTTCTCGAGGTGCAGCGAGCCGAACATGCGATAGAGCACCACCTCGCCCGGGGCCTGCTCGCTGGCGACGAACGACCCGCCGGTCTCCAGGGTCGGCTCCGGCGGGTCCACCGCATCCGACGCGCAGCCAGAGGCCGCCCACGCCAGCGCGACGATGACGGGGATGCGCGACCAGGCCACGGACGAAAGCTACCACGCGCCGGCGGCTTGACGCCGCGCCGCCCCCCGCTAAGCTAGTGAGCACTTGCTAGCTAAACGCCTTCCCGCCCCCGAGCGCCGCCGGCAAATCGCGGCCACCGCGCTGGAGATCCTGGCCACCGACGGGGTTCGGGGTCTGACCGCGCGGGCCATCGCCGAGCGGGTGGGGGTGAAAGACGGCTCGCTCTTCCGCCACTTCGCCAGCAAAGAGGCGATCGTCGACGCGGCCATCGACGCCTTCGAGGGGCTGATGGGCGAGACCTTCCCCGACCCCGCGGGCGACCCGCTCCGCGCGCTGTCCGAGCTGTTCCAGCGTCGGGTCGCCCTGGCCCGGGCGCGGCCCGAGCTGCTGCGCCTGGCGCTCAGCGACCGTTTGACCGAGGTCGCTGGGCCCGAGGGTGCAGCTCGTGTCCAGGCCGTGGTCGAGCGCTCGGTCACCTTCGTTCGCGAACAGCTCACCCTCGCCCGCCAGCAGGGCCGGGTTCGCGACGACGTCCCGGTCGAGATCCTGGTCTGGACCGTGACGGGCGTGCTGCGCGGCGCGGCGGGCGCCAGCCACGCACCCAGCCTGCGCCGGCGGGCCGCGCGCTTCGACCCGGCCGCAGCGTGGCGCTCACTCGAGCTCTTGCTCACGACGAGGACCGATGGAAGCAACGACCAGACGCACTGAACCCATGACCCTGCGCATCGCTGCCCTGGTGGCGGTGGTGTTCGGCATCGCGACCGTGTTCTCAGGCGGGCGCGTCCTGTTCGGGCCCGAGGCGGCGCGAGTGGCCGCCGGCGCCGTCGTGCCGTTCGTGCTCTGGTTCAACTTCGTCGCCGGCTTCGCCTACGTGCTGGCCGGCGTCGGGCTCTGGCGCGGCGACCCGTGGGCCGCGCGGCTCTCGGCGGCCATCGCAGCCGCCACCGCCCTGACCTATCTCGCCTTCGGCCTCCACGTGCTTTCGGGCGGGGCGTTCGAGCGGCGGACGGCCGTCGCCATGGCAATCCGCACGGGCCTCTGGACCGTCATCGCAGCCTTTTCCTGCAAACACCTCGGATGTAGAAGGACCCGCCCATGAAGACCTCACTCCCGTTCGTCACGCTCGTGGGTCTGTTCGCGCTCGCCGCGTGCGAGAGCAAGCAGGCCGACGTGAAACCGACCGCCGAAGTGCCGACGGCCACCGCGCCCGCAGCCAAGGGCGACACCCACGCGCATCAAGAGCACGCCCAGGTCGCGCCCCCCGCCAGCGCGTCGGCCACCCCGGCGCCGCCCCCCGCGAACCCGGTGCAGGCAGAGATGCGGGCGCTGCACGCCGCCACGCGAGATTGGGTCACCGCCATCGCGAACAACGACCTCGCCAGCATTCCCACGGGCATCTCTCAGGTGCACGCGGCGCGCATGGTCACCGAGAAGGCCATCGAGAAGGGCGAATACAAGCCGCCCAAGGCGGGCGCCGACATGGCCGCGTTCAAGAAGCAAGACGCGGCCTTCCACGACGAGCTGGTGAAGCTGCTCAAGGCGGCGAAGGGCAATGATCTGCCGGGCGCCACCAAGCAACTCGGCGTGGTGCTCGAGGGGTGCACCAGCTGCCACGTGAAGTACCGCTTCTGACCCCAGTCTAGAACCCGACCGCAGCGCCGACCGTGGGCGTGATCACGGTCGCACTGAACGGGAAGACCTGCACCACGGCCAGCTCGCCGAAGACGAAGCTGTCCAGGGTGGGCGCGTAGCCGGCGCCCGCGCCGACCCCCGCGAAGCCGTCCCCGGCGCGCTTCCACAGCTCGACGTCTTGCTCCAGATCGTTGCCGCCCTGGTACGACACGTGGGTCGGATCTTCGCGCACGCGGGTGTGGGTCACGAGGTCGAACTGGGCGTAACCCGCCGTCAGGAACGCAAACGGGCGAAACCCCGGCCGCACGAACAGGTCGTCCCCGAACCACCGAGTGGCGCGCACCGACAGCGACCACGGCACGAACTCGGCAGCGCCGCGCAGCGTCGGGCCCTTCCCCCAGACGGCCATGCCGGCGCGAACGCCCACGCTGGTGTCGTAGAAGACCAGGCGATCGAAACCGATGAGCACGCGGGTGGGGCCGCGCGCTGGCCCCAGGGGCTCGTTGGTGTACACCGGATAGCTGGCGTAGTTGTCGCCGTCGAGCTCGCGGAAGCAGGCCGTGCCCTCGTTCTCTTGCGCCTGGATGGAGCAGGCGCCGGTGGTCGAAACCAGGCCAAAGTCTTGCTCCACGCCCAGCGACAGCCAGCTGGTCTTGCGCGTGGTGACCTCGCAGAAGCCACGCCAGCTGCAGCTCATTCCGCCTTCGCAGTCGCGATCACTCTTGCACGGGATCTCTTTGATGGCCTCGCTGGGGCAGCCCGGCAAGCCCCGGGGGCAGTCCGACGGATCGGGACAGCGTGCCTTCGTCTGCGCGCGCTGCCCGAGCACGCTGTCGTGCTTCACCGTGACCCGGAAGGGCTTCACGCGCGAGCCCGCGCTCGCCAAGACGCTGCCCTCGGCGTCGTGAATTCGCACGTAATAGCGCACGTCGCCGGTGATGGTGCTGACCTCGAGACAGGGGATGGCACCCGTCCAGGTGGCGCCGTGCCGGCTGAGCACCAGCGTGATCCAGTCCGGATCGCCCCAGACCTTGTAGTGGACCAGCACCCGGGCCGCCTTGGGGGCCAGCGGGGCCGGCAGCGCCACGGTGATGGGGACGGGCGTCAAGATCCCCTGCTCGGCCTTGCGTTCGAGCACCGGCAGCTTGAGCACGCCCGGGCCAAGCTCGTTCGGAGCGCCGTCGGCCAGCGCAAGCGCGGGGCCGAGCAGAACGAAGCACCCTGCAGCAAGGGCCCTCACGGCGTCACCTCGGCCCGCTTGACGATCCGGAACTCGACGCGCCGGTTCTTGGCGCGGCCCGGCTCGCTCGAGTTGTCCGCGATCGGCGCGCTCTGCCCGTAGCCCTTGGCAGACAGGCGCCCGGCGGCGGTGCCGCGATCCACCAGCCACTTCATCACGGCGGCGGCGCGCTCTTGGCTCAGCTTCTGGTTGATGGCCGGCGTTCCGGTGTCGTCGGTGTGACCGGCAACCTCGATCAGCTCGAGCTCGGGGTGCTCGGCCAGGACCTTGGCCACCTCGGCCAAGATGCCGTCGCTCTCGGCGCGCAGCACCGCGGTGCCGTGCTCGAACTGCACTTGCTCCGAGATCACGACCTGCTCGGCTTCGACATGCGCGGCCGGCGGCGGCGGCGGCGGCGGCGGCGGGCAGCCGTTCTTCTGGCGCTCGGCGCTGCGGACGCCCCGCTCTTTCGGACACGCGTCGTCGCGATCGACGACCCCGTCGCCGTCGGTGTCCACCTGCGGCGGGCAGCCGTGCGTCTTGCGATCGCCAGTGGGGAGCCCGGCCTCTTTGGGGCAGGCGTCGAACTGATCGGGGATCTCGTCGGTGTCGAAATCCGGCGGCACCTCGGGACAGCCGTTCATCTGCGGGTCGGCGGCGGCCACGCCCGGCAGATCGATGCAGGCGTCGACCCGATCGGGAACCCGGTCGTCGTCCCGGTCCGGGGGCGGGGGCGTCACTTCGGGCGTGAAGCCGACGAACGCGAGGGCGCGGAAGTCCGCCGCGCCGGGCGCTTGCCCCAGATCGGGGCCGAAGCCCGCACCGACCTCGAGCTCGACGATGGGCCGATACCGCGCGCCGAGCAGGAAGTGTGCGCGCGTCCCCCTGGGATCGAACGGCTTGGCGCCGTCCCCCACCGTGAACGACGCCGCGAGCTCGCTGCTCACCGCGACTTGCCGGTTCGCGTCGACGAAGGTGCTCTGACCGGCAGAGGCCACGATCGCCGAGCCCACTCGCGTCGGCACGATCCCGGGCAGGCGCATGCTGGGCCGCGTCCGCCCGCCCAGCTCGACCGCCCACAGCCAGCGCGCGTACCGCCCGTCGGCCAAGAGCGAGCCTCGCACCGCAGCGCCGTCGTCGCCGGCGTAGTCCTTCCCCGTGGGCAGCCAGGCGCCAGCCGCCAGCGCCAGGTGCTCGCCGTCGCCCGCCGGTCCGAGCAGCTTGACGCGCGCGCCGACACGCACGTCGCCGAGCAACGTTGCTTCGTCGGGCCGCGCCGCGGTCGCGCCATGCGGGGCCGGCTCGCCGGCCTTCTGTGACAAGAGCAGCGGAAGGTCGAGCGACAGCTGATAGCGGTGCGACAGCGAGAACGACGCCAGCGCGTGCAGCCAGATCTGGCTGTCGATCACGCGGTCGTATTCCTGGTCGGCGTTCTGCAAGACCAGCGGCTCTCGGGCAAAGACCCCGAGCACGCGCGCGCGCAGGTGCGCGTCACCCCGCACCTGGGCGGGCTCGACCAGGAACAGCGGCTCGCCGGCGGGGGCCGGCGCGAGCGCGAGCGACGGCGTCTGATCCGCGAGAGAGGGCACGGCTCCGAGGAAGAGGCCCACGCCGAGAAGGAGAGGATGACGGCGCACCGGCTTCGCGATACTACCGAGCCATCATGGTGCTTGCCCACCCACGACTTCTGCCCGTGCTGGCGGTCGCCCTCGCCGCCTGCGGCGGTGGCTCGCCCGAGCCCGCGGCGCCCACGGCAAATCCTGCACCGGTCGAGATGCCCAAGGACCGGATGGCGGGTCAGAAGGTCTACGACGCGCGCGGAAACGAGCAGAGCTGCGCTCCGCCGGATCGCAGCTGCGCCCCGGAAGAGGCGCCCCTCGCTTTCCGGGACGAGTGCCGGCTCGCGGGTTTTCGTTTGATGCAGTGTGGCTGCGCCATGGTGTGCACCGGCCGGCCCGGCGGCGGCAAGGTTGCCTTCGACGCGCAGAACGCCGAGAAGCCCTGCCCGCCCGAGCAGAAGGACTGCTCGCCGCCCGATACCAGCGCGGCGTTCCAAGACGCGTGCACCGAGAGCGGCCACAAGTTCAAGGTCTGCGGGTGCACGTGGCTGTGCAGCGGTAAGCTGAAGCAGCCGGTCTCGGCCAGCCCGCCCGAGCCGTGATGGCCCGCTCGGCGATCCGCATCGCCGTGATCGGCGACGTGCACCTTCGCTGGGACGATCGCGACGTCGAGCTCCTCGATGGCGCCGACTACGATCTGGTGGCGTTCGTCGGTGACCTCGCGGGTTATCGCCATGACGGGCTCGGGGTCGCTGCCAGCATCGCCCGGCTGCGAACCGCCGCCCTGGTGATACCGGGCAACCACGACGGCGTGAGCCTGCCCCACCTGGCGGTCGAGACCCTGGAGCAGCGCGCGCTCGCCCGCCTGATGGGGCGAGGCCAGCGGCGGCGCTGCGGCGATCTCGAGGCAATGCTCGGGCCGGTGCCGCTGGCGGGCTACAGCTTGCACGCCGTCGCGCGCGACGGGCTCGCGGTCAGCGTGATCGCAGGTCGCCCCCATTCCCAGGGTGGGGGGTTCTTCGCGTTCTCGCGCCACCTGGAACAGAAGTACGGCGTCCGCTCGCTCGAGGAGTCGGCCGCGCGCTTGTGCCGGCTGGTGGACGAAGCCCCGCACGCGCGCCTGATCTTCGTTGCCCACAACGGGCCCAGTGGCCTGGGGGCCCGCCGGCACGACATCTGGGGCTGCGATTTCCGGCGCGCCGAGGGCGACTTCGGCGACAGCGATCTGCGTGCCGCCGTCGACCACGCCCAGAGCTCGGGCAAGCGCGTGCTCGCGGTGGTGGCGGGGCACATGCACCACCGGCTGAAGGGGGGCGGCGAGCGTCGCTGGCTGGTCGAGCGCGCGGGCGTGCTGTACGTCAACGCGGCGCGCGTGCCGCGCATCGATGGCGACGGCCGCCGCTACCACGTGCGGCTCGAAACCGACGGCGAGACCGCCCGCGCCGAGCTGATCGCGGTGACGGCGTGACGCCGGCGCTGACGCTGATCTGGGCCACGGGCGGCGCGGCGCTCCCGCCCGAAGATCCGCAGTCGTGGACCATTCCTTCAGCGCATGCGCTGGGTCTGATGACCGGCATGCGGCTGACCGAAGCGGTGATCTGGCCCGAGCCCTTTGCCGACACCAGCCTGGCCCGCATGGGCCGGAGCTACGAGGCCGCCTTCACGCAGCCGCCCAAGTGGGACTCGTCGAGGCGCGCCTTCGAGTGGGACGGCGATCCGTGGTGGGTCAACTCCATCGGGCATGCCGCGTTCGGTAGCGAGCTCTACCTGCGAGCCCGCACCTGTCACAACAGCCTGGTACCCGCCCTGGCGTTCACGGCCATCGGCAGCACCGTGTGGGAATACGGCTTCGAGGCCAACGGGGTTCGGCCCAGCGCGCTCGACCTCTGGTACACCCCGGCGGCGGGGCTGGTCCTGGGCGAAGCGCGCTATCTGGGCTGGACGCTGGCTCGCCGCATCGGCAACCGCACCTGGCGCGGCGTGCTTTCGGGCGTGCTCGACCCCTTCGGCGAGCTCGAGCGCTGGGCCGGGACGAAGTGCTAGAGCGGGACCACGTTCAGGCCCGTGGTGCGTGACAGCTCGGCGCAGCGTGCGGCGCCGGCCTTCGACAGGAAGCGCATCGCGATGAAGGCCACCGCGCCCAGCACCGCCAGCACGCCGAGCACCGCCAGGTGAATGACCATGGTCACCACCTCGGCCTCGCCCACCGCCGTGCCCCCCCGGAAGTAGATCTCGAACCGGCCGTAATACTCGGTGCACAGGTAGACGAACCCCCCGAAGCCGCCCAGCGCCGCCAGCACCCCCCAGCCGCGCACGTACCCCACGAACGCGGACTTGAGACTGAAGGGCACCGGGCGCGCGCCGCCCGCGGTCACGAACCAGCTCGAGAGCGGGATCAGCGGCACGAACCAGACGTGCACGAAGCGGGTGACGACGAACCCGACCTGGGATTCGTCCACCTTTCCGCAGAGCCGCGTCCCGGCGACGATCACACCGGCAGAATGCCACGCTTCTTCGCAGGCCGCTCCACCTGTTTGCGTGCGGCAAGCTCCAGGCCCCAGGCGACGGCCCGGCGCGTGTCCCGCGGGTCGATCACGTCGTCGACGAAGCCCCAACCAGCGACCTTGTAGATGTCGATGTTCTTCGCGATCAGATCGACCAGCTGCTGCTTCACTTCCGGGTCGGGCTCGCCGCCCCCGAACAGCTTCTTGCCGGCGATTCCCACCATGCCCTCGGCGCCCATCACGCTCACCTCGGCCGTGGGCCAGGCCACGATCAAGTCCGGCTCGTAGGCGCGCCCACACATCACGTAGTACCCCGCGCCATAGGCCTTGCGCACGATGACCGTGATCTTGGGCACGGTGGCCGCGCTCATGGCGTGCAGCAGCTTGGCGCCGTGGCGAATGATGCCCGCGTGCTCCACCTTCGAGCCCACCATGAACCCCGGCACGTCTTGCAGGAACACGAGCGGGATCTCGAAGGCGTCGCAGATCTGGATGAAGCGCGCGGCCTTGTCGGCGCTGTCGTTCTCGAGGATGCCACCCAGGTGCTTGGGTTGGTTGGCGACGATGCCGACGCTCTTGCCGCCGATGCGCGCCAGGCAGGTGATGATGCTGCGCCCGAACTTCTTCTTGATGTCCAGGTACTCGCCGTGATCGACGATGCTGCGGATCAGGCCGTACATGTCCCAGGTCTGGCGGGGGTTCTCCGGCAAGAGCTCGAGCAAGCTCTCGTCCCGCCGCTCCACCGGGTCGTCGCAAGGCGCCGTGGGCGGCGGCTGATCCGCGCTCGACGGCATGTATGACAGGTAGCGCTTGACCAGCGCGATGCACTCCGCGTCGCTCGCCACCTCGGCATCCCCCACGCCGCTGGTCTCGCAGTGCACCTTGCTTCCACCCAGCGACTGCTCGTCGATGTCTTGCCCCGTGACCGCCTTGACCAGCGGGGGCCCGCCCAGCGCCAGCGACCCCACGTCTTTCACCATCGGAACGAAGTCCGCGAGCCCGGGGATGTAGGCCGTGCCGGCCGCGCCCGGCCCCACCATGGCCGCCACCTGCGGCACCACGCCGCTCATGATCACCTGCTCGCGGAACAGGTGCCCCGACCCAGCGAACAGGCTGAGCTCGTCGGGGTGATGGCCGCTGCCGGGGTCGATGCGTGCACCCGCCGAGTCGATCAGCCAGACCATCGGCCAGCGACCGGTCAGCGCCATCTTGCGCAGGCGGGTCACCTTCTCTTCGCCGGTCTGCCCGATGCTGCCTCCCTTGACGGTGAAGTCGTACGCAGCGGCGCAGACCATGCGCCCCTCCACCTTGCCGAAGCCGCAGATCACCCCGTCGGCGGGCGTGTCGCCCCGCTCTCCGGCCGGCCCCATCTGCCGCCCGTGCATTCCGACCTCGAACCACTGGCCTTGGTCGAAGAGCGCCGCCATGCGCTCGCGCGCCGTCAGCTTGCCGCGATCGTGCTGCCGCGCCACGCGCTCGGCGCCGCCCATCTCGCGGATCTTCGCGCGCCGAGCTTCCAGCTCGGCCACTCGGTCTTTCATCGTCATGCGCCCAGTTTCGCCCGGGGCGCGCCGGGCCGAAAGCGGGTTGTCAGCGTGGCGGCCGGCCGCCGCCCCCCTCGAGCGTCACGTCCGTGGTGCCGGCGTTGTAGAGCACGATCCCGGTGCCGGTGAGCACCAGACCCGCGCCCAGCGTGATGCCACCCCACTTGGTCAGGCCGTCGCCGCTGGTCGAGCTCGAGTCGCTCGAGTTGATCAACACACCCGTCAAGAGCAGGCTGCCGCCGGTGATGGCGCCCAACACGCCGATGCTGCCGGTGATGGCCGACCAGGTCAGCTTCGAGCTGCTTCCGGGGCGTACGCGCGCGGTCACGTCGCCCTCTTTGTCGTACACCTGAAACGCCGCCGAGTCGGGGATGCTCGCGCCCGAGATCTTCAGCGGCTGCCCCAGGCGGGCCTCGATCATCGCGTCGCACGGCGCCCGGCAGAGCAACGTGCTGGCGCCTTGCCCCACGAACCCACCGGCCACCTTGTCCAGGCGCTGCGCGCCGTAGCCGTGGAGCTCGACCTCGGGGTCCGGGCTCTCGATGTGAAGGCGCACGATGCCAGGGCCCGAGCGGATCACCGCGCCGCCCGGTGCCGCCGTGCCGAGCCCGCCAACCGCGCCGCCGCCCGCAGCGGGCGCCGCGGGGGCCAGCTTGGCCAGGCTGCCCAGCTCCGAGACCTCGAGCCGCAAGATGGCGCCGCAGCCCGCCGGAGGCCCGCTTCCGTCGGCGGGCGCTCCGGCGCACGCCTCGGCGTCGCCGTCTTTGCTCAAGAGCTCGCTCTTGCCGCTGCTCTTGGCCCCCGCGCCCACGCCCACCAGCGAAGCGCCGCCCGCAGCCGAGGCCTCGGCGCCGGCGAAGAACTCGAAGGCCCCCGAGGTCATCGCAGTCACCACGTGGGTCGCGCCGTCGCACGCGCCCTCGAGCGCGGGTTTCTCTGGCTCGATGGCGTCATAGCGCCCCACCACGTGCATCGACACGTTCAGCTCGCCGGCCTTCTCGAGCTTGCCCTCGAGCTTCGCGGCGCCGACCGGCACCTGCGCATACAGCTCGTCGGCATCGCGGATCGAGACCTTCTCGAGCTTGCGGGTCGTGGCGGTGTAGCGATACGACCCGCCCAGCTGGCAGCGGGGCATCACCTCCATCTCGCAGCCGGAATACCGCACGACCACCAGGCCGCGCTTGGCCGTCGACTCGAGGGCCGCCCGGTCCGACGACGGCCACTCGATGATCAGCGGCCGGTCCGAGCTCTTCTTCACCCGGCACTTGGCCTGATCGGCCGGCGCAAACTCCGGGGGCCGCGGCGTGGGCCGCGCCGACGGGCCGCACGCAGCAAGGATCGAGAAGAGGGCGGGAACCGCGGCGCCGAGTCGCGACATGCGCCGCTCCATACCACGGTCAGCGGCCACTCCACCGCGGCTCACGCTTTTCCAGGAAGGCCATCAGCCCTTCACGCGCATCTTCGGTGGCCAGGCACTGATGCAGCCGCTGCTCCAAGATGGGCAGCTTCTGGTCGAGCCCCAGCTCTTCGGTGTCGGCCAGCGCAGCCAGCCCGATCCGCACCGTGCTGGGGCTCTTGGCAGAGATCATCGCGGTGTACTCCGCGACCGCGGCGTCCAGCGACTCGGGCGGCACCGACTTGTTCACCAGACCAAGCCGGGCTGCCTCGTCCCCGCTCAGGTGGCGACCGCTCAGCATCATCTCGACCAGCGCACGGCGCCCCATCAGGCGTTCGAGCACCGCCATGATCATGAACGGAAACAGGCCCACCTTGATCTCGGGCGTGCCCAGCTTGGCGTCGCTGGCGGCCACGGCGAAGGTGCAGGCGGCCACCAGGCCCAGCCCGCCGCCCAGGGCGTGGCCGTTGACCCGGGCAATCACCGGCTTCTCACTGCGCCACAGGCGCAGAAGCAGGTCCTTGTAGTCGCCCTTGAACGGCAGCTCACCCGCCTGGCTGCCGGCGGTCATCTGTTGAAAATCACCGCCCGCGCAGAACGCGTTGCCGGCGCCGGTGATCACCACGCACCGCACCGCGTCGTCGTCCTTCGCGTCGTCCAGCGCCCACACCAGCTCGTTCACCATCTGCGTGCCGATGGCGTTCCGGCGTTCGGGGCGGTTCAGCGTGACCCGGGCCACACCACCATCGCTGGCGACCAGCAGCGTCTTGTATTCGCGGGCCTGCATCACGCCACCCGCGGCAAGCTCAGGATCTGGCGCGCCTCGTCCACCGTGGCCGGCCGGCGCCCCACGGTGCGCACCAGGCCCACGGCGGTCTCGACCATTTCGCCGTTCGACTTCGCCATCTCGCCGCTCGGCAGATAGAGGTGGTCTTCCAGTCCGGTCCGGATGTTCCCGCCCAGCACCAGCGCCGCGGCCAGCATCTTCCAGTGGCCGTGGCTGATGCCGATCACCTCCCACTCGCTGCCCGGCACTGCCAGCTGGGCCTGCAGCTGCAACGACTCGACCCGCGGCGGAATGCCCCCCAGCACGTTCACGATGAACGAGTACTGCAGCGGCGGCTTCAGAACCCCCATGTCGACCAGTGGCCAGACCCCGTGGGTGTGCCCGCTGTCGAAGCACTCGAGCTCGGGCTTCACGCCGGCCTC
>Ga0073899_10002121_pt1 | contig 17903 bp, 1 predicted proteins | sample KloWWTmetaKNB5Ph_FD_88975 | JGI IMG/M metagenome (GOLD analysis project Ga0073899, IMG submission 88975) | Active sludge microbial communities from Klosterneuburg, Austria, studying microevolution and ecology of nitrifiers - Klosterneuburg... | ecosystem: Engineered > WWTP > Aerobic digester >... | reverse complement strand
GGCCTCATCGTGCTCACCGGCACCGGCGTCGCTGCCCGCATCGAGGGGACCCTGAGCGTCCAGCTCGGCTCCGCCGCCTCCCTCGACGGCGCCCTGAGCCTGGCCATCAACACCACCAGCGCCCGGGTCACCGCGTCCGTCCTGGTGGGCACCGAGACCCGCACGCTCGACGTGGAGGCCGGGCCGTACTTCCGGTTCGAGGGCACCGACCTCGCCCTCACGGTCCTCACCGACTACGTGATCAGCGGCAACGTCTCGATCGAGCGGGTCACGCCGCTGACCGCCTCCGGAGTGCCGGACGCCACGCGCGCCATGCTGCGGATCGCCGCCACGGACGTCTCGCTGGACCTCGACGGCGTGGCCACCCTCACCGGCGGCACCGCCCTCGTGGTGCTCAGCTCCGCCGGCTTCGCCGGCCGGATCACGGGCGCGATCAGCCTGGCCGTCCCGCAGGTCAGCCTCACGGGCACCATCGCCGTCGAGATCAACACCACCGCGTCCTCGGTCGACGAGTCCTTCACCATCGGAGGCGAGACGCTGACGCTCGAACTTCCCGAGGGCGGCGCCTCCGGTTACGTGCGCCTCGCCGGCACCGGCGTCACGCTCACCATCGCGGGCCAGAGCCTCACGGCCGACGTCGTCGTGGTCAGGAACGGCACCACCACCCAGCTCGAGATCCGGGGCGCCTCGCTGGTGCTGGGCGGAGACACGCCACTCGTCACGCTCGCGCAGCCCGCTGCCGGAGACCCCGGTGACCTGGCCCAGATCATCCTCACCTCCGCCGGCATGTACGGCGCCATCGCCGTCGACGTCACCGTCGCGGTCCCGGGCGTGTCCATCACCGGCACCGTGACCATCGCCTTCAACACCACCGCGTCGGCCCAGGCCGTCTCCGGCTGGGCGTCGCTTCCCGCCGGCCTGCTCCGCCTCGGCGGCCAGAACCTCACCGTCTCCGTGCTGGGCCAGACGCTGGTGGCCGACGTCACGCTGGAGCGTCGCACCACCTCCGCCGGCGCCGTCGTCACCCGGATCGGCATCGCCAACGCCCAGCTCACCGTCGGCCCGCTCACGGCCGGCAGCGGCACCGGGCTCTTCATCGTGAGCGCCACCGGCGTCGCGGGCACCCTGAGCGTCGCGATCACCGCCAACAGCGGGCCGTTCACGCTCGGTGGCACCGTCGAGCTGCAGGTCAACACCACGAACGCGCGCGTGACCGAGACCCTCGCGGTGGGTGCCGGAACCGTCTCCATCGACGTCCCCGCAGGCCCCTACCTGCGGCTCTCCGGCACCGGCGTCACGCTGGGCATCCTCGGCCAGAGCCTCCGCGGCGACATCGCCGTCGAGCGCGTCACGGCCGCCAGCGGCACCATCACGCGCGTCGCCGTGGCCAACGCCGAGCTGGCCATCGCGGCCGGCAGCGCACGCCTGGCCCTCACCGCCGGTACGGCGCTCTTCGTCCTGCCCGCCGCCGGCGGCATGGCCGGCCGCATCTCCGGCACGGTCGCCCTCACCGGCGTCCCCGGGCTCGCGATCTCCGGCGCGCTCGCCGTGGAGATCAACACCACCGACGCGCAGGTGACCGAGACCATGGGCGTGGGCGCCGGCAGCGTCACCGTCGACCTCCCCGGCGTCGTCGGTGGATACCTGCGCTTCGCCGGCACGGGCATCTCCATCGTCATCGCCGGCCAGAGCCTCGCCACCGACCTCGAGATCGTCAAGTCCGGCTCCGACCTGACCGTCACCGTGGCCAACGGCTCGTTGGCCTTCGGCCCCGCCGGGGCACCGCTGGTCAGCGCCACCGCCGTCAACGGCACCCTCTCCATGACCGCCGCAGGCATCTCCGGGTCGCTGTCCGCCGCCATCGCTGTCGCCATCCCGAGCGTCGAGCTGACCGGCACCGTTGCGGTCGCGGTGGACTCCGCGGCGGGCACCCTCGTCGTCGACGTGACGAACGTCAACCTCACCATCGCTGGCCAGTCGCTCGGGGCCACCCTGGTCAGCGTCCGGAAGGCCGCCAACGGCGACGTGTCGCTGGCCGTCGACAACCTCACCCTCAGCCTCGGCACGTTCGTGACGGTCACCACCTCCCATAACTGGGACGGCGCGCTGCTCGTCACCGCGCAGGGCGTGGCCGGTTCGTTCAGCGGCAGCATCACGGGCGTGTTCACGCTGCCGGACATCACGGTCGCGGGAGACGTACGGTTCGCCGTGAACACCACCCCGTCGGCCGTCCGGCGCCCGGACCTCGGCATCGGCGTTCCCGCCGGCTCGTTCCTCCACGTGGAGATCGCCGGCGGCTCGCTCACCCTCGACGACGGCGGCCCCACCTTCACCGGCAGCTTCCTCTTCGCGCGCAGCACGATGGCGGCCACGCCCACCCCCGTCGCCGTCACCACGATCGCCTTCACCGGCGTGAGCGTCTCCCTGATCAACGAGGGCGAGACCGAGGGCTTCAGCGTCACTGACGGCCAGGGCGCGTTCCTGCTCCAGGCGGGCGGCATCGCGGGCCTCTTCAGCGGCCGCATCTCCGCCGGCGGCGGCGGGCTGTCCGCCGATGCCGAGGTCTCCGTGCGCTACAACGGGACCACGTCGGCCATCGACGAGGTCGTCACGGTGGGCGGCGTCGACATCCCGATCGTGTTCACCGCCGCCGAGGTCGCCGACGGCACCGGCCCGTACATCAACGCCGCAGTCTCCGGGGCGCTGAAGATCGGCGACTTCGTCGAGATCTCCGGCACCGTGTCGTTCGACTCCGCGGGCGGCGTCGTGGCAGTGTCGAACCTCACCGTCTTCGTCGGCCAGGGCCCCGGCTTCCTGGAGGACGGCACCACCCTCAACCCGCTGGCCAAGGGCCTGCTGCTCACCGGCGTGAGCGGCCTCATCAAGGGCAACGCCATCAGCGGGCGGGTCATCTCCATCTCCGGCACCGTGCAGCTGATCGGGTTCGATGGCCTCACCCTCGCCGGCACCGTGCAGGTCCTCTACAACCAGACCACCAGCGAGCAGGTTCTGGGCAGCGGCGATGACGCCGTCACCCTCGCCGAGGGCACCGCGCTCGCGCCGTTCATCCTCGTCGTCGGCGACCTCGATCTCGGCATCGCCGGGCAGACGCTCACCGGCTCGTTCGCGTTCGAGACGCTCGCCGGCGGTGGGCTGCGGATGAAGTTCGGCACGTCCGCCCGCGACGGCGGCACCCCGCTCACGCTCAGCCTCGGCGACGGCGTCGTCGTGGCCACCGTGGCCTCCGGCGAGCTCGAGCTCACGCCGGCCGGCGTGGCCACCGTCCTCGTCGCCACCCTTGCCCTCAACGCGGGCGACGCCTTCGAGCTCACCGGCACCATCGGCCTCCAGATCAACACCACCACCGCGGTGCGCACCGTCGGCGGCGTGGCGCTGGCGCCCAGCTCGCTGCGTGTCCAGGTGGGCACCCTCGCCACTCCGGCGGTGCTGTCGATCGGCACCCAGGAGCTCAGCGGCGTGTTCCTGTTCACCCAGATCCTCGGCCCCGTCGCACCCGGCGCCCCCGCCGGCACCGTGCCGCCGAGCAAGGCCGTCATCGTGGCGTCCGCGCTCACCCTGACGATCGGCACCGAGACAGCCGGCGTGCGGTTGACCGAGGGCACCGCGTTCTTCGTCGTCACCGAGGCGGGCGTGGCCGGACGCGTGAGCGGCACCGTCACGTTCCTCATCCCGGCCGGCATCGTCGAGTTCAGCGGCACGTTCACCGTGGCCGTGAACTCCGGCGGCGCCGTCAACGAGACCGTCACGCTCGACGGCACCACGGTCGTCCTCGATCTGCCGATCGGCCCTTACCTCCGGGTCGAGGGCACCGGTGTGGCGCTCGTGGTGGCCGGGCAGCGGATCACCGGAGACTTCACCTTCACGCGGCAGGGCACCTCGCCGAACTTCACCACCCAGATCACGCTGGCCAACGCGCGCGCCGCGTTCGGCGACGGCACCACCGAGTTTGCCGTGTTCACCATCACGGCCGGCTCGTTCACCATCGACGCCTCAGGTGTCACGGGATCCGTCACCGGCACCGCCGCGCTCACCGTGCCCGGCGTGAGCCTCACCGGCGGCTTCACCATCACCCTGGCCGTCGCCACGAGCAGCCTCTCCGTCACCGTCACCTCGCTGCAGCTCACCGTCGGCGGCTTCGTGCTCAGTGGCGGCAGCCTGACCTTCTCCCAGACGACGGTGGGCGGCGCCAAGGTCATCAACGTGGCCGTCACCGGCCTCACCGCGAGCTTCGGCGCCCCCATCGGCACGCTCACCTTCAACGGCGCGTTCCTCATCGGTCCCGCCGGGTTCGCCGCGAAGCTCTCCCTGACAGACACCAACATCCAGCTGGGCGGCGGCTACCTCGTGGCCGCGGCGAACCTGCGCCTTGAGATCAACCGCGCCACCCAGGCCGTGGTCCTGGCCGACGGCAGCACCCTCCAGGCCGGTCCGTATCTGCGGATCGTGGGCGAGGGCATCGTCGTGCAGCTCGGCGACATCAGGCTCACCGCCTCGCTGGCGTTCCAGCAGGCCACCAACTCGGCCGGCCTCACCCGGACGGTCATCGCCGTGGCCGGCGGCAGCGTGCAGCTCGGCGAGGACGCCGCGATCCTCCGCGGTGTGGACGGCCTCATCGTGCTGACCGCCAGCGGCATGGCCATGAGCCTCGCGGGAACGCTCGACCTCGGCTCGCTGCTGCCCTCGGGCGTGACGGTGTCGGGCGCGTTCTTCCTGCAGATGAACCAGGCGACGGTGCGGGTGACGGAATCCGTCACGCTGGGGGGCCGCACCGTCGCCCTCGACCTCAAGGCCGGCCCGTACGTGCGGGTGGGCGGCACCGGCATCACCCTGGCGATCGCCGGCCAGTCCTTGACCGGTGACGTGGCGTTCGAGCGCTCCGGGACCACCACCACGATCGTGCTGGCCAATATCGACCTCAGCATCGGCGACGGCGTCCTCAGCCTCACCGGTGGCGCCGGCACCCTCACGCTGGCCGCGGGCGGCATGTCGACCACGGCCGCGGGCATCGTCGGCACCGTCTCGCTGAACGTGCCCGGTGTCGCGCTGTCGGCGCAGATGAAGCTCGTCATCAACACCGCCACCTCCACGTTCGAGATCAGCGCCACGGGGCTCACTCTCGACCTCGCAGGCCAGCGGCTCAGCGGCAACTTCACCTTCTCGCAGACCGGCGTCGGCGCCGCCCGCGTGGTCAAGGTGACCGCCACCAGCGTCGCGCTGTTCCTCGGCGACAACAAGGGCACCACGGCCCCCGGCGACGACACGGGCCTGAGCCTCACCGGCGGCTCCGGCGTGCTCCTGCTGACGTCCGCCGGGATGGCCGTCGACATCGTGGCCACCGTCAACCTCGTAGGCCTCGGCGACATCCCGATCAGCCTCGGCACCGGGCTGACCTTCCGGCTGCAGATCAACACCGCCCCCACCCCGGTCAGCACCACGCTGGACGCCACCGTCATCTCGCTGCCGGCCGGCCGCTTCGTGCGCGTCTCGGTGACTGGCGACATCACGGTCTTCGGGCAGGAGATCGGCGGCACCTTCCAGTTCGAGCAGGTCGCGAGCGCGGGAGCGGACGGCCGCCTCGGCACCAGCGACGACGTGTCCAGCCTCAAGATCGCCGCCACCGGCGTGCACCTGTTCGTGGGCGACGACGGCGGCACCGAGGCCGAGACCGACGACGTCGGACTCAGGCTCAGCGGAGGCACCGCGCTGCTGCTGCTCACCCGCGAGGGCATCGCCGGGTCCATCTCCGCCACCGCCGCGATCCGGCTCGGCGAGGGCATCGAGGCGTCCGCCACGGTCGCCTTCGAGATCAGCGACATGCGCCGCACCGTCGCTGCCAAGGTCGTCGGCGTCGCCGTCGACGAGACCTTCGTCGTGGCGGGGGAGACCCTGCAGCTCACGCTGCCCGCCGGCCCGTACCTCAAGGTCTCCGCGACCGCCGTCACCCTGTCGATCGCCGGCCAGGTGCTCACTGCAGACCTCTCCTTCGAGAAGTCCACCACCCCGGGCGCCGACGGCAACCTCAGCACCACCGGCGACAACATCACGTCCACGAAGATCCGCTTCGCCAACGTCGGGCTCCGCCTCGGCACCCCTGACCGCGACATCGTCGTGGTCCGCGACGGCTCCGGCGCCTTCGACATCGTGACGGCCGCCCAGGCCACCGCGGCCGGCGCCGGCACCAAGGCAGGCATCGCGGGGATGATCTCGGCCACCGTCGAGCTCTACGTCCCCGGCGTGTCCTTCTCCGGCACCCTCGGCGTGCGCGTCAACACCCTCACCGGCAGCTGGGATGTCGACGGCGTGACGCTCACCTCCGGTATCGCGGTCGCGGCCGACGACATCGCGCTGGAGGTCATGGGCCAGAAGCTCACCGGCGACTTCGCCTCCAGAAGAACGGGACCACCGGCGAGATCACGCTGGCGCTCAACGACGTGACGCTTGAGCTGGGCGACGGCGTCCAGTGGTTCGTCCGCGCCACGGTCGCCACCGGCATCATCGTCGTCACCCGCACGGGCGTGGCGGGCGCCCTCGTGGCCGGCATCACCGTCAACCCCGACGCGGTGCCGGGCGCGGTCATCGACGTCGACGCCGTGATCCAGATCAACAACACGCCCACCCAGCTCACCCGCTCGAACGTCATCGTCGGCGGCGTCTCCCGGACGATCGACCTGGCACCCATGAGCCTGCTCGTGCAGGTGGGCCTGCCCGGTGACCCCTTCGAGATCGAGATCTTCGGCCAGCAGCTCTCGGGCGTCGCCGTCTTCGAGCAGCGCAAGACCGCCGCCGGCGCCAAGATCGTGCGCATCGCGTTCACCGAGGTCTCCCTCTTCATCGGCGACCCAGGCCCCACCAGCGCCGACACCGACGACATCGGCCTCCGCCTCACGGGCGGCCTGGGCGCCTTCGTCATCACCCCCAACGGCACTGCGGGCGAGGTCTCCGGCGCCGTCGCGCTCGTCGGGCTTCCGCTGCGGATCCAGGCCGAGCTCACCCTGCAGCTCAACTCCATCCAGGTGGCGGGCCAGGGCGTCGTCGTCACCGAGGTGTTCCAGTTCGCCGGCGTCACCGTCGTCACCACCACCCAGGGCGCACCCGCGGGAGCTAACCAGGCGTACGAGGTGCAGACCATCGACGTCCAGGCGCCGTCGGGCACCTTCACGCTGGCCATCGACGTGAACCTCAACGGCCGGATCGACACCGCCGAGATCAGCGCCCCCATCACTGTGGGCGCGGCGGGCACCGTCGTGGAGGCGGCTCTCGACGCCCTCGTCGGCGGCGCAGGAGTGGACGTGGTCGAGGTCCTCGACGGCGCGGATGTCGTCGGCTACACCGTCACCTGGGCGAGCTACGGCAACAAGGCCGCCATCCAGGCCAACGTGCGGCTCCTCACGCTGCCCAAGGGCCCGTTCCTGCGGGTCGCGGCCGAGAACATCGAGATCGAGTTCGTCGTCGAGGACAATCCGGAGCCGATCGCGGACGACACCTTCCTCGTCACCGCCGACTTCGTGTTCGAGCGCCTCGGCACCGGCTCCACGGCCATCACCCGCATCGCGTTGGCCAACCTCACCATGGGCGAGGGCCAGGCGTTCGGCGACGTCGACGCGGCCGACAACCCCGGCATCGCCTCCGGCACCGGCTTCATCGTCATCTTCCCCGCGGGCGCGGACACCAACTCGGGTGCGCCGACCGTCACCACCACCACCGGTGGCGTGGCAGGCATCATCACCGGCGAGGCCAAGGTCACCGTCCCGGGCTTCACCGGCGGAGCGTCGATCGGCTTCAAGTTCAACACCACCGGGGTGGTCGTCTCGCAGTCCATCGTCGTCGACGGCGAGACCATCAGCCTCGACGTGAGGGCCCCGCAACCCACCGAGCTCACGGGCGTCTTCGAGTTCGTGGTGCAGGACCTCGACTTCAGCTTCGGCGATCCCCCCGTCCTCGAGATCCGCGCGGGCGAGTTCAGCATCTCCGGCGGCGCCTTCGACGGCACCGGCCTCGAGATCTTCGTCGGCGCCGGCCCCTCGAAGATCGCCGGCGCGCTCAACCCCAACGCCATCGGCGTGCTGATCAGCAACGCCTCCGTGTCGTTCCGCACTGACGCCACCGGGTGGGCCATGCGCGTCAGCGGCACCTTCGGCCTGCTCGGCCTTGACGGCCTCAGCTTCACCGGCGTGGTCCAGTTCCAGGTGAACACCTCCAGCACCAACCGTTTCACCGGCCTGCAGCCGATCGGCACCATGACCGGCGTCAACGGCGTGGACCCGGACACCTTCAGCTTCACCGTCAACAACGCCCTGCTCAGCGCGGGCGACATCGTCACCCTCGGCGGCAGCCTCCGCATCACCCGCCAGTCGACCGGCGCCCTCGACGTGTCGCTGTGGAACGCGACGGCGCTGATCACCGTCGGTGGCACCGACGTCGTGCGGCTGCGCGGCTTCGCCACCTTCTCCATCTCGCCCGCCACCGGCTTCCAGCTCGGCCTCTTCAGGGTCACCGACTTCAGCATCTTCCCCAAGGACGCGACGGTCATGCCCTCGCCGTCCGACCCGCCCGCGATCATCACCGGCGACCTGGTGACGCCGCGCGCCAACGTCGTCTACCAGGCCCCCGGGCTGGCGACGATCGAGGTGGCCTTCAGCACCACCGAGGGCACCATCAACGCGCTGAGCGTCACAGACCCCGACGCTGAGTTCACGGTCACCATCGGCGGCGTCGAATGGACTCCCTCCAGCCCCGTCGCGGTGTCCGGGAAGGTCAACACCTGGAGCTACACGCTCACCGCTCCCAGCGGCGCGAGCCTGCCCAGCTCCGGCATCGTCGTCGTCCGGTTCATCGACGGCCGGGTCACCGCCACCACCTCCGGCGCCGACGCGCTGCTGCAGGCCGAGGAGGAGCGCTTCTACCTCTTCCGCCCCGCCGTCGCAGGCCAGTTGCCGGGCCCGGTCGCCACCATGACCGTCACCACCATCAGCCTGGCCCAGCTCAACGCCCAGGGGTACGTGGACATCACCTACACGTCGCTGCCGGCCACGACGGGCGCCACCCCGCTGCCCATCAACAAGGCCTCGATCGAGTCCGCCACCGTGGCGCCGTTCACCATCAGCGGTCAGCTCGGCGACCTGGAGGTCATCGCGGGCGTGCCCACCCTCATCGGCGCCCCGCTGCTCATCAGCGGCAAGGCCGCCGACGCCACCTCGGTCACGTACCGGTACTTCCTGAAGGACAGGAACCGCGCCAACACGCTCGGACTGTTCACCGGCACCGGTCCCGTGCTTCTCCAGCTGCAGGCGAACAAGGTGAGCAGCGGTTCCGGACTCACGCTCGCCACCAACACCGCGCAGACCCTGACCCTCAACGTCAGCGCCAGCCCGATCGGCGAGGCCACCACCGGTGCGCCCATCGCTCTCGGCCCGCTGACGCTCCAAGGCCCGACCGTCGGGCTCGGAGGCTTCGGCTTCGCCGACGGCAAGCTGGTCCTGTCCGTGATCCTCGGCGTGCAGCGCGCCTCGCTCGCCTTCGGTGGCAACCCCACCACCGGCGCCCAGTCCACCGCCCAGACGAGCTCCGGCATCACGGTCGACCTCATCGGACTCATCGGGTCCTTCAAGCTCGCCGTCGACGTGTTCGGCCTGCTGGGCGGCACCGTCGACATCAGCGCCACCGGCAAGTGGGGCATCCAGATCGCCTCCCTCGACGCGCAGATCCCGAACGTCGCCCGCCTGCAGGCCACCGGCATCCGGTTCGGCTACGACCCCAAGGGCGCCGCCGACCAGGAGATCATGCGGATCAACACCGCCACCATCACCTTCCCGTCGTTCGGCGTCACAGGGTCGCTGCGCCCCTACGACCCGTCCACCAGCTCGAACATCACGCGCAACAACGACGCCGCGCTCAGCACGGGCCAGATCCCGGGCCTCACCATCTACGGCAACGGCTTCCGCCTCGGCACCGCCGAGCTGGCCTACGGCCTGCCGCCCACGACCGGCCAGGTCGACCCGGCGAATGCGCTGACGGCGACGTCCGCCGACAAGAAGATCACCTTCGGCGGCATCCTCGAGCTCGACGACATCCGCATCGGCATCTCCGGCCTCGACGTCCGGTTCCCGGGCGACGGCGTCTCCGGCTCCGCCGGCTTCACGGGCCAGATCTTCATCTCCACCGGAGGGGCCAGGCTGTTCCCCGGGAAGGCGTTCGGGGCCACGCTGACCGACCGGTTGACCGCCGACGACAAGAGGCCTGACGGCACCTTGGACGACGAGGCGTTCCGGATCGCGCTGACCTTCAGCGCCGGCAAGGTCCAGGCGTTCCAGCTCACCGTCGACACCCTTGAGATCCGGCTGGGCACCTTCGTCACCCTCACCGCGCGCGACTTCCGCCTCGACACCGGCGCCACCGGCTCCGCCCTCATGGCCAGCTTCGGCGCAGTGGGCGCGAAGGTGACCATCGGCTCGCTCGTCCTGGGCGGCGAGGGCCGGAACTTCGCGATCACCGGCGATGGCTCCTTCAAGGCGCTGCCAGGCTTCGGTGTGTTCCTGTCCATCGGCTCGGCCACCGGCGACAGCTTCAAGTGGCCCGCCTTCCTGCCCGTGCGGATCGACGCCATCGGCATCCAGTGGGACGACGTGGAGAACGCCCCGGAGGACTTCGTCCTGATCCTGTCGGCCAGTGTCACCGGCATCCAGGGCATGCAGGGCCTGCAGATCACCGGTTCCATCCAGGGCATCCGGATCCAGCCGTCGCTGCTCGCCGAGGGCAAGTTCCCGATCATCGGCCTCGACGCGCTCGGCGTCAGCGTCAAGGGAAAGATGTTCGGCGGCGAGGTCTCGGCCAGCCTCGTGGGCGGCATCCTCAAGCTGGACTCGGCCTACAACATCATCGGCGTGTTCGACACCACCACCCCCGTGGCGCAGCGCGTCTTCTACTTCGGCCTCGAGGGCACCATCTCGATCGCCGGGCTCGCCGGCTTCGGCATCCGGCTCGGCCTGTCCGAGCTCGGCCCGCTGCAGGTGTTCATCTCGGCCAACGTGCCCGGAGGGATCCTGCTCGAGCCCAACTCCGGCCTCTCCATCAACGACTTCTTCGGCGGCGTCGAGTTCTTCACCACGCTCCCGACCATCGACGACCCGTTCGCGCTGCGCTCGTCGGCCTTCCAGCTCCCCACCTCGTTGACGGCGGACCAGTGGCTGGCCCAGCTGCAGACCCAGGTGGCGAACCAGGCCAAGGCCATCTCGCTCGATCCCGGCAAGGGCGGCTTCGCCGCCGCGTTCACCTCCCCGATGGTCATCACCGGCTCGGCGAAGATCTTCTCCATCTACACCTCACAGGCCGTGTTCAACGGGCAGGTGATCGTCAAGATCTCCACCGACGGCAAGATCCTGGTCATCGGCAAGCTGAACTTCGCCGCCGACAACATCTCCATCAGCGGCCGGCTGTACGCGGACCTGTCCAAGGTGGCCTCGGGCAGCGTCACCATCCTGTTCCTCGCCGACATCCCGGATCAGGTACGCCTGCTCACCCTCTACGGCAAGCTCAAGATGGGCTTCAGGAACTCCTCCGGTCAGGAGGTCACCTTCGACGTGGCCGACCTGCCCGACCCGGCGGCCACCGCCACCGCGCCCACCGTCACCCTCGGCGCCCCCAGCTCATCCGGCGGCACCGTCCAGGCCACCGTCATCAACCAGACCGGCACGAAGTACGTCGACGTGGTCTACACCCCGCCGCCGGGCGCCAGCCTCGACCTCACCACCATCCTCGGGGCCACCGGCGAGTTCACCCTGACCGGCCCCGGCGCGGCACGCACCGTCGGCGCGCCCGTGCCGGTCCTCGCGATCACCACGGCCACGGGCATCGACTTCCTCGCGATCACCATGCTGGTCGACGCCACGGGCGCCTACTACATGAACGGCACCACACGTGTGGACGTGCTCCCGAAGACCGATGGGATGTCCGACGAGCAGCTCAAGCTCGCCGCGCTCCGGGCCCTGGGGATCACCAGGTTCCGCTACGACATCGGGTCCGCCGACCTTGCCATGGGCACCTGAACGCTGACCTTCGCCGCCGACGCGGTGAAGAACGCCTCCATCACCACCGACGCCGGCACCACGCCCGGCGCGGGCAACGCGCCCACCGCGCTCACCTTCACGGTGGTCGGCACCACCGCCACCGTCTCGAACCCGACGCCGGGCGCCTCCATCGACATCAACGTGCTCAACGGCCGCGGCTGGATCGACGTCACCTTCACCAACCCCACCTTCTACAGCATCGACCCCGCCTCCATCACGGACCTCGCGGCAGAGTTCGCCCTCGGCGGCGCGGGGCTCGGGACCGTCCAGCTCGAGGGCGCGTTCGCCCCGTCGCTGGTGAGCAGCACCGCCACCACCATGACCTACCGCTACTGGCTCACCGGCCGGTTCGCCGCCAGCGGTGCGGTCACCGTCACGTTCCTCGCGGGCTCCTGGTCCTACCTCCTCAACGTGACGGCGCCGCTCGTCGTCACCGACGCGCCCACCGAGCGCGGCGCCGGCAGCGTCGCGGTCGTGTTCCCGACCGGCGGCCAGTACGGCATCCCGGCCGGCTTCACCGTCGACCCCGACTCGGTGATCAAGCGGCTGAGCGGCCTGTCGTTCAGCGCGGGCGCGTGGACCGTCGTCATCGACACCACCTCCCCGATCACCGCCACCGGCGCCACGGGCGAGTTCCGGATCCCGGTGCTGGTCACCGGCTCCACAGACACCCCGCAGACCGTCACCGCCACCCTCACCGCGGCCCCCCTCGGCTACGTCGGCGCGGTCTCGGCCGGCACGCCGACCGGCGTCATCACGGTCACCCCGCGGTCCTTCATCGACGTCGACTTCACGATCCCGACCGCCTCGGGCGTGACCCTCGACATCGCCTCCATCCTCGACCTCGCGGCCGAGTTTGAGCTCTACGGCGAGGGCCTGGGCAGCATCCAGCTCGACGCGTTCCGCGCGCCCGTGCGGCTCACCTCCGGCGTCCCGTCGACCGTGCTGCGGTTCCGGTACTGGCTGACCGGCCAGTACGAGGCGGGCCTGTCGGTGACCCTCACCGCGATCGCGGGCAGCTGGTCGTACCGTCTTGCCGCCTCGGCGCTGTCGGCCACCCCCACCATCAGCCTGGCCATCGGCGCCGGGAGCATGACCACCACGCTGACGGTCACGCTGCCCTCGATCCCCGCCGGCTACAGCCTCGACGAGGCGGCGGTCGAGAGCGCCGCCTTCCTCAGCGGGCTCACCTTCACCGCCGGGGCGGGATGGACCGTCGTCGTCGACACGGCGCGGGCGGTGGCCGTCGTCGGCAACACCCTGGAGATCCCGGTCCACGTCTTCCGCGACACCACCGACGCCGCAGGCTCCACCACCGTGCAGCTCGGCGCCTTCAGCCTCCCACTGCTGGCCACCGGCACCGCCGACCTGCCGTCGAGCACCTACACCGCGCCCGCCCGCACGTTCGTCGACGTGCCGCTCAGCGCCCCCACCGGCCTCACCATCGACCCAGCCAGCATCGGGACCAACGACATCACGCTCACCATCAACGGCGTCCCCGTCACGATCACCGGCTTCCAGATCCTCGCCACCGTCGACGGCGTCACCTGGGTGCGCTACACCTTCGGTACCGCCATCGCGGCGGGCGACACCGTCGTGGTCTCCGCCACCGGCAGCTGGACCCTGCTCACCTCCACCGGCGCCACGCACGGCGGCGGCGCGCCCGGCATCGGCACCGAGACCGGCGTGGAGATCGACGTGACCTTCGGCCCCGCCACCCCGGGCGCCGCCCACGTGGCCAGCCGGACGCAGAGCTACCTCGACGTCACCTACCTCCCGCCCGTCAACCCGACGCCCGGAGGCCCGGCGTACGGGATCACCCACAGCTCGATCGACCTCGACGAGTTCACCCTCAGCGGCGCCGGCACCGGCTCCGGCATCCAGATCCTCCAGGCTGTGTTCATGGGGGGCACCACCTGGCGTTACCTCCTGTCCGGATCCTTCGTGGCGGGCGCAGTGGTGATCACGTTCGACCTGCACAACGTCACCGACACCTCGGGACGCGGCCCTCCGCCGGCAGGGACCCTGCTCGCGCAGACCTTCACGGTTGTCGGCGCCACCGCCGACGTCGTCCTCACCGTCCCCGTCGCCGACGATCCCGAGACGCCGCTCGACGAGACCGGCGAGGCCACCCGGCCGCTGGCCGGCTCCACCGTCGGCCGCGACCTGCTCAACCAGCTCAAGTACCTCGAGATCCGCTTCCGCGGCACCTCCGGGTTCGGGATCGATCACACCACCATCGGCGGCGGCGATATCGAGTTCCGCGGCCCCGACGGCGCCCTCATCGCCCTCGGCGCCCCCGTCCGGGTCGGCACCTCCGACATCTACCGGTTCAGCTTCACCGCGACCCTGGCCGCCGGCACCTACACCGTCACCTTCCTCGCCGGGCGTTTCGCGGACCTGGGCGGCAACCTCAACGCCGCCGAGACCGAGACGCTCTACGTGACCTCGCCCGCCTCGTCGATCACGAACCCCGGCGCGGGCTCGGTCGTCGACGCCAAGGAGTTCACCGGACGCGGCTGGATCGACGTCACTTTCTCCGACTTCGGCCTGGGCGGCCTCCTCCTGGACCGCAGCTCGATCACCGACGCCGACGCCGAGTTCACCCTCCGCGACGCCAACGGCGACCTCGTCGTCATCGGCGCCGGCGTGCTGGTCACCGGCACCACCTACCGTTACTACTTCTCCGGCTACGTCTCCGGCGCGCTCACCCTCACCTTCCTCGACGGCGCCTGGCTGAGCGTCGACGGCACCCCGTACTCCGCCGCGACCCACGGCACGCCGACCAGCGAGTCGCTCACCGAAGCCGTGATCAAGCAGCGCACCTGGCTGGCCGTCCGGCTCACCCCCACCTTCGGGTCCTCCGTCAACACCGCCACGCTCGGCTCCGACGACCTCACCCTCACCGGGGCTGGCGCCGAGGCGCTCGCCTGGAACCACGTCCGCTTCGTCGAGGACGGCGCCAACGGCAGCGGGATCGCGTTCTACGGCTACCTGTTCCCGGCCTCCGGTCAACTGGCCGCCGGTACCCTGACGGTCACCTTCAACGCGGGTTCCTGGAAGGACACCGCGGACAACTTCTCCGCCGCCGGCTCCGAGACCGTTCGCGTCATCGTGCAGGGCACCTCGTTCTACATCGAGCTCTCCGGCGGCATCATGCTGAGCGCCGGCGACTTCCTCGACGAGCCGCTGCTGCACATCACCGCCGAGGTCATCCTCGAGATCGACCTGGCCCGCACAGCGTTCATCCTCACCTTCCAGGGCCAGATCTCGGTCTACGGACTCGGCGCCATCGGCGCCACCGCGGGCCGGTTCGTGCTGGTCATGGGGGACGAGAACACCAACCCGATGTACCCCGTGCCGCAGCTCTGGGGCGTGGCGTCCATCGAGACGAACTTCGAGGAGCTCGAGCAGTACGGCCTGTACATCTCCGGGTCGGCTCAGCTGCGGATCAACCTCACCAACGAGGTCAAGACCGAGACCCTCACCCTCAAGGGCGTGGGCCCTGGCGGCACCGACCTGACCGAGACCTTCGTGCTGCAGCCCTTCAGCTTCGGCTTCCAGATCCTCGGCCAGCTCATCGTGGCGCCCGGCGGCACTGAGCTGATGCGGGTCCAGGGCGGCGTGTACCTCCAGATCTCGATGAACCCGCCCACCCCGTCGTTGGAGCTGTTCCTCACCGGCTCGATGTCGTTCGGCTCCGGCTCCGCGCGGCTCGAGTACGGCTCGGTCACCGGCGTGCTCATGATCTCCACCCGCACCACCGGCGGCGCGATCCCCGGCGTGGCCGGCAGCATCCGCGTGTCCTCCGGCGTGGGCATCGGCCTGCCTGACATCGGCACCCTGTTCTCGGCGCGCGGGTCGGTGTCGGTGATCTTCAACACCACGCTCGTCGAGCAGTCGTTCACCGTGCCCGACGCGTTCATCCCGCTCCTGCTCCCCGGACAGTCGCCCACCTTCGTGATCCCGGCCTCCGCGCCCGGCATCGACGGGCAGCCAGTGCCCGGCCGCACGCCGTCGATCTACATCACGGCGGTCATCGAGGCGGAGCTCACCATCGGCGGGCTGTTCACGCTCACCGGCATGCTCGCCATCTCCTCCGGCGTGGATCCCACGTACGGGGCCTTCCTCGAGATCACCGGGATCGTGGGCACCACCATCCCGCTCCTCGGTGCGATGACCGGCGCCATCAACCTCAACGTCTATGTCGGCACCCGCACCGGCGTCGTCGGCCGCGTCCAGCTGACCCGTGCCTCGAACTCCATCCCCGGGCTCAGCCTCAACGGGCAGTTCCTGCTGGAGATCAACACGTTCTCGACCGCGCAGACCGTGGAGACGTTCAAGGTCAAGACCGAGACCGTCAACGGCCGGCAGGTGTTCGGCGGCTTCGAGCGCGACGTCGACAACAAGCTCATCCCGTTCACCCAGACCATCGGCGTCGTCGCGGGCTTCCGGGTGGAGTTCTACGGCTCACTCGTGGTCAGCAACGTCCTCGACATCTTCGGTCACGTCGTCTTCACGCTGAGCGCGGACGGCATCGAACTGCTTGTCAACGGCAACGCCCTCCTGGAGCCCTTCGGTGGGGTCACCATCACCGATTCCGGGTTCTCGATCACGAGCAGGGGTCTCGTCGCACGCATCGACATCGGTCTCGATGCCAGCTTCGGCGGCGACGTCGGCCTGAAGTTCAACGCAGCGGCGCTCCTCGAGATCAACACCACCGGCGCGAACGCCACCCTCGGCTCCACCACCGTCACCCCCGGGTTCAAGCTCCGCATCGAGGGGTCCATCAGCTTCCTCGGCTTCGCCAAGGGCGAGGGTTTCGCGGAGATCCGCATCGGCGGCAACGCGTTCGTGATGAGCTTCGGCGTCTCCTTCGATCTCGCCGGCCTGAAGTTCAACGCCAACGGCGTGGCGGGCATCTACGACGACGGCCTCGTCATGCGGGTCAGCGTCAGCGTCTCGGCCGACGCCTTCGTCTTCAGCCTCAGCGCCACAGGCCTGCTCTCGCTCAACACCACGCCCGAGGTGAGGGAGGGCGTCGAGCGCGGATTCAAGCTGCAGCTCACCGGCTCCGTCACGCTGCTCAAGCTGTTCAGCTTCAACGCGGGCTTCACCATCGAGGTCGGCAAGGCAAGCCCGGACGCGGTGGGCTTCACCGCGGGGGACTGGTACCTCGACGCCTACGCCAGCCTCAGCTTCTTCGGCTTCACCCTCAGCGGCGACATCTTCCTCAGCTCCGACGGCAGCTTCAGCCTGGTCCTGTCCGGCCGGATGCAGCTGGGCGGCAGTTTCATGGGGATCCGCGGCAGCTTCTCCCTCGAGGTCTCGTTCCTCAAGAACACCGACGCCTGGGGCATCACCTACTACAGGCTGTTCATCGGCGGCTCCGCGAGCGTCGAGGTGTACTTCGACTTCAAGATCTTCGAGATCAGCATCGGCGTCGGGCTGGACCTGTCCGTCAGCGCGGACTCCCGGAACGCCGACGTCAACGGCGACGTGCCGCTGAGGTTCCGGATCACCGTCCGGTTCAAAGTGCTCGGCTCGTGGTACTCGCGCAGCGACACCTTCACCATCGGCACCGTGCGCTTCCCCGTCGTGCCGTACCTGGCCAGCAACGGCCGGACCGACTACACCGCGGCGCCGACGGGATCCTCCGGCACCTACCGCAACCTGCGCGCCTGGGAGGCCACCGATCGCGACCTCTACCTCAACGTGGGCGAGCTTCCGCAGCGCACCGCCAGGAACGTCTCCGGCACGGTGGAGAACGAGACCGTGCTCATCGAGCAGCTGGCGTTCTCCGGCGGCCTGGCCACCATC
>Ga0073899_10002119_pt1 | contig 17913 bp, 7 predicted proteins | sample KloWWTmetaKNB5Ph_FD_88975 | JGI IMG/M metagenome (GOLD analysis project Ga0073899, IMG submission 88975) | Active sludge microbial communities from Klosterneuburg, Austria, studying microevolution and ecology of nitrifiers - Klosterneuburg... | ecosystem: Engineered > WWTP > Aerobic digester >... | reverse complement strand
TGCCCTCCCTGTGAGCATTCCCCCGGCGGTGCGGACGCCGCGTCGGTCATTCCAGGGTCGAGAACTCGCAGGCTGCGAAAGGAGAACTGTGCTCACCCCGAATAGTGCACCCCTACCAGTACGTAGCACCGTGAGCATCTGAGGGCCTGAGCGCATCGCGCTCGGGCCCTCAGAGCCGATTGTCGGGTTAGCGCGTTGTTCATGGTTCCAGTCGTTTGTGTCAGCGACGGGTGAAAACTGACCCCTGAAAGTGGCACGGATGGAGAATTGATCTCGGATGACTCGTTGCCGTCTAGGCTGGCGTGGGGGACCGGAACATTGAGAGTTCTGAGCGTATTCGCCGGCGCGGTGACAGTGCGGCTTGGCGAACTACGGTCGTCATCGCTGCGTCCAATTGGCGCCCATGCAAATCGGGTCCGCTCATGTCCACAGGCATACGATGCCCGGATGGGTTCCCATGCGGTGGCGGTTGGGCACTTGTAGGCTGCCGAGGGCGGTTAGGCTCACGCCGTGGACTCCCGTGAAGCTGCAGTGTCGAGTCAGATCTTCAAAACCTATGAGGCGGTTCTCGCCAACCCGTCCCGTGCGCAGATCATGGCCGAGCTCGCTACCCAGTTGGCGGATTCTGGTACACGGCGCGAACTGACGTCAGGAAGTGCCGACGTCGCCTCGACCGGTGGGCCTGCGTCGCTCTCGACTCTGCTTTGTCCTCTTATGCTGGCCGCCGACGGACTGCTTGTGGCCAAGGTGGGAGTGGCTGGGAGACCGGCTGGTGGCATCGACGTTCTCGGAACGATTGCGGGATACCGAACGCGCCTATCGCCGTCTGAGTTTGAGGGTGTCTTGGAGCGTTCGGGCTACGCACACGTTGAAGCTGATTCGAATTGGGCCCCCGCCGACGCCGCCCTTTTTCGATACAGGCAGCAGCATGGCACTCAGGCCAACCCAGCATTGGCCATCGCAAGCCTGCTTGCCAAGAAGCTGGCTGCTGGGGTCGAGTTCGTCGGCTTGGACGCGCGAATCGGGCCGCACGGGAACTTTGGGGAGAGTCCTCGTGAGGGCGTGGTGAATGCTGAGCTCTACTGCGAAGCGGCGACTCTGCTGGGTCTTCGGCCGTTCGTCTTCCTAACCAACGCGACCGTCCCATACCAGCCCTTCGTTGGGCGGGGGGAGGCCCTCTACGCCATGAACCTGGTTGTGTCAGGCACCTCAACCAAGCAGACGGCGGTCACCGAGATCGCATGGTTGGCTCGGCACGCTGAGCTGTGCGCGAGCATCGCGTCCGCCGTGGGCGTGGCGGCAAGAACTGGTCCGGTCCGTGGCGTGCCGGGAACCTCGCCCAGCGAGATGTGGGGTCCCGAAGCCAGCCCAATCAGCCTGGCGTCTGTCATGGAGGCAAATCTTTCCGCGCAAGGTTCCTCGACCGACGCGTTCACGTATAGGCTTATGCAGGTCGACAAAGACCCCCGTCGTGACATTCATGCATCAATCGCCGGCTACGTACAGTATGACCTTGCTGCCATCCGCGACCTCTTGGTGCGGCTCAACACGGGGCATAAGGGGTCGCATAGAGCGGAGTCGGCACGTACGCAGTCCTCGTACCCGGACATCGCTGGCGCGTCACTACATGTTCCAAGCGGGACCTATGTCGAAAGAGGGGATTGTGTGATCACAATCAGAGATGCAGTAGGTCGCCCTCTTGAGAAGAAGACGGAGCTATTTCGCATGCTGAAAACCCCTGGGAGCCCCGACAACGAGCTAATTGCGGTGATATAAGGATGACCAACCTCACGTGCTTCTGGCATCCCAAGATGGGTTACCACGACCTTTCGCTCGACGACAAGTGCACGGACTGCGACCGGACTATGAGGTATCCACTAGATAATCCGCCTGTCCGGCAGGAGAGTTTACGTGACTTCAAAATCGTGAAAGCGATCGACCGAGGTTTTTACAGTGCTACGTATGTCGCCGAGCAGGGAATCTTCGGTCAAAGACTTTGCCTAAAAGTGATTCCCGCTGAGATCTATCGATTGCGGGGCAAGAGTTTCACCGACGAGTGCCGAACTCATCACGAGGTGGCGCGAGGGACGCAGCACCTGGTCGCGATTCGCGACGCCTTCGACGCGGAGATTTTGTTCGCGGGTGAGGATGATTCGATCTCCTGTCATGTTGCCGTTCTCGATTATGTCTCTGGTCAATCCTTACGCGAAGTCCTCGAGCAAGACGAACCGATCTCGGCGCAGACGACGGCTCAGATTGCTCTAGATCTGCTTCGGCTGCTGCAGGAGTTGGAGCGCAAACAGGTCTTTCACAACGACCTGCACGCTGGCAACATTTTGGTACAGCAGTTGGAAGCGGGGGTCGAGCGAGGCGCCGAGGCCATCGATCCATACACGCGGGCGGTCGCAGTGGATTTGGGCTCCATCCGCGATGAGAGCCGCAGCGACGAAGCCGCGCAGATTGCCGACTCGCATCAAGTTACGGGCCACTTGATGCGCTTGGCGTTGAGGCTGCTTCCGGATCCGGTGACCGCCGCGGACACGGACTTCCGTCTCGCTGTCGCCCTAAATGAAATTGCCGACTTCTTGAAGCCGGACAACGTCACCCAGCGCACGCCCAATTACGACGACCTGATGTCGAACATCAGTGCCGCCTTTGTCGCTGCGTCGTCACCTTGGAAGAAGCCGACTGAGGGCCTGCGAAGGTTTGGGGACGCCTTCAACGCTCAGACGATGCGTCCCTGGTTCGTCCCCCGACTGCTGGTCGACCCTGACGGTGAGTGGCAACGCCGCATCGGAGCTGCGGGCCCATTGGTCGTTACGGGAATGCGGGGTTGCGGCAAGACAATGCTCTTGAGGTCTCTTCAGTTCCATGCACGCGCAAGCGGAGAGGAAGGCGAACCGACCTCTGCGGATGTGCTCGATCGGCTACGCCAGGATGGATATGTAGGCCTTTACGTTTCATGCAATAGACTTCTTGACGGGCTCGGGAAGCCAAAGAACGAGGAACTTCATGAGCCCTACACGCGACTATTCCTGTGCTACGCGCGAGAAGCGCTGCAGGCGATCCGCCACCTCGTCGAAATCGGAGGCCGCGATGCAGTGATCCCGGTTGCGCCGCGACCCATCGCCGAGACGATCGCCGCACTCGTTAGCGGAAGTACGCTATCGGGCAACGAGAGTGTCGCTGCCCTAGAGCGCCGTATCCACGAGATGCTGCGCTCTCTCGAAAGTGGGGGGGACGACTACCGACTCACAAGCAACCCAACGATCGCGATGCCCCAACTGGCTACAGCGGTGACCCAATGCTCCGAGGTATGGGCGGGCGCGCAGGTGCTGTTCCTGCTCGATGACGTGTCGACTCGTCACCTGCATGAAGAGTCCATCAGGAAACTCTTGTCCACACTGATGTTCGCAAGTGATGTCTGCGCGTTCAAGGTCACTACCGAAGCGCAGACCCTGGAGCTTGTCTTGAAGTCTCCCGGCCTGGTCGAGAAGGCGAGAATCGGGCGAGACTACGACGCCTTCGATCTCGCGTCAGCGATCCACAGGAAACTTCGGGAGTCAGGTGGTCGAGCGGGGCGGGAATTCGTCGCGCAAGTTCTGCAGCATCGGGCCAACCTCCTTGCCTCGCATCCCCACCGTACCCCTCGAGAAATCATGGGTGATCAACCTCTCGTTGAGATCGCCCGAAATATCGTGGCGAGCACGGAAACGTCGCCAGATCGGAAGAATGTCTACTTCGGCATGAGTGCTCTCGCCGCCGTATGCGTTGGTGATATCGGTGACGTGATCTCAATCTACGAGCTGATCCTTTCCCGTGCTGGCCGTGTTGACTCAGCCCCAGTCGCTTCCAAGGTCCAGTCGAGCGCTTTCCAGGAGTTCTGCTCCCGGCGGCTCTACCACCTGAACCGTCGGCAAGGGAGACTCAAGCAGTTCGCGGACGGTTTCGCCAACGCTGCACATGATCTCCTTATTGAGTCGGCGCGCCGGAACCCGGACAGGCTCCGGGACTACGCGAGCATCTACGTGCGCGTAACCACTGGTGACGTGGACCTGCAGTTGCAGCAACTACGTGAACTCATGGATGCTGGCGTGTTCGTGCTGACCGGTGGCCCCGACGCGCCGAGAACCAAAGCTCGAGATTCCGATCCACTTGCCCAGTACACACTGCACTTCCGGAAATTGCTGGGACTGTCGAGCGCGATCGGACTCTCGCAACGAGATAGATTTGAATTATCAGGTGAGGCTGTTGAAGAATGGCTCAACCATCCGGAAAACTCGCGTGAGATTCTCAAGCGAAATCTGGCATCCGGGGAGGCGGCTTCGACCGAGCGGGACGTCGCGCTCCGCTTTCAGGGCGGCACTGAGGTTTCGGAGACCGAAACCACTGTTGTGGCTGGGACTAACGGCGGGTCAGGTCGAAAGCAAAGCGAGACGTCCAGGCGTCCACGCCGATCATCCCCGCCGTCGGCTGGGCGCGCTCGCGCACCGATTTTTGAAGGAACTCTCTTCGACGCAGAGGGAGATGGCGAGGGCGTATCGACTCCGCAGTTCGAGAGCCACACTTCGATCCCGACGCCATCCATCACTGAGCACCCACTGTCCGCGCTGGCTCAGTTGGAGCCCCACACGCTCGTATTGGGCCGGGGGTTCGAGGAACGCGCCTTCGTGTCGGTGCAGCGGATTCTCGCCGTTACCGTGCCGCCCAAGGTGCGGCTAGTGACGTACCCACTTGAAGGTTACGGACCCCGGATTTCTGAGTTGGTCGAGTCTGTGGGCTCGGAGCTCTCAACAGTCGCAAGTACAGTAGACCGGCCGCTACCAGACGCGCCTTCAGATGGTGTGGGACTCGTCGACATCACCGGCTTGTCGAAGACGTTCATCTACCGCACAATACGGGAGTTGCTCCAGCGGGACGGTCGGGTGCTTGTAGTCCACACGGGCGCCGAGCGGCACTATCCCCTGAATGACGACGTAGCAGCACGCTTGGAAGGCGCGCCGGATGACGAGTACGCCCAACTCGACGCCTGCCACGACATCCTGACCGGAGAGCAGCGGCCTTATCACTTTGTTCCGCTGCAGGCCAGCGAAGTCGACGACGGGCGCAAGCGTGCCTTGCTCGCTTCGACTTCCGCAAAGCACGAGCGTCTCTTCTCACTCCTGGAAACACGGGACTACGACCACGTCGAAATCCTTCAGCCTCCGGACAATTCGCCAAGGTCGCGTCTCGCAAGGCTGGCTGCGAGCGTCGCCGCCCACGACTATCACTCATGCCAGACGCATTCAGTGGCTACAGACGATCCGTCGGGGTCATTGCGGGCTATCCAGGATACGTACGAGGAATTCTACGCTAGGTCGAACTTCAACTTTGAGGTGGGATTGACTGGCTCGAAGATGCATGCGGTAGCGGTGGCAGCCGCGAGTACGGCATTCAAGTTCTCGCAGGTTTGGTATGTCCAGCCGGACGGCTTCGACGTTGATCGGTTCACGGCGGGAGTCGGCTCCACTCGGGCCTTCCTGATTGAGAAGGCCTGAGGAGCCGCTGCAACGGGCGTCCAATCCGGTTCATCGGGCCTTCATTGGTCCGGATCCCGTCAGTGTGCGGCAGCTTGCGCGATCGTGGCACCGAGGGCTTGTCCGAGTGCAATCGGGACTGCGTTTCCGATCTGTCTTGCGATCTCGACCTTGGACCCGACCCACTTGTAGTCCGGAGGGAAGCCCTGCAGCAACGCTGCTTCGAAGTGGGTGATGGCACGGTGCTCGGTGGGGTGCAGGTACCGACCCTTCTCAGGCTTGAAGAACTCCGTCCGAATGGTCACCGATGGCCGATCGGCGTAAAGACGTCCCATCACGTCGCCTGATCCTGAGGTGTGCGCAATCCAGCAGGGAGTCTTCAGGTCGTCCGGCAGGTTGAAGCGATTCCCCTCGGCGGGGATCTTCCTGAAGCGGCGTCGGGACAAATCCTGATACTGGCGGGTCAGATGAAGCTCATCGCTTCTGAAGGGTCCAGGAAACGAACGTCCGGAGAACTCGACCGTCCGGGAAGGCAGATCGATGTCGGTGACCGCCGGCCTGACTTCCTCGAAGGCTTGAGCCACCGTTCCGTAAGCGCTCGGGTCATGAGTGGGTCGAGGGAAGCCAGGGGCTGCAACGTCCCTACGGTGGCCGATGACGACGGTTCGGCGGCGCTTCTGGGGAGCCCCGTAGTCGGCAGCGAGGAGAACCCGGGCGTCCACCACGTAGTCAGAAAGCAGGCCGTTCGGCTCGGTCCAGCTCAACAACTGCTGGTACTCAGGAGCCTTCAGGAAGGTCGAAACGTTCTCCATTAGGAACCACTTCGGCCGAGCTTTGGAGATGGTCAGGGCGTACTTTTCCCAGAGGGAGTTCCGCTCTACACCGACCCTGTTCCGGTTGAGCTGGGAAAAGCCTTGGCATGGAGGCCCACCTACGACTAGGTCGACCTCCGGCACGTCCTCCTCAGCCAGCCACTCCTCAATCCCACCGGCGTACACCAAACCCCGCCCATGATTCTCCTCGAAGGTTGCGGCGGCGGCTAGGTCATGCTCTACGGCCCTGATCGTGCGGAAGCGATCGCTTCCCCCATGCAGACCCGCGGTGAGTCCACCCGCGCCTGCGAAGAGATCGATGCTGGTGATTGTCTGGGTCCCGGCCTCCGCTGGTGAGAACGGGGGTAGAACGTCATCCACCTCGGTGAGTCGCTTCACGAGCGACCTGACCGGCGGCGTAGGGATGGCATGCACCTGAGTTTAGCCAGCGACGCCGACCCGTCTGGACGACACACAGGCGGTGTCAGGATGTCGTTATGCCAGAACCCGGGAGCACGTCGGTGGGTGCACGCATGAGACGCCAGCGTCGTCGTGACACCGCGCCGGAGGTCGCCCTACGTAGGCTGCTCCACGCCCGCGGCCCGCGGTTCAGGGTTGACGCTCCTCTCCCAGGGATGCCGCGGAGAAGGGCGGACATCCTCTTCTCGCGCTCTCGAGTGGCTGTGTTCGTGGACGGGTGCTTTTGGCATTCCTGCCCGGAGCACGCAACACGTCCGGTCAACAACGCTCACTGGTGGGCTCTGAAGCTGGAACACAACGTCGAGCGGGATCGCGACACCGACCGTCGCCTGGAAGCGATCGGCTGGAGGGTCGTGCGCGTCTGGGAGCACGAGGATTTGGGTGATGCTGCCGATCGGGTTGAGGCAGCCCTCGTGACAACACGCGGTTCTCTGCCCAGGTCGTGAGCGAAACGACGTGATTTTTGAACCTGGGAGCGACTCTCAATCAGTTACTCCCCACTATGGGAACCGTCGTGATAGGCAGGACACTCACATCCGTCGCAGGCCTGGGAGTCGTCGGCGGGTGTCTATTTTGAGCCGCCCGAAGGGGGCGGGGATGACCGAGGGAGCTCAGGACGTGGCTTTAGTGTAGGAGGGCCTGGACGGTGCCGTCGCGGCGGCCGTGGAGGAGCAGAGCCGGACTGCGCTTGGGACGTACCGCCACGAGCCTCGCCGAATGGGCCAGGACGCCAATATTGAGCGATCGATCGCGGAGGGGGCGTACGCGCGTCGTCAGCTGTTCGAACTGGTGCAGAACGCGGCCGATGCGATGCGTGACGGCTCGGGCCGATGCGAGGTCATCCTGACGTCCGACCGTCTCTACGTGGCCAACTCCGGCGAGCCCTTCACTGTGAACGGTGTGGTCGCCCTCATGGGAACGCACGACTCCGTGAAGCGAGACGATCAGATCGGCCGGTTCGGTCTGGGTTTCAAGTCGCTTCTGGCGGTGACGGACAGTCCCCGAGTGTTCAGCCGGTCGGGATCGTTCGTGTTCGACAAGGACGAGTCGCAGCGCGAGCTGGCCGCCATCGTCCCCGGGCTCCACCACTACCCGGTCATGCGATGGGCCCGCGCCGTCGATCCGACCGACGCGAGCCGCGACGACCCGGTGCTCCCAGGCATGATGAAGTGGGCGACCACCGTGGTGGTGGCACCCATCCGGCGTGGTCGGGAAGTCCTCGCTGAGAGCCTCCGGAAGTTCCCTGCGGAATTCCTTCTGTTCTCGCAACAGGTGGAGCGGCTCGGACTGGAGGACCGCGCAGCGTCCGGCGCTGCCCGGTCGATCACGCTCACGAAGGACGACAGCGGGGCCCTGGTCCTCGACGACGCGAGTCGGCGATCCGTCTGGGTGGTGCGATCCGACCGACACCAACCAAGCAAATCGGCGCTGGCCGACGGTGGCTATTCCGCGGCGCGTGAGAGCGTCGAGGTCGCATGGGCAGCGCCGCTCGAGGGCGCGCCCAAGGGCGTCGGCACGTTCTGGGCCTATTTCCCGACGTCCTCGGGCACGACGCTTTCCGGGATCGTCAACGCACCATGGAAGCTCGCTGACGACCGAGAGTCACTGCTCCCAGGCCCGTTCAACGACGAAATCCTCACCGGGGTCCTGCCGAAGCTGGTCGGCGAGGCCCTTGTCGGCCTTCACCGGCCGGATCGGCCCACCGTGATCCTCGATGTGCTGCCGGCGCGTGGAAAGGAGGCGCGGAACCACGCGGACAACGTGCTCAACGACCCGGTGATGCGAGCGGTGTCCGAGCGCCAATGCATCCCCACACTTGCCGGAGGGTTGCGTCACCCGACCCGAGTTCGGCTTCATCCCGAAGGTCTGATGCCGGACGAGCTCGCTCTGTGGGCCTCAGCATGCCCGGACCCGGACAACTGGACCACTCACGCCGTCATGAGCGCTGAGCACCGCTCCAAGGTGACCCGCCTTATGGGTTACCACAATCGCGATGCCGTCACTCTTCGCCAGTGGGTCGAGCACCTTGTGAAGGAGCCCACGGTCGAAGGATCGGCTGCCGCGGTGAAGCTCGTCGCCGCTCTCATCACACGGTTGCCTCATCAGCGCGACGAACTCGCGAAGGCCCGGGTGCTGCTGCTGGACGACGGATCGGTCGACGGGTGTCGGCGAGGACAGGTCTTCCTTCCCGGAGGCGGCGAGCACTCCGGCCGGCTGACCATCGACCCGGTGCTTGCAGCGGACAGCGGAGTGGTCAGTGCACTTGCACGGCTCGGCATCGAGGTCTTCGACCACGCCGGCGAGCTGCGCAACGAGCTCACCGAGCGCGAGATCCGGTGGGAGCGCGTCTGGGCCGCTTCTCGGAAGAACTCGGTCGAGGAGTCCGAGGCCATCTTCCGCGATGTCCTGGGTGACGCCATCCTCGACCGCCTGCGCGTGCGCACCTACTCGGGGAAGTGGAAAGGACCGGGGGGTGTGTTCCTCGGCGGGGAGATCATTGCGCCGGACGGGTCACGGGACGTCGACTTCCTGGTCGACCCGCGGTTCCATCAGCAGGACGTCGCCTTGCTCCTGCGCCTGGGCCTGGTCTCGAAGCCGCGACGCCTCGCGTCACCACCCACAGAACCGTGGCGTACCGCCCGAGAGGATGATGTCCGCGAGTTGTTCCGCAAGCAGACTGGCCAAGCCCGGCTGCCGGACGCGACCATTGACATCGACGAGGGGCGTGCGCTCTGGCCTCTTGAGTCGTTGTCACGCCTCTCGGACGAAGGTCGTTGTGCCCTGACCGAGGAGGTGATGCGTCAGCTGATCGGCGACGAGCGCTGGCGCATCACCAGGAGCGGCGGGGCGTCGACGCAGAAGTCAGTGCCCGACATGACGTGGTTCCACCTGCGCGACTACGGGCGCCTGATGACGCAGATCGGCGTGCAACCCGTCTCCCGATGCCTGCGCTGGAACGAGTCCATGGTCGAGATCGACGGCGTGGAGCAGCCTCTGCCTTACGTTCGCCCGACCGTGACCGACCAGCAGGCAGAGGCGCTCGGGCTGAAGGACGACCCGGCGGACATCCGGCCGTCCGACTGGGCCTCGATTCTCGAGGATGCGAAGGGCTGGCCGGACCACCGTCGGTTCCTGGCCTACGCATGGGCTGCTTTCGTGGGACAACCACCCCCGGAGCGGATCCGGGTGCAACGGGGGCCGGGGTTCGTGGAGGTGGCGGCCGATCAAGCCGCGGTCACCTGGCGACGCGACGTGTTCGACTCCCTTGTGGCGGCGCAGGTGACGTCGGTTCTTGCATTCTCCGAGGGCGATTTCCAGGCCCTTCGGGACAACTGGAAGATGCCTGACGGCGAGGACATCCTCTCCGAGACGGTGGACTACGAGCTCGCCGGGGAACCGTATCCGCTGCTCGACCGCTTCCCTCCGTTGAGGCTCTCACTGGAGCCCGGGCACGACGACGTCATGGTGCAACCGTGCAAGCGACTGGAAGTGCTGACCTCGACACCCGCTGGGCAGCAGTCGCGCCCCCTTCCGCAGTACCTCGACGAGCGGACGATCTTCGTCACAGCGGAGGACGAGCGGGGGATCCTCGCTCAGGTGGCACGAGCACTCGAGGCGACGTTCAAGCCGGACGTGATTCTTCGACGAATGGAGGAGCAGCGTCGGAACAAGTTGCGGCAGGACATAGCCACCACACCTGACGTGCTCGACAAACTGCTGCTGGCCGTCGGAGTCGATGAGCTCAAGGCTGCCGTTCCCGCGGCCGCCCTCGACGGGCTGGCACACGTCACGGATCGCGAGCTCGAGGACAGGGAGCTCGCGCAGCTCGCGCTCGCGGTGGACGGTTACGGCATTCTGCAGAGCCACGTTGCCAGCCTCAAGCGAAGGGGGCTAGACCCGCCGTCGATCTGGGCGGGAAAGCGCAACGCGCGTGGGTGGGTCCGAGAGCTCGGCTTCCCCATAGAGTTCGCCGGCTTCTCGGGCATGCGTCGCGAGGCCGAGATGGAGGTCGAGGGACCACCGGTGCTCGGGGATCTCCACGAGTACCAGCGGACCATCGCTGACCGCGTGCAGCAGCTGCTCGATCCCGCGAGCGAGATGCGTCGAGGACTTCTGTCCCTACCGACAGGGGCCGGCAAGACGCGCGTAGCCGTGCAGGCGCTCGTCGAGTACATGTCCGCCAGTCATTCGGACGTGCGGATCCTCTGGCTGGCCGAGACCGACGAACTCTGTGAGCAGGCAACCCAGACCTGGTCCCAGGTGTGGCGAGCCAAGGGCCGAGCCGGTACACCCATGACGCTGAGCCGACTGTGGGCAAGCAACGAGCCCAACGAGCGTGACGGGCACCAGGTCGTGGTGGCCTCGTTGGCGAAGCTCGACACTGTTGTCCAGCGCAACGATGGCGCATGGGAGGAGTCGTTCGGCTGGCTCGCCAAACCGGCGATCATTGTCGTCGACGAGGCCCACCGCTCGATCGGCCAGCAGTACACGCGCACCCTGAGTGCAATGGGTGGCACGAAACGAGTGGCGGAGATGACCACCCCGCTGCTCGGACTCACCGCTACGCCGTTCCGCGGTTTCAACGCGACGGAGACGGAACAGCTCGCGAACCGCTACCACCGCAACCTGCTCGACGAGGGCGTGTTCCCCGGTGACGACGTCTACGGCTATCTGCAGGGGGAGGGCGTGCTCGCCCGCATCCGCCACCGTGAGCTGCGGGGAGCCGACCTCGAGCTCACCGAGGACGAGATCCACCTTGCGACGCAGATGCGCCGCCTCCCCGAGTCCGTCGAGAACCGTTTGGGGAAGGACGACAAGAGGAACAACGAGATCGTCAGCTCAGTGCTCGATCTCCCCGAGGACGAGACCGCTCTGCTGTTCGCCACCTCCGTCGAGAACGCCAAGGTTCTGGCTGCACTCCTGACGTACAACGGCGTCGAGGCGAGGGCGGTCGCCGGGACCACCGATCCGCACGCACGCCGCCGCTACGTTGACGACTTCAAGGCGAAGCGTGTCCGGGTCCTGACGAACTACAACGTCTTCACCGAGGGCTTCGACGTACCCAAGGTCGATGCCGTCTTCATCACCCGGCCCACTTTCAGCCCGAACGTCTACCAGCAGATGATCGGGCGCGGGCTTCGCGGTCCCCTCAACGGAGGAAAGGAAGAGGTCCTCATCGTCAACGTCGCCGACAACCTCACGAACTTCGGCGAGGAATTCGCCTTCCGTCACTTCGAGCATCTCTGGGGTCGAGGTCGCGAACTATGACGCAGGTCTCCACACTTGATGCGGAGCAGGAACGCGCCGCATCCAACCCTTCCGACGCGCGCCTGATCGTCATCGCCGGCCCCGGTGCAGGCAAGTCGGAGGTGGTGGGTGAGCGCTGCCGCAGACTGATCGAGCACGACGTCTACCCAGAGGAGATCCTGGTGATCTCCTTCTCCAATGTGGCTGTCCACGTCGTGCGCACGCGGACGAAGGACGTCGTCGACGAAGGACGGGGCGTCGACTGCGCCACGATCGACTCGCTCGCGGCTCGTGTCCGAGGTGCACTCGAAGAGACGGAGCCGCGATTCACCGGCCTCGACGACTCGATCCAGCGCGCTACGCGACTCCTGGAGGACGCTGCCGCACCCGTCTTCCCCGATGTGCGACACGTCATCGTGGACGAGGTCCAGGACGTCGTGGGAGTGCGCGCGAAGTTCGTCCTGGCCCTCCTCGACCGGGGGTTCGAGGACGGTGTCGGCTTCACCCTCCTCGGGGACCCGATGCAGAGCCTCTACGAGTTCCAGCTCGAGGTCGACGAGGACATGTCGTCCGAGACGTTCCTCGAAACGGTGCGGCAGCGCTTCGAGGCCGAGACCGTCCTGCTCCGAGGTGAATACCGTTCACGGTCCCCAGAGGCTCGTGCCGTCGCCCTCGCACGGGCCGACCTCGCCCTCCTGGACGCATCGGACCAGCTCCTGCGGTTGCGCGACCTCGCCGCCGACCTGCCGCCACTCGGTCAGCTCGATGAGGATGCCGCGGACGACATCTCCTCGTGGAGCGGCACCACAGCACTGCTGTGCGACACGAACGCCCGCGCCGGGCTCGTCGCAGCGCGAATGTCGTCCTTGGGTCTACCGGTCGAGCTCGCTGCGGGTGCCGCTGATCCCTCGCTCGCGCCCTGGATCGCATCACTGCTCGCTGGTCGGGAATCCTTGTCGATCTCGTTCGACGAGTTCATGGACCTTGCGAACAGTTCCGGACTCGCAGACGCAGAGGGCAAGTGGCGCACCCTCGTGAAGGTCGCTGGATCGCGACGTGGGCTGGTTCTTCGCGACCTCTCCGTGGGCCTTCGGTCCCGTCGGTATCCACCGACCCTGCTGCGGGAGCCCGGCAGCGCGGTCATCGCCTCAACCGTCCACCGAGCAAAGGGTCAGGAGTTCGACAACGTGGTCCTGGTCGACCCGGAGTCGTGGTTCACGGAGAACGGAGCAGCGTCAGCGGCAGCAAGGCGCCTGTTCGTGGCCATGTCGCGAGGTCGTTCGCGACTGACCCGTGGCCGCGGGATCTCCACGAAGTTCTGGAGGAAGGACGCTCGCGAAGGCGTCTGGCTGCGGACCTCGCCCCGCGGGCACGGCACGCTCGGGCTCATCCTCGAACCTCAGTACGCGAGACACCTCGGTCCGCCTGCAGAAGACATCGCAGCGGCCGGGCGCGCCGCGGTGGTCTGGTCGCGCACCGATGACATCATCACGGTCGAGAGCGAGGAGCTGCCCTCATGGGTGGCGGCAGTGGACGATCTCGTCGTGGCACGGACGGGTGAGGAGTTCGGCCGGCTGGTCCGTCGACTGTCCTACGGCGATCGGGTGCCACGCCTCGTCGGTGGGGCCGTCGAGGGCACAGAGACGCTGGTCGACGATCCGTACGGTGACGGGCCGGGGCGGCACGGTCTCTGGGTCGGCGCGCGCGTCTCCGGTCCGATTTCCTTCGAGTGGGAGTGTGCGTCATGAGTGGTCTCGTACCGGCCTACGACACCCGGGCGCTGGTGCTCCAGCGCCTGTCGGAGGACCTTCTCGGCGGCCCCCAGGACACCACGCTGAACGAGGCGCCGTTGTCCCGCTTCGTGATGGGCGTGCTGTTTCCGGAGGTCGAGGCCGACGCCCCGGTTAAGATGTCGATCGAGGAGGACGTCGAGAACGACGTCGAGGCCGAGGCCGGTGGTGACGCGCCGGACAATGTCGTCGACCCTGCTGTTTCGATGTCACGCGTTCGCTACCCCCGCTCCATGGGGCTCACAGTCGCCCTCGACCACACCCCGGGCGCGAGTCTCGAGGTGATGGTCACTGCGACGAGATACGAGTCGGTCGGCGACACGGAGTGGCGGGCCGTCGACGTCCAGGGCGAGCTGACCCTCGTCCCGGCCCATCCCCCTCGGCTGGAACGCCTGCACGTCGTGGACGGCCTCGAGCTGGTCGTCCACAGTCGCGAGCCGCGAGGGGGAGCGATCGCCATGACTCTCACGCTGGTCAACACGCAGACGGCGCCGCCCGGCGAGAAGGACGCCTTCGCATGGTTCCGACCGCGCATCGCCGCGCGGGCCACGAACTCCTCGCTGCGTGAGCGCCCGGCCGCAACCGTGGCGGGCATCGACGAGCTCGAGATCCGCTCCCAGCAGTTGCTCTTCCGGGATGTCCGCTCGTTCGCGGTCGGTCACGGCTGTGCCGTGGCGTGGGAGGGCGCCGATCCGGATGCAGTGGAGACGACCTACCTGCCCCGATACGAGCTGCTCCTCAGCGAAGCAGCCGGCGGTGAAGGTCTCGATCTGTCCATGCACGCGCTGGCCGCGGACGACTCCTTCGACGTCCTCGAGCGGCTCATCGTCGACTACCGCGACTGGATCGGCGGCCTGACTGCCACCGTCACCGTGCCTCTCGACGACGAGGAGGAGGCGACGCTCCAACTGCACATGAGGGAAGCACGTGCTGCGTCCGACCGGATGGAAGCCGGCCTCGAGCTCCTGAGGACCGACGAGAACGTCCGCCGGGCCTTTCAGATGACCAACCTCGCGATGGCCCAGCAGCGCAGTCGCCAGGAGCACCACCGAAGCGGCGGTGTGGGCGATCCGCCTTCGACCGACGGGGCGCAGTGGCGGCCCTTCCAGATCGCCTTCATCCTGGTAAACCTGTCCGGGCTCGCGGACCCCGACCATCCCGACCGGGAGATCGCCGACCTCCTGTGGTTCCCCACCGGTGGGGGCAAGACCGAGGCCTACCTGGGGATCATCGGTATTGCGATTCTTATTCGCCGACTGCGTGACCCCCGGGCGGCAGGCGTCTCGGTGCTCATGCGGTACACCCTGCGCCTCCTCACGCTGCAGCAGTACCAGCGCGCGACCGGCCTAATCTGCGCACTGGAGATCGAGCGCCAGAAGCAGCTTCCGAACACGGCGCCGGTCTCCATCGGACTCTGGGTCGGCCAGGCCTCCACCCCGAACGACGCGGACACTGCTCGCCGGGCGCTCCAGCGGGCGCGCCGACCCGGCGCTCGAGACTCCGACGACGACGCCAGCGACCCCGTCCAGCTGAGGCGGTGCCCGTGGTGCGGGAGCGCCCTCGACCACCTCAACTACGAGGTCGTCGACAGGACTTGGATGCGGGTGGCGTGCGGCAACGACGCCTGCGCGTTCCGTAACGGGCTGCCGGTCCACATCATCGACAGCGACGTCTACTCCAACCGCCCGTCGCTGGTCATCGGCACCGTCGACAAGTTCGCGATGATGCCGTGGAAGCGTGAGGTCGGTGCACTGCTCGGAGCCGGGGGAGCGGTGTCCGACCCCGACCACGACTTCCTGCCCCCGGACCTCATCGTGCAGGACGAGCTGCACTTGATCAGTGGCCCCCTGGGCACGATGGTCGGGCTGTACGAGACGGCGGTCGACGGGATCGCAGGTCGACGGGCACCCGCCAAGGTCGTGGCATCCACCGCGACGATCCGGCGCGCTTCGGACCAGGTCCGGGCGGTCTTCGCACGGACGGCCCGACAGTTCCCCCCGCCGGGGTCGACCCACCGCCACTCGTTCTTCGCCGTTGAGGCGCCCCGGACGGAGAAGGCCAGTCGCGAGTACGTCGGTGCCATGGCACCCGGCGCGAGCCAGACGACGCTCATGGTGCGGGTGTACGCGTCGCTGCTGCAATCGGCCTCTGTTGTCCCCGAAACGGACGAGTCGGCCGACCTCTACTGGACGCTGCTCGGCTACTTCAACAGTCTGCGCATCCTCGGTGGCGCCTACATCCAGGTTCTGGACGACGTCCCGGACCAGATGAAGGTCATCGCCCGTCGGCGCGGTGAGGGCCTCCGCGAGCCGAAGAACGTCCGGGAGATGACTTCGCGCAAGAGATCCTCGGAGATCCCGCACGAGCTCGAGATCCTCGAGCGGCGGCGTGGGCAGGTCGATGCGGCAGATGTCGTCCTGGCGACGAACATGATCTCGGTCGGAGTCGACGTCGACCGGCTCGGCCTGATGGTCGTCATGGGGCAGCCGCAGACGACTTCCGAGTACATCCAGGCAACCTCACGTGTCGGCCGACGCATGCCGGGGCTCGTCGTCACCGTCTACAACTCGGGTCGGAGTCGCGACCTCTCGCACTACGAGAACTTCGCTGCGTACCACCGCTCGCTCTATCGACACGTGGAGGCCACCGGGGCGACGCCGTTCGCCCCGCGGGCACGGGACCGAGCCCTGCACGCCGTCCTGGTTGCATTGGCTCGCCACCGCATCCCCGAGGCGGGGCCGAGCGGTGCCGCCGGCGACGCGGCCGACTGGGTGGAGAAGCTCGAGGAGCTCGCCGAGGTGATCGTGGCGCGGAGCGTCGCCACCAGGCCAGCGGGCGACGCGCCGTCGGACGACGAGTCTCCGGAGTTGATCCGCAAGGAGCTCGCGGACCTCATCGACCACTGGGCCGACGCTCACCTGAACCACTACGAGGGCTGGTTCAACCGCTACAGGGGAGCCCTCCTCGTCGAGGCCTCGCGCGTCCTCGGGAAGGACGAACCCGAGGCCGACTTCCCGCCCGCCGAGCCCGCGTGGCCCACCTTGACGAGCATGCGTGACGTCGATGCAGAGTCGAGCGTCTATCTGATCCGACGTAGAGGTAGGAGCCGCCGTGAGCGCTGAGATCGTGGCCAGGACCCGACGGTCGTCGCTGGTCTCGACCTTCGGGGTCGGTTCCCTGCTGCCGGCACAGGACGACAGCGTCATGATCTGCGGCCTCGACGACTGGCCGAAGGGTGACGTGATCAGCGAGCCTCGGCTGGCGCGCAGCCTAGGGGTTGCCGAGTTCCGCAGTCCCCGAACCTGGGGGAAGAGCAAGGGTGACGTCCCGGCGGTGAGGTTCCCGGAGTGGGCCTTCTGCACCGAGTGCCGCCGGCTCGGTCCGTTCTGGGAGATCACCGACCACGAGACGAAGCGCTGCGACAAGTGCAACGGGATGACCTCTCCGTCACGTTTCGTGTCGTGCTGCCTGAACGGACACATCGAGGACTTCCCCTATCGCGCCTGGGTCCACGAGGACGCGAGTGTGCGGCCCGACGGGCACGCGCTCCGGCTCATCGCCAAGGGCCACACGTCTGCGCTCTCCGACCTCGTGGTCACATGCGAGTGCGGGCTCACCCGAAGCATGGCTGGCGCTTTCGACCTCGCTGCTCTGCGAGGAGTGCGCAGGTGCTCGGGCTCGCGGCCCTGGCTCAGCACGCCCGACGCGCGTTGTGACCAGGAGCTGCGCACCCTTCAGCGCGGGTCGTCCAACGTCTGGTTCGCGGTACAGCGCTCCGCGATCTCGATCCCGTCCGTCCCCAACATCGCCGACACCTTCATCGCCAAGCGGATGCCGGATGCCAACCCCGACGCGACGCCCGACGAGATCGCTCGCGGGTTCCGTCCTCCCGAGGGGTGCACTCAGGACGACCTGGTGCGCGCGATCCACCGGTGGAGGAACCCCGCTGCGACGGAGATCGCACCGTCCGACCGTGAGCTGCGGGCCGAGGAGTACACGGCATTGGTCCGCGGCATGGGCGCGATCGAGGCGACCGACCAGTTCCTCTGCGAAGAGGTCGATCTCTTC
>Ga0073899_10002118_pt1 | contig 17915 bp, 13 predicted proteins | sample KloWWTmetaKNB5Ph_FD_88975 | JGI IMG/M metagenome (GOLD analysis project Ga0073899, IMG submission 88975) | Active sludge microbial communities from Klosterneuburg, Austria, studying microevolution and ecology of nitrifiers - Klosterneuburg... | ecosystem: Engineered > WWTP > Aerobic digester >... | reverse complement strand
CGTCTTGTTCCCATGCACCAGCACCCGATCCTCCAGGTGGTAGCGCAGGCCACGCGCGAGCACGGTCTTCTCGATGTCCTTGCCGTAGCGCACCATGTCCTCGACCGCGTCGGAGTGGTCGATGCGGATCACGTCCTGCTCGATGATCGGGCCCTGGTCGAGGTCGGCGGTCACGTAATGGCAGGTGGCGCCGATCAGCTTGACACCCTTCGCGTACGCCTGGTGGTAAGGCTTGGCGCCGACGAAGCTGGGCAGGAAGCTGTGGTGGATGTTGAGGATGCGGCCCGGGTAGGCCGCGCACAGGTCCGGCGACAGGATCTGCATGTAGCGCGCCAGCACCATGGTATCGCCGCGCACTTCCTCGAAGATGCGCCGCACCTCGGCATACGCCGCGGACTTGTTGTCGGTCCCGACCGGCACGTGGTGGAAAGGGATGCCGTGCCACTCGACGAAGCCGCGGAAGGTGTCGTGATTGGAAATCACGCAGGGGATCTCGATGTCGAGCTCCTTCGACTGCCAGCGCGCGAGCAGGTCGTACAGGCAGTGCTCCTGCTTGCTCACCAGCACCACCACGCGCTTCTTCACCGCGGAGTCGGTGATCTTCCAGTCCATCTCCAGCTCTTCGGCGAGCGGGCGGAATTTCTCGCGGAACTCGGCGAGATGGAAGGGCAGCGAATCGGCCTTGATCTCGATGCGCATGAAGTAGCGCCCGACCTCCCCCGCCTCGAGTGGCGGCTCGGCGTGCAGCGAGGTCTCGAGGATCCAGCCACGATGCTCGGCGATGAAACCGGAGACCTTGGCGACGATGCCGACGCGGTCGGGGCAGGAGGCGGACAGCGTGAAGAAGCGTTGGCGGTGCATGCTGGGCGTGAGGCGTGAGGGGTCTGGAGCGGGGAGCGGAGCGGGTCAGACGCGCGCGAAGACCTTGTCGATCTCGGCGCGCAGGCCGGCGTAGTCGCGCACCACGGGGTACTGCGGGAACTCGCGGATCACGTTCTCGGGCGGGTGGAAGAGGATGCCGCCGTGGGCTTCGCCGAGCATCGCGGTGTCGTTGTAGGAGTCGCCCGCGGCGGCCACCTTGAAGTTGAGCTCCTTGAAGCGCTTGACCGCCTCGCGCTTCTGGTCGGGCATGCGCAGATGGTAGTCGACCAGGATGCCCCCGGCGTCGGCCTCCAGGCTGTGGCAGAACAGCGTCGGCATGCCGAGCTGCTTCATCAACGGCTTGGCGAACTCGTAGAAGGTGTCGGACAGGATCACCACCTGGTAGGCGTCGCGCAACTCGTCGAGGAACTCGCGCGCGCCCGGCATCGGCCCCATGCTGGCGATCACGTCCTGGATGTCGGGCAGGCCGAGCTTCTTCTGCGCGAGGATGTCCAGGCGGTACCTCATCAGGGTGTCGTAGTTCGGCTCGTCGCGGGTGGTGCGGCGCAGCTCGGGGATGCCGGTACGCTCGGCGAATTCGATCCAGATTTCGGGGACGAGCACACCTTCGAGGTCGAGACAGACGATACGCACCGCGGACTCCTGAGGGCAGTTTGTCGGAAAGACCAGGATTCTAGCAGGGCGGCGCATCCATACCCCGTTGGCAGACACGTCGCAGGGCGGGACGGCCCATTTGCATCGTCCTGCGTGGCGTATTTCTCGATCCGGGCCACGCAAGCGCGTTTCCCGCTCCAGCGCATCGCCGATAATGTCGCATCACATCCGCTGACCGACCATGATCAAGCTCATCCCCATCGAAAAACTCCAGCCGGGGATGTACGTCCACGACCTGAACTGCAGCTGGATGGAGCACAACTTCGTTCGCAGCCGCTTCGCCGTCAAGGACGAAGCGGTCGTGCGGAAAGTGCGTGCGATCGGCACGCACGAGATCTACATCGACACCGCGCGCGGTCTCGACCTCCCCGAAGCACCGACCCGGGAAGAAATCGAGCACGAGGTCGACGAGAAGATCGACGCCATCGCCGCAGAGGCCGCCCCGCGCATTGCAGCGCAGGAGGTGGCGTGCGAGATCGAGCGCGCCCGCGCGCTGCACCGCGAGGCCAATCTCATCGTCCGCGACATGATGGCCGACGTGCGCCTGGGCAAACAGATCGAGATGGAGCTGATCGAGCCGCTCGTCGAACGCATCGTCGACTCGATCTTCACCCAGCAGGACGCGCTGATCCCGCTCGCCCGGCTCAAGCAGCACGACGCCTACACCTTCCAGCACTCGGTGTCGGTCTGCGCGCTGATGACCACGTTCGCCCGCAACCTGCAGCTGCCCCGCCCGGTCATCCACGAAATTGCGGTGGGCGCACTGCTGCACGACGTCGGCAAGGCCAGCGTCCCCGACGCGATCCTGAACAAGCCGGCCAAGCTCACCGACGCCGAGTTCGCGAAGATGAAGAACCACGTCGTGCAGAGCAAGATCATCCTGCAGGCCACACCCGGCATCAGCGCCATCGCGCTCGACGTCGCCGCCCAGCACCACGAGCGCTTCGACGGTACCGGCTACCCGAACAAGCTCGCGGGGGACGCGATCAGCCTTTATGGCCAGATGGGCGCCATCGTGGATGTCTACGACGCCATTACGTCCAACCGCGTCTATCACAAGGGCATGCCGCCGACCGAGGCGCTCCGCAAGCTGCTGGACTGGAGCAAGTTCCACTTCAAGCCCGAACTCGTGCACGCCTTCATCCGCGCGGTCGGGATCTATCCGGCCGGTTCGCTGGTGCGGCTCGAAAGCAAGCGCCTTGCGGTCGTGCAGGCGCAGAACCCCGACAAACTGATCGCGCCGAAGGTCACGGTGATGTTTCACACCGATGGCTACGCACTGACACCGCAAGACCTCGACCTGCGCCACGCGCAGGACCGCATCGTCGGCCATGAGGACTTCGCCACCTGGAAGTTGAACCCGGCGCACTGGTTACCGAAGTAGGCCTGCACGCTCGACGTCCTGCGCAGGAGCGCCGCCCGGCGCGAAGGGGGTTCGGCCCCCTCAATCCGCCGGGATCGCCTCCAGCGCCTCGTGCAGCTCCAGCCAGCGCAGCTCGGCCTCCTCGATGCGCTCGGCGAGCTCGGCCTGACGCTTGTTGAGCGCCGGCACCTCGCCCGCCTGCGGGCCGGTGTACAGCGCCGGATCGGCGAGCTTCGCGTCGAGCTCGGCCTTCTCCTTGTTCCACGCCGCCATGCGCTTGTCGATCTGCTCGAGCTCCTTCACCAGCGGCCGACGCGCCACCAGGCGCGCCTGGCGGTCGGCGGCGGCCTGGGCGCGGTCGGCCTTGCGCGCGGCCTTGTCGGCAGCCTGGTCGGGGCAGGCAGCGGCCGCGGCAACTTCGGCGCGGCGGCTGGCGAGCCAGTCGCGGTAGTCGTCGAGGTCGCCGTCGAAGGGCTGGATGCGGCCGCCATCGACCAGCACGAAACGATCGCAGGTGGCGCGCAGCAGCGCGCGGTCGTGCGACACCAGCACCATCGCGCCCTCGTAGTCCTGCAGCGCCATGGTCAGCGCGTGGCGCATCTCGAGATCGAGATGGTTGGTGGGCTCATCGAGCAGCAGCAGGTTGGGGCGCTGCCAGATCAGCAGCGCCAGCGCCAGGCGCGACTTCTCGCCGCCCGAGAACGGCCCGCAGGGCGTGGTCGCCGGGGTGGACGTGCCGCCCACGCCGTCGCCGCGGAAGTCGAAGCCGCCGAGATAGTCGCGCAGCTCCTGCTCGCGCGTCTGCGGATCGAGCCTGACCATGTGCTGCAGCGCCGACTCGTCCGGGCGCAGCGTTTCCAGTTGATGCTGGGCGAAGTAGCCGGTCGCCAGGCCCTTGCCTTCCAGGCGGCGGCCGCTGGCGAGCTGCAGCTCGTGCGCGAGCAGCTTGATCAGCGTCGACTTGCCGGCACCGTTGCGCCCGAGCAGGCCGACGCGCTCGCCCGGGCGCAGGGTCAGCGTGATGCGCTCCAGGATCGTCTTGTCGCCGTAACCCACCGCGCCGTCCTCGATCTGCAGCAAGGGGTCGGGCGCCGGCGGCGCATCGCGGAAGGCGAAGCTGAACGGCGTGTCGACGTGTGCCGCGGCGATGCGCTCCATGCGCTCGAGCGCCTTGATCCGGCTCTGCGCCTGGCGGGCCTTGGTGGCCTTGGCGCGGAAGCGGCGGATGTAGTCCTCCATGTGCGCGATGTCGCGCTGCTGCCTCTCGAACATCGCCTGCTGCTGGATGAGGCGCTCGCCGCGCTGGCGCTCGAAGTCGGAATAGCCGCCGGTGTAGAGGCCGAGCTTCTGCTGCTCGATGTGGGCGATATGGGTCACGCAGGCGTCGAGGAACTCGCGGTCGTGCGAGATCAGCAGCAGCGTGCCGCGGTAGTCGCGCAGCCAGGCCTCGAGCCAGATCACCGCGTCGAGGTCGAGGTGGTTGGTGGGCTCGTCGAGCAGCAGCAGGTCGGAACGGCACATCAGCGCCTGCGCCAGGTTCAGGCGCATGCGCCAGCCGCCGGAGAAGTCCGCCACGGGGCGCTCGATGTCCGACTGCAGGAAGCCCAGGCCGTCGAGCAGGGCCGCCGCACGCGCGCGCGCCGCATAGCCGCCGATCTCGTGCAGGCGGGCGTGGAGTTCCCCGATGTGCGAGCCATCGTGCGCGGCTTCGGCTGCGGCCAGCTCGGCCTCGATGCGGCGCAGCTCGGCGTCGCCGTCGAGCACGTAGTCGATCGCCGGCTGCGCCAGCCCGGGGGTTTCCTGCGCGACGTGGGCGATCACCCAGCCCGGCGGCATGTCGAGGTCGCCCTGATCGGGGTGGAGCTGGTCGCGCAGCATGGCGAACAGGCTGGATTTGCCGCTGCCGTTGGCGCCGGTGAGGCCGACCTTCCAGCCGGGGTGGATCTGCAGCGTGGCGCTCTCGATGAGGACCTTGGCGCCGCGCGCGAGGCGCAAGTTACGAAGACTGATCACGAACGGATACACGGCCGGCAGGCCGCGGGCGGTTGCAAAGGCGCTATTCTACGCGCCGGCTCGATCGAAGCCGGAACACGCATTCCGGAAACCCGAGCCGACCACTCGGCCGCGGCAACGCGATGAATGTCTTCGATCGCCCCGCTCGGCCACCCGAATCCGGAAACCGCACGCATGATCCGTATCCGCTCCCTGTCTCTCGTCGTCGCCCACCGCTCCATCATGCCCGGCCTGTGCGCGGCGCTACTCGCCTCCACGATCCTGCCCGCCCACGCGCAGACCGCGGACGAGGCCGCCCGCACCGCCGAGCGTACCCGCGCGGAGGCGCTCGCAGCCGATGGCAAGGCGCTGCGCGCCGAAGCCGAGGCCACCTACCAGGCCACCGTGCCGGGCTGTTACGAGAAGTTCCTCGTCAACCGTTGCATCGACCAGGCGAAGAAGCAGCGCCTGGAGACGATCCGGCGTGCCCGCGAGCTCGAAGCCGAAAGCCGCGGCATCACCCTGGCGGAGCGCCAACGCGCAGCAGCGGCCAAGCCGGCCGCCGGCGAACGCCCCAGCCCCCCTGCCCCACCTGCCGCCCCGCCCGCCGCCTCCCCCCTGGCCCCTTCCGGGCCGAGCGGGGACGCGACGATCGCGCCATCTACCGAAGCCGAGCGCATCCGCGCCCAGCGCGTCGAGGCCAGCCGCGAGGCCGAAGCCGCCACGGCCCGCCAGCGTGCGGCCCAGGACGCCGAGCGCGCGTCTGCGCGCCGCGATGCCGAAGACGCCGCCGCCCGCCGCGCCCGCCAGGCCGAGGAAGACCGCGCGCGCTACGAAAAGCGCCTGCGCGAGTACGAGCAGGAGCAGGCGGGGAAGAAGTAAGACCTGCCGCAAGCCCGCAATCGAGGACCCTCGGCGAGGTGCCGACGGGAGCGACGCAAGTCGTGCTCGCGCCCCGATCGCGACTCGCGTCGCTCCCACAAGAAACCGACGGATCCCGAAACCCCGCCAGGAGCGACGCAAGTCGCGATACGGCCCCCGGACCGGCACCGCAGCCGTCGAACCTCCCGCTCGCGACTCGCGTCGCTCCCAAAAGAAACCGACGCGGATCCCGAAACCCCGCCAGGAGCGACGCAAGTCGCGATACGGCCCCCGGACCGGCGCCGCAGCCGTCGAACCGCCCGCTCGCGACTCGCGTCGCGCCTACCGGCGATCGGCACGGCACGCCCAGGCGAGCGCATCCTCCAGGCGATCGTTGCCCCAGAACAACTCCTCACCGACACGGAAGCTCGGCGCCCCGAACAGGCCCAGTTCGGCTGCGCGCTCGGTCTGGCAGCGCAGCGCGAGCTTGTTGGCATCCGCCTGCGCGCGCGCCATCAGCTCCGCTGCGGGCAGGCCGAGCGCGCCGAGGATCTCGACGATCACCGCCTCCTCGCCGATCTCGCGGTCCTCGGCGAAATTCGCGCTCATCACCGCACGCGCGAAGGGCGCCACCCAACCCTCCTCCACCCCCACCAGCGCCACCCGCGCGGCGAGCAGGCCGTTGCGCGGGAAGCGGCTGGGGTGGCGGAAGGGCAGGCCCTCCTTCTCCGCCAGACGTTCCAGGTCGCGCCACATGTAGCGCCCCTTGGGCGGGTAGATGTTGAAGGGCGAGTCGTTCCAGCCCAGCGCGAGGAACACCGGCCCGAGCAGGAAAGGCTTCCATTCGATGTCCACGCCGGTCGCGGCCGCTGCGCGCTCGATGCGCATCACCGACAGGTAGGAATAGGTGCTGGCGAACTCGAACCAGAACTCGACGACGGGTCGCGACATGGGGAGGCTCCTCGGAAGACGGTGGACGCCGTCACTATAGGCGATCGCCCCGCGCCCCGCCCCACCGCGGGGCGCCAAGCCCGCACGCGCAAGAGAGTGGAGTGCAGCCGGGCAGCCGGTCACGCTACGACCGGTTCGCCACCCAGATCCCGCTGCCGACGAGGAGGAGCGCGGCGTACACCGCCGGCGTGAGCGGCTCACCGAGGATCAGCCCGCCGGCGAGCACGCCCATCACCGGGGTCAGGAAGGAGAACGAGGACAGGCGCGTGGCCGGATACTCGCGCACCAGCCAGAACCAGGCCAGATACGACACGCCGGCGACGATCGCCGCCTGGAAGAAGAGGTTGGCCCACACCATGGGCGTGGGCGCGAACACGCCCGGCTCGCCCATCGCCAGCGAGAGCGGCGGCAGCACCAGCGCCGACACGCCGAGCTGGTAGAGCAGCGTCTTCTCGGCCGATGCGCGCGCCAGCGCGCTCGCCTTCACGGTCAGCGTGGTCGCCGCCCACAGCAGCGCGGCGCCGAGCAGCATGAGGTCGCCCACCCAGGCGCCCTCGGTGGCGGCGAAGAGGTTCTCGCCGAAGAGCGCGAGCACGCCGACGAAGGCGAGCGCCATGCCCATCCACTGCCGCCTCCGCATATGCTCCTGCGGCAGCAGCCAGACCGCGCCGAGGGCGACGAAGAAGGGCGCGGTGTACAGGAAGATCACCCCGCGCGAGGCGCTGGTGTGCTGCAGGCCGAGGAAGATCATCGCGAACTCGCCGGCGAACAGCGCCCCGGCGAGCAGGCCGGGCGCGAGGCTGCGGTCGCGCTCGAAGAGCTTCACCCCACGCAGCAGCGCCCAAACGACGACGATCGCCGTGGCGCCGATCGAGCGCAGGCCGGCCTGCCACACCGGCGAGATGCCGGCGCTGGCAAGCTTGATGGCAACCTGCTGGAGGCCCCAGATCGAGCACAGCACCACCATGAGGCCGATGGCGAGACGGTCGAGTTCGGTCTTGTGCATGCGGGAGAGCCCGCACCAGGGCGCGGGCGGCGGTAGACGAAGGGCGCGATTATCGGCCGCCAGCCGCGGAAACGCGAGCCGGTTCGGCGCAGCTTATGCCCGCGAACTGGGTGGCGAGCATGTCGATCTCGTCACGCAGGTGGCGGCGTTGTGCTGCGCTGGACAATGCATGCAGTTCGGCGAGCAGCTCCAGCGTGCGTGCGCGGTTGTGGGCGACCGCCGCGCGATGCTGCGCGCTCCAGCGCGCCTCGCGCGGCGCCAGCGCCTGCGCCAGGCGGGGGGCGAAGGCGGCGGCGTCCGCGCGCACGCGCAAGGCGTCGAGGAGCTCGGCCTGCCAGCGCGCTCGATCCTCCAGCCAGGCCTCGGTCGTGGGCTGCAGCGCCCGGCTCCACGCCGCGATGCGCTCGCGCTGGGCCGGCGTCATGCGGCCGAACCAGCGCCGCAGGCGCTCCTCCATGCGCTCGACGCGGGCGGCATGCTGCGCGGACTCGTCGCCGGAGAGGAACTCCGCGCGCGCCTCCTCGCCACGGCGGACGAAGGCGGCGGCGAGCTCCTCCACCTGCTCGTCGCCCAGGCCGGCCGCCAGCCTGCGCAGCTCGGGCTCGAGTTCCCCGACGATCTCGCGCCAGAGCGCCTCTCCGCGCTCGAGGAAGCGTTCGAGCTGCGCAGGCTCGACGCGCTCGGCCGCCAGCGTCGCGTTCGCCGCACGCAGTAGGGCGACGTACTCGGGCAGGTGGCTGCGGCAGTGCCAGTCGAGCAGGCCGGCCAGACGGCGGTCGAATTCGCCACGCTGGCCGGCGTCGAGCGTGACGTAGTCGCGCAGATACCAAGGCAGCAGCCAGTCGAGCTGCGAGTACGCGAAACGCAGGCCGCAACCGACGAGCAGCAACGCGCTGCAGGCGATCAGGAAGAGACGGTGGAGCGCACGGGCGGACATGGGGCTTGTGACCGCACCGGCAGCGGGCAAGTTCGCCCGCTCCGTCCGCCCGCGCACGCCCCGCTCAGCGCGTCTCGCCGCGGGACTCGGCGCCCGACTCGCCGACGGTCTCGGCGGCCGCCCCCTCGGCACGACGGACGCGCTCCGCGGCATCCGCATCGGCGCCAGCACTTCCGGGTTCCTCGGCTCCGGCAGGTGCGGCGACCGACTCGGCTGCAGCCTTCTCCGCCTCGTCCGCAGACACTCCGGAAGTCGCCCCGACGCTTGGCGGGACGGATTCGGCGAGATCCTCCGCCTCCGGAACAGGGGCCGCATCCACCACGCTGACCGGCGCGGGCCCGACCACTGCATCCGCGCTCGATCCCGTCGGTTCCGCGGCGTCCGCACCCGCAACAGCGCCCGCCGCTCCCCCCGCGAGCAGCGCGCCGGCCGCGGCGGGCTCGACCACGCGGCGGGGCAGCAGCGCATCGACGCGCTCCTGGAAGCGCTCGCGCGCCGAGGCGCCGGAGAGCTTGTCGTAGCCGGCGGACAGGTGCTCGAAGAGCTCCTTGTAGGAGCCGGCCATCGACACGAACAGGGTCGCGGTCTTGTCGAAATGGGCGTCGACCTCCTTGCGGTAGCGCTCTGCCTCCTCGGCCTTGCGCGCCAGCTCGGCCTCGAGCTCGTCGATGCGCCCCTTGGTACCGGCGCTCGAACGCCCGACGAAGAACGCGATCACGCCGACGATGACGACGGCGGAAATGGCGAGCAGCCAGGCGGTTTGCGGGGTCATGTCCATGTTGTCCTCCCTCCTTTGTGGATCTCAATCGACCACCGTCGCCTCCACCGGCGACGGGAACTGCAGGCGCGCGCGCAACGCGCGGGTGACCTCGACGCGGCCGTCCGCAGCCACGCGCAGTGCATGTTCGATGCCGAAGCGGCGGATCTGTTCGCGCCAGCCATCTCCGGCGAGGTAGGCGGGCTTGCTCGGTGCATCCGACAGCGTGCCGGCATTGGCGCGCGGCGTGATCAGGACGGTGAGCGACTGCGTGCCATGCGCGGGCTGGCCGGTGCGCGGGTCGAGCAGGTGGGCGTAGCGCTCGCCGTCGAGCTCGAAGTAGCGCTGGTAGTCGCCCGAGGTGCCGATCGCCTCGCCGGCGTACAAAGGCAGGGTGGCGAGCGGAGCGGGCGCGCGCGGATGCTGGATGCCGATCCGCCAGGGCTGGTCGCCCTTGGCGCCGAGCGCCATGACGTTGCCGCCGATGTTGATGAGCGCGTCGGCCACGCCCTGCGCGCGCAGGATCGCCGCCGCGCGGTCGAGCGCGTAGCCCTTGGCGTAGCCGCCGAGATCGAGCTGCACCGCCGGGTTGCGGCTCTCGACCCGGTTGCCGTCGAGGACGAGGTCGGCCATCGACGGGTGCGCGGCGAGCAGGGCCTGCAGCTTGGCAGGGTCGGGGCGCTGCGGCACGAAGGTGTCGGTGTGGAAGCCCCACAGCGCGACCAGGCCGCCGAGCGCAGGGTCGAACAGCCCGTCGCCGGTGGCGGCGATCGCCTGCGCGTCCTTCAGCATCGCGGCGAGCTCGTCGGACACGGTGGCGGCCTCGCCGCGCGCGATCGCGGCGTTGAGCGCGGTGAGCTCGGAGGGCTCCCAGGCGTGGTAGGCGCGATGCAGGCGGTCGAACTCGCGCAGCACCGCGGCGGCGGCGCGGTCGGCCTCGGCCTGGTTCTCGCCATACACCGCGACATCGACCCGGGTACCGAAGACGTAGGCCTCGTGATGGAAGACCTGCGCGCGCGAGCAGGCCGCGAACAGCAGCGCGCACGCGGCCAATGCAAGGATGCGCAGGTTCAGCCGCACGCACGCTCCAGCTTGTCGATCACCAGGCCGGCGACGTCGAAGCCCTGCTGCGCGGCGATCTCGACCATGCAGGTGGGGCTGGTGACGTTGATCTCGGTGAGGTGGCCGCCGATCACGTCGAGGCCGACGATCAGCAGGCCGCGCGCCCACAGCGTCGGCGCGAGGAACCCGGCGATCTCGCGTTCGCGCGCGGTGAGCGCCATCGCCACCCCGCGCCCGCCGGCGGCGAGGTTGCCGCGCGTCTCGCCCGCCCGCGGGATGCGCGCGAGCGCGAAGGGCACGACCTCGCCGCCGATGATCAGCACGCGCTTGTCGCCGTCGACGATCTGCGGCAGGTAGCGCTGCGCCATGATGGTGCGAGTGCCATCGTGGGCGAGCGTCTCCACGATCACGTTGCGGTTGGGGTCGTCGGCGCGCACACGGAAGATCTGGCTGCCGCCCATGCCGTCAAGCGGCTTGAGGATGACGTCGCCGAGCTCGTCGATGAAGGCGTGGATGTCCGCCGGGTCGCGCGCCACCAGCGTGGTCGCGGTGAACTGCGGGAATTCGGTGATCGCGATCTTCTCGGAGTGGTCGCGCACCGCACGCGGGTCGTTGAACACGCGCACGCCGGCCTGCGCCGCGCGCTCGAGCAGCCAGGTGGCGGTGACGTACTCGAAGTCGAAGGGCGGGTCCTGGCGCATCAGCACCGCGTCGAAGGCGGCCAGCGGCAGGGCCTGCGCCTCGCCCGCGCGATACCAGGCCGCGTCGTCGTCGCACACCGCGAGCGCCACGCAGCCGGTGCCAACCACCACGCCCTCGCGCCAGGTGAGGCCGGCGCGCTGCAGCGCCCACACCTCGTGCCCGCGCCGCGTGGCGGCGCGCATCATCGCGATGCTCGAGTCCTTGTAGGCCTTGAGGCCCTCGAGCGGGTCGAGGATGAAAAGAAGCTTGAGCTTGCGGGTCATGGATTCATCACCGGTTCGTGTCGATTCCCGTCGGAGGCGGCGCGAGACTTCAGGCCGCCAGGGCGTCTCCACCTGCATCCTCTTCCTCGCCCGGGGCGGTCTCCTCGATCTCCACCGAGGCCGCGAGCAGCGCCAGGCGGGCCACCACGCCATAGGCGTAGAAGCGGTTCGGCGGCGCATCGGGCCCCTGCGCGGCATCGGGCATGGTGCCGCTGGTGTCGAAGGCGAGCGGCTTGAAGTGCATGCCCGGCGCGTTGAGGTTCTCGTCGCGGCCGCGCTCGGTGTGGACGCGGTAGAAGCCACCCACCACGTAGTGATCCATCATGTAGACGACCGGCTCGGCGACGCCGTCCTCCACCGTCTCGAAGGTGTGCACGCCCTCCTGGATGATGACCTCGTGCACCTGCAGGCCTTCCTTCACCACCGCCATCTTGTTGCGCTGGCGGCGGTTGAGGCCGACGACCTCGGAGGCGTCCTTCACCGTCATCACGCCCATGCCGTAGGTGCCGGCGTCGGCCTTGACCACCACGAAGGGCTCGTCGGTGACGCCGTATTCCTTGTACTTGGCGCGGATGCGGGTGAGCAGCGAATCCACCTGAGCGGCGAGGCACTCCTCGCCGGTGCGTTCCTGGAAGTTGATCTGGCCGCACACGCCGAACTCGGGGTTGATCCGCCACGGATCGATGCCGATCGCGGCGGCGAACTCACGCGCGACACGGTCGTAGCACTCGGCGTGCTTCGACTTGCGGCGCTTGTGCCAGCCGGCGTGCAGGGGCGGGATCAGCCACTGCTCGTCGAGGCCCTTGAGCACCTGCGGAATGCCCGCAGACAGGTCGTTGTTGAGCAGCACCGCGCAGGGATCGAAGTCGTCGAGCCCGATACGGCTGCCGCTGCGGCGCAGCGGCTCCAGGGTCAGCGTGGCGCCGTTGGCGAGTTCCAGCACGGTCGGCGCGGCGATCTCGGGCAGCAGGCTGCCGATGCGCACGTCGAGGCCGGTGAGGCGCAGGATGGACGCCAGCTTGGCGACGTTCTGCAGGTAGAACTGGTTGCGGGTGTGGTTCTCGGGGATCAACAGCAGCTTGCTGGCGTCCGGGCAGATGCGCTCGATCGCCGCCTGCGCCGCCTGCACGCACAGGGGCATGAAGACGTCGTTGAGGTTGTTGAAGCCGCCCGGGAACAGGTTCAGGTCGACCGGCGCGAGCTTGAAGCCCGAGTTGCGCAGGTCGGTGGAACCGTAGAAGGGCGGCATGTGGTCCTGCCACTGGGTACGGAACCACTTTTCGATGTCGCAGGCGTTGTCGAGGAACTGACGCTCCAGCTCCAGCAGGGGGCCGGTAAGCGCGGTGGTGAGGTGCGGAACCATGGATTGGGTGTCTCTCGTGAGGGGGCCGCCACCCGGCGGGCGGCAGCCGATGCTTTGGCCGGAATGTTACACCAAAGCCCGGGGGCGCCTTCCGGCCGCCCCGATGGCGCGTGGCCGCGTCAGATCACCAACTGCGTGCCGAGTTCGACCACCCGGTTGTTGGGGATGCGGAAGAAGTCGGTCGCGCTGGTGGCGTTCTTGGACATGAAGGCGAACAGCCGCGCCCGCCAGTCGGAAAACAGCCTGCGGCTGAGCCTGGGGATCACCGTCTCGCGCGAGACGAAGAAGGTGGTCTCCATCATCTCGAACGATTCGCCGAAGCGGCTGCAGTGCTTCAGCGCACTCGGGATGTCGGGATCCTCCATGAAGCCGTAGCGCACGATCACGCGCATGAACCCGTTCCTGATGCGATGCAGGTAGATGCGGTCGAGCTCGCTCACATGCGGGGTGTCGGCGGTCTCCACGGTCACCAGCGCGACCCGCTCGTGCAGGACCTGGTTGTGCTTGAGGTTGTGCAGCAGCGCGGCGGGGACGCCATCCTTGGTGCTGGTCATGAACACCGCCGTGCCCTGCACCCGATGCACCTCCCCGACCATGTCGATGAACACGTTCAGCGGCAGGCCCTGGGCGGCGATCTCCTGCTGCACCAGGCGACGCCCCTGGCGCCAGGTGGTGAGCACGGTGAACGAGACCAGCGCCATGGCGATCGGGAACCAGCCGCCCTGGGGAATCTTGATCGCGTTGGCGCTGAAGAAGGCGAGGTCCACCAGCAGCAGCGTCCCCGCGCACAGTCCGGCCAGCAGCGGACGCCAGCGCCAGATCAGCACCATCACGAAGCCGAGCAGCACCGTGTCGATCAGCATCGTGCCGGTCACCGCGATGCCGTATGCCGCAGCGAGGTTCGAGGAGTTCTGGAAGCCGACCACGAGTGCGACCACCGCCAGGTAAAGCGTCCAGTTGGTGAAGGGGACGTAGATCTGCCCCTGCTCGTGCCCCGAGGTATGGACGATCAGCATGCGCGGAAGCAGCCCCATCTGCACCGCCTCGCGGGCCACCGAGAAGGCGCCCGAGATCACCGCCTGCGAGGCGATGACCGTGGCCAGGGTGGCGAGCACCAGCAGCGGGATCATCGCCCACGACGGCCCGAGGTGGTAGAACGGGCTTTCGATCGCCGCCGGCTCGTGCAGCAGCAGCGCCCCCTGGCCGAAGTAGTTCACCACCAGGGCCGGCAACACGAAGCCGAACCACCCCAGCCGGATCGGGGCCGGGCCGAAATGTCCCATGTCGGTGTAGAGCGCCTCCCCGCCGGTCACCGCGAGCACGACCGCGCCCAGCGCGAGGAAGGCGAGCGCCGGATGATCGACGACGAAGGCGACCGCATGGAGCGGACTGAGGGCCGCGAGGATCTCCGGATAACGCACGATCTCGACCATGCCGAGCGCACCCAGCACGGCAAACCAGACCACCATGACCGGGCCGAAGAAGAGCCCCACCACCCCGGTGCCGCGGCGCTGGATCGCGAACAGCACGGTGAGGATGAGCACCGTCACCGGCACCACCCAGGCCTCGAGCCCCGGCGCCACGATGCCGATTCCCTCCACCGCCGACAGCACCGAGATCGCCGGCGTGATCATGCTGTCGCCGAAGAACAAGGCGGCGGCGAAGATGCCGAGCATCGACACCACCCAGGCCAGGCGTGCGCTGCGCGCATGCGTCACCACCAGCGACAGCAGGGCGAGCGAGCCGCCCTCGCCGCGGTTGTCCGCGCGCATCAGGATGAGCACGTACTTGAGCGTGACCAGCACCATGATCGCCCACAGCACGAGCGACAGGATGCCGAGGATGTTCCCCGGCGTGACCGGTATCGGATGGTGGCCGTTGAAGATCTCCCGCAGGGCGTACAGGGGGCTGGTGCCGATGTCGCCGAACACGACGCCGATGGCACCGATGGTGAGGGAGGGCATTGCACGCTTCGAGTCCATCACTTGCACCTTTGTTGCGCCATCGAGGCCAGCTCCGCGCCACCATCCGCGCACGACATGCCCGCAGCGTCGATCGTCCGGGACCATGCGCGATTGTGCGACGCAACTTCGCGCCCGTGTTGACCGTGCTCAAGAGTCCGCGTCGCCCCCCGGGCGCCTCACGCGCTGCCGCGCAGCGGCAGCTTGCGCTTGTCCTTGACCACCTCCATCACCACGTAGGTATGGGTCTGCTTGACGCACGGCAGGCCGGAGATCTGCTCGCCCATCACGCGGCGGTATTCGTTGATGTCGCGCGTGCGCACCTTGAGCAGGTAATCGAAGTCGCCCGCGATCATCAGGCAGGACTCGATCTCGGGGATGCGCCGCACGGCCTCGTTGAAGCGGCGCAGGTCCTGCTCGGTAGTGCTGGTGAGCAGGACCTGGACGACGACGATGTGGCCGGCGCCGACCGCGTCGGGGTCGAGCGCGGCGTGGTAGCCGCGGATCACCCCGGACTTCTCGAGGCGGCGGATACGCTCGGCGCAGGGGGTCTTGGTCAGGCCGACCCGGCGCGACAGCTCGACGATCGACAGGCGGGCGTCGGCCTGCAATTCCTGGAGGATCTTCTGGTCGATGCGGTCCATTGCGGTGCAGCAGGCGATTGGCCTGTGAAGTGATCTCACTTTGGTCATTATGACCATATAAATGCAAATTTTGGAGCCATTAACTACGGTTTTTGGCGAAGAATTCGGCCATTCCGGCGGGTCTTCCGCCGCCCCCGCAACCGCTTGCAGCACGCCCGCCCGACGCAGCGTGCGCAATGCCAGGAGTGCCCGGCCGTGACCGACAACATCCCCTCCAGCGCCCGCGCCGCAGCGGCCCTAGATGCCGCCGCCGCCCTTCCGCCGACCGCGCGCAGCACCGTCCGCCACGCCATCGACGCCGCTTGGCGCACGCCCGAGCCGGAGTGCGTGCCCGCGCTCGTCGAGGCCGCTCGCCTCCCCGCGGCCCTGCGCGAACCCGTGCGCGCCCTCGCCCACGACCTCGTCGTCGGCCTGCGCGCCACGCGCACGCGCTCGTCCGGCGTCGACGCCCTGATGAAGGAATTCTCGCTCTCCAGCCAGGAAGGCGTGGCGCTGATGTGCCTGGCCGAGGCCCTGCTGCGCGTGCCCGACAAGGCCACCGCCGACCGCCTGATCCGCGACAAGCTCGCCGACGGCGACTGGCGCGCGCACATCGGCAACAGCCCCTCGCTGTTCGTCAACGCTGCCACCTGGGGCCTGCTGATCACCGGCCGGCTGGTGTCGACCAGCAGCGAACAAGGCCTGTCCTCCGCGCTCACCCGCCTGGTGGCACGCGGCGGCGAGCCGCTGATCCGCAAGGGCATGGACCTGGCGATGCGCATGCTCGGCGAGCAGTTCGTCACCGGGCGCGACATCGACGAGGCCCTCGAGCGCGGCCGCGAGCACGAGAACAAGGGTTACCGCTACTCCTTCGACATGCTCGGCGAGGCGGCGATGACGGCAAGCGACGCAGAGCGCTATTTCCGCGACTACGAGCGCGCCATCCAGGCCATCGGCGTCGCCTCCCGGGGCCGCGGCGTGGTCGACGGCAACGGCATCTCGGTCAAGCTCTCGGCCCTGCATCCGCGCTACACCTGGTCGCAGCGCGAGCGCGTGCTGGCCGAGCTGCTGCCGAAGTTGAAGACCCTGTGCCTGCAGGCCAGGCGCCACGACATCGGGCTGAACATCGACGCCGAGGAGGCCGACCGCCTCGACCTCTCGCTCGACCTGCTCGAGGCGCTCGCCACCGACGACGCGCTCGCCGGCTGGACGGGACTGGGCTTCGTGGTCCAGGCCTACCAGAAGCGCGCCCCCCACGTGCTCGACTTCGTCATCGACCTCGCGCGCCGCAGCGGCCAGCGCATGATGGTGCGCCTGGTCAAGGGCGCGTACTGGGACGCCGAGATCAAGCGCGCGCAGATCGACGGGCTGGCCGGCTACCCGGTGTACTCGCGCAAGGTGTACACCGATGTGTCCTACCTCGCATGCGCGAAGAAGCTGCTCGCCGCACGCGACGTCATCTACCCGCAGTTCGCCACCCACAACGCACATTCGCTGGCGGCGATCTTCCACCTCGCCGCCGCCGACGGCCGCGCATGGCAGCCGGGCGACTACGAGTTCCAGTGTCTGCACGGCATGGGCGAGCCGCTCTACGACCAGATCGTCGGCCGCGCCGACCGTCACCGCCTGGTGCGCATCTACGCCCCGGTGGGCAGCCACGAGACCCTGCTCGCCTATCTGGTGCGCCGCCTGCTCGAGAACGGCGCCAACACCAGCTTCGTGAACCGCATCGTCGACGAGCGCGTGCCGGTGGAGGAGCTGATTGCCGACCCGGTCGAGCAGGCCGCCCCGCTCGCCGGCGCGCCGCATCCGAAGATTGCGCTGCCCGCCGAGCTGTTCGGTGGCCTGCGCACCAACTCCGCCGGCATCGACCTCGCCAGCGAGCCGGTGCGCGCCCGCATCGCCGCGGCGCTGGCCAACTCGCGCACCACGCCCTTCGCGGCCGGTCCGATCGTCGCCGGCCGCAGCGCGGTGCCCGCGGACGTGACCCCGGTCTCCAACCCGGCCGACCGCGGCGAGGTCGTCGGCGGCGTCGCCGAAGCGACGACCGACGACCTCGAACACGCGCTCGCCGCCGCCAGTGCGGCCGCAGCCGACTGGGCCGCCACCCCGGCTGCGGCGCGCAGCGAACGCCTGGAGCGCGCCGCGGCGCTGTTCGAACGCGAGGCCGACACCCTGCTCGCGCTTGCAGTGCGCGAAGCCGGCAAGTCGTGGGCCAACGCGGTGGCCGAGCTGCGCGAGGCGGTCGACTTCCTGCGCTACTACGCCCAGCAGGCGCGTGGCTTCGACCCTGCCAGCCACGTGGCGCTCGGTCCGGTGCTGTGCATCAGCCCGTGGAACTTCCCGCTGGCGATTTTCAGCGGCCAGGTCGCCGCCGCGCTCGCCGCCGGCAATCCGGTGCTCGCCAAGCCGGCCGAGCAGACCCCGCTGATCGCCGCCCATGCAGTGCGCCTGCTGCACGAGGCCGGCATCCCGCCCGCCGCGCTGCAACTGCTGCCCGGCCGCGGCGAGACCGTCGGCGCCGCGCTGGTGGCGGAT
>Ga0073899_10002117_pt1 | contig 17919 bp, 17 predicted proteins | sample KloWWTmetaKNB5Ph_FD_88975 | JGI IMG/M metagenome (GOLD analysis project Ga0073899, IMG submission 88975) | Active sludge microbial communities from Klosterneuburg, Austria, studying microevolution and ecology of nitrifiers - Klosterneuburg... | ecosystem: Engineered > WWTP > Aerobic digester >... | reverse complement strand
TGGTGGGCGTGCCCTTCAGGCCGTAGGTGTAGGCGCTCTTGTCGATCCAGCGCCGCTCGCGCAGCGCGGCAACGTTCGGGAAGAACACCGTCGAGGCCTTGAACACCCCGGGCGGAATGGCGTCCCAGTCCGCGGGTGGGCTGTAGGGATGGTGGATCAGGCGGGTGGCGAGGGCGTCGCTGTCGTTGCGGCTGTCGTTACTGTCGTCGCTGCGGTTCATGGCTGCTCCTGCGCCGGCGTCAGACCAGCTCGCCCACCAGGTCATGCCCGGCCGTACCGACGATGCGCACGCGGGCGAAGTCGCCGACCTTCATCGTCTTCGACGCCTTGCTCGGCGGCAGGATCTTCACCGTGCCGTCGATCTCCGGTGCGTCCGCGTAGCTGCGCCCCACCCCACCCTTGCGGCCCAGCGCGGGGGCGCTGTCGACCAGCACCTGCATCGTCGCGCCCACGCGCTGTTGCAGCTTGGCGGTGGACACCCCCTCGGCCACGGCCATGAAGCGGGCGCGGCGCTCCTCACGCACCTCGTCCGGCAGTGCGCCGGGCAGGTCGTTGGCCGCGGCACCGTTGACGGGCGAGTAGGCGAAGCAGCCGGCGCGGTCGATCTGCGCCTCCTGCATGAAGTCGAGCAGGTAGGCGAACTCTTCCTCGGTCTCGCCCGGGAAGCCGGCGATGAAGGTCGAGCGCAGCACGATCTGCGGGCAGGCCTCGCGCCATTTCTGCAGGCGCTCCAGGTTGCGCTCGCCGCTGGCCGGGCGCTTCATGCGTCGGAGCACATCCGGGTGGGCGTGCTGGAAGGGCACGTCCAGGTAGGGCAGCACCAGGCCCTCGGCCATCAGCGGGATCACCTCGTCCACGTGCGGATAGGGGTAGACGTAGTGCAGCCGCACCCAGGCACCGTGGGGCTTGGCCAGCTCGCCCAGGCGCGCCACCAGGTCCAGCATGCGGGTCCGGACCGGCTTGCCGTCCCAAAAGCCGGTGCGGTACTTGACGTCCACGCCGTAGGCGGAGGTGTCCTGGCTGATGACCAGCAGCTCCTTGACGCCGGACTCGAACAGCCGCTGCGCCTCGCCCAGCACATCGCCGATCGGCCGCGAGACCAAGTCGCCGCGCAGGCTGGGGATGATGCAGAAGCTGCAGCGGTGGTTGCAGCCCTCGCTGATCTTCAGGTAGGCGTAGTGCTTGGGGGTGAGCTTCACGCCCGTGGCGGGCACCAGGTCAACGAAGGGGTCGTGCGGCTTGGGCACGTGCGCGTGCACCGCGTCCATCACCTCCTGCGTGGCGTGCGGGCCGGTGACGGCGAGCACACTCGGGTGCACGCCCTGCACCAGGTTGCCGCCGTCCGCGCCGGACCGGGCACCCAGGCAGCCGGTGACGATGACCTTGCCGTTGGCGGCCAGCGCCTCGCCGATGGTGTCCAGGCTCTCCTTGACCGCATCGTCGATGAAGCCGCAGGTGTTGACGATCACCAGGTCGGCGCCCTGGAAGGTCTTGCTGGTCGCATAGCCCTCGGCACTGAGCTGGGTGAGGATCAGCTCGGAGTCGGTCAGGGCCTTCGGGCAGCCGAGGCTGACGAAGCCGATGCGGGGGGCGGCGCTGCTGGCGGCTGCCGCGTTGGAAACGTGTTCGCTCATGGGGCCCGATTGTCTCAGGTGAGTCGGCCCCGGTTGCGCTCCCGGGCCTCGCCTCGCCGCACGCCAGGCACGCTGGCGCCCTCTGCCTCGATGCCCTCTATGCCTGCACGCGCAGCGCCAGCCGCCCGATCTCGTTGCCGAAATCCGCTGCCCACCGCTGCTGGTTGACATCGGCCAGGACCGTCAAAAGTTCAAGATCTCCGCCCGCCCGCCGAAAGCCCCTCCGATGGGGAGAGTATTGACATGATGTGGCCGGCCGGTGATGCCTGGGACTACCGGGTCATCCTGATGACTCAGCTGACTCTTTTTGGCGTCGGGTGGGGACTTGCGCTCCTGTATCTGAAAGAGGAGCGGCCGGCGATCGCGCACTGGTGCGTCTCCTCGCTGTTCTTTGCCTCATCCTTCCCCTTCCTCCAGTGGGCCAGCCAGGCGACGGCTCCCCCCGGTTGGGCGGAACACGGCGTGACGCTGACCAGCCTTGCAGGCTACCTGCTGGCGGCCCGGGGGGTGGACGTGTACATCCACGGGCGGCCCCGCTATGACCGTTTCACGCTGGGAACCGCGGCGCTCGTGACCGTGGTGCTGCTGTGCATGCCCACCGGCACCGAGTTCGGCCGCCATCGGCTGGTGTTCTTCAGCCTCTGGAAGGCCCTGCTGTTGCTGGGCGTGCCCATGCTCGTGCTCAAGCGCCTCAAAGCCTCCATCGGCTGGGGTGGCGCCGCCGTGGCGCTGGCACCGTCCACGGCCTACGGGCTGCAGGGCCTGGCCGTTGCCGTCCATTTCTGGCTGGCGGGCGGGACGGGACTCAATCTCAATGCGGCGGTACTCAACACCTCTGCCAAGGTGATCGTTGCCCTGGCAGCCGCCGCACTGTTCAACTTCTCCTTCCTCTTCCTGCTGATCTCCCGACTGGTGGTGCGGCTGCGCCACCATGCCACGCACGACGCCTTGACGGGTGTCACGAACCGCCACGGCTTCAACACGCTGCTCGATCGCCTCTGGCAGCGGCTGCGCCACGGCCGCAACGCAGGTTTCAGCGTGGCGCTGGTCGACGTGGACCATTTCAAACGGGTGAATGACGTGCATGGCCACCCGGCCGGCGATGAGGTGCTGCGTCGCATCGCCCAGGTGTTGCGGGAACAGGTGCGGCCGCCCGACATGGTGGCCCGGCTGGGCGGCGAGGAATTCGTGCTGGTGCTGATCGGCGCCACCGCATCCCAAGCCCACGGGGTGGCCGAGCGGGTGCGGGCCGCCATGGAGCGCACGGCCGTGGCGCTGAACGGCAGGTCGCTCTCCATCACCGTCAGCGTGGGCGTGGCTGAACCCCAGCCAGACGACCAATCCAGCGAAGACTTGCTGGCCCGGGCCGACCTGGCCCTCTATGCCGCCAAGGCCTCCGGGCGCAACTGCGTGTGCATCGCCGGCGGCGAGGCCACGGACACCGCGCAGGCGCCTCCGCTGAACAGCCAGCGCGAGCCGGATCACACCGAGTCGGCGGCCCCGGATCTTCCCGCCAGTCAGCGCGAGGAGAACACCTGCTGGAGTGGGCGTGGACGGGTCAACGCGGCAGGCTGACGCCGAGGTGCTCGCCCCCCGCTGACCGGGCTCACGACCTGACCCGCGCCGCCAGCAGGTTCAACCCCAGCCCGGCGATCACCAGCCCGGCGGCGGCCAGCTTCCAGTGCGGCAGCGGCTCACCCAGCCACCAGGCCGAGCTGCTCATGCCCACCACCGGCACCAGCAGGGCCAGCGGCGACACCGTGGCCGCCGGGTGGCGGGCCAGCAGCCAGGCCCAGGCGGCATAGCCGAACAGCGTGTTGCCCCAGGACTGCCAGAGCACCGCGGCCCAGACCTCCGGCCCCGCCACGGCCAGGCTGCTGCGGATGGCCGGCCAGCCCTCGAACACCAGCGACAGCGCCAGCAACGGGCCGATGGCATAAGCGCTCGCCCACACCACGTAGGCCAGTGTGTTCACGCCCCGCGCCCGGGTGGCGACGATGTTGCCTGCGGCCCAGCTGGCTGCCGCGCAGAGCACCAGCAGCAGCCCGCTGACCCGCGTGTGCCCGTCGGTGTGCGCCGCGATCACGCCGATGCCCCCGGCCGCCAGTGCCAGGGCGAGCCACTGCACTCCGCGCAGGCGCTCGCCCGAAAACCGCATCGCCAGCGCGATGGTGAAGAACACCTGCGTCTGGATCACCAGCGACGCCAGCCCCGGCGAGATGTGCCCGTTCAGCGCGATGTACAAGAGCCCGAACTGCCCGGCGCCGATCAGCAGCCCATAGGCCGCCAGCTGCTGCCAGGGCACCGCCGGCCGCGGCAGGAACCACAGCGCCGGCAGCAGCGCAAAGGTGAACCGCAACGCGCCGAAGAGCAGCGGCGGCAGGTGCCCCAGCGCGAGCTTGATGACGACGAAGTTGCTGCCCCAGATCGTGACGACGGCCAGGGCGAGGAGGAGGTGCAGGGGCGGGAGGGGGCGGGTCACCAGGGGAGGCTAACACCACCGGGGTAGGCTGGGCCGGGTGTGCAGGGAGCTGGCCGATTCAGCCGCAACGCGCGACTTGATCCTAATATTGGCAATAATCAAGACCTGACCCCATTGGTGTTGGTGTGTGGGTGCACCGCCGAAGCGCTGCTGAGTTCCGAGGGCGCAGGCGGATCGAGCCAGGCGGGACCAAGGACGGGCAGTTGCAGCAGGTTGCCGGACCGCGCGGGTCCAGCGCCTCACCCCGCCCGCAGCCTGATGATCGAGCACACCGCCACCGCGCTGGCCACCATCTTGCCGTCCTGCAACAGCTCGCCGCTGACGTGGCAGACATCGCGCCCACGGCGCAGCAGGCGCGCGCGCCCTTCCAGCGGCGCCAGGCGGGCCGGGCGGAGGTAGCTGAGGTTGAGGCTGACGGTGGCCGGGGCCTCGCCGGCCGACAGGGTCGAGTCGACCAGGCTGGCGGTGAGGTCGTCCAGCATCGCGCCGAGCATGCCGCCCTGCACGCCGCCGGCCGGGTTGGCGAAATCGGCGCGGGGGGCATAGTCGACATCCAGCTCGCCGGCCTCGCGGTCGACGCGCACGATCGTGGCGCCCAGCAGGCGAGCCACCGGCGGCGGGGGCAGCTCACCGCGCTGCATGCGGTGCCACCAGTGTTCGGCGGGCGCCTTGGGGTCGGGGTCGGTGGCGGCGGAAGGGGTGTCGGCGGGCGTCATGCGGATGAGAATCTCAAATAATGGGATCAAATCCTATCCGCTGCACCCTGCGCAAGGCGTCCGGCCGGTGACATTCCGGCGCGCGGAACACCACGCACCGATCAGGCCCGCGGCGCGGCGGCCAGGGCCGTGCGGATGCAGCCGGCAGCGTCATCGAGCCAGGCGCGCAGCTGGGAGTTGCCGATCTCGCGCAGGCGCTGCACGGTGCCCACCAGGGCCAGTGCGCCGACCACCTCGTCCTCGCCGTTGAAGATCGGCACCGCTGCGGCGCCAACGCCGGGGTCGAGTTCGCCCAGCGACAGCGCCATGCCGTCCGCACGCAGCGCGGCCATGCGGGTGCGGAACTCGGCCCAGGTGCTGCCGTGGCCCAGCTCGGCGATCTCGGCGGAGTGCTCCTCGTACAGCCGCAGCAGCGCGGCCCGCGGCAGGTGCGCCACCAGCACGCGCGGTGAGGCGCCGCGCAGCAGCGGGCGGGGGCGCCCACGGCCGTACTGGAGCTCCAGCCCGCCGGCGGCGCGCTCGCGGTGGGTGTCGATGATGCGGTTGGGGCCGAACATGGCGGACAGCACCGCGTCCAGCCCGGTGGCGGCCACCAGCGCCGGCATCAGCGGGGCGGCAGCCAGCAGCACCGGGTCGCTCTGGCGCAGCTGGTAGTCCAGCTCGATGATGCGCGCGCCCAGGCCGTAGCGGCCGGCGGTGACCTTCTGCAGGAAGCCGGCCTCCACCAGCTCGCGCACATAGCGGTAGCCGGTGGCGCGCGAGTAGCCCAGCGCCTCGTTGATCTCGTCGGCATGCCAGGTGGGGCGCTCCCGGGTGAACAGATCCAGGATGGCGAAGACCCGGGCCGGGCTGGTCATGGGCGGCTGCTCCTGAAAGGAAAGACGGGGGTGTAAGGGCGGGGCGGGCCTCGGATTCTGGCCGAGTCCCCGGACCGATGACGAGGCCCCCCGCACGATCGGCCGGAACCGGTCGATGTGGGTTGACATCGATCACAAGAAGTCATGTAATCTCAAATATTGAGATTTACAAACAAGCCATTCAACAAGGACACGGCATGAAACTGGTGAGCTACGAGCGCAATGGACAGGCAAGCTTTGGCGCGGTGGTGGGTGAGGACGGCGTGGTCGACCTGCGCCAGGCGCTCGGCGGGCGCTACGCGGACCTGCAGGCGTTGATCGCCGCCGATGCGGTGGCCGAAGCCGCCAGCGCAGTGCAGGGCCAGGCCGCGGAGTTCCGCCTGGGCGACGTCACGCTGCTGCCCGTCATCCCCCACCCCGGCAAGATCTGGTGCTGCGGGCTGAACTACGGCGAGCACGTGCGCGAGACGAACCGGGAGGTCACCGAGCAGCCCACCTTCTTCCTGCGCGTGGCGGACTCTCAGGTAGGCCATGACCAGGCCATCATCGCACCGCCGGAGTCCACCCAGGTGGACTACGAGGCCGAGATCGCGGTGGTGATCGGCAAGCCCGGCCGGCGCATCGCCGAGGCCGACGTGGCGCAGCACATCGCCGGCTACGCCTGCTACAACGACGGCTCGATCCGCGACTGGCAGAAGCACACCTCGCAGTGGGTGCCGGGCAAGAACTTCTGGCGCACCGGTGGCTTCGGCCCCTGGATGGTCACCGCCGACGAGATCCCCTTCGGCACCGTGATGCGGCTGCAGACGGTGCTCAACGGCCAGGTGCTGCAGGACGCCACCACCGAGATGATGATCCACTCGATCGCCAAGCAGATCGCCTACGTCTCGACCATCGCGCCGCTGCAGCCGGGCGACGTGATCGTCACCGGCACGCCCGGCGGCGTCGGCGCGCGTCGCAGCCCGCCGGTGTGGATGAAGGCCGGCGACGTCTGCGAAATCGTGGTCGACAAGATCGGCACGCTGCGCAACCCCATCGCCGCAGAAGGCTGAGGCCGGCGGCGCACGCCTGACCGAAAGCGGCTCAGCCGCCCGGCAGGCGCTTTTTCAGCGCGGCCACCGCGCTGTCCGGCGTGGTGAGCACCGGCAGGCCCAGCGCGGCCTCGATGGCCGCTGCGGCACGCGCCAGGCTGAACTGGGCCAGGGCGATCACCCCGCAGCCGCGCGCGGCGAGCCGGTGGGCGGCCTCGATGGCGATGCGGTCGTGCCCCGCCGCATCTCCGGCCTGCAGGGCCGCCAGGGCGCCGTCGGCCAGCTCGGTATCGAGGGCGACCGCGGGCGGGAACTCCGGCGGCATGCTGGCCAGCGTCGGCGCAAAGGTGGCGAGCAGCCCGACTTTCGCCCCCGCGCCGGCTTCGGCAGCCCAGGCTGCGGCCGCGTCGACCATCGCCTCGTTCGGCTTGAGCACCGGCAGGCCGGGGTGGCGGGCCTTGACCGCCTCGATGCAGGGGCCGAAGGCCGAGCAGGTGAAGAGGATGGCGCTCGCACCGGTGCCCACCGCGTAGTCGGCCAGCGCCAGGAAGCGGGCGGTCATCGCGTCGTCCAGCCCGTTGGCCGAGGCGGCCGAAGCGGCCGAGGTGGCCAGGTCGGCCGACAGGCTGTCGTCCAGCAGGTTCATGCGGCGGGCCTGCGGCCACTGCCGCTGCAGCGCGGTGTTGATCGGCTCGACCGACGCGGCCAGGGCGTGGATCAGCGCGACGCGTGGGGCGGTGTCCAGGGTGGGCGGGGCAAGTGGCATCAGGGCATTTTCGTTGATTCTCATTGGCTCAGACATTCATCAAGGAGCATTCATGGACAACCCATCCCTTCCTGCCCTTCCCGCCACCAGCGCGCCACGCTGTGCGCCGCCGGACGAGGGCCAGGATCACGTCTGGGACGTGCTGATCGTGGGCGCCGGCCCCTCCGGTATCGGGCTGGCCAACCTGCTGGGCGAGGCGGGCCTGTCGGTGCTGCTGATCGACCGCCACCCGGGCGTGCTGCAGATCCCGCGGGCCGTGCACCTGGACGGCGAGACGATGCGGGTGATCCAGTCGATGGGGCTGGCACAAGCGGCCATGCCCGTCCTGCGCCCGGGCCACAGCATGCACTGGGTCAACGCCGCGGGCGAAACCTTGCTGGTGCGCCTGGGCCTGGTCGGCCTGGGCTCGCAGGGCTGGCACAACGACTACTACTTCCACCAGCCCGACCTGGAGGCGGTGCTGCGCCAGGGCCTGGCGCGTTACCCGAACGTGCGGCTGCGTGAGCGGCTGGAGCTGCGCGGCCTGACCCAGGACGCGGATGGCGTCGAAGCGCACGCCTGGGACCTGGACCTGGCCGCCCCGCTGCGCCTGCGCGCGCGCTGGCTGGTGGGCTGTGACGGCGCCCGCTCCACGGTGCGGCGGCTGATCGACGCCGACGAGTTCGAGGACCTCGGTGACGCCCACACCTGGCTGGTGGTGGACGGCGTGCTGAACCACCCGCTGGACTTGCCCGAGCACACCGTGCAGCACTGCGACCCGGCGCGACCCGCCACGTCCATCTACGTGCACCCCCTGCGCCGCCGCTGGGAGATCATGCTGCGACCCGGCGAGGATGCGCAGGCCATGACCGAGCCGGAGCGGATCTGGCCCCTGCTGGCGCGCTGGGTGAAACCGACCCAGGCCCGGCTGGAGCGGGCGTCTGCCTACGTCTTCCACGCCCGCGTGGCGCGGCGCTGGCAGGACGGCCGGGTGCTGCTGGCCGGCGACGCAGCACACCAGACACCGCCCTTCCTCGGCCAGGGGCTGTGCGCGGCGATGCGCGACATTGCCAACCTGGGCTGGAAGCTGGCGCAGGCGGTGACGCTGGGAGCGTCACAGGCCGGCCGTGGTGAGGCACTCCTGGCCACCTATGCGCCCGAACGCATCCCGCACGTGCGCGAGTTCATCGCGCTGGCGGTACAGGTCGGCGAGGTGATTCAGGAGCTGGACCCGGCCCGCGCCGCCGAGCGTGATCACCGCCTGAAGGCCGAGGGCCTGCAGTTCCCCTTCCCCACCCCCACGCTCGGCCCCGGCCTGCACCGGGCGGGTGAGTCCGACGCGGCGCAGGGCACCGGCCAGGTCTTCCTGCAGCACACCGGGCCCGATGGGCGCTGGCTGGACGACGTGATCGGGGCGCGCTGGGCACTGCTGCTGCGCCGGGGCGTGGCGCTGCCGCCCGATGCCGAACGCGCCGCCCAGGCGCTGGGCGCTGCCGTGCTCGCCGACGGCGGCGACCGCATCGACGCCTGGCTGGCCGAGCGCGCTCTGGCCGCGGTGCTGCTGCGGCCGGACCGGTACGTCTACGCCGGCGGCGCTGAAGCCGCCGATCTGCCGCCGCTGCTGGAGCGGCTGCAAGAGGCACTCGGGCGATAGACCGCCGGGCCCGCAAGCCCGGCGCTGCGTCAATCCAGCTTGATGCCGGCCCGGCTGATCGCCTGGCCCCAGAGCGCGTTGTCTTCCTTCAGGAAGGCAGCAAAGGCCTCCGGCGTCATCGCCTTGAGTTCACCGCCGTAGGACTGCCACTTCTCGATCAGTGCCGGGTTCTGCGCGGCGGCCTTCTGCATCGCGTCGGCCAGCTTGTCGATCACCGGCTTGGGCGTGCCTGCGGGTGCGAACAGGCCGATCCAGGCCGTGGGGCTGTAGTTCGTGATGCCGGCCTCGGCGAAGGTGGGCACGTCCGGGAATTTCGGGTGCCGCGCCTTGCCGGTCAGCGCCAGGATCTTGAGCTTGCCGGCACGCACATTGCCGATGGCCGCCGGCAATGCGTCGAAGATCACCTGCACCTGCCCACCGATCAGGTCGGTGTACGGGCTGGTGGTGGCGTAGGGGATGAAGCGCAGCTTCAGCCCGGCCCCGGCGGCAAACCACTCACCCGCGAGGTGCGAATAGCTGCCCACGCCCTGCGTGCCCGCCACCACCGCGTCGGGGTGGGTCTTGAGGCGGGCGATCAGCTCCTTGGCGGTGTTTTCCTTCACGCCGACATTGGCGGTCAGAGCCGTGTTGAGCAGGCCGACGACGCTGATGGGCACGAAGTCCTTGTCGTGCTTGTAGGGCACCTTGTTGTACAGGTGCGGCACCACCGACATCGAGGTGGTCGAGCCCATAACCAGCGTGTAGCCATCCGGCGCGGCGGCGGCCCCGGCGGCCATGCCGATCGTGGTGGAGGCGCCCGGCTTGTTCTCCACCACCACGGGCTGGCCCAGCACCTTGGCCAGTTCGGCGGCGATCTCCCGCGTGTTCGCGTCCGGCCCGGTGCCGGCGGGGAACGGGGCGATGATCTTCAGCGGCTTGCTGGGGTACTCCTGCGCGGCAGCAGGGCCGGTCGCGGCGGCACCAGCGGCCGCCATCAGAGCCAGCAGCGCGGCACGGCGGGTGGGTCGAAGGGTCTTCATCGGGCGGTCTCCTCGTTCAGGTGTGGGAAAGAAAAGGTGTGGGAAAGAAAAGGTGTGGGAAAGAAAAGGGGGTGTCCAGGTCAGAAGCGGTGGCTGCGGCATCGGATGAATCAACGGGCAGTCCGACAGACCGACATCACGCAGGCCACGGCGCAGCTTGCACCATCTCCGGCCTCAGGTCATCAGGCCATACACCATGCCGTAGGCCGTGCCGTACTCCGGCGTGGCAGCGTAGTAGCGCACCAGCGGCGATTCGGCCGCTGTCGCTCCGACTGCGCCGGCCACCGTGCGGTACGCGGCCATCGCGGCGATCCACAGGTGCAGCTCCAGGGCGCCCACGCCGGCCTTCTCGACCAGCTCGGCCGGGTCCCAGTCGTCCATGCTGGCCAGGTCACCGGCGCAGAGGCGGTCCAGGAAGTCGCGGTCGAAGGCCTCGTTGAAGCGCATGTCGCGGGCCGTGCGCCGGCCGTCCAGCACCATCTCGGCGCCTTCGATGTGCATGTCGGCAAAGCGGGTGAACCATTGCTCGTCGGTCATGGTGCCGCCGCGCTCGCCCTCCAGTTGGTAGCCGTGCACCCGCGGCTCGGCCGTGCCCATCAGCGGGAAGTAGCGCACCGGGTGGTGCGAGATGCCGCCGGATCCCATGATGAGGGTGCGCTGGCCGGCCGCCGCACCGGCGGCGATCCAGCGGCCCACCGCCTCGCCGATCAACCGGCTGCGCTGGAAGCGCATCAGCGGCGGGGTGAAAACGCTGATGAACACGGGGATCAGCGGGTAGCGGTCGATCGCGCCGATCAGCCGCACCAGCGGCTGAGACACCGCGTGGTCCACGCTCATCTTGTAGGAAATGCCGGGGTCGAAGCCCTCGGCGCGCAGGTGCTCGACCAGCGCGATGGCGTCGGCCGAGGGCACCGGGATCTCGCCGGCTGCGCCGCCCAGGTCCGGCACCGCATGGGCAGCGGTGCCCACGCAGTAGGCCGGCATGTTGGCGTAGTGGAAACCGGCGAAGTGGTTGTTGGTGAAGAAGAGGATGCGGTCGGGCCGGAAGGCCTCCACCTGGGCGCGGAAGGCCTCGCAGTGCGCCAGGATCTCCGGCTCCTGCGGCGGGGCTTTCGGGCGGATGGCGATCAGCGGCGAGTGGGACACGCAGCCGAACATCGTCGGTGCGGCGGCGGTGGTGGTGGGCGTGGGGGATGACATGCGGATTCCAATCGGGTCAGGCCTTGCCCAGCGGCAGCACGATGGGCTTGTTGCCCGGGTGCTTGAACTGGTGGCTGACGGTGCGCGAGGCGTAGCGCCAGCGGCCGTCGTCGCCCAGGCGGTAGATGTCCTGGTAGTCGGACACCAGGTTGGCTTCGGCCGGGTGCGGCGGCGCACCGTCCTCCGCGAACAGCAGCAGGATCGTGTGGCCGTGCACCTCCCGCTTGCTGATGAACTCCAGCCGCAGGTTGGTGAACAGGTGCCGCGCGGTGCGCGCGCCACGGGCGGCGCGCATGGCATAGACGGCACGCAGGGCCTCACGGCCGGTGCTGCGCCCGCCTCCCTCGCGGCCGTAGCTGCCATCCTCGGTGAAGAGTTCGGGCACCTCGTCGGAGCGGTCGTGGTCGATCAGGAAGGCGAATTCGGCGTTGAGCGCCTCGATCTCGCTGCGGATCAGCGCGCGCTGCAGGCGTTGGTCCAGGCTGAGGCTCATGCGGCGCTCCCCGGCATCGGGTACTCGCCGGCATTGCGCACCATGCCCGGGCGCAGCGAGAAATCCAGCCGAGGCGGGGCGAACAGGTCGATCAACAGCGCCGGGCCGTCGCCGAGGTTGCGGGTGGTGTGCACCACGGTCGGCGGGATCACCGTCACCGAGGGTGCGCCCACCTGCAGCGCGGTGTCTGGCCGCCAGGTGGTCATGTCCGGCGTCCAGGGCCAGCGCAGGTGGTGCAGATGCACCCCGCGCAGCGTCACCGAGGCCTGCTCGAAGTCCGTGTGCGAGTGCGGCGACAGCGCCCGCAGGTCGCGCGCTTCCTGGCGCTCGCGCAGGATGTTGATCATCAGGTTGGAACTGCGGAAGACCCGCGTCTTCTCGCCATCCGCCAGCGCAGCGTCCAGGTCGTAGACCCGCAGCCGCCAGCCATCGGTAGGCGCCGGCCAGTCGATCAGCGGCGCCACATCGGCGTGCGGAGTGGCGAAGTCGGCCGCGTTCACGGCCCGCTCGCAGAGCGCCGACTGCCGGGTGGTGAAGGCGCGCAGCACCCAGCCGGGGTCGAGCAGCTCCAGCGTGCTGTCGCCCGGCGGCAGGATCAGCAGGCGGTTGGCCGGCACCACCTGGCTGCCGGCGGTCGTGGTGACCCGCGCGCCGCAGTCCGGCAGCAGCACCAGGGACTCATCCGGGTTGGCCTCGACCACCAGCCGGGTGCCGGCCGCCGCCTGCGTGACGGCGGTCACCAGGTGGCTGGCACGGGTCACCCAGGTGGGCGCGCCATCGGCCTCGTGCAGGGTGGGCGGGTCGACCGAATGGTCGGCAACAGACACGTTGCGGGCAGGCGTGTTCATGAAGTCCTCGGCAGGTCTTTGAGCCCATCTCCACTTGCGGGAGAGGGGTTGGGGTGAGGAGTTCGACAGATCGATCCATCCGGCAGCAACTGAGGCAGCCGGCTCGCCGCCTGCCTCAGCAGCGACTGGTCCGACCCGACGATGAAGGACTGTGCCCCGCGCGCAGCGAACTCGGCCACCTCGCTGTCTGCGCCCACCGCCATCACCACCGGCAGGCGCTGTGCCCGGGCCACCGCCAGCACGCGGTCCACTGCGGCCAGCACCTGCGGGTGGCGCGGGCCGTCCACGCCCATCGACATCGCCAGGTCGGCCCGGCCGATCAGCAGGCCGCCGACGCCCGGCACCGCGGCGATCTCGGCCACCGCCTCCACCGCGGCGGCGCTCTCGATCTGGCAGACGATCAGCGCACGATCCGCCTCCGCCACCGCCTCGGCCCGGCTGCGCGTGCCGTAGCCGCCGAAACGCGCCGACAGCGACATGCCCCGCCGCCCACCGACGAAGCGCGCGGCGGCGACCACGTTGGCCGCATCGGAAGCAGCGTCCACATGCGGCACGACGATGCCGTGCGCGCCCAGGTCCAGCACGGACAGGATGGTGGCGTCGCGGTGGTCGGGGATGCGCACCAGCATCGGCAGGCCCACCGCCCGGGCGGCGAAGACCATGCGGTCCATCGTCTGGCGGTCGAAGGGCGCGTGCTCGGCGTCGAGCACCACGTAGTCCAGGCCGCACAGGCCCAGCACCTCGACCACCTGCGGGCTGTCGGTCTTGACGAAGGTGGCGACCGTGCGCCGGTCCAGGGGCAGTTGAAGGGGCGTGAAAGGCGTCATCGCTGGGGCGTCGAAGGGTGACGGCCCAGTGTCCGACCGTCAGTCCGTGGGGACCAGCGCAGCGGCGATGGATTCCGGCTGGCGGAATGAACCGCTTTGGAATCAAGCCGCGTCCGCGCTGAACGCCGCCGCGATCGCCTGCGCCGTCTCGGCCAGGATTGGCCGGTGCCGATCGACCACCGCGGCGGTCATCGAGCGGCCGAAGGTGGTCATCGACAGCGCCGCCACCGCTTCCCCGCCCACGCAGACCGGCACGGCCAGCGTGGCGCTGCCGCGCTCGGCGTTGGGCTGGCGCACCGCGCAGCCGGCGGTGCGCACCTGGGCCAGGTCGTGCTCGACCCAGTCGCGGCGCACCCAGGCCCGTGGGCCGCCGGAGGTGGCGCTGGCCTCGGCAGCAACGTCCGCGCCATCATCGACCTGCGGCGCGCCGCCGAACAGGTTGTCCAGCAGCGCCTGCCGCTCGGTGTCCGAACAGTACGCCAGGAAGGCCCGGCCCAGCGCCGATTCCACCAGCCCGAGCCGGTGCCCCAGCGTGGTGGTGTGCACCGCCAGCGGGCTGTAGGGCATGGATGAGAAGCGCACCACCATCGCGTCCACGTCCAGCGTCGCCAGGGCCAGCGGCCACTTGATCTGCCGCGTCACCCGCAGCAGGATCGGCCGCCCCGCCTCCACCAGCCGGCTGCCCTCGGTGTAGCCGCCGTCCAGCTCGCGCACCTTGCCGCTCAGGCGGTACAGCCCGGGCGTCGCTTCAGCCGCCACATAGCCCTCCAGCCGCAGCGTGGCCAGCAGGCGCGACAGCGTGGCCTTGGGCAGGGCGCTGGTCTGATGCAACTCATGCAGCGTCCACACCGCCCGTCCGTTCATCAACCGCAGCAGGCGCAGCGCGCGGACGACGGCGCGGATGGCGTCGGCAGATCCTGGACGGGTCGTTTCGGCAGAACTCGGCTGGCTCGGGGTGGCAGGCATGGGCCGAGCTTGTCAGGCGGCATCCGCAGGCGTCAAGGCTCCGAGCGCGGTCCGACGGCCCCGACTGCCGTCGTCCAAGCCAGGACCCGGGGGGCCGCATGCGTGACAGCCTGTCGCGCCTCGCGGCACAGGCTGGCCCGTCGCCGTCCAACGGAACTTGACGACCATCATTTTTCACGCTCGACAGCGCCGCTGCTGCGGCCGGCCCCGGTCTTGCTTGTCGCAGCCGTTGCCTGGCGCCTGTGCGCTGGCAAGGCTTTGGAGGAGACATGAAGAGATCACCCGTTCCATCCCTGGCTGCCCGCGCTGCGCTCGCGTTGGCCGCCGCCATGACGCTGGCCAGCGCCGCCCGCGCCCAGGACATGCCCGATGGCAGCGACCTGGCGCGTCGCGCGGTGCATGTGTGCGCCGCCTGCCATGGTGAGGGCGGGCGCAGCGCGTCGGGCGCGTATCCCTCTCTGGCAGGCCAGCCGGCGCAGTACACGGCGCGGCAGCTGATGGATTTCCGCGCCCAGCAGCGCGCCGAGACCGACAGCAAGGCCTACATGTGGGGCGTCTCCGCATTGCTGGACGACGCCACGATCCAGTCGCTGGCCGGCTACTACGCCGCGCAGACGCCGCCCGCCGGGCGCAGCAAGGCCCCACCTGCGGTGCTGCGCACCGGCCAGCGGCTGTTTGAAGAGGGAATGCCAGCGCGTGGCGTGCGCGCCTGCGCCAGCTGCCACGGCGACAAGGCCGAGGGCGCGGCCGGCTTCCCGCGCCTGGCCGGGCAGCACGCCGGCTACCTGCTGCGGCAGATGCAGGTGTTCAGCACCAGCCTGCGCCCGCACGGGGTGCTGATGAAGGCCGAAGTGGCCGGCATGACGCCGGGCCAAATGCGGGCGGTCGCTGCCTACCTGCAGTCGCTCTGACACCCGGGCCGGCGCCCCGTCGGCCCCGATCCAGCCGCCCCGGAGGCAGCCTGCCACTCGGTGCAGCCCCGGGGCGCAGCGCTTTCTGGCGCTGCCACGCCACGCCCGAGATCCCCGGCGTGCGCTCCCCCTCCCGCTTTCCTCCCCGGCCCCTCCCGCCGCGGGGCCGACGCCCCCCGCGCCAGCCATCCCGCAGCGCGTCCGCCGCCGGCGTGCGCAGCGCGCACCCACCCTGTCGCTTTCTTGATCTGGGGTAACTACCAATCCAAAAACTAACTGGTTCGTACATTATTCGATTCAACGGATCCTGCCTGACCCGCCAGGCGGGCGAAGGCCACGGCCGACACCCCTGAATGCTTCTTCGGAGCCCGCGATGAATCGATGGATCAATGGCTACTGCCGACTGCTGGAGTGGTGCATCACCCTGATGCTCGCGCTGATGGTGATCCTCGTCTTCGGCAACGTCGTGATGCGCTACGCCTTCAACTCCGGCATCACGGTGTCCGAGGAGGTCTCGCGCTGGCTGTTCGTGTGGATGACCTTCCTGGGTGCCATCGTCGCGCTCAAGGAGCATGGGCATCTGGGCACCGACATGCTGACTTCACGCCTGCCACTGATGGGCAAGCGCATCTGCACCGCCATTGCGCAGGTGCTGATGCTGTTTGCCACCTGGCTGCTGTTCTCGGGCAGCCTGGCGCAGGCCCGCATCAACTACGACGTGGAGGCCCCGGTCACCGGCGCCTCGGTGGCGATCTTCTACGCCTCCGGCATCGTGTTCGCCGTCTCCAGCGCCCTGCTGCTGCTGATCCAGCTCTGGCGCACCCTCAGCGGCGCAGCCGATGCGGCGGAACTGCAGATGGTGCAGGAAGCTCCGGACATCGCCGGTGTCGAAGCGCTGCACCTGGCCGACACCCCGCCACTGGGCCAGGGCCCGCACTCGCACACTTTCCGCCGCTGAACCCCGTCGGAGTCATTCGATGACCATCTTCATCTTCCTCGGCTCGCTGCTGGCGGCCATGGCCATCGGCGTGCCGATTGCCTACTCCCTGCTGCTGTCGGGCGTGGCCCTGATGTGGCACCTGGACCTGTTCGACACACAGATCCTGGCGCAGAACGTGATCGAAGGCGCCAACAGCTTCCCGCTGCTGGCGGTGCCCTTCTTCATGCTGGCCGGCGAGATCATGAACGTCGGCGGCCTGAGCCGGCGCATCGTCAAGCTGGCACTCACGCTGGTGGGCCACAAGCGCGGCGGACTGGGCTTTGTGGCCATCCTGGCGGCCTGCATGTTGGCGGCGCTGTCGGGCTCCGCGGTGGCCGACACCGCCGCGCTGGCCGCCCTGCTGCTGCCGATGATGGTCAAGGCCGGCCACGACCGTGCCAAGTCGGGCGGTCTGATCGCCTCGGCCGGCATCATCGCGCCGGTGATCCCGCCGTCGATCGGCTTCGTGATCTTCGGCGTGGCCGCCAACGTGTCGATCTCCAAGCTCTTCCTGGCCGGCATCGTGCCGGGCCTGCTGATGGGCCTGTCGATCGCGGTGGCCTGGTGGTGGGTCGCCAAGCGCGAAAACATCACCCCGCCGACGAAGGCCACCGCCGCCGATCGCTGGGCCGCGCTGAAGGAGTCCACCTGGGCGCTGGTGCTGCCGGTGATCGTGATCGTCGGCCTGAAGATGGGCGTGTTCACGCCGACCGAAGCAGCCGTGGTGGCGGCCGTCTACGCCCTGCTGGTGTCCACGCTGGTGTACCGCGAGCTGAACCTCAGGCAGCTGCACGAGGTCTTCGTGGCCGCGGCCAAGACCACTGCGGTGATCATGCTCCTGGTGGCCGCAGCCATGGTCAGCGCCTGGCTGATCACCGTGGCCGACATCCCGAGCAAGATGATCGCGTTGCTGGAGCCCTTCATGGGCAACCAGACCCTGCTGATGCTGGCCATCATGGTGCTGGTGATCGCGGTGGGCGCGGCGATGGACATGACACCCACCATCCTGATCATGACCCCGGTGCTGATGCCGGTGATCAAGGCCGCGGGCATCGACCCGGTCTACTTCGGCGTGCTGTTCATCATGAACAACGCCATCGGCCTGATCACCCCGCCGGTGGGCACCGTGCTCAACGTGGTGGCCGGCGTGGGCCGCATGAAGATGGACGAGGTGACCAAGGGGGTGATGCCCTTCATGACCGCCCAGTTCATCGTGCTGTTCCTGCTGGTGTTCTTCCCCTCCATCGTGACCGTTCCGGCCAAGTGGTTTGCGAACTGACACCCACCCCCGTTGCGGCTGACGCCGCTCCCCCTCAAGGGGGCGGCGCCGGTGGACCGGCAAAGCCGGATCCACGGCACCTGCCGGCCGAATGCCTCCTTTCTCGCCGGGTGAACCCGTACGCCCCACCCGGCCCCTCCCGATGCGTACATCCCTTCTGAACCGGAGACATCCATGAAGCGTCTGTTCATCAAGACCGTGCTGGCCACCGTCGCCCTGGCCGCCTGCGGCTTTGCTGCTGCCCAGGAGCGCAGCTTCAAGTTCGCCCTGCAGAACCC
>Ga0073899_10002116_pt1 | contig 17921 bp, 21 predicted proteins | sample KloWWTmetaKNB5Ph_FD_88975 | JGI IMG/M metagenome (GOLD analysis project Ga0073899, IMG submission 88975) | Active sludge microbial communities from Klosterneuburg, Austria, studying microevolution and ecology of nitrifiers - Klosterneuburg... | ecosystem: Engineered > WWTP > Aerobic digester >... | reverse complement strand
AGCGCACGGACGCAAGCGCCGCCGTTGCGACGGATGATGCGCATTTCGGCCAGCGTGACCGCGCCATGCTCGCCGAAATGCGCCTTGATGCCCTCGACTATTGCCGCAAAATCCTCACGACGCAGAAGCACATTGCCGGCCAACCGCACCAATCCAGCCTGATCGATCAGAAACTCGATCAACTCACCATCACCGCCCACCATCTGGCAGCAATTCTCAATTTGACGAATTGCTGGGTTGACTGAGAAAGAGAGAAGTGCAGATGTTTGGGTCAGAAAGTGGCTACGACGTGGACTTTCTCTCATTGAAGCAGCAGCTAGATATGTTGCGAGATGCGTTCGATGAGTTGCCAGATCATCGAACAGGTAAGAGTTGGAACTCACTGCTCTCTTTCATGTTCCAGCAACTTGAACTGGTGCTGCCTCTGCCTGACTGTTGCCAAATTTAGAAGGCTCAACCGGGATTCATGTGGTCGGGTCTTACGTGCCGGGGACGGGCTGATCGTTGTCTGCTCGACCGAAGCACCGCAAGCCCGCCCCCGGCACGTAACCACACGAGAGCCGCTTGACCCATTTAGAATTGCTGTTTGAACTACGCAAATTGCCGGTTGAAACCTTCGTACGTCTGTTCTATAATGGAGATAAGTTGGAAAAGCGAACCCATCCCGACCGTCGTAGGTTAACATGCTCCTGAAGTAGCCGGACAGGAGGCTGAGCTATGATCAATGTCGACGGAGAAAAGGTCTGGGCGCCCACGTGCAAGCAGGAGTTGATCGCCGGATTGAAGCGCATGGGGATTCACAAAGTGGCGGGTCTTTCGCTGGAGCGCCTCTCCAAGAAGGAACTGACCACTGCCTACTGCCGCGAACGGTCGCGCATCGTGCGCCGGCAGCAACAGGAGCGCAACTCCTTGCGCTCGCTGAGCTGTGAACTTCCCGCCATCCAAGCAGAGGCGCAACTCAAGCTCTTTGCATCTGACTGAACCGGGCCGCCTTGCTGACCGGTCTTCGCCGCCGGTCGCACACAGCTAAAGTTTATGATCCTCGGCAGTCCCCTTTGCAGGGACTTCCTGCAGCGCTTTCGCCCTTCCCCGCCCGGCGCTGGTAGAATGTCTTCGCTGACTTTGCCCATCAAACGTAAAGAAACCAGAAAGAGGAAAGTGTCATGCTTCAGATCATCGCGCTCGGCGGCGGCGGCTTTTCGATGGAGCCGGACAACCTCGCCCTGGACGAGTACATCATCCGCCAGAGCGGCCAGTTGCGAGCCCGCGTCTGCTTTCTGGCGCAGGCGAGCGGCGAGAGTTTGGACTATACCGTGCGCTTTTACCGCGCCTTCAGCCGGCTGGGCTGCCAGCCGACGCATCTCTCGCTCTTTGCCTGCCCGCCGCAGGACGCCGCCGCACTCCTGCTGGCGCAAGATGTGATTTATGTGGGCGGCGGCAACACCAAGAGTATGCTGGCGCTCTGGCAGGCGTGGGGTCTGCCCGCGATCTTGCGCCAGGCGTGCGCGCAGGGGGCGGTGCTGGCCGGCATCAGCGCCGGCGCCAACTGCTGGTTTGAGCAAAGCATCACCGATTCGGCCGCGCCGCAATTGGATGTGATGCCCGGCCTCGGTTTTCTGCCCGGCAGCTTCTGCCCGCACTACGACGGCGAGGCTGAGCGACGCCCTACCTTTCACCGGCTGTTGGCTGAGGGGCGCGTCCAACCTGGCTATGCGGCGGACGACGGCGCGGCCTTTCACTTCATCGACGGCGCGTTGCATCAAGTGGCGTCGTCGCGCGCAGCGGCGCACGGCTATCGACTGTCGTATCGTGGCGGCGAGGTTTTCGAAGAGGTGTTGGCGGGTGCGCAATTAACCGCTCTGTGCTGAACGCGCCGTGTCCGGCGGGAGGATCTCACGCAAATTGTGCCTGATAAGCGCGCCAATGCTCGGCGAATATCTCCGGCGCCAGCGCGTAGAGCATCTTGAGCACCTCCTGCCCCATGATTCGGATTTCCCATTGGGCGGCTTTGTCCACCGCGCGCAGCCAGAGAAAATGGCTCCACGCCGCAAAATTCATCGTCGTGACAATGCGCGTCTCGGCGGCGTTGGGCAGCAGGAAGCGAGCATCTTCCTTGCGAATGCCCAGCCCGCGCAGACGGGCATATTTTTCCTCAGCGATGCGCCAGAATTCGGTGAGTTCAGCCATTGCCTCGGCGTTCTCCGCTACCGCCGGCGGGACGATCGCGTGCCAGCCTCCCTTGCTCAGCTCGACGTAGCGCTGCGACTCCTGGCTGAATGACGCCAGGCGATGTCGCACCAGTTGGTGGGTGCACGTGCGGCTGATCCCCTCAAAAAAGAAGGTGGCCGACCCGTGATCTAGCAGCAGCGCGGGGTCGTCGAGTACGGGTTGGGTATAGCCAAGCAACGTGACGCACATCGGGCCGCGTTGGACAGGCAGAAGGGGGGAGAGATTGGGAGATTGGGAGATTGGAGATTGGAGATTGTCGGGAGCAACAGGCTGTCCGAACGCCGCATTGCTTAATCCTCCAATCTCCCCATCTCCATCCTTCAGTCTCCAATCTTCCACCTCAAATTCGCTGAACACGGACGGCGCCACTGCCTTTAAAATCGGCAGCGCATCCAATGCTACGCCTCTGCGGAAAAAGTCGAGCCAGACACGCGTGTTGCCGCTGACGACCCACGTATTAGCGCCGATGTCGGTGACCTCGCAGTGACGGTTGAGCGTGCGCCAGTAGAGCGGCTCCACCGAGTTGCGAATGCGCAAGGTGACGACGGCGTGCTCGATGATGTCTTCGTGCCCCTCGCGTACACGCGCGGCAATGAACTCCGGCGCCGTGCCCATGCGCTGCGTGGATCGGTAGCAGACGCGGCCGGCAAACTCCATGATCGCCTCGGCGTAGGTGCTTCTGCCGGCGAAAATTGTGGAGAGATCGCCATATCCGGCGACCGAATCTTCGGTCAGCGCAAGGTTACGCTGGGTCAGCGACAACAACTCGACTTGCATAGTGCCCCCCTTGAAAATAGGTGCACTATACCAGACGCCATCATGAATAAAGGAAATGCACAAATGGAGAAATTGACAAACCAGATAAACCGGATCGCAGACAACTGCTCGCTCAAACATGATTTTTCGGTTTGGCCAATCGGCAAGGAACACAGATAGACGCCGATAGAGTGGGATGAGCACAGATGCTTGGCCGCTTTGCTCTCATCTGCGCTGATTTGAGTTTATCTGGCGTCTATCTGCATTCTCTTGCTGGCCAGCCTTCCAAAAAATCACGTTTGACAGACCACTACCCGCTAAAGAGCGAGCCGATGCCCATTGCGCCGAAGCCAAAGATCGCACCGATCATCGCAAAAATGGCGGTGATGATCGCCACGGCGACCCAGCCAATGATGACGGTAAGGAGGGTCTTGCCGTCGTCCAGCTGATGCACCTCGCGCACGGCAAAGAAGCCGCAGGCGATCGACCACAGCCAGCCGACCAGCGCGATCAACCCGCCAAAGCACGGGATAAAGCTGAGCAAGCCTAGCGCCATTGGTGCATAGGCATAGCCCAGTGTGCGCAGCAACTGTGGCGTCGTCGCACGGCCCTGGAAGAACTGTGCGCCGACATAGTAAATCACATACGCCCAGACATAGTAGCCCACGATGCTCATGATGACGCCGAGGATCAGCACCAGCAAGGCGCCAATCACGTTGCCGCCTAGCAAGCTGCCGAGAAATGCACCCAGGCCGGAAAGCGCGGATACGATGATCACGACCATCACCGCTTGTTGGCTATAGCGCTCGTCGTTTGCTGCCTGTCGATAGAAACTGGCGTCGAATGTTACGGCGCGCCGCACATCGTTGATCAAGGTTGACAGTTCCATGTTGCTGTTTTACTCCTCACTGAATGATTGGTTTGCGGTTGTTCCCATGCTCGAAGCAATACGTAGTTGAATTGCGAGGGTTGCACATTGACCACACGATCATAGTCTTGACTGCCGCCCTCGTCAAAATAGCCCAAAGCAGCTTCCGAACCCCTGAAATCGTGGAACCGTGGAATCATGGACGCGCGCTTGCAGATTCCCTCTGCGCATGTGATACAATCCTACGTTATGGCGAAACAATATTATGGTGGACAAGCGGTAATCGAAGGCGTTATGATGCGGGGACGCAAAAGCATGGCAGTGGCCGTGCGCAATCCCCAAGGTGAGATCGTGCTCCACGAAGAGCCGCTGACTGCGAAAATCTACACCAGCAGTTGGGGGCAGTGGCCCTTGGTGCGGGGGTTGGCGATGCTGTGGGATGCATTGGGACTTGGCATTCGCGCCCTGTTCTGGAGCGGTGAAGTCGCGGCGCAAGAAGACGAGGGCGAGAAGGTCGAGTTTACCGGGCCGGTGGCATGGACCACAATTGCGGTGAGCCTATCATTTGCCATTGGGCTTTTCTTCCTGTTGCCAACCTTTGCGGCTCGTTGGCTTGCCGCCTATGTCAACGACGATCCGCTGGTGGATGCACTCTTTGAAGGCGTCATCCGTCTGGTGGTCTTTCTCGCCTACCTCTGGGTGATCGGCCAGTTCAACGACATCAAGCGCGTCTTTGGCTATCACGGCGCCGAACATAAAACGATCAACGCGTACGAAGCGAATGTTCCCTTAAAGGTGGCTGAAGTGCAGAAGTTCAGTGTGCAACATACGCGCTGTGGCACCAGTTTTTTGCTTTACGTGCTGGTCATCAGCATTTTACTTTTTGCGCCGCTTACCTTTTCGAACATTGAGCAGGGCTGGCTGGCGCTGCTGCTGCGTTTTGCGACGCGGCTGGCGTTGGTGCCGGTGGTGGCTGCCATCGCCTACGAAATTATCCGTTTCAGCGCCGCACATGACAAAAACCCGCTGATGCGTATGCTCATCACGCCTGGGCTGTGGCTGCAGAAAATGACCACGCGCGAGCCGGATGACGGCATGGTGGCTTGCGCCATCGCCGCGTTGCAGCCTGTGCTGGCCGCCGATGGCAAGGCGCCGGCGCCCACCAATGTCGTGGCTGCACGCCCTATTGAGTCGCCTGCATCGGCTGATTGACCTCGCCTACATCACGCTCCGTCCGCGTCGCTCATTACAAGTAACGTTTCTCCACCCACCACTACACGGTCGCCCGGGCGCAGCTTGCGCCCGCGTCGCGTCTCGACAAGACCGTTGACGCGCACTTGCCCGCTTTGAATCAACCCTTTGGCCTGACCCCCGGTCGCCACCAGTTGCGCCAATTTCAAAAATTGTTCCAATTTAATCGTTTCTTCCACGCACACGATCTCCTTTTACACAACGCGACGGAACGTTCGCACGCCAAACCAAGTGCAGAGCATGGCAAAAATCGTCAACACCGCGAGACAAAGCCCGAGATTCAGGCTGCCACCGCCAAAGAGTGTAGCGCGCATTCCCTCGACAGCATAGGTCGTCGGGTTGAGCAACGCCACAACGCGCATCCAAGCCGGCATCGTCGCCAGTGGATAGAGCGCCGAACTCAGAAAAAGTAAAGGAAGGTTGAGCAAGAATAAGATCGTATGATAGCCGCCGATTGATTTGCTGCGCAACGCCATTGCATTGGCAAACCCGACGCCGCTCACCACAAAGGCAGTCAACACCAGCAGTGCAGCGACAATCCCCAGCGGCGATGTCTGCACGCGCGCCCCGAAGACCACCGCCACCAGGACGATCAATAGTGACTGCACCAACGACTTGACAAGCCCGCTGCCCGTTGCTGCCAGCAGGATGCTTGCCCGCGGGATAGGCGCCACCAGATACTCCTTCATCACGCCTTTCATTCTTTCTTCCAGGATCGTCATGCCGGCGTTGATAGCGCCGCTGAGGGCGGTAAAGGCAATGATGCCAGGCGTGATAAACGAGAGATAACTCAACCCATCGATGGCCGCGGGCGTCACGAGCCGATCCATGCCGAGCCCAAACGTCGCGGCCAAAAGCAGGGGGGCCGCCAGCGTGCCGCCCAATTCTTGCCCGTTGCGCACAAATTTATGGATGTGTTTGGTGAAGATCACCCAACTGCCGCGCCACAACTCTTGACCCTGCATCCTCACGGGGGACTTTCCCGTTATTGCTAGCTTTTCCTGCATCGTCTGGTTCATTTTGCGTTGCTTTCATCCGTTATTGTTGCGTAGCCGCACTTTTCGCCGACAGGGTTTCCCTCACGCAAGATGGGGGGCAATCGGTGCGAGTTGCAGACGCGTCTACACAAAGCTGGGCATGGCTGGTATACTTTGTCATTGATAAGTGTACGCACAACTTCAGGGAATGTGAAACCGGTGATGCGTTGGGGAAACATCCATTTCCCACGCCTGTTGCATTGCATGCGCGCGTGGTGTAGAGTGGCGCGAGGCAGTACACCCCAATCCAGTGCGATGCACTGCGCAGGAAGGAGATGGCAGAAGATGCGGACATCCAGCAATCGCCCCTTTGGCTCGCTTCAATGGGGCATAATTGCGCTCACGATTGTCACAGCGATCATCCATATTGGGCTTGGTCTGAGCTTTTTTGACGCTGGCGGTCTGATTTTCGTCCTAAATGGCGTCGGCTACTTGGGACTTGTGACGCTGCTTTATCTAGATATTCCGGCCCTGGCGCCCTATCGAACCATCATCCGGTGGATTATGATTGCATACACTGCCACCACGGTGATCGCCTGGCTTTTCATCGGCGCCGGTTCACCATTTGCCGGCCCTGTGCGCGTGGGAACGCAGAGCATCATTGCTTATACAGACAAAGTGGTTGAGATTACACTGATTGTATTGTTATGGCTGGACGGACAGCGGGCGTAATTGTAAAGCGGTCCATCAATGTTATGTCCAAGAAGCATGTGAAAATTTGCGCTAATGAAATGTCACTTGCTATAATCGGCCTATTAACATCCAAAGACAGCGCAAATCCAAAACCAGAAATTCAAATTTGATGGTGCTGGGGTTTTGGAATGAAGCATAGACAACGTCACGACAGTAAGCAACATGCGTATCGCGAAACGTAGGCGTTGAGCATGGATCGGAAGCAGGCGCACATCGACTGGCGCCCGCTAAGTATAGCCTTGCTTCTGACACTGATCGCACCTGTGTGCGTTGCTTTTATGCTGGATCGTTGGTTAGCGACGTTTCCAGTCCTGATGTTAGTTGTCGGATTGATTTGTATTCCACTGGCAACAGTGGTGGTGATGCGGATGGTCTTGCGTGAGCTTGATCGGGTCATTGCGGAGGTTGCTCCGCCCGATCATGCAGCAGACGAAGTACAAAACGAGCACGACAGCCGCTTGTCGGATGTCAGCACTTGAAGATTTACGCCAGCCGCTTGCCGGCTCACTTGTTACCGAAGGAGCATTTTGCACCATGGGTAAAAAGATTGTAGATTTCCTGTGGGGAAGCACACAGCGCAAAGTCTGGACGAGTCTGATCGTTATCTTGATGCTCGCCAGCTTCGTGACCAAGCTGGTGTTGCCCGTGCCCCCGCCACACGTCGCTCTCTCCGGCGAACCGATCTTTTCGACAGGCCCTCAGTGGTTCACCAATTCTGTTTTGACCACTATCATTGTCGACATTATTTTGCTGCTGCTGGCGTTGCTCACGCGTTTCAGCCTGAAAGAGGTGCCCAGCGGTCTGCAGAATGTGATGGAAGCCGTTGTCGAAGCGCTCTACGGCCTTGCCGAAAGCGTTGCGGGCAAGAACGCCTCGAAATTTTTCCCCTGGGTTGCGACGATTTTCCTATTTGTCATCGTCAGCAACTGGAGTGGGCTGATTCCGGGCGTCGGCAGCATCGGTTTTTACCATCCCACTGAAGCGCACAGCGAGGAAGCGCCGGCCGGTGAAAGTCACGGCGCGCTGCTCAATGGCCAACTGGCCATGGTGGGCGGCAGCATCATGCTGGCCGCGCCGGGAAACGCCCAACATGCGCCGGCTGCCGCCGAGAGCGAGCACGGCAAGTTTGTTCCGCTCTTCCGTGCGCCAAGCGCCGATCTGAATGTAACGTTTGCGTTGGCAATTGCGACCATGGTGATGGTGCAGATCTGGGGCGTTCGTCACTTGGGGGGCGCCTACTTCCGTAAGTTCTTCAATTGGAGCGGGCCAAACGCCTTTATGAAGGGAATCAATGCTTTCGTCGGCATTCTGGAATTGATTTCCGAATTCGCCCGCATTATCGCCTTTGGCTTTCGTCTTTTTGGCAACATTTTCGCTGGAGAAATTGTGCTGGCAACGATGGCCTTCCTGTTTGCCTTCCTGTTGCCGATTCCCTTCTACGCGTTAGAAGTGTTCGTTGGCTTTGTGCAAGCCCTGGTGTTTATGATGCTGGCGCTGGTGTTCTTCCAGATGTCCACTATCAGCCATGGCAGCCACGACGAACATCATTGATAGTTAGGTTGATATTAGACAATACTTGAACTGGGTAGTCATCTCAATTCACAAAAGGAGATTAAAACATGGATGTCGATGCAGCGAAACAATTGGGTGCAGCGCTGGCCATGGGTCTGGGTGCGATCGGGCCTGGCATTGGTATCGGTCTGATCGGTTCTAAGGCGATGGAAGCCATGGGACGCAACCCGGAGGCCGCCGGCACGATCCAGACTAACATGATTCTGGCGATTGCCTTCGCCGAATCCATCGGTATTTTCGCCCTGGTGATCGCGCTGCTGCTCAAATTCGTCTAAATTCAGGCACAGCGATTGCCACAGCCGATGTGATCGCAGGTTGAAGAAGGAGGCAAATTCGTGGACGCACTTGGAATTGAATGGACACTGCTGCTGGCGCAGATCGTCAACTTCGCCATCCTGATCGTGCTGCTGCGCATGTTCCTGTACCAGCCGGTGCTGAACATGCTCAACGCCCGCAAGGAGCGCATCGCGCAAAGCATGAAAGATGCCGAACGCGTCAGCGCCGCCGCGCGTGAGGCCGAGCAGGACAAGGCCAAGGTGCTCGAACAAGCGCGCCGTGAGGCGCAGGAAATTCGCGCCCAGGCTACTCGCGACGCTGAAAAGATCGCGCAGGACGTGCGCGGGCGCGCTGAGCAAGAGGCCACCGACATTCGCATGAAATCACAGGCGGATGCCGCCAAGCAAGTCGAGCTGGCGTTGGCCGACGCTAACAAGCAGATTGCCGACCTGGCCATTCTGGCCACTGAAAAGCTGCTTGGCCGTGAACTCGCCAACAAGGCCGAACAGCAGCGCTTCTTGGCGGAGTTCTTGGCTGATCCCGGGAGCAAAGGCAAATGAGCAGCAAGCAAGAGCGGGTAAACCGTTACGCACAGGCGCTTTGGCTGGCCCAACTGGAACGCTGGCAGCAAGCCTTCGAGCAAGCCACAAAGGCGCTGGAAGAAAAAAAGCTGGCGGCATTGGTGGCGGACAGCACCAAGAGCAGCGCTGACAAGGCGGCCGCTCTGGAAAAGGCGCTGCCCGCAGACTTTCCAGCCGAGGTCACCAACTTGCTCAAGGTCATGATCGAGGCTGGCGATGCCGAATTGATCGACGACGTGAATGGACGCGTGGTGCAGGTTGCTTCGGGCAAGCGGGAAGCGCTCAAGGCGGAAGTTACCAGCGCCATCGAGTTGACCGACAGCGAAAAAGACAAGCTGCGCAAACGGTTGGCCGCAGAATATGGGGAAGGGTTGACCTTCAGCTTCGGCGTGGACCCATCACTGATGGGCGGGCTGCGTGTGCGCGTCGGTGACCGGTTGATTGACAACTCGGTCGCCACGCGCCTGGCCACTTTGCGCGAGTCGATTGCTACGGTAGTTCGTTAAAACGCGTGGCGCACCGGGTGCTGCGTGACGAACTCTGTGGCAATCTTGCGCGCGATCGAGGGCGTATCATGCAGCATTTTTGTGTAACAGCGGGTAAGTAGCACGCAGCACGTTACAGGAGGAAATGATCCCAATGGCTGTGCGTACCGATGACATCACAGCGTTACTGAAACAGCAAATTCTGAATTATACACCAGCGCCCAGTCAGATCGACGTAGGCGAGGTCTATGAGGTCGGCGACGGTATTGCGTTGGCTTCTGGGCTGACGAACGTGATGGCCGGCGAGCTGGTCGAGTTTTCCAAGACAGGCACGTTGGGCATCGCCCTGAACCTGACCGCCGAAAATGTTGGCATCATCATTATGGGTGAATACCAGCATATTCAAGAAGGCGACCTGGTGCGTCGCACCGGCCGCATTGCTTCGGTGCCGGTGGGTGACGCCCTGATCGGCCGTGTGGTCAACGCCGTCGGTCAACCGATCGATAATAAGGGGCCGATCGATTCGAGCAAATTCCGCCCGGTCGAACGCATTGCCCCTGGCGTGATCAAGCGCCAGCCGGTCAATACTCCGGTGGCGTCGGGCATCACCGCCATCGATGCGCTGATCCCGGTTGGTCGTGGCCAGCGCGAGCTGATCATCGGCGACCGGCAGACCGGCAAGACGGCGATTGCGCTGGACACCATCATCAACCAAAAGGGGAAGGACCTGATCTGCATCTACGTCGCGATCGGGCAGAAGCAATCTTCGGTGGCGCAGGTAGTGGGCACGCTGGAGAAGTACGGCGCGATGGAGCACACGATCGTCGTCAGTGCGGCTGCCTCCGACCCTGCTGCGCTGCAATATCTGGCGCCCTTTGCCGGCTGCTCGATGGGTGAGGAGTTCATGGAGCAGGGGCGCGACGCCCTCATCGTCTACGATGACCTTTCCAAGCACGCTCAAGCCTATCGCCAGGTGTCGCTCTTGTTACGCCGCCCGCCGGGCCGTGAGGCTTATCCTGGCGACGTCTTTTATCTGCACAGCCGCCTGCTCGAACGCGCGGCTCGGTTGTCCGATGAAGAAGGGGGCGGCAGCTTGACCGCGTTGCCCGTCATCGAGACGCAGGCCGGCGATGTGTCGGCTTACATCCCTACCAACGTGATTTCGATCACCAACGGCCAGATTTTCCTGGAGTCCGACCTCTTCTACGCCGGCATCCGTCCAGCGTTGAACGTGGGCATCTCGGTGAGTCGCGTCGGCGGCAACGCCCAGACCAAGGCCATGAAAAAGGTTGCCGGGCGCCTGAAACTGGAATTGAGCCAGTACCGTGAGTTGGCCGCCTTTGCCCAGTTTGGCTCCGATCTCGATCCGTCAACGCAGCGCCAGCTTGACCGTGGCCGTCGTCTGACCGAGTTGCTCAAGCAGCCGCAATATGTGCCGATGTCGCTCGACAAGCAGGTCATGAGCCTGTGGGCTGCCGGCGCAGGGAAGCTTGATCAGGTGCCTGTGCAGCATGTCAAGCGGTGGGAGGCCGAGATGCACGCCTTTATGGATGCCAATCGTCCTGAAATTGGGCAGGCAATTTTGCGCACCAAAGATCTCCAGCCAGAGATCATCGATTCGATGAGCGTGGCGATGGACGATTTCAACCAGTCCTGGCAGCCGCCGCAGTAGCACAGAGGCAATTCAGAGCATGAGAGAAGGGGAGATTAGAGACTAGAGGTTGGAGATTTACTGTGTAGGCGAGTGGGCCAGAGTCCCAACAACTTTTCGGCTCACTGCAAGTCTTCATCATCTCTACTCTCTTCCTCTCTATCTCCTTCTGGAGGGAAAAGAGCACCTTGGCGAACTCAACTCGTGAAATCCGACAACGTATCAAGTCGGTGAAAAATATTGCCCAGGTCACCAAGGCCATGGAAGCAGTGTCGGCTGCCAAGATGCGCAAGGCGCAGCAACAGGTGCTCGCCACGCGCCCCTATTCGCAACAAGCGCGTGAGGTGTTAACCTATATTGCGCGGTTGACGAACACGGAAAGCGAACTCAACCCGCTGATCCGACCGCGCCCTGTCAAGCGCGTCGGCATTCTGCTGGTCACAGGCGATCGTGGGCTAGCAGGTGGCTTTAACGCTAATGTTATCCGTCGTTGTGCGCAAGTCATGCGAGAGAAGCGCAAAGAGGGCGCCGAGGTGACGGTCGTCGCTATCGGGAAAAAAGGGAGAGAGTGGCTGCTGCGTTACGATCCAGTCGTACGCGCCGAATTCACCAGCATCCCGGACAACCCGACCACCTATCACATCGGGCCGATCGTGCGTATTTTGATTGACGATTTCCTGTCTGGTCACACCGATGAAGTGCTGATGGTCTACACAGACTTTGTCAACACAATCCGTCAAGAGCCGATAGTGCATCAGTTGTTGCCGGTGCAACCCGCGGATCCATCGGCGACTATGGCGCCGGAATATATTTTTGAGCCATCGCCCGAAGCAGTGCTCAATCGTGTACTCTACGGTTTCACCGAAGTGCAGGTTTTACAGGCGATCTATGAATCGTTGGCCAGCGAGCATTCGGCGCGTATGGTCGCCATGCGCAACGCCACCGATGCCGCCGGTGAATTGATTGACGATTTGACATTGACCTATAACAAAGCCCGCCAGGGCTCGGTCACGAGCGAATTGATGGACATTATCGGTGGCACCACGGCGCAGGAAGGCAGCACAAGTAAGGCAGCAACCGCCAGCGAAGCATGGCTGACGGTCAATTGGGAAAGCGCATCATCGCTGGCTTGAACGCCAGAGGGTTGATTGCCGCGTTACAGATGTCGAAAGAGAATGAGAACCCTATTCAAGGAGGTCCTCTGTGCCTGAGCAATTGAGTGGCACGATTCAAAGCGTGATCGGGCCGGTGGTGGACGTTGCGTTCCCCTCTGGTCATATGCCCGAAATTTACGACGCCATCACTGTGGCCATGGATGATGGTGTGACGCTAGTGCTGGAAGTCGAACAGCAGATCGGTGACAACGTCGTGCGCACCGTCGCCATGGGCAGCACGGATGGTCTGCGCCGCGGGATGGAAGGCGTCTCCGCAGGCTCGCCCATTCGCGTGCCGGTTGGCCCGGCGACGCTGGGCCGTCTTTTCAATGTGACGGGCGCCCCGATCGACAACAAGGGCCCGGTCAATGCCGAGATGACCTATCCGATCCATCGCACCGCGCCGCCCTTCTCCGAGCAGAGCACCAAGGCCGAGATGTTCGAGACGGGCGTCAAGTGCGTCGATCTGATCGCCCCTTTCACCCGCGGTGGCAAGACGGGCATCTTCGGCGGCGCCGGCGTGGGCAAGACCGTCGTCATCCAAGAGTTGATCCACAACGTCGCCGAGTTCCACAGCGGCTACTCGGTGTTTGCCGGTGTGGGTGAGCGCAGCCGTGAGGGCAACGACCTCATGCGTGAAATGATCGAGTCGGGCGTCATCGACTCGACGGTGATGGTCTTCGGGCAGATGAACGAGCCGCCGGGCGCGCGCCTGCGCGTGGGACTGACCGGCGTGACGATGGCCGAGTACTTCCGCGACGAAGGCCGTGACGTGCTGCTCTTCATCGACAACATCTTCCGCTTCGTCCAAGCCGGTTCGGAGATGTCTTCGCTGCTGGGCCGCCTGCCCAGCGCCGTCGGCTACGCACCGACCCTGGGCACCGACATGGGTGACCTGCAGGAGCGCATCACATCGACCAAGAAAGGCTCGATCACGTCGATGCAGGCCGTCTACGTGCCTGCCGACGACTATACCGACCCGGCGCCCGCCACGACCTTCGCCCATCTCGACGCGACGATCACCTTGCAGCGCTCGCTGGCCGACCAGGGCCTTTTCCCTGCGGTCGATCCGCTGGGGTCGACCAGCCGCATTCTCGACCCGCTCATTGTGGGCGAAGAGCACTATGCCGTAGCGCGCCAGGTGCAACAGACGTTGCAGCGCTACAAAGACTTGCAGGACATCATCGCCATTCTGGGCGTCGAAGAGTTGAGCGAAGACGATAAGCTGATCGTCGCGCGCGCCCGCAAGATGCAGCGCTTCCTGACGCAGCCAATGTACGTCGCTGCCCAGTTCACAGGGCGCGATGGCCGCTACGTCAAGATCGAGGACACTGTGCGCGGTTTCCAAGAAATTCTTGATGGGAAGCACGACGACCTGCCCGAACAGGCATTTTACATGGTCGGCACGATCGAAGAAGCAGTCGAGAGTGCGGCCCAGATGCGAAATTGAATGATGCGTAATGCGTGATAAATAAAAAGTTACGCATTACGCATTACGCATCTCTGTTAAGGAGCCACTTCCATGCCAATCAAGGTAGACATCGTCACACCGGAAAAGATGCTTTACAGCGGCGAGGTCGAAATGGTGACCCTGCCCGGCGCGAATGGGCAGATGGGCGTCCTGCGCGGCCATGCACCGCTGCTCTCCACGCTCGATATTGGTGAGATCGTGCTGCATCGACGCGACGGAAACGACTACATCGCCGTCAGCGGCGGCGTCGTTGAGGTGCGGCCGGACAAGGTGACGATCCTGGCCGATGTCGCCGAACCTGGTGAGGAGATCGACGAGGATCGCGCACGCACCGCGCTCGAACGCGCCGAGCAGATTCTGGCCGATAACCCACCGCCGCAGCAGGTGCCGGAGATCATGGCGTCACTGCGGCGCAGTTCGCTGCGCTTGAAAGTGGCGCGCCGTCATGCAGGCCGGCGCTCCGCCTCTGGTCTGAATTACGAAAGCGGGCAGTGAGTAAGTTTCGCTGATCGCCCCTCGTCATGTTGCGGGTTCCAGGTCGTACTACTTGGAACCCGTTTTCTTTTTCCCGCAAGGTTACATTGCGCGCCACGGCGCTACAGCAAGCCCTGTCGAATTGTACATTCTCGCAAGATGATTTGGGACGCATCCCTGGCAAAGCGTATAATGGCTTAGTTAGCGATTTATGTCGCCAAGACGGCTGTTTAGGTCGGAGCCTGCCGGATGGCGGACGTTTCGTCCACGATCCGGCAAGATGAGTAGCGAAACGAAGCTATGTTTGGAAAGCACATCGGAATCGATTTGGGGACGGTCAATGTCCTCGTTCATGTAAAAGGTCGCGGCATCGTGATGAATGAACCGTCGGTCGTCGCCATTCGCCTGCGCGACAACACGATGGTGGCGGTGGGGCATGAAGCCTACGACATGTTGGGCCGCACGCCGGAAAGCATCGAAGTGGCGCGCCCGATCCGCGACGGCGTGATCGCCGACTTCGTGGTGACGGAAGCGATGTTGCGGTATCTGATCCAGACGGTGGCCGGCGACCCCAACCCGCTCTTTCGCCCGCTCTTTCGCCCCAAAGTGATGATCAGCACCCCGCGCGGCGTCACCAGTGTGGAAGAGCGCGCGGTGCACGATGCGGCGATGCAGGCCGGCGCGGGCGCTGCCTATCTGATTCCCGAACCATTGGCCGCCGCGTACGGCGCGGGGCTGCCGATCGGTACACCCACCGGCAACATGGTGGTGGACATGGGCGGCGGCACCACCGAAGCCGCGGTCGCCTCGATGTATGACATCGTCGTGTGGAGCAGCGTCCGCATTGGCGGCAATCGCTTTGATGAGGCGATCATCAACTACGTGCGCAAGAAGTACAATTTGCTGATCGGTGAGCAGACCGCCGAGGAAATCAAGATCGGCATCGGCAGCGCGTTGCCGATGGAAGACGACCGTTACATGGAAGTGCGCGGGCGCGACCAGGTGACGGGGCTGCCCAAGATCATTCAAATCAGCAGCAGCGAAGTCACCGAGGCGCTGCAGGAGCCGCTGCAGGCAGTGGTCAGCACGGTGCGCGCCACGCTGGAAAAGACGCCGCCCGAGCTTGCCGCCGACATCATCGACCGCGGCATGGTGTTGACCGGCGGCAGTTCGCAGTTGCGCAACGTGGCGCAGCTACTCACGCAGGAGACCGGGGTGCCGGCTTACGTCGCGGAGAACCCGATCGCATGTGTGGCATTGGGCGCGGGCCGTGCGCTGGAAAATTACGAGATTATGCGCCGTAGCCTGCCAATCGTGCCCGATTAATGCATTCTTTAATTTTACTCATGTGCGTTCTTGACGGTAACGACAATAGACAGTACAATTCCTGACATATTTCTAGGGAAAGTTGGTATCTTCAGATTGATTGAAAAGTTTGTCGTGTTGCCACTACCTACAAAAGTGTTGGCAACTCTGTCCTCGTTCACCACAGCGCATACCCTTGTTTTTGAATCGAATGAGACACTATGAACAACCGCAATGTGATTAGTACGTCTGACGCGCCTGCGGCGATTGGGCCATACTCGCAGGCAATTCGGGCGGGAAACTTTTTGTTTGCCTCCGGCCAATTGGGTCTGGATCCAGCTACAGGCGACTTGCGCGAAGGCATTGAAGCGCAGACGCGTCAGGCGCTTGCCAATATGCAAGCGGTGTTGACCGCCGCCGGTGTGCGCGTTGAAAATGTTGTGAAAACCACCATTTTCCTGGCAGACATGGCAGATTTTGCTGTAGTCAATCAAATTTATGGCGAGGTTTTCGGCCATGAGCCGCCGGCGCGCAGCACAGTTCAGGTGGCTGCACTGCCTAAGCAGGGCCTGGTTGAGATCGAAATGATCGTGCTGCTGAACGAGCAATAGATCAGCAGAAGAAATTGCGAAGAAATTGTGAATTCATCACCGATCGGGTGATAGGCCTAATTTTGTTTCGGAGGATTGTAAAGTTGTATGAATGAAGTTCGAGTATTGACAACTGGTGGACACGACTGGCTGAGCGATGAAGAATATCGCAATCATCCCATGGCTGCGTTGTTGGAAGAAATCGAGCGCTCGCTGCAGGAGCCGTTCTCTGGCGAGATCCGCACCGGCATCATCGTCGACAAGCGCTCCAACGAAGTCTTGGTGGACATCGGTTTCAAGTCGGAAGGCGTCGTATCGGGACGTGAATTTGATCGCGTCGGCGATACGCTGGAGGCGCTGAACATTGGGGATGAAGTGCCGGTCTATGTCATTCGCGAGGATCGCGATGGCAATCTCCAGTTGAGCATCAGTCGAGCGCTGGCCGAAAAGGACTGGGAACGCGCCGAGGAGTTGATGCGCACTCAGGATATTTTCGAGTGCCCGGTCGATTCCTTCAATCGCGGCGGCGTCATTGTGCGGCTGGGCCAGGTGCGCGGCTTTGTGCCGGCCAGCCAACTGACGACCACGCCGGTCACCACCAGTGAGGAAGAGACGGATTCACGTTATTCTTCGTTGATGGGGGACACCCTCAAGCTGAAGGTGATCGACATCGATCGCAAGCGCAACCGGCTGATCCTTTCCGAACGGCTGGCGATGCGCGAGTGGCGCCGGCAGCAGAAAGACCAACTGCTGGAAACGCTGCACGAAGGGTTGATTATGGAAGGCGTGATCAGCAGCATCGCTGACTTTGGCGCTTTTGTCGACCTCGGCGGCGCGGACGGCCTGATCCACCTGAGCGAATTGAGTTGGAACCGCGTCACCCATCCGAGCGAAGTCGTGCGTGTGGGCGAACGCATCAAGGTGCAGATTCTCACCGTCGATGCTGAGCGGCGCCGGATCGGCCTGAGTCTGCGGCGTTTGGCGCCACAGCCGTGGGAGATCATCGACAACACCTACCAGGTCGGTCAGATCGTCCAGGGCCGCATCACCAAACTGGTGAACTTTGGCGCCTTTGCTCGCCTGGTGGATACGGGCATCGAAGGCTTGATCCACATTAGCGAACTCTCGGAGCGCCGCGTGGCGCATCCCAAGGAAGTTGTCGCTGAAGGGGATGTCTACGATCTGCGCATCATCCGCATCGAGAGTGACAAGCGCCGCTTGGGTCTGAGCCTCAAACAGGCGCTGCCGGAGCCGGAGGTCGATTGGCAAATTGCTCCCAGCACCGAGCAAGGCGAAACGGAAGCTGCCGTCGAGGATGCTACCGAAGAATCCGTTATCGAAGCGGTTGCCGAGGCGGTCTGACCGCTGGGCATCCAGTCGATTTGATGAGAGCGAAAACATACGGGCACGAACTTTCGTGTCCGTATGTTTTTTTGCAGGATCGGTCAAGGTTGGAACGTTGAGAGCATTCAAACGTTCTAATGATAATGGGTAGGTTTTGCTACTCAAAAAGCGAATTGACAAAGTT
>Ga0073899_10002115_pt1 | contig 17940 bp, 22 predicted proteins | sample KloWWTmetaKNB5Ph_FD_88975 | JGI IMG/M metagenome (GOLD analysis project Ga0073899, IMG submission 88975) | Active sludge microbial communities from Klosterneuburg, Austria, studying microevolution and ecology of nitrifiers - Klosterneuburg... | ecosystem: Engineered > WWTP > Aerobic digester >... | reverse complement strand
TTCGCGATCAGAGCCTCCAGCTTCGCGAGCAAGTCCTGATCTCGATGAAATCCGCGCGCGGTGATGAGCTCGAGGTTGTGTCGCACGCGACCCAGATCGAGGTTGGGGTTCACGGCGACGAGCCTGTCCGCGTCGATTCGGTCCTGCAAGCGACGATCGGTCATCGAGAGCACCTTCAAGCTCAGCAGGTCTTCGGCGCTTGCTACCGGTAGTGCACCGACACCCTCGAGAGTCACGGGAGTCGCGCCTTCCACCACCTCGTGCTCGATGCCGCTGCTCGCGGTCAGAAGATCGACCTTGACGCCCTGTGGGGCAAGAAGGCGCACCGTCGCGAGCCGGCCCTGCGTCTCGTGCTCGACGCTCGCCAGCGGTCGATAGCCCTTGCCTCGAAGCTCGAAGACCAGGGCTTCGGTGTCCGCATCGTCGAGGACGACCACGGCAAGGTCGACATCGCGAGTGAAACGCACCTCCGCGCGCACGGACACAGCGAGGCCGCCCACCAGTGCGAACCGGCGACCGCGTGCTCGCAGTTCTTCGACGGCGCCCCGCAGTGCATTCTCGAGCGCCGAGAGCTCACTCATCCGCTGCCAGCCACTCCTCGAAGAGGCGGGCGATCTCCTCCTCGCTCGCATCGCGGTGCCGCTCGCGGAGCGCTGCCCGCTCGAGCCGGAATCCGGCGGCCATGAGCTCCAGCGCTTGCCGAAGCTTCTCTTCGGGGCTGGTCGCCCGCGCGTCAGCCAGATTATCGAGGGTGAGAAGGTCCACGGCTCTCCAAGGCTACCACCGGACTGGGCCGTGCGCCGTGGTTGCTACAGCGCGCAGCGCTCACGCCCGCCGGCGAACCACTCGGGATGAGCCTGCCGCGTGCGCTCTGCGAAGACCCGGGCGTCTTCGGCGGATATGGCCCGAGTCCGTCCGAGCCAGCTCACCACGTCGATCTCCGCGCACGGTAGCGCGCTCCGACCGGTGCTCCGCTGTCGGAAGCGGTGATCGACCCCGGGGTACTCCACGAACGCCCCAGCGCCGAGCGCCGCACCGAGTGCGCGGGCGCTCTCGGGCGGGACGTTCTCGTCGTCGCTGCCGTGCAGGGCGAGCACGCTCGCACGGCTGCGCTTCAGATCATCCAGGGGCCGGCTCCAGAGGTACGAGCTCCAGCGGCGATACGGGTGCCCGAGCCAGTCCGCCAGCGAGTCGGGCTGGCGTCGAATGCGCGCGAAGGCGAGCTCGAGCTCCGCCGGATCGCGGATGCCGAGGTAGCCGGGCTGCCGCGCCACGAGGATCCCGAGCTCGCTGGCCTGGTCGATGCCGCCGCCCGAGCCCATCAGCAGCACGTGGCTGACCCGCGGGTCCTCCGCAGCCACGCTCGCGGCAATGTCTCCGCCCTCGCTGGCCCCGACGAGAAGCACGGTCCGCGGCGCGCGCCCGGCGAGAGCCTGATCGATCACCGCCTTCTGGTCGGCCACGCGGCGCTGCTTCGTGTCCGAGCGCCACGCGAGCGCTGCGTCGAAGCTGCCGTCGTCGTTGAGCCCCCGCGGCTCCACCAGGATCACCGGGAATCCAAGCATCGAGAACCCCGCCAGCGCGCCCATCCGCTCCAGCACCGAGCTGCGGCGCGAGCCGTCGAGGTAGAACACCAGCCCGTCGCGAGCGGGCGCCCGACGCGTGCCGCTCTCGACCATCTCGTAGACGCGGAGCGGGTAGCCGTCGTCCGCGGTCACCACCCGACCCCGAGCCTCGGCGCGGAAGCCCGCCGCGCAGCCCGAGAGTGCCCAGAGGCTCAGAGCGAGGACGAGGAAGCGGGATCCCATGCTGGCGTTTCACGCAGTCGGGCGGCAAAGGTTCCCGCCCCGGCGCGTCGCCTGGGCCGGCCCGATCGACGTCGACCTCTCAGCTCACCCGGTACCCGGTCACCAGCGCCTGCGCCAGGAGACCCCAGCCGTCGATGGCCACGAACAGCAGCAGCTTGAAGGGCAAGCTGACCTGGGTCGGGTTCATCATCTGCATACCGAGCGCCAGGAGCACGTTGGACACCACCAGATCGATGATCAGAAACGGCAGGTAGATGGCGAACCCGATGGCGAAGGCCTCGATCAGCTCGGTGACCACGAACGCCGGGATCACGATCACCATGTCGTGCCGGCCCACGTCCTTGCGCTCGGCCTCGGGCCGCGCCGCCTTGGCGATCTCGTAGAAGCGGGTCAGCTCGCGCTCCGAGGCGTTGGCCCGCAAGAAGTCCCGCAGCGGCTCCCGCGTGGCGTCGAGGGCGCCCTTCACGAAGGCGCTGGTGTCGGCCACCTTGTCGCCCTCGATGAGCGGCTTGGCCCGATCGTGGATGCGCGAGCCCACGGGGGACATCGCCAGGATGGTGAGCGCGCCGGCCAGCGCCATGATCACGGTGTTCGACGGCACGTTCTGCGCGCCGATGGCCCCGCGGACGATCTGCAGCACGGTCGAGATCTTCACGAACGCGGTCAGCGTCATGAAGGCGAACGGCAAGAGCGACACCAGCGCCAGCGCGACCACCAGCGCCAGCGGGCGCCCGAGCAGGTCGTCGGGCGAACCGTCCTTGCCCTGCGCGACCGCCACCGCCGGCGCGAGGAACGCCAGCGCCCCGAGGGACCAGCGCATCACGTGGCCTCTCCGTCGTCAGCCTTCGCCGGGCGCTGGACCACGCGCGAGAGCACGTCCTTGAACGAGTGCGAGTCGGCCTCGAAGGCGTGCTCGGGATCGGCGATCTCGCCGAGCTTTGCCAGGCCCGCCTCGCTGCCGCCGATCACGTAGATCTTGTCGGCGACCCGCACCAGATAGATCACGCGCCGCCCCTCGAGGGGCAGCCGCCCGACCAGCGACACGGGCCCCGCGGGCTTGCCCACGCCCAGCCGCCGCGCTCCGTAGAGCACGAGCACCGCCAGCGCGATCACTGCGAGCAGCGTCACGACGGTTTCGATCACGTACTTCGTGAGCGGGCTCATCCCCAGGGCCGCGGAGGGTAGAGCAGGTGGGCGGACGGGGCGTAGGCAAATCGGCGGGGGCGGCGGGAACGCCGACGTTCGTGGTCGGGCGCGCCAGGCATTTGAGGGCGGCGACGAGAGCGCCCTGACTGCGGCGACCGTCACTGACCCGACCGGACGGAGAGATTCTTCAGCAGCCGCGCAAGATAGGGTTGTGTGAGGCCCAGGCGCTTCGCGGCGCGCGTCTGGTGCCCGCCCTCGGCGTCGAGGGCTTCGCGAAGGATGGCGCGCTTCGCGGCTGCAACGGCCTCGTGGTACCCGGCGCCCGCCGGGAGCGCCGGGAGCGTCGCGGGCGCCTGTTCGTGCAGCTCCTCGGCAAGGTCGTCGATGGTCAGGACCTCGCCCGCGCCCAGCACGATCGCGCGCTCGAGGACATTCGCCAGCTCGCGCACGTTCCCCGGCCATGCGTAGCCGACGATGAGGGATAGCGCCGCCTCACCCAGCCGCGGCACCGCGCGTCTGGCTTCGCGTGCGAAGCGCGCCAAGAAGTGATCGGCGAGGAGAGGAATGTCCTCACGACGCTCCCGAAGCGGCGGCAGTCGCAGGGTCACCACCTTGAGCCGATAGTAGAGGTCCTGGCGGAACTCGCCGGCGGCCACGGCCGTGTCGAGATCGCGGTTGGTCGCCACGATGACGCGGGCGTCGGCCTTGAGCGTGCGCGTTCCGCCGACGCGCTCGTACTCTCTCTCTTGCAGCACGCGCAGCAGCTTGGCCTGGAGGGCGGGACGGAGCTCGCCGATCTCGTCCAGAAACAAGGTTCCGCCGCTTGCCAGCTCGATCCGCCCGGGCTTCGTCTGCACCGCCCCGGTGAACGCGCCCTTCTCGTGGCCGAACAGCTCGCTCTCGAGCAGCTCGGCGTTCAGCGCCGCGCAGTTGATCGCAACGAACGGTCCGTCGGCTCGGCGAGACCAGCCGTGGATGGCTCGTGCGAGCACCTCCTTGCCCGTGCCGCTCTCTCCCCCCAGGAGGACCGTGGCGTCCGACGCGGCGGAGCGCTCCGCCAGCCCGACGACTTCTCGCATGCCGGGCGACGTACCGAGGACCAGCCGATGGCGGGTTTCGACCTCCCCGCGCAAGAGCGTCACGTCCCTGCGCAAGCGCCTCGTGGTGAGCGCCCGTGCGACCACATGCTCGAGGTGCGCCGCTTCGAAGGGCTTCGAGATGAAGTCGTGCGCGCCGGCCTTCATGGCGCGCACAGCGGCTTCGATGCTGCCGTGCGCGGTGATGATGATGACGAGCGGCGAGCCCGGCCGCTGGTTCAGCGCTTCGAGGACCGCGAAGCCGTCGAGCTCGGGCATCTGTAGATCGAGCAAGAGCAGATCGGGCTCCACGCGCTCAATGAGCGCGAGCGCGGTGCGCCCGTCCTCGGCGACCTCGACCGCGTGGCCTGCCGCGATCAAACGATCACGCACGATCTTGCGAATGGACCGATCGTCGTCGGCGACGACCAGCGTCGCCATCAGGCTGCTCCCAGGACGGGGAGCCGGGTCGACTTCGTGGCCAGGGACGGCAAGCTCACGCGGAACTCGCTGCCGCGCCCGACCTCGCTGACCACGCTGATGTCGCCGCCATGTAGCCGAACCAGGTTGCGGGCGATCGAGAGGCCGAGGCCGGTGCCCGGCTGGCGCGCCGAGCCGCGGTAGAAGCGCTCGAACAGACGCGGCAGCTCCTCGGCGGGAATTCCGTGGCCCGTATCGCGCACGGCAAACACGACGGCGTCCTGTTCCTTCTTGACCTCGAGCGTCACTCGACCTCCATCGTCAGTGAACTTGAGCGCGTTCGAGGTCAGGTTCTCCACCGCGCGCCGCAACTTCTCGCGATCGGCCACGACCCGGGCTTCGGCGCCGTGGACCTCCAGGCGAACGCCGCGCTCGCGGGCCAGCGGCTGAAGACCGATGGCGACCTCGTCGACGATCGCACGGACATCGAGCGGCTCGGATCGAAGCTCGACGTGGCCAGCATCCAGTCGCGCGGCCTGGAGGAGCTCGCTGACGGTGGCGGTCAGAGACCGTGCGTGGTCCCGCACGATCTCGACGTACTCGCGCTGATCGGGGCTGAGCGCCCCTGCGATGTGGTCCAGCAGGTTGTCGGCGGCGCCTTTGATTGCCGTGAGCGGCGTGCGCAGGTCATGCGTCACGTTGGTGACGAGTGCGTCGCGCATCCGATCAGTCTCGAGCAGCTCGAGATTCGAGGTCGCCAGCGCCCGGTTGGTCTCTTTGAGCTCGCGCGTCGCCTCGGCGACGGCGGACTCCAACCGCAGGTTGTGGTCACGCAAGACGCACTCGCTGTAAATGAGCTGATCGGTGCGCCGGTGGTTCGCGAGGCCGCCCGCCACGACCAGGCCGATGAGGCCGAGCGCGAGGAGGCGCAGCGGCAAGCCGGCAGGGACCACGGTAACGGCGAGGGCGAGAATGATCATCCCGAACGCCAACAGGCTGGACTGCCATGCGTGGCAGTCACGAAGCTTGAGGGTGCAGACCGAACAACGCCCGTAGGGCTGGCGTGCAAGGTTGCGCCGCAGGACGCAGTTGACGTTAACCGCGTTCGACGTCGACATCGCGAACTCCTTCCGGTGCGCCGCGGACGAGCCCCGACCGCACGAGCATGTCTCGCCCCAGTACGTAGTAGCCGCAGCCGGCACAGAAGCCGACGGTCGCGGAGAGAATGCAGGAAGCGGCGGGGGCGCCGATCAGCACCCGCCCCAGCGTGGGCAGGTGCACCCAGTGAATGAGGCCGAGCGCGGCCGTGAGCACGAGGCACGAGATAGCGGCGGCCCCTCGGGCTCCGGCCAGGTCGAAGTAGAGGTTCCCGAACCGATCGGCCGGCACGCGTCGATCGATCGAGAGCCAGAGCAGGGCGATCGGACTGACGAACGGTGACACGATCGCTTGGAGCAGGAGCAGCCCGAACGCAACATAGGCCGGACGCAGGTCGTCGAACACGAAGGAGGCAGCCAGCAGCAGCCCCTCGACGAGTCGCTGGGCCCGCATGCCGGACCCCCGTTCCAGTCGCTCGCGGAGGCTCGTCATCGCCTGACTATATCTGATGCGACATGAGCCAACCCATGTCCAAACGGACATGACCCGACGATGTGACCGCGGAAAGTCGGGCGATTTGGACGGTACGACATCTGCACTGAGCACCTCGCGATGAATCCTTGCAGGTTGGAGGCCCAACTTCGCTGATCCATCCATTGCCGTTTTCTCGAACCCGGGAAGAGGAGGCCAAGACATGAGTGAGCAGAAGAGCCTGGTCGTGATGATCACCCACGGTACCGAGCACGAGCTGTCGTCGGCGGCGTTCACCATCGCGAACGGTGGCATTACCGCGGGCATGAAGGTGTTCGTGTTCCTGACGAGCGCTGGCGTCGACCTGGTGCGCAAGGGGGCGATCGACACCACGCTGGTGGCGCCGCTCGAACCGCTGGCCGCCTTGGTCAAAGACTTCCTCTCTCGCGGCGGGACCTTGTGGGCCTGCACGCCTTGCGTGAAGTCGCGCGGCTACAGCCAGGAGCACTTGATCGAAGGCACGGTCATCACCGGCGCGAGCGCCATGCACGAGCAGATCAAGGCCGGAGCGGCAACGCTCTCATTCTAGGGGGACCCAAGATGGCCACCAGTTGCCCGGCTGGGCTGGACACGCGGAGGCTGCGCGACGAGGTGAGCTTCATCTACCGGCGCGTCGCCGAAGATCCACACGGCGACTTCCATTTTCACCGCGGGGCACACTACGCGACCGAGCTCCTCGGGTACGACGCGACGGAGCTGGCCGAGCTTCCGCCGGAGTCTCCCGCCTCCTTTGCCGGCGTCGCAAACCCGCATGCCATCGCGCGGCTCCAGCCGGGCGAGACCGTGCTCGACATCGGCTGCGGAGCCGGGATGGACCTGCTCCTTGCGGCGCGGCGCGTGGGGCAGAGCGGTCGGGCCATCGGCGTCGACATGACCCCAGCGATGGCCGAGCGAGCGAGAGCCTCCTCGCAGGCGATGGGGCTCTCGAACGTCGAGGTACGCCTCGGCGACGCGCTCGAGCTCCCCGTCGACGACGAAAGTGTCGACGTGGTGATCTCGAACGGGGTCATCAACCTGGTGCCCGACAAGGAGAAGGCCTATGCCGAGATCTTCCGCGTGCTCAAGCCGGGCGGTCGCCTCCAGCTCGGCGACATCATCGTCGCGCATGAGCTGAGCGAGGCCGTCCGGAACAACATCGATCTCTGGACCGGTTGAATTGCCGGTGCTCTGCCGGAGGCAGAGCTCGTGAACGTGGTCGGTGCCGCCGGGCTCACCGACGTGGAGGTCGTCGCGCACTTCGATTGCTTCCAAGGGACCTCGAAGGAGCACATCGCACGGAAGTACGGCGTGCGGGGCGCGAACCTCCTGGCGGGGCGAGCCAGGTAGTTGCCGCGCCCTTTCCGTCACGCCAACTTGGTGTGGTCAAAGACGTCGAAGAGCTTCTCGACGTCCTCCACGCTGCCGCAGGTCACAGCGGCATGCCCGGCGGCGACGGCGGCGCGGAGGCTGGTAGAGCCAGTGTAGAGGCCTGCCCAGGTGTCCGTGTCGACCTCGAACGCCACGTCGGCAGGCTCGGGGCCCGGTTCGAGGTAGGCCGCGAGCCCGTGACGCAGGTGCAGACCCGCGGTGGTGCCGCGGTCGATGAATTTGATGGCTACTGTCGTATCGAGGCCCGCAGCGCGCTCGGGATCCACCTGCACCCGCAGCGCCCGAACGAAGTCGCGGGGATCGCCCCGGCGCAGCATGTCCACGGGGATCATTGCCGGCGTGAAGAAGTCGAGGCTCGTCTGGCCCTCGAGCTCGCGAGCGTGGGTGAGGCAGAACGAGCGCAAGTTGGCGGAAGTGGTGGTCTGGCCAAGGAGGCGCAGCGCGGCCGCCTTGGTGCTCCTCGCGTCGGCATCGCCCCGGTCGAGGCGCAGGAGGTAGCTCGCCAGCTGCGCGGACCAGGAAGCCTCGTCGCGGCCGAGGGCCGCTCGGGCAGCGCCGAGCACCGCATCTCGCCCGCCGAGCGCGGCGACGAGCCGCTCGGCCTCGACCTCGGGTGAGACCGGCAGCGCGTGGGCCGGATCCTCGTCGAACCAGCCCATCAGGCCGTTGTGGATCTGCCGAACGTGGAACTCGACGAGCCCGTAGTGCTGCGCGCTCAAGTAGTGACCCTGGAGCGCCGTGGGCAAGCTCACGAAGGCGACGAGGTCGTCCGGGCCGAGGCGTTGGTTCATTCCGCGCACGGTCTGATCCCAGATGAGTTGCAGGGTGTCGCGATACAGGCGAAGCGCGTCCCGGACCGCGTCGCGACCGCCGATGGGAGGCCCGTGCACGCCCACCAGATGAGCGGGATCCAGCGCTCGAATGCGGTCGATGCCCTCGACGTGCGCGAGCGGATCCCGGTACGACTCGCCGCGCAGCGGGTAGATGTTGAACAGCGCCGGCCACACGTGGTTGTTCACCGCCACGTCGTCGTCCGGCAGCCACACGATGAGCGTGTCGTCGCTGTCGGACACTGCAGGCTCCACCCAAAAACGGATGCCCGCGATGACGAGCTCCGTGGGACCGTTCACCGTGTGCGTCGGCGGCACGAAGCCGTCGGTGCGCCCCGGCGCGTCGGGGTTGAAGAAGAACGGTCCGATGCCGAGGTTGGGCATCGCGTCTTCGCCGTCCGTAGGCAGGAGCAGGCCGAACTGGCAGGCCAGCCGCCTAAGGAACGTAGGGCCGAGCTCCGCCACGGATCGCGCGCGGTTCTGGGTCACTCGCTCGTGGGCCCAGATCTCGACGCCGGTCGGCGCACCCTCGAGCACCGCCTCCGTACCCGCGACGTAGTGATGGTGCGTGTAGAGCACGCCCCGGACGGGTTTGTCGGTGACCGCGCTGAGCTCGCGCATGGCGAGAGCCGCCTCTTCGTTGCTCTCGCCGGTGTCGATCACCACGACGCCCTCCTCGCCGACGACCCAGGTCGTATTGGCAAGGCCATTGCCCACCAGGCAGTAGACGCGGTCCGTCACTCGATGGACGCGGCGGTCGAATCGTCTGCCGTGCTCGACCAGCGAGCGATGTGCCCGCTCTCCCCGGGGACCTGTGACGGTGTAGGAGCGGTCGACCGTGCGGGGGGTTCGCCCATGCTCGAGACTCATGGCCCGAAGCTACTACGACCTGGCCTCGCCTTCGGAACCGTCGTCGCCCCCGCTGCCCGCCGTCGCCGCCGCCCGCTCCGGCGTCCGTCCCCGCTCCAGCTTCGCCGGCATCTTCGCCCGCGGCGACGCTTCTCGGCGCTTCGCTCCGCGATCAGAAGGTGGTCTTCGTGACGTCCAGGCGAGGCCGAGAGGGGAACTTCAGCTCGAGCACGCTCTTGGCGACGCACTCAGCGAGCTGTGGTTGATAGGGCAGCGTCTCCACGGTGACACCCACGGCGCTGCCGCCTTGGATCGCCGCGCAGATCGAGAGCTTCGTGCCCGAGGGGACCTTGCAGTGGGCGAAGTACGTGCCGCGATTGAGCACCGCGCCGTACTTTCCGGCACTGGGGCTCTTGGCCTGCGCTTCCGCCTCGGTGGGCGTGTAGGCGAGCAACGCCTCGTCGCAGCTCTTGCCCCCACCCGTGTTCGGGTTGGAGGCCACCGGGAGCGATGCCGGGCAGCAAACCGTCGTCCCCTTGCCCGACGCGCCGAGAGCACTGCAACCGCTCTCGCGCGCGGCGCTGATGTGCGGGTGGTCGGGAGAGGTCGCCTCTGGGAGAAACCGCGGGACGCTCTCACCCATGCAATAGTTGGCGAGCTCTGGTCGCGCCCACACCAGCCGCTGGTCGACCAACCGAGTCCATTCCGCGGTCGGGCCGCTGGGTTTGGCGTCGCCCCGAGCGGGGGGCTTTCGCGAGCGCGAGGAGGCCGGGGCTTCCACTGTCGCCGCGCCGCACGAGAGCACGGTGACCGCAGCCATGAGCAAGCCCCAGCTGGGAGCCGCGCGGCCGTCGGACGAAGGGCGAGGTCGCCGTGGCGTCATGGCGTCTGCTCATACCTCAAATCCGGTGCAGCAAGCGGCGTGCTTTGGCGCCGCGCAGAGCCTCGGTCGGGGGGTCAGTTGCAGGTCAGCTGGTGTTGCCGCAGGCGACGCCGTGATCGCCGGCGTGAGCGTGGCTCAGCCGGTCTTCTGTGCCGCGTAGGTCATCGTCGCGGTGAGCTGCGAGACGAGCTTCTCTTCCCCGGCGGCGACGGCGTACACCCAGGCTTCCGTGGCCACGATGGTGCGCCCCGGCCTGATCACCTGGGCGCGGCAGCGCAAGCGTTCACCCAGCGCTGGACGCAGCAGCTGGATCTTGAGCTCGACGCTCAGTGTGGCGTGGCCGGCCGGCGCCAGCGTGCCAGCAGCCGCGCCGGCGCTGTGATCGGCCAGCGTCGCCTGGACGCCGGCGTGGACGACGCCGTCTTGCTGCATGTGGCGCGCCTCGACCAGCAGCTCCGACTCGACCCAGCCGGGCCCGAGGTCGACCAGGCGTATGCCGAGCTCACGCACGAAGGGCGCGCGGGCGAAGATCTCGCCGGCGCGCTCGCGCCACAGCGGGTCGTTGGGCTCGAACACGTGACAAGGGTCAGGTTCAGCGGATCCGCGTGGCGGCGATCTCTTTGCCACCCACGTGCAGGGTGCACGTGCCATCGAGCTGCTTGAGCCCAGCCCACTCGATCGCAACGTGAACCTCGATGGGCTCGCCGTTGTGCTCGGCCGTGCCCTTGAGCTCGCCGAGACCGATCCACGACCAGCTGCGCCGCGCGATCTCGCTGCCGTCCCACTCGAGATTGAACCCCTTGGTCACCTCGTTGCGGAACACGGTGACCTTGTGGCCCTCGAAATCCGCTTCCCAGCGCGTTTCCAGAATCCCCATGCTCCGAGGCTAAACACGGGGGGCAGGTGCGCACAAGGGGTGGACGTGGCTGCGCGGCCCCGCCGTCAGATCCCCAAGCTCACCTTGCGGCGCTCGCCGAAGGCGCTGAGCGCGCGGGTTTCGAACGACAAGCCCTTCGCGTCCTTCGGCAGCTCGTAGATCGCAGTGAAGCGTTTCATCATCGACGGCGGCAGGCTCTCGAGGGTCAGCGTCTGCTCGGGCTGGTGCACGTACATCGCCTGGTCGTCGAGCACCTTGAACTCTCGCGACTGGTCGTCGAACACCTTGGGATGATCGAGGATGGTCTCGTCTTGCTTCGAGGTGTTGGTGACCTTGAAGTCGACTTTGAGGAATTGGCCGGCGGTCTTCTTGTCGGTGCCAAAGCTCTGGATCTGGTTGCCGATGAAGCTGGCACCGACCACTTCCCACTGGCTGTCCTCGAACGTAACGGTCTCGCCCACCCTGGCCCGGGTCTCGGGCTTGCCCTTGCACGCCAGCAAGGCGAAGAGCACCGCGATCAGGCAAGCGAGCACGTGACGTCGATTCGAGCGCATGGCGAGGTCCTCCGAGCGAGGCCTGATACGCCCGGCACCACCGCGGGCTTCCCCGTCACGGCGTCACTTGCAGCTGAAGCCGCCGCCGCTCCAGCCCTTGCCGGCGCCGGCGGCCGCGAAACACGCTGCGGCCATCTGCTTCATGTAAGTCTTGGTCGGCTCGGGCGCGCTCTCGGCGTTCTGCGCCACGGCCTGGCAGCACTTCTTCATGCTCGCCGAGCTGCCGGTGCCGACTTTCTTGGCGTCGCCGTCCGCCGCATCGCCGTCGTCGGCAGCGTCCTCGACCTCGAGCACCAGCTGCGCGTCGGGCTTCGTCTCGACCGCGGTGGCCGTCGGCAACGGCGGGGGCGCCTCTTCTTTCTGGCACTTGTTGCACCCGCCCGCCATCACCAGGGGGGCCAGAAACCCGGCCAGCACTGCCACCAGGGAACGCGACGCGCCCATCTTCCTCCGCTCACCCATGGGCGCACCATCGCACGGCTCGGGGCCCACGCGCCAGTTCGCGGCGACTGCCCGGCACAAACGCTACACTGTCGCCCATGCGACTGCCGGTGCTCGGCGCCCACGACCGATTGAGCCGAGAGCCGCCCCCGCGCTTCCCCGCGGCGATGATCAACGTGACCAATCGCTGCAACCTGAAGTGCCGGCACTGCTTCGTCTACACCGACGGCAACCCCAACGATCCAGGCGACGACATTCCGGACGACCAACTGCTGAGCGAGGTCGAGCGGATCCGCGATCGGCACGGTCTGTACGCCATGCTCTGGATGGGCGGCGAGCCGATGATCCGCTGGCGACTGCTCGAGCGTGGGGTGAAGCTCTTCTCGCGCAACATCATCACCACCAATGGCACCGTGCCGCTCAGAGACTTCGGACCCGAAATCACCTACGTCGTCTCGCTGGATGGGCCAGAGGACCTGAACGACAGCGTGCGCGGCGAAGGCGTCTTCTCGCGCGTGCGGAAGAACCTACTGGGGCTTCCGCCGGGATTTTCGCCCACCGTCCAGATCCAGTGCGTGGTCACCAAGCTGAACCAGCATCGACTGGAAGAGCTGGTGGTGGCATTCCTCGACACGCCGGTGAATGGCCTGGCGTTCACCTTTCACGTGCCCAGCGAAGGCGAACAGTCCGAGCTGGCGTGGCGCGACGTGGTCGAGCGCGAGAGCGCCGTCGACGCGGCCCTTGCACTCAAGGAGAAGTATCCCAGTTTCATCTGGAACTCGCGCCGCGCCCTCGAGCTGATGCGCCCGGCGACCGCGCGCCTGGTCACCGCCGCATGCCCCGCGCTGCGCACCGTGCTCCCGCTGTACGTGGAAAAGGGAGCATTTTCCTCGCCGAAGTGCTGCTACGGAAACAACGCGGACTGCGACCGCTGCGGCGCATGGGTCGTGTTCTCACACGCCGCTCAACTCGAGGGCCCGTGGGATGCCGTGGTGGCTCCGTGCAAACCGCCGTCCCCGCTGGCGCAGTGGTTTGCGCAGCAGGCCCGGTGAGCGCGCTGCCCTCAGACCGTCGGCAGGTTGTCCAGGTGATTCTCGTTCGAGGCGTCGCTGGTCGTGACCAGTGACTTGCCGGACACGACGCGGACGTACTTCCGACGCTCCGAAGCCTTCACGTAGTAGCTCGACTTGTTGCCGTTGATGTCCTTGATGACGTCACCGGTCTTGCGCGGCGACCACGGCTGCCCGGGGTTGCAGAGCGCAACGATGTTCCCCTTGCGGTCCCTCTTCGTCATCCTGACTTTGCGATCCATGCTGTTTCCTGTTCGTGAGTGTGAATGCAAGACTGAGTCGTGGCGTGGGGTGGCTACACGGCGCGCACCGCGACCAGCGCTGCGCGAATGGCGGCCCAATCCAGGATCGGATAGCCGGCGGGCTCCCCGCGTCGCTGCCACTCTTCCGCCACTGCGCCCAGCGCGTCGCCGCGGCTGGCCCCCGAGCCGCTGAGCGCAGGGGACGCTTCCGAGTGCCTGACGCTCGCGCCGGCTTGCCACAAGCCACCCTCGCGCGGGGCGCCGGACATGGTGAACGACAGCTGACGCCCGCGACAGTCCAGCTCGTAGACCATGTTGTTGCGGTCGCGGAACTGGCAGGTGATCCGCGCGGTCTGCTCTGCTTCGCGCCTGGCCTCGTCTTGTCGGGAGTTTCGCATCGCGCGCTCCTCAGCCGGTGCTCGGGCGCGTGGGCAGCAAATGGTTGCAATCTCGTCCACGGCTCGACACAACGGGCTCCATTCAGGCTCCGGAGTGTGGGGCGAGCCGGACTCTCGACGGGTTTGTTATAGGCCCTCCGGGCGCGATCCGCAACTCGACGCGCCGTCATGCTGGCGTGACACACGGGCCCTGGCACGACGCCGGACCGCAAATAGGGGCCGGGCCCGATCGGTGCTAGAGGACAGCGTGAACATGAAAGACAAGCGTATCTTGGTCTTCCGGAAAGCGCTCGAAGAGCTGGTGGACTCTCTCGATGCCACGCTCAGAGTCGCGAGCTGGGACGCCGCCGAGCAGGTGCCCGAGCCGTTGAAGGACAGCGCTTTGCGACTCGTCGCGCGCCTTGGAACGGCCGATCGCTTGGCGACCGGCATCTTCAGCGGCACGGTGGCGGACAAGGCGCGAGTCATCGCGCTGACCGACGCCATGCGCCGCCTGGAGTCCGCCTACCTCGGGTACCGCTCGAAGAACGGCTCGGTCGCGCGGAGCAGCGAGGGCTCCGGCGCCGAGCTGCAGGCAGTGCTCGACGAAGTGAAGTCGCACTCACTGGGCGCAGCCTGATTCCTGCCGCGGGCGCCCGGTCGCTCGCGACCACCCCGATGCGCTAGACTGCCGGCATGAGGTTGGGCATCGGCGCGTGTGCGCTCTTGGGCTCGTTGATCTCGTCGGCGGCGCTCGCGCAGAACGCCACCACTGCAGGCACCGCCTCGGCACCCTACCCGACACTCGAGAACGTGTCGCTCGAGTGGGCCATCACCGGGGACGCGGACAACGACGGCGTGGTGAAGGTGCGCTACCGCAAGGCCGGCACCACCGCCTGGCTGGACGGCCTTCCGCTGGTGCGGGTGCCGGCCGGCGCAAACCAGGGGTTCTCGTGGCAGAACCGGCACGCCGGCAGCGTGTTCGGCCTTCTGCCCGGCGCCAGCTACGAAGTCGAGCTGACGCTCACCGATCCCGACGGCGGCAACGCCACCAAGGCGCTGACCGTCACCACGCGCAAGGTCCCCGTCGCCGCCGCGAGCGCGACGACCAAGAACGTGACTCCGTCGAGCTTCGCCACCGACGCCAGCGGCGCCAAGCCGGGTGACGTGCTGCTGCTTGGCGACGGCAACTACGCCACCTTCACCTTCGCGATCGACGGCACCGAGGCGCTGCCCATCGTGATCCGCGCGGCCAACCCCGGCAAGGCCGTGATCGACGGGGACGTGCGGCTGGACGGTCGCAAGTGGGTCTACGTCGAAGGCCTGACCGTCAACGGCAAGATCAAGTTCAACGACGCCGAGGGCGTGGCGATCAAGGGCTGCACGGTGAACACGAAGGACGACGGCATCATCGCCTACGGCCCGGGCTCGAAGAACGGCTATTTCTGCGACAACGTGGTGACTGGCTCGACGGCTTGGAACAACGCCGCCGTGGGTGCGAACGGCAACAACCTGGGCGAGGGCATCGCCATGACGGGGCCCGGAAACGTCATCTGTCACAACAGGGTGAAGGGCTTCCGTGACTGCGTCAGCACGCTGGAAGACGGCGGCGCCATCAACCAGACCTCGATCGATGTCTACGGCAACGATCTGGAGGTGTGCGCCGACGACGCGATCGAGGCCGATTTCACCATGGGCAACACGCGCGTGTACCGGAACCGCGCGGTGAACAGCTTCGTGGGCATGAGCTCGCAGCCGAGCCTGGGCGGGCCGGCCTATTTCATTCGCAACGTGATGTTCAACATCATCTACTCACCGTTCAAGCTCCACCGCGGCAGCATCGGGGATGTGGCCTTCCACAACACCGTGGTCAAATGCGGCGACGCTTTCGCGGTCTATGCCAGTGACACCTGGGCGCGCGCCTGGTTCCGCAACAACCTGTTCATCGGTGGCACCGGCGGCGGCACCTACGGCGGCTACGGCAATGGTGACGGCGACGTGCTCAGCCTCTCGGCGGCCGCGCCCACCTGCAGCTTCGACCACGACGGCCTTGGCTCCATCGGAACGAGCAAATTCACCGGCACGGTGAGCGGGCAGAGCTTCTCGAGCTTGGCCGAGCTCAAGAGCAAGACCAGCGAGAAGAATGCGGTGCAGGTCGACCTCTCGGTCTTCGCTGCGGCCATCACCTTTCCGGGAAACCCGTTCCCCGCGGTCACGGCTCCCGATCTCGCGCTCAAGAGCGGCGCGGCAGCGGTCGACAAGGGCGAGAAGCTCGCCAACGTGAACGACGGCTTCGCGGGCACGGCCCCCGATCTCGGCGCGTACGAGCTCGGCGCCGAGCCACCGACCTACGGCCCGCGCACGGGCGGGAGCGGCGGCGCCGGCGGCAGTGGCGGCGGCGGCGCCAGCGGGGGTGGGGGCGGGGCCGCAGGCTCGGCCTCGGGCGGCAGCGCTGGCAGCGCGGGCTCGGCAGCGGGCGGAGGCGGCGCCGGTGGCAACGGCGCGGGCGGCGCCGCAACTGGTGGCAAGTCCGGCGGCGGCTCCGACGACGACGGCGGCTGCGGCTGTCGAACGGCCAAGCCCGAGCGGGGTGGAACGGCGTGGTGGCTTGCGGCGCTGCTGGTGCTCGCCGGGCGAAGGCGGAACCGACGCTGACGCGCGCGCCTCCGGCCGGGTGACGCTCGCTCACCCGAGCGTTGCCGCTTCCACGCTGTAATCTGGCGGCTCGAGCAGCGCGATGCTGCCCTTCTTCTCGGCTTTGGCGCGCGCCTTCGCCATGTTCGCGCGCCCAAGGATCTCGCGGTCGGTGAGCGGGCAATCCGGATCGACCAGGCAAGCACCCATGGTGACCGAGAGGCGGATGTCGGTGCCCGAGAAGACCGCCGAGCCGATGCGGCGGCGCAACTCGTCCAGCATGGTTTCGCCCAGCGCGCGGTCCACGTTGGGGATCAGCAACACATACTCGTCGCCGCCGAAGCGATAAGCGTGGGCCCGAGCGAAGGCCCATGCCTCGATGACTTCCAGAAACGGCGTCAGCACTTTGAGATCGACCACCGTCTCGGTCAGCTTGGCGTTCACGGCTTTGAAGTCGTCGATGTCCACGTAGGCGACGATCAGGTCGGCTCCGCGAAGCTCGCACTCGTGGCGAAAATGCGCCAGATCGGGAAAGAACAGCCGGGGCGCCTCGAGCACGTGGAACTTCTCGTCGTAGGCCCGGGGCTCGAGCGGCGGTGCGCCCGGCATGGCCTCGGCGGCAAAACGGATCGAGAGGAAGTCGGTGAGCTTCGGGATGGGCTGTGGTCTGGCGGCGGTGCACCAAGGGGCGCCGAGAAGGTCTTCGTAGCGCCGCACTTCGCGATGCAATGCGCCGACAACGTGGGGATCGACCGCTTTGGCCAGCGGCACGTCGAGGCTCTCGGCCACGCGGCGGCGTTGCGTCATCAGCACGCGTCGCAACAGGCCGGCCATGGCCTCGTGCACCTGCACCGTGTTCCCGCGCGACTCGAGCTGACGCATCAGGAGCTGGAGCTGCTCGCGCAACTCGGCCACGCTCGCGGGCTGGATCCCGCGAAGCTCACGCCGCAGCACGTCGACGACCGCGGTCTCGAAGTGCTCCGAGAACGACTGCAGGCAGCTGCGCAAGAAGGTGGCTTCGCCGCGGTGAAACTCCATCAGCTCTCTCCCGTGGTGGCTCTGAACAGCGTGCCGTCGCCCGAGATCTGGTACGCGACCTCGGCGGCACTGACGAATGCCGACGCGCCTCGCGGCAGAGAAAGCTCGCCGCTGGGCGCGCTCACGGTCACGGTGCCTTGGGTGCAGAGCACGATCTCGGGACCGCGCACCTCGCAGCGAGCAGCCCCGGTCAGCTTGTGAAGCCGAAACTCGCGGGTGGGCGTAGCGTAGTCGCTCAGCACGTCGACATCGCCACTTCGGAACGTCAGCACCGAGCACAGCTCGTCGACGTTCACGTACTTGGGGGTGAGGCCGCCGCGCAGCACGTTGTCCGAGCTGGCCATGATCTCGATGCCCACACCCTCGAGGTAGGCGTGGAGGTTTCCGGCGGGCAAGAAGAGGGCCTGCCCCGGCTCGAGCACCACCAGGTTCAAGAGCAAGGCACTGACCACTCCGGCGTCGTTCGGGTAGAGCTCGCCGAAGCGCAGCGCCCACCCGCATTCGGCTGCGAACGCCCCGCCGTGCTCGACCGCGCGCCGGCACTCGCGAAGCGTGGCGCCCACCACGCGCTCGCGGGCTGCCGGCTCGAGCGTCATGACCGCGCGAAACAGCGAGCCCAGCCCGGCGTCGCCGGCGCCCAGCGCGTCGCGGACGAAGTCGAGCTCGCTGGTTCGAAGCCGAGAAAACAGCTCGCGGCT
>Ga0073899_10002114_pt1 | contig 17941 bp, 21 predicted proteins | sample KloWWTmetaKNB5Ph_FD_88975 | JGI IMG/M metagenome (GOLD analysis project Ga0073899, IMG submission 88975) | Active sludge microbial communities from Klosterneuburg, Austria, studying microevolution and ecology of nitrifiers - Klosterneuburg... | ecosystem: Engineered > WWTP > Aerobic digester >... | reverse complement strand
GACCAAGCCCTCGCAGTCGTGCGGCCCAGACCCGTCATCGAAACCTGACAGAAAGGCACCACCCATGAAGTGGATCACCCGTGAACGCCCGAAGATCGACCGAATCGCGTGCCCGTGGCTGGTGGCGCGTTTCATCGACCCGGAGCCCGAATTCCTCTATGTGCCCGGCGATCAGGTGATGGCGATGGCGGCTGCGACCGGCGCAATTCCCTACGACGTGCCAGGCGTCGAGTTGACAGATGTCGGTGAGCGATGCAGCTTCGATGCCTTCATCGAGAAGTACCAGCTTGCCGGGCCGGCGCTTCAGCGCATGGCCGCGATCGTACGTGGCGCCGACACGTCGCGCCTCGATCTGACGCCGCAGTCTGCAGGCCTGCATGCCATCTCGCTGGGGCTGTCGCACCACTTCGCCGACGACCACGAGATGCTCGGCCACGGTCTGGTGATGTACGACGCGCTGTACGCGTGGTGCCAGGCGCAGACCGGTATGAGCGCGTGAACCCAGGGCAGCCTGCTTTGAACGCGCATGCATCGCGCGAGGCACAGCCTCAGCCTCGGTTAGCGGCCGGACGAGACGAGCAGCGATAGGCAGTGGTCAGCGACGCCTCAGCGCGGCGTGTGCCGGAGGCTGGCGATCCAATGATCGAGCGATACAGCCCCGGCCCCCTGCCGCATCAACAGCAACAGCAGCGCCGCCCATGTGCCGTGCGTGGCATAGGCTCCAGGGTAGACGAGGAACTGGATCACCGCAGTCATGCCCAGCAGCGCCAGTGCCGAAAAACGCGTGGCCAGGCCAAGCAGCAACAGCAGCGGGAACAGATGCTCGGCGAAGGCCGCCATCGGCGCAGCCAAGGCAGGCGCGAGGAAGGGCAGCTTGTATTCGTCCTGGAACAGCGCCAGCGCCGATTCGGACAGCCGCGGCCAGCCAAGCTCGAACTCGCCAGTGACGATGTTGAGCGCAAAGCCACTCACCTTGGTTTGACCCGAAGTCCAGAAAACCGCCGCAATGGAGAAGCGCGCCAGCAACGCGACGACCGAATAGGGAACCCGGGCCATACAGCGTTGCGCCCGAGTGACCAGACCGGCGATTCCGCCGGCGCCAGCGGCACTGGCGTCGAGGTTGGATGTCGTAGCACGGCTCATGAATCGCTCCTCAGCTGGATGCTGGCGCGGTGTGAACGCGCAGCTCGATCAGCGCGCGGCGCTGCAAGAGCAACGACAGCGTCGTACCCAGGTCGAACGAAGCGTCGATGGCAGTGGCGGCTTCGGCCGCAGCCGAGAACGTCTCGCCGGCCAGTGTGCGGGCGGTGAAACAGGCTGTGCCCCGGCCGACAGGAATCACCAGTACATCCAGACCCTCGCGCAAGACGATGGCCTGCTCCGCGCAATCGATCTCCACCGGGACGATGTCCTCTGCGGTTTGATGTGCCGCCCACAGCGACACCACGGCGTGGGGCGACTCGATCACCGCCAGCGACGGATGCCACACCAGATGCGAGCGGGCCAGTGCATGCGGATCTGCCAGTGCCTGCGTCAATGCGGCTTCGGAAACCGGCTCGGCTTCAGAAGCATGCAGAGCGCGAAGTCGCGCGAACTCCAGCCGCGCCACGTCTGGCAGATACGGCAGCAGTGCGGCCGGCGCAAAGCCGGCGACGAAAGCAGGAAATGCCGCACCGTAGTGCACGAGGATGGGCGACGCCGGCGGCTGCTGGCGAACGAAGACGCTGGCCATGGCGCGAAAAAACTCGTCACCCACGAGCCGCTGCGTCACCGCAAAAGTGTCGGCCAGCGCGTCGATGAGCGAGCTGACCACGTTGTTGCGGTACACCGCCAGCCGCCGCACCGGATCGCTACCGTTCCAGGCGCGCAGCCCAGGCGGACACGGCGCAGAAGGGTCGAGCAACGCGGCGGCGAAGGCTTCCTGATCCAGCATGGTCGATGTTGTCGGGGTGCTCATGCGAGGCCGCGCCGGCAATCGGAATGGCGGGGCTCGCGTGCCGCCGCCAGCAGCGCTTGCGCTTGCAGCGCCTCCGCATGCAATGTCCCGAATGACGGCACGTCGTTGTCGCGCTCGAGCAGCGTCGGCCGAGCACCGATGCGGTTGATGACACCCGCGTACAGCCCCCAGACGATCTCGGCCACCGCACTGCCGTGGTGGTCGATGAGCAGGGGATCGCCTGCCGCGTCCGTGTCCTCGGCGAATCCGGCCAGGTGGATCTCGCCCACGGCCCCAAGCGGCAGGGCTTCGAGGTAGTCACCCACGTCACGACCATGGTTGGTGCAGGACACATGCGCGTTGGTCACGTCGAGCAGCAAACCGCAGCCGGTGCGCCGCAACACCTCGGCCAGGAAGGTGGCCTCGTCCATGGTCGAACGCTCGAATTCGACATAGGTCGACGGGTTCTCGAGCAGCATGCGCAGGTGCAATCGCTCCTGCACGCGGTCAATGTGCCGGCAGACCCGCGCCAGGGTCTCGCCGTTGTACGCGACGGGCAGCAGGTCGTTCAGGAACACCTCGCGGTGGGTGGACCAGGCGAGGTGCTCCGAGAACGAAGTCGGCTGGTAGCGGTCGATCAGGCGGGCCAGCCGGTCGAGGTGCGCCTCGTCCGGAGGCACCTCGGCCCCAAGCGAAAGCCCCACGCCGTGCAACGACAGTGGGTAATGCTCACGAATGCGCCCGAGCCAGTGGTGCATCGGTCCACCGTCGACCATGTAGTTCTCGGCGTGGACTTCGAAGAAGCCAACACCAGGCCGCGTCGCGAGCACCTCCTGGAAGTGCTGCGGCTTCAGGCCGATGCCAGCCTTGGCGGGCAGCCCGTCCAGCAGGGCCGAACGGGAACGCGGGAGATCGACGACGCTGGACGACTGCATGACACGGGTTCTCTCAATCGGTGCGGTCAATCCGGACCGATCAGGCCTTCTTCTCCTTGAACGCCTCAAGCTTGCCGAAACCGCTGGGCGAGGACTTCGAGGCCGTCTTCTCGCAGGTGCCCTTGGGCACGAAGCTCCAGGCGTTGCCCTGGTAATCCATCTTCGATGTGCCCGCGCAAGTGGTGCCAGGGCCAGCGGCGCAATCGTTCTTGCCTTTCATTGCAACGCCATAGCATTTTTCCTTGTCGCTCGATTGCGCAGCGGCCGGCAGCGTTGCAAACGCCGCCCCCAGGGCAAGTGCGAGTGCGGCAGCTGGAAGCTTGGTGGTAGCGTGGTTCATGACAATCTCCTACGTGATTCAAGTGGAAGGCGCCGCGAGGCAACGCCTCGTCGGCGAGTCGGCCGGCTGGGAAGCCACACGTCCGACCTGAGGCATAGACGGGCCTGGGGGCCAAGTCCTTACACCACTCGTCTGCCGTAAGAAAGACCGTTACCCGTGCGTCTATGACCAGAGCCCCAGGCGCGTCGGCCTGGCACAGGACCGAAGGGCTGATCGATGCGTCTGGACAAGCGATGGGTTGTAGTTGCGGCGGGGCTCGCCCTCGTGGGCTTGTTCTTCGCGCTGGATCTCGGTCATTTTCTGAGCCTGGACAACATCAAGAGGCACCAGGCCGACCTGCGGGGATGGCGTGACGCCAGGCCATTGGCCACCGCGTTGGTGTTTTTCGGGATCTACGTGGCCGTCACAGCGCTATCCCTGCCCGGTGCCGCGGTCATGACCCTGGCCGCCGGCGCGATCTTCGGACTGGGCTGGGGGACGCTGATCGTGTCGTTCGCCTCGTCGATCGGTGCCACGCTGGCCTGCCTGGCTGCGCGTTGGGTGCTGCGCGAGGCCGTTCAGGCGCGTTTTGGCGATCGGCTGGCCTCGCTGAACGCCGGCATCGCCCGCGAGGGCGGCTTCTATCTGTTCACCCTGCGACTGGTGCCCGTGTTCCCGTTCTTCCTCGTTAACCTGGCGATGGGCCTGACGGCGTTGCGCACCTGGACCTTCTACTGGGTGAGCCAGCTGGGCATGCTGGCGGGCACCTTGGTGTACGTGAACGCAGGCACGCAGCTCGCGCAGATCGACTCGCTTGCCGGCATCGTCTCACCCGCAGTGCTGGGATCGTTTGCCCTCCTCGGCATCTTTCCCCTCGTGGCCAAGCGAGCGATCGAAATGATCCAGTCGCGCAGGGTCTACGCCCGCTTCCGGCGGCCGGCCCGCTTCGACCGCAATCTCGTTGTCATCGGCGGTGGCTCAGCAGGGTTGGTCACGGCCTACATCGCGGCGGCCATCAAGGCGCGCGTCACACTGGTCGAGAAGCATGCACTCGGCGGCGACTGCCTCAACACTGGTTGCGTGCCGTCCAAGGCGTTGATCCGTTCGGCCAAGTTCCTCTCACACATCCAGCGCGCGCCCGAGTTCGGCATGCGCGCGGCGCACGCCGAATTCGACTTCGGCGAGGTGATGGAACGCGTGCAGCGCGTCGTCAAGGCCATCGAGCCACACGATTCGGTCGAGCGCTACACGGGCCTGGGCGTGGACGTGGCTCAGGGTACGGCGCGCATCGTCTCGCCCTGGGAAGTCGACATCACCCACGAAGATGGCCGCGTGCAGCGACTGACGACCCGCGCCATCGTCATCGCCGCGGGCGCACGGCCCTTCGTGCCGCCGATACCCGGGCTCGATCAAGTGGGGGTGCTGACCTCCGACAACGTCTGGCAGCTGCGCCAGCGCCCTGGGCGCCTGGTTGTCCTGGGCGGCGGCCCCATCGGCAGCGAGATCACCCAGGCGTTCGCGCGGCTGGGCTCCAGGGTCACGCAGGTGGAGATGCTGCCGCGCATCCTGATGCGCGAAGACCCGGAGGTCTCGGAACTCGTCACCTCGCGCTTTCGTGCCGAAGGCATCGACGTGCTCACCGGGCACAAGGCGGTGCGGGTCGAGACCAGCGGAAAGGAGAAGGCCCTCGTGGTCGAGGCCGACGGGCAGGAACGGCGCATCGCGTTCGACGCCATCATGGTCGCCGTCGGCCGCTCGGCCAACTTGAAGGGCTACGGTCTGGAGGAGCTCGGCGTGACCACGGGTCGCACGGTGGAAGTCAACGGCTACCTGCAGACCAACTTTCCGAACGTCTACGCTGCCGGCGATGTCGCCGGACCGTACCAGTTCACCCATACGGCCGCGCACCAGGCCTGGTATGCCGCGGTCAACGCACTGTTCGACCCATTCAAGAAGTTCAGCGCCGACTACCGCGTCATCCCCTGGGCCACATTCGTGGAGCCCGAGGTTGCGCGAGTAGGTTTGAACGAAGTCGAGGCCAAGGAACGACACATCCCCCACGAGGTGACGGTGTACGGCCTGGACGACCTCGACCGCGCGATCGCCGACAGCGAGGCGCACGGCTTCGTGAAGGTGCTCACCGTGCCAGGCAAGGACCGCATCCTGGGTGTGACCATCGTCGGCGAACACGCCGGCGACCTGCTGGCCGAGTATGTGCTGGCCATGAAGCACGGCATCGGCCTCAACAAGATCCTCGGCACGATTCACACCTACCCCACGCTGGCCGAAGCCAACAAGTACGCTGCCGGCGCGTGGAAGCGCGCTCACGCACCGCAGGCCCTGCTCAGGTGGGTGGGGCGCTTCCACGCCTGGCGGCGAGGTTGAGGACATGGTGCAATGACCCGATCCACGGCAGCCCCGATGCTCTCGCGTCGGTATTTTGTGGCCCTCGTGGCGGTCGCCATCGCGATGCCCGCCCGGCAGGCACTTGCCCAGCCCGCCGCCCGATTCGACCATCGCCACACCGCCTGGGATGCGTTGCTGCGCCAGCATGTGGTCATGGCTGCCAGTGGCCATGCCTCGGCACTGCGCTACGCGGCCATTCAGGCCGAGCGCAGCCGGCTGCAGGCCTATCTGCAAGCCATATCGGCGGTTGAGGCGCCGACCTACGACCGCTGGCCGCGTGCGCAGCAACTCGCCTTCCTGATCAATGCGTACAACGCCTTCACGGTCGACCTGGTCCTCACCCGGTATCCGGACCTGAAGTCGATCAAGGACCTGGGCAGCCTGCTGCGCAGCCCCTGGAAGAAGCCCTTCTTCGAGCTCTTGGGCGAGCAACGATCCCTCGACGACGTCGAGCACGGCCTGATCCGCGCACCGGGCGTGTTCGACGATCCGCGCATCCACTTCGCTGTGGTGTGCGCGTCGATCGGCTGCCCGATGCTGCGGCCCGAAGCCTACGTGGCCGAGCGTCTGGACGCCCAACTCGACGACGGCATTCGGCGCTTCCTGGGGGACCGCACGCGCAACCGATTCGATGCCAGCAACGGCACCCTGTGGGTCTCACGGATATTCGACTGGTACCGCAGTGACTTCGAACGAGGGCACAAGGGCATTGACTCGATGCAAGACCTGTTCGCGCGCCACGCCGAGGTGCTGGGTTCAACTCCGCAGGAGCAGGCCGAACTGAAAGCCCGGCGCTACAAGCTGGCCTATCTGGAGTACGACTGGGCACTCAACGATGTCCGATAGTCGACGGGCTGCCAACCACCGCACCATGAGACCGCACCTGTGCATTGTGATCCCGGTCCTCGACGAGGCCCGAACCCTGGGCCAGCGCCTGGGTGCGCTCGAGCTCATGCGGCGCCGTGGCGCGCGGGTTGTCGTGGTCGATGGTGGCAGCCAAGATGACACCTTCTCGATTGCACGCGAACACGCCGACCTGGCGCTGATCGCCCCGCGTGGGCGTGCCTCGCAGATGAACGCCGGCGCGGCCGCTTGCCCGGCCGACGTTTTGTTGTTCCTGCATGCCGACACTGTGTTGCCCGCCTATGCCGACCGCGCGGTACACCAGGCCATCTCGAGCGGCCGGGGTTGGGGCCGGTTCGACGTGCACATCGACAGCAGCCGCAACGTGCTGCGGGTCGTCGCCACGGCCATGAACCTGCGCTCGCGCTGGTCGGGCATCGCCACGGGCGACCAGGCGATCTTCGTGCAGCACGAGCTCTTCTGGCGCGTCGGCGGGTATCCCGAGTTGCCGCTGATGGAGGACATTGCCATTTGCCGCCTGCTCAAGCAGCACAGCCACCCCGCCTGCCTGCGCGAGCGCGTCACCACGTCGGCACGGCGCTGGGAGCGGCATGGCGTGTGGCGCACGATTTTTCTGATGTGGCGGCTGCGCGCGGCGTACTTCATGGGCGCCGATCCGCGCCAGTTGGCGGTGCAGTATGGCTACCGACCACGCTGAGGCGCCCTGTGGTCTTGCTGGCGTGCAGGTGGCGGTGCTGGCGAAGGCACCCATCGCCGGTCTGGCCAAGACGCGGCTGATTCCGGCGCTCGGAGCCGACGGCGCCGCGCGGCTGCAGCGTCGGCTCACCCGCCAGGCGATCCGCACCGCCCAGGCTGCGGGTCTGGGTCCGGTCACGCTGTGGTGCACGCCCGATGCCCGGCACCGCTTCTTTCGCGCCCTCCACCGCACGAGCGGGGTGACCTGTCTCGTGCAGCCCAGCGGTGACCTGGGCGAACGCATGCATGTGGCCTTCCGGTTGCACTGTGCCCAGGGTCCGCTGCTGTTGATCGGCACCGACTGCCCACCACTCACGCCGGCGCACCTGCGCAGGGCGGCGCAGGCGCTGTGCACCGGCTTGGACGCTGTCTTACTTCCGGCAGAGGACGGCGGCTACGCCCTGGTCGGGCTGCGCTCGCCGCAGGCGTCCCTGTTCACCGGCATGCGCTGGAGCACCGCCTCGGTGATGAACGACACCCGGGCGCGCGCCCGCGATGCGGGCCTCACCTGGAGCGAACTGGAACCCCTGTGGGACCTGGACGAACCCGCGGATCTCGCGCGGTTGTCGCACATCCAGTCGGTGGCCCTGGGGCTGGCCCGATGAAGCGCCTCGTGCTGCTGGGCGGTGGCCATGCCCATGTTCGCGTTCTGGCCGACTTGGCCGATCGGCCGCTGGACGGATGGGAGGTGCACCTCGTATCTCCATACCGACGGCAGATCTACTCCGGCATGCTGCCGGGCTGGATTGCCGGCCACTACCCGATCGAAGACTGCGCCATTGCGCTGGATCGGCTGGCCGGGCGTGCGGGCATCACCTCACACGAAACGTCGGCGATCGCACTCGACATGTCGACTCAGGCGGTGCATTGCGCGAATGGCACCGCGTTGCCGTTCGACCTGCTGTCCATCGACACCGGGCCGATGCCCGCCCTCGATGCTCTTCCCGGTGCGGCCCAGCACGCCCTGGCGGTGCGACCCATCGAGCGCTTCATCGCCGCTTGGCCGAACCTGGCCGACCGCATCGGGCAAGCGAGCGGGCGCTTTGAGCTGGCACTGCTGGGCGGCGGCGCTGCCGGCGTGGAGCTCGCGTTTGCGATCCAGCACCGCGCGTGTCGCGAGGGCTGGCGGGCCCTGCACCTGACCATCGTTGGCACTGACGCCTTGCCCCTGCCGGGCATGCCACACGCCACTCGGTTGTCGGTCATGGCGCTGCTGGCTGAGCGCGGCATTGCCTGGCACGGCGGCCACCGCGCGACAGGTCTGGACGCGCACCGACTTCATCTGGAGAACGCCCAGGCGCTGGACTTCGATGCCTGCCTCGTCACGACAGGTGCGGCCGCGCCCGGGTGGCCGGCGGCATCCGGGCTGGCCACCGACGAGCGCGGCTTCATCCGTGTCACACCCGAACTGCAATGCCCGTCGCACCCCCAGGTCTTCGCCGCCGGAGACGTGGCGGCCTACGCGGACCCATGCCCGAAGTCGGGTGTGTACGCCGTGCGCGCGGGCCCAGCGCTGTCGCGCAACCTGAGGGCCTACTGCGAGGGTCGGCCCCTGACACCGTGGCGTCCACAGCCGCGGGCGTTGTACCTCATCAGTTCAGGCAATCGCCACGCGTGGGCCACCCGGGGAGGGTGGTCCGCGAGCGGGACATGGGTGTGGCACTGGAAAGACTGGATCGATCGGCGATTCGTGCGGCGATATGCCGCATCGCCGCCGCAGCGGTCCTCATGACGGGGCGACCCGGGTCCACCAGGCTGCGTGCGGCCACGCGACGCACCTGCGACACTGCGGCGGCTGCTCCGGTACGTTGTGGAATCCATCGAAGGAGACGACATGAGCGACGACTATGACCTTGTGGTTCTGGGTGCCGGCTCGGGCGGCGTGGCCGCCTCGCGCCGGGCGGCTGCCCATGGCGCGCGCGTGCTGATCATCGAAGCCAGCCGGGTCGGCGGCACCTGCGTCATTCGGGGCTGCGTGCCCAAGAAGCTGATGATGTACGCGGCCGGTTACGCCCAAGCGTTCGACGAAGCGCGCAGCTATGGCTGGACCGGCACGGCGCCATCGTTCGAGATGCACCGCTGGGCCGACGCCAAGGCCGCCGAGATCGATCGGCTCGAAGCCATCTACCGCAAGATGTTGGCCGACTCGGGTGTGGAGCTCGCGCACGGCCGCGCGCGACTGCTGGGCGAGGGCCGTGTCGCGATCGGCAGCCGTACCGTGCGCGCCGAGCGCATCCTGATAGCCACGGGTGGCGTACCCGCGCACGACGCCCTGCCCGGGCTTGCGGCCGCGATGACATCCAACGACGTGCTCGACATGCGCGCCCTGCCCGCCAGCCTGCTCGTGGTGGGTGGCGGTTACATCGCAGTGGAGTTCGCCGCCATCCTCGCCGGGCTCGGCGCGAAAGTGACACTGGCCTTCCGCGACACGCTGCCGCTGCGCGGCTTTGACATCGACTTGCGCCAGCGCCTGGCACAGGCGTTGGCGGGCCGCGGCATCGATCTGGCCGCCGGAGTCGCACCGACGACGCTGTCACACGGAGCCGACGGCTATACCCTGCACCGCGCCGATGGTTCGACCCTGCAGGCATCGGCAGCGCTCAACGCAACGGGTCGACGACCGAACACAACCGAACTGGGCCTCGAAGTGGCCGGCGTGCAACTCGACGGCCGGGGCGCCATTGCCGTGGATGCGGACAGTGGCACCAGCGCGCCGGGCGTATGGGCCATCGGCGATGTGACCCAGCGCGTGAACCTCACACCGGTGGCCATCGCCGAGGGACGGGCATTCGCCGATACCGAATTCGGCCGGCGTCCCACGCGGCTGGACCACCGCACGGTGGCGTCGGCTGTGTTCACCGACCCGCCCATCGCCACCGTGGGTCTGAGCGAAGCCGATGCCGCAAAGCGCGGCCCGGTCGACATCTTCGAGTCGGAGTTCCGGCCGATGAAGACCGCGTTCGCCGGTTCGGCGGTCCGCACCTACATGAAACTGGTGGTCGACGGCCTGAACGACCGCGTGCTCGGCGTACACATGATCGGTGCCGATGCGCCGGAGATCGTCCAGAGCCTGGCCGTTGCACTGACCTGCGGCGCCACCAAGCGCGACTTCGACCGCACGGTGGCTGTGCACCCCACCGCCGCCGAGGAGTTCGTGCTGATGCGCGAGCCTGCGCGTCGGGTGGCCGGTGCATCCGCACAGCCGCAGTGAGCATCACGAACGACCGGGAACACACCGACGGCACGGGCGCAGCGCGTGCTTGCGCGACGAACACCCGCTCCCGTGGGCAAGCGCTGCAGGCTTCAGGAAACGCCCCACTTCCGGGCCCGCTGCCGTCAGATGCGAACGAGCATTTCGCACGGGAGGCACGTTCAATGGTTCAGGTCTGACAGCGCACTTCCACGCGGCGATTCAGCGAGCGGCCTGCCTCGTCGTCGTTCGGCGCAATGGGACGCGACTCGCCAGCCCCGCTGGCCGTGAGCCGGTCCGCAGCCAGCCCACGCCGCACGAGTTCATCGACCACGGCACGGGCACGGCGTTGCGACAGTGATCGGTTGTACGCCTCTTCGCCTTCGCTGGACGTATGGCCTTCGATGACGACGCGGGCGATTCGGGCGGCCGCCAGACCCTGGTGCAGCGAGTCCAACACGGCAGCCGAACTCGGCCGCAGCGTCGCCGAGTCGAAGTCGAACTGAATCCCGTGGATCACCGAGTCACAGCCCAGCGTCGGCGCAGTCGGGGCGTTGCACGCGGGCAGCGGCTTCGGCGCACCGCGTTCACCGACGTAGTGCTTGAACGGCGCACCATTGGTCGAGCGCAGCATCTGCAACGTCCCCTTTTCACCCAGGGAGGCAATGAAGCTGCTGGCTACGCCGGTACCGGGTTCTCGCCCCGTGGCATGCAGAACACGGCCGACGACCGAGCCTTCGAGTTTGCCCTGGCGGTCGTAGCATCCGGCTACCACCGCCCCCGCTTGATCGAGCACCAGCGCAAGTCCTCGGCCCTTCCACTGGCCGCCGAAACCGGTGTCGAGCGGCGCCTCGTCCTGACGCCCCTGGCCAATGATCTCGCTGAACTCGAGCCAGACCTGGGGTCCAGGCGTGTCCAGGCCGTGGGCAAGCTCCAGCCGCACCCAGCGCACGGCGTCGCGCCGATGCAGCACCAGTTCGGTCTGCAGCCCGGGCCGCTCATGTGCCGACAGCGTGGCCGACGCAAGCTTGACGAAGCCCTCGGTTGCGGACGTGCCCGACCCATAGACGGCCACCTCACGGATGAAGGTCTGGCGCGGGCTCGGTGTCTCACGCACCGAGGGTACGGCCAGACGCTCGAAGACCGTCGGCGCAGGCAACGCATAGACGAATGCCAGCTTCGTGTTCGGCGGCACTGCGCCTGTCACCGCTCGCACGGCATCTGAGCCATCGATGGCAAGGATGGCGTGCTCGAGCGTCACTCGCGATGTGGGGTCGGCCTCGATGCGCACTGGAATGGCACCATGTGCAAAGCTCAGCAGATCAGGCCCTTGCGGCGCGGCCATGGCAGGCATGCCGATTGCAGCCAGCCCTATCGATGAGGCCGCACCCACAAAGCGGCGTTTCCACCACCCACCATAGACACTGCAATCGGTCATCGCTGCTCCTGGCCATCGGGTGCCGGCACGGCAGGAAGCCGTGCAAACGCCGGCGTTGCGCCGGTTGCCGTGCGGACCGCGTCAGGATATGGCCTCCATGCGCCGTCGGCAAGGGGAACCAATACCACACACACGAGCGGTTGGAGCAGCGCTTGATACAGAATTTGCGCCTAGATCGGGCTTGCTGACACCCGTTTCGAATGTCGATCGCGCGTGTGTTGCCGCCCCTCTTGCAAGCTATTTGACGTTCGGGCCGGTTGGATTGAATGTGGCGGCGGCGAGCCAGGCAGCCCAATGGTCGATGCAGGCCCGCATCTTTGGCAGGCGCTGGCGCTCGTGAAGCATCACGGCGTACACCGGCACTGGGGTTTCGGCTGTAAGGTCTGCCAGCACCGGCACCAGATCACCTCGGGCCACGAGCGGACCGGCCACGATGTTGACGACGCGACCGATGCCCACGCCTTCGCGCACCAAGGACAGCACCACGGCAGTGCTATCCGTGCGCGTATGGCCGCTGACCTGAAGCGTGGTGGCCTCCCGGCCCCGGCCCAGTTGCCATTGATTCAGCGCCGGGCTGGCGCTGTTCCCGATCAGTCGGTGCTTGCCGAGGTCATCGATATGACGCGGCCACCCGTGTGTCTTCAGGTACGCCGGCGACGCGTACAGCCCACGTGACAGCTTCCCGATCTCACGCGCAACCAGCGTGTCGCTCGCCCGCGAGCCGGTGCGAATGGCGATGTCCACACCCTCGCGCGCCATGTCGACCACCCGGTCGTCGGCCAGGATGTCCAGGTGCAGTTGCGGATGGCGTTCGTATAGCGACGGCAGGCTCGGCGTGATGAGTGCCTGCGCGATGACGCTGGACACGCTGACCCGCACCCAGCCGCTGGGCCCGGCCAGCTTGCCCGTGAGCTCGCTTTGCAGGATCTCCGCCGTTTCCAGCATGCGGCGGGCCGCCGACTGAAAGAGGTCACCTTCATCGGTCAGGCTCAGGCCATGCGTGCTTCGATGCAGCAGGCGCACGCCGCAACTCGCCTCCAGCCGCGCCAGGGCTCGGGTCACCTGGCTGACCGGTACGTCGCGCTCGCGCGCCGCTGCCGAGAGCGTCCCAAGTTCCACGACACGGACAAACAACTGGGCATCCACAAGGTTGAGGTTCAGACTCATGTCGAAATGGTATTGCATTTATCGCAATACCAATTGGCAATTCAGCCGGTTTCCGACGGCTTTGTTTGCAAATAAAGTGCAAACCATCGCCAAAGGAGAGCACCATGAACCGAACGTCCAACCTGTCCGCAGACCTCACCGACTTCGACTTCGACGCCGCGCGTCGGCAGGCCGAGGCACAGCGCCGCGCCGCCATGGACGACGTGTGGCGCGGTGCGAACGCGGCGCTGGCCACTGCCGGCTCGAATGCGCTGCGATCGGCGCAACGACTGGCTCACCGCCTGGCCCGCCGCGCGGCCACACCTGCGCACCTTCGCGTGAGCCCGTGAAGTCAGCAAGCACGGTTGGGCCTGGCGCCGGGTCTCGCCGCGATGCAGCGTCTGGGCCACGCGCTGGTCGTCCACGGGCTTGAGCAGGTAGTCGAGCGCATACACCTCGAATGCCGCCAGCGCGTGCTCGTCGTGCGCGGTGACGAATACCACGAGCGGCGGATGGGACAAGGCAGCCAGCTCCGCCGCATAGGACAGCCCGTGCTAGCGCGGCATCTGGATGTCCAGCAGCACCAGGTCTGCCGGGTTGTCGGTCATCGCCACTCGAGCCTCGGCTGCGCTTGCGGCCAGCCCCGTCAAGGTCCAGCCGGCATGCTGGGCCAAGGCCAGTTGCAGGTTGCGGCGCGCCAGTGGTTCGTCGTCAACGATCAGCAGCTTCCAAGGCGACATCCAGATCCTCCAGGGGCATGCTCAAGCGCAGCTCGAACCGGTCCGACGCGGCGGCGGTGTGCAATTGCGCCCGATCACCGTACAAGACCTTCAGGCGCTCGCGCGTCTTGGCCAGGCCCACGCCGTGCCCTGGCAACAGCGCGGCAGTGGGGTCGTGGGGGTTGTCCAGCGTCACCTGCGGCGTGCCTTCATGCCGGCGCACGTGCAGGTGCAGCGCGCCCTGCAGTCCGCTCTCCAACCCATGGCGTATGGCGTTTTCCGCCAGCGGCTGCAAGGGCAACGGCGGGCAGGCCCAGCGGGCCCAGTCGGCCGGCTCGATATCGGCCAGCCACTGCAGGTCCTCGCCAAACTGCAGCCGCTGTAGGGCCACATAGCCGTCGACGAAGTGCAGCTCGTCGGCAACGCTGACCCACCGTTGTTGGTTGGCGCGCAGTGCATACCGCAGCAGTTCCGAGAGCCGGTTGAGCGCCTGCAGCGCCGCCTCGCGTTCGGCGCCACGAACCAGGGCTGCGATGCCGTTCAGGGTGTTGAACAGGAAGTGCGGCTCCAGTTGACCTTGAAGCAGGGTCAGGCGCAAGTTCAGGTTTTCAGCAGAAGCCATCAAGGCAGCCTCGCGCTGGCGCTGAGCGTGGCGCCAAAACGCCCAGCCGATCTGCAAAGCCATGCCGGCGCTGGCCGTCATGGCATCGACCCAGAATCACTGGGGCGTGCACAACAGTTCAAGACCAGGCCAGAATTGCACGCTGCAGCCAGCAATTGCGGCATGTGCATGCCCCGCTGGCCGGCATCGCCACCCGACACGACCCGACAACCGATTCACGATTCGATCATCCCCATGAAGACCTGGATCCTGTGCCTGTTCCTGCTGGCCGTTGCCCAGCCCTCCTGCGCGCAAGCCAAGCGCCCCAGTCTGGCCGAACACTCGGCACAGACCGAGGCCATCGCCAAGCCGTATTTCGACGCCTACATTGCCCGCGACTGGGCCCGACTCGAACCGCTGCTGGATGACCACATCCGGTTCGACGACGCGACGGCCAGCGTCGTCTTCGGTGCCGTCGGCAAGCAGGGAAAGACCGAACTCATGAAGGCATTCCGTGAGACCTACGCCGCCATCCGCCACATGCGTTATCACCCGGCCAGCCAGTTCGCCTCGGGCGAACACATGGTCTTCGTGGGTGAGCTGGAGTGGAGCCTGGGCCTGCCGGACGGCTTGATCGTGGACACCCGCATGCCCTTCGTGGTGCGCCTGCAGGTGCGCCACGGCAAGGTGCTGGAGCATCAGGACACGGCAGACTACAAGCCCTTCGTGGTGGCGCTGCATGCCGCACGAGCGAAAGCGGTGCGCTCCGGCGTCTTGTCGCCTCAACCGGTCGCACCGGCTGCAAACAGCGGTGGTTGACGGTGCCAGGCGCGCCGGTCGTCCTATTCCGCGCGCCCCATGCGACCGCTCCCACCTCTCCAATAGGCAGCCAGCTCCACCATGCGGTTGGCGAAGCCCCACTCGTTGTCGAACCAGACCAGCAGGTTGGCCAACCGCTCGCCGCTCATGCGGGTCTGGCTGGTGTCCACGATGGCAGAGTGCGCGCTGTGGTTGAAGTCGATCGACGCGTGCGGGTCACTGGAACACGCCAGGCGGCTGCCGTAGACCGCCTCGCCTTCATGCCGCAGGCAGGCGTTGACAGCCGCCGCCGTGGCCGGCCGGGCCAGCGTGACGACCAGATCGATCGCCGACACATTGACCACCGGCACGCGTATGGCCTTGGCCTGGACCCGGCCTGCCAGTTGCGGAAGAAGGCGCTCGACTCCGCGGGCCAACCCCGTGGACACCGGAATCATCGACTGCATGGCCGAACGCGTGCGCCGCAGGTCCGCATGGTGGTAGCCGTCGATGAGCGGCTGGTCGTTCATCACCGAGTGCAGCGTCGTCATCAGGCCGTGCTCGATGCCGAACGCCCGATCCAGGATGTCGAGCACGGGCACGATCGCGTTGGTGGTGCATGAAGCAGCAGAGACCAGCCTGTCGTCGGCGTCCAGCGAATCCTGGTTGAGGCCAAAGACGATGGTTCGGTCGACGTCGCTGGCACTGTTTCCCGGATGCGACAACAGCAGCCGCGGGCAGCCGGCAACCAGGAACGCTTCCAACTCATGGCGGTGGCCGTATTGTCCCGAACACTCCACCAACAGGTCGACGCCGAGCCCAGCCCAATCGACGGCCCCTGCAGATGTGGCGTGTGAGACCGCAACGGGACGCCCATCGATGACCAGCCGCCCACCCGCGACCTCGACCTGGCCCCGGAAGCGGCCATGCGTGGAGTCGAAACGCGTCAGGTAGGCCATGCTCTCGACGTCGGCCGGCTCGTTGATGGCCACGACAGCGAGTTCCTCGCCCCATCCGGATTCCTGCAGTGCCCGTAGAAAGCAGCGGCCAATGCGGCCATAGCCGTTGATCGCGATGCGCAGGGTCATGGTGCTGTGGTCAAGTCTGGGCCGCAACGATGGCGTAGGTCTTGGTCACCGCTTCCAGTACCTCGAACGAGCCACGGAATCCCGCAGGAATGTAGATCGCCTCGCCCACACCAGCCTCCTGGCAGGTGCCGTCCTCACGGTGCACGCGGCAGCGCCCTTGAAGTACGGTGAAAAGCTCGTGCTCGCCGCCGGCCATCTCGATGCGCCAATGGCCAGGCTCGCAACGCCAGACGCCGCAGTAAAGGCGGCTGCCACCCAGATCGGCGTCCACGCAGTTCCAGGTGTCCCGCCTTGGGTTGCCCTGCAGCAGCCGCTCGGACTTGGGACGGTCGGACTCGGGCTGTCCCGGCATCACGGACTGCAGCTTCAGCAGGGGCAGGCTCTCGTTCATCGGCAACGCTCCATCGGAGTCAGTCGATGGGCACCGCAGGCCCAGGCAGATTCGCCGGCCGCGCTGCCGCCGGGCCGCGGGCGTCGTGATGCCAGCCACGCCCAGCCGGGCAGGTCAGCGAAGCCATCTCACCTTTCGCTTCTGCGCCTTCAGGAGCCTGGCCGCCTGCTGGTCGAAGGTGACGAACTCGGGCCCACCGAGCAGTTCGCCCTCGTAGGCGATGGCGCCGTCGGCAAAGTCGCCCCCTGCCTCCAGCAAAGCCAGACCGGCCAGCACCGTCGGCGTGTGGCACACCACGTTGCGCACTTGAATCAATGTGCGCACTGCCTCAGCCACCTGCGCGGCTGTGTACCGGTAGCCCCGCAGCAGCACCCACACCAGCTCGCAAAGTGCAGGTGTGGGCACGGCGATCAGCGTTGCGTTCTGCAGCACCTGCAACGCCTTTGCAGCTTGCGCTGCGTCGTCCTGCGTGGCCAGGCGCACGAGTACGTTGGTATCCAGCGTGACTTTCACTTGCGCTGGCCTGCCCAGGCTTCGGACACCAGCGCGTTCATCTCGTCCAGGCTCAGCGCCTTGGTCGGCGGCGGCAGGCAGCCGGCGAAGGCCTCCAGCCCAAGGGGTGCCTTGGCATGCAGCGCCAGCACGCCACCCGCCAGTTTGTCCACGGTCACCTGCTGCCCGGGCTGGATGCCCAGGTACTGCAGCAGTTCGCGCCGCAGTGTGATCTGGCCCTTGGCGGTGACGGTGAGGGTAGGCATAGGCTGGTCCGCAGGAATGGCGAGTAAGGCGATTATGCCTTACCGCATGCCCGCACCACAGGCTGGCCAGTCAGGGACCGGAGGGCAGCGACTTCATCACGCTCTCATCACGCCCACAGGCCCTGCCGGTGCACCGCCAGTGACCTGGCGAGCTTCGCGACGTTGCGCCACACAGCCTTGGGGGCCACGCCCTCGTTCGCGGCGGCTTCCTCCACGGCCATCACCACCAGGGGCACCGGCGCTTCGTCAAGCAGATGCGTCAGGTGGGCCACGTAGCCCTTCGGTACGCTGCCGCTAACCAGCGCGTGGCTCAGCGTGTCGGGCGGCACCTCCTGGACGTAGCTCACGCTGGCGTTCTTCGCCGCCATCCACAAGCCCCGCTTACGGGAGCGCGCCGCCGAGCTGGGCGGATCGAGATCCAGCCCCAGCACGGCCAGCACCTGGGCCACCCGGTTGAATCCCAGATCGCTCAGAGCGCCTGCTTCCAGGCCGACCAGCGTCTGCCGCGAAAGCCCGCTCAGCCTGGCAAGCCGGGACTGCGTCAGTCCCAGCGCCTCGCGCCGCTCGCGGATGATGGTGCCCAGGTTGAAGAGGTCCACAGCTTGGTCCGACGAATT
>Ga0073899_10002113_pt1 | contig 17944 bp, 12 predicted proteins | sample KloWWTmetaKNB5Ph_FD_88975 | JGI IMG/M metagenome (GOLD analysis project Ga0073899, IMG submission 88975) | Active sludge microbial communities from Klosterneuburg, Austria, studying microevolution and ecology of nitrifiers - Klosterneuburg... | ecosystem: Engineered > WWTP > Aerobic digester >... | reverse complement strand
TCGCCCCAATCACTTCGACACTCCAGTCGGCAGAATCGGCGATGTTAGAGTCGGACGCCAATCCGCCCAGGGGGTCATCTTGTCCTTTCCGTCCGATCTGCAGATCGCCCGTGGGGGCACGCTCGCACCCCTGTCAGAGATCGCCGCCCAGATGGGCATCGGCCCACACCTCCTCGAGCACCACGGCGACGACGTCGCCAAGATCCGACTCGAGGCCATCGACGAGCTGGCGGACCGTCCCAAGGCGAAGTACGTGGTGGTCACCGCGATCACCCCGACTCCCCTCGGCGAAGGCAAGACCACAACGGCAGTCGGCCTCGGCCAGGCGATGAAGCACATCGGCAAGACGGCGGTCCTCACCCTGCGCCAGCCGAGCATGGGCCCCACCTTCGGCATCAAGGGCGGGGCGGCCGGCGGCGGCTACAGCCAGGTCATTCCGATGGAGCAGCTCAACCTCCACCTCACTGGCGACTTCCATGCCGTCACCGCCGCCCACAACCTGCTCTCGGCGATGCTCGACAACCACCTCCACAAGGGCAACGCACTCGGCCTCGACATGCACAACATCACCTGGCGTCGCGTTCTCGACGTCAACGATCGTGCCCTGCGCAACATCGTCATCGGCCTCGGCGGGAAGATGGACGGAGTCCCCCGCCAAACGGGTTTCGACATCACCGCCGCCAGCGAAGTCATGGCGATCCTTGCCCTGTCGACCTCCCTCGCCGACATGCGCGCCCGCCTCGGCCGCATCGTTGTCGGCTACACGCCAGGCGGCGAGCCCGTAACGGCGGAACAGCTGAAGGCGGCCGGCTCCATGGCGGTGATGATGCGCGAGGCCCTCAAACCGAACCTCCTCCAGACCCTGGAGAACACCCCCGTCATCGTTCATGCCGGACCATTCGGCAACATCGCCCACGGCAACAGCAGCATCGTCGGCGACATCATCGGCATCCGTGGCGGCGACTACCTCATCACCGAAGCCGGTTTTGGAGCCGACATGGGAGCCGAGAGGTTTTTCAACATCAAGTGCCGTGCCTCGGGCATGGAGCCCGATGCCGCCGTACTGGTGGCCACGGTGAGGGCTCTGAAGGCCCACAGCGGCAAGTTCAAGATCATCGCCGGCAAACCCCTTCCCGCGGAACTGCTGGCCGAGAACCCCGACGATGTCAGTGCCGGCGCCGCCAACCTGCTCAAGCAGATCGACAACATCAAGGTGCACGGGGTATCGCCGGTGGTGGCAATCAACGCCTTCCCCAGCGACCACGCCAGCGAGCACCGCGCCATCCGCGAGATCGCCGAGAGCGTCGGTGCTCGGGTGGCCGTGAGCACCCACTTCAGCGACGGCGGCCGGGGTGCTACAGAGCTCGCAGAAGTACTGGCGGAGGCCTGCGACGAACCGACCGAGTTCCAGTACTGCTACGAGGAGTCGTTCACACTGAAGCGCAAGATCGAGGCCGTGGCGACCAAGATCTACGGGGCGGCGAACGTGTCCTACTCCCCCACTGCCCTGACCCAGCTCGACCTTTACGAGAGGGACGGCTTCGGCCACCTGCCGATCTGTATCGCCAAAACCCACCTCTCGATCAGCGCCGACCCGTCGTTGAAGGGCGCTCCCACCGGCCACACCGTGAATGTCCGCGAGGTGAGGGCCAGCGTGGGCGCAGGCTTCGTCTACCCGATCTGTGGCGACATGACCACGATGCCCGGCCTCGGGGCGGCGCCTGCGGCCGGCATCATCGACATCGATGAGCACGGCGAGATCGTAGGTTTGTCGTGATGAACCCTCTTCCCTTCGACCTCACACCAGGCGGCGCCGTGTTGATGGATGGCAACCGACTCCGCGACGAGATCGTCGCCGGTCTGCGCGAGACCATCGGCGCCGCGGGTGGCCCCCACGTCTGCCTGGCCACGGTTCTCGTCGGCGACGACCGCCCGAGCCAGATCTATGTCCGCAACAAGCACCGCAAGGCCCAGGAGGCCGGCATGGTTTCACGCCAGGTGGATCTTCCGGCCAGCGCCTCACAGGCTCAGGTTGAAGACGCCGTCGGTGAACTGGCGGGCGACGACTCGGTCCACGGGATCCTCTGCCAGCTCCCCCTACCCGACGGTCTGGATCCCGAGCCCGTGCTCGGCCTGATCCCCTTCGAGAAAGATGTCGACGGCCTCACCGAGCGCAGTATGGGTCGGCTGGTGCGCGGCCTGCCCGGCCATGTCGGCTGCACCCCTATGGGTGTCATGCGCCTGCTCGACCGCTACGGCGTCACCACCGCGGGCAAGAGGGCGGTGGTGATCGGTCGCAGCACCCTCGTCGGCCTACCCCAGATGCTCCTCCTCGGGCGCAAGGGCATCGACTGCACCGTCACCCTCGCCCATTCGCGCACCACCGACATGGTCGCCGTGTGCCGCGAGGCCGACATCATCGTCGCCGCCGCCGGAGCGGCGCGGATGGTCACCGCAGCCCACGTCAAGCCCGGCGCCGCCGTGATCGACGTCGGTGTTTCGCGCACCGAGGCCGGCATCGTCGGCGACGTCGACTTCGACGCCGTCCAGGCCGTCGCCGGTGCCATCACCCCGATGCCGGGTGGCACCGGCCCGATGACCATCGCCTGCCTGCTGGAGAACACCCTGTCGGCGGCGCGCATGCTCGGGGCCTTCCCCGCCTAGGGGCATCGACGGCCGGCGTGGAACGTTACGACTACATCATCGTCGGTGGTGGTTCCGCCGGTTCGGTGCTGGCCAACCGTCTCAGCGCCGACGCCGACTCCAAGGTGCTCGTGCTCGAGGCGGGCAGGCCCGACTACTGGTGGGACGTCTTCATCCACATGCCGGCGGCCCTGATGTTCCCGATCGGCAACCGGTTCTACGACTGGAAGTACGAGAGCGAGCCCGAGCCGAACATGAACGGGCGCCGGGTGTCCCACGCCCGCGGCAAGGTGCTCGGCGGTAGCAGCAGCATCAACGGGATGATCTTCCAGCGGGGCAACCCGATGGACTACGAGAGATGGGCCGCGGACAGGGGGATGGCAACGTGGAGCTACGCCCATTGCCTGCCCTACTTCAAGAAGTCGGAGACCTGCCTTGCGGGAGCCGACGAGTGGCGCGGCGGTGGTGGGCCACTGGTGCTCGAGCGCGGGCCATCGCAGAACCCACTCATCGAAGCCTTCTTCGAGGCCTGCCAGCAGGCGGGCTACCCGCTCACGGCCGACGTGAACGGGTACCAGCAGGAGGGCTTCGCCCGCTTCGACCGCAATGTGCACAAGGGTCGCCGGCTCAGCGCCGCTCGCGCCTACCTGCATCCGGCGATGAGCCGCCCCAACCTGAAGGTTGTCACCCGCGCCCTGGTCCACCGCGTGAACTTCGACGGCACCCGCGCCACCGGGGTGAGGTACGAGAAGGCAGGCAGGCTCCACACTGTCCACGGCAACGAGGTCGTGATCTGCGGCGGGGCATTCAACACCCCCCAACTCCTCCAGCTCAGCGGCATCGGCAATGCCGCCGAACTGGGCAAGCTGGGCATCGACGTGGTCCATCACCTGCCGGCCGTCGGCGAGAACCTGCAGGATCACCTCGAGGTCTATGTGCAACACGCCTGCACCCAGCCGGTGTCCCTGCAGCCGAACCTTAGACTCTGGCGGCGGCCCATCATCGGTGTGCAGTGGGTGTTCGGCAGGGGGCCGGGGGCAAGCAACCACTTCGAGTCCGGTGGATTCGTGCGCAGCAACGACGAGGTGAGATATCCCAACCTGATGTTCCACTTCCTGCCAATCGCGGTGCGCTACGACGGATCGGCGCCGGCCGGAGGTCATGGGTACCAGGTCCACATCGGGCCGATGTACAGCGATGCCCGCGGATCGGTGAAGATCGTGTCCACCGACCCGAGGGTGAAGCCGGCGCTGAAGTTCAACTACCTGTCCACCGACCAGGACCGGCGGGAGTGGGTCGAGGCCATCCGTATCTCCCGCTCGATCCTCGGCCAGGCCGGGTTCGCGCCCTACGACGCAGGCGAGACCTCACCCGGCCCCGAGGTGGTCACCGACGAGCAGATCCTCGACTGGATCCGCAAGGACGGCGAGACCGCCCTGCACCCCAGCTGCTCGTGCCGTATGGGTGCTGCCTACGATCACAGCGTCGTCGACCCGTTGACGATGAAGGTCCACGGAGTCGAAGGTGTGAGGGTGGTCGACGCGTCGGCCATGCGCTACGTGACCAACGGCAACATCTATGCACCGGTGATGATGATGGCCGAGAAGGCCGCCGATCTCATCGCCGCCAACACCCCCCTCGCCCCCGAAGTGGCGCCCTACTTCCACGCCCCGACCTGACCGGCTGGGTCTGCAAGTATCGCCCCGTGACCGAACTTCCCTCACATGCCCGGGTGGTGGTGATCGGTGGCGGCATCGTCGGCTGCTCCACCGCTTACCACCTCGCCAAGTTGGGCCTCACCGACACGGTGCTGGTCGAGAAGCACCAGCTCACCTCGGGCTCCACCTTCCATGCCGCCGGCCTCGTGGGCCAGTTGCGCACCAGCGCCAACATCACCCAGCTGCTCGGCAACTCGGTCGAGCTTTACCGCACCCTCGAAGCCGAGACCGGCCAGGCAACCGGGTGGAAGATGAACGGTGGGCTGCGCCTCGCCTGCAACCAGGAACGCTGGACGGAGGTCAAGCGCCAGGCCACCACCGCCAAGAGCTTCGGACTGGAGATGCACCTGCTCTCGGCGCGAGAGGCTCGGGAGCTGTGGCCACTGATGGAGGTCGACGACGTGGTGGGCGCGGCCTTCTTGCCCACCGACGGCCAGGCGAACCCGAGCGACATCACGATGGCCCTCGCCCGCGGTGCGCGCATGGCCGGCGCCACGATCTGTGAGCACACCGAGGTGCAGGGCATCGAGGTCGATGACGGCGTGATCCGGGCGGTCGTGACCGATCAGGGACGCATCGAGTGCGAAACCGTGGTCGTCTGCGCCGGCCAGTGGACCCGCGCCCTCGCCGCCACTGTCGGCGTCAACGTTCCCCTCGTGTCGGTGGAGCACCAGTTCATCATCACCGAGCCAATGTCACCGGAGGTACCGCGCAGTCTGCCGACCCTTCGCGATCCGGACCGGCTCACCTATTACAAGGAGGAGGTCGGCGGCCTGGTGATGGGCGGCTATGAGCCGAACCCTGTCGCCTGGGCAACAGGGGGTATCCCCCGTCCTTTCCACTTCCAGTTGCTCGACGGCGACTGGGACCACTTCGCCCCCACGATGGAACTCGCCATCGGGCGTGTGCCGGCCCTCGCCAACAGTGGGGTGCGTCAGCTCGTGAACGGCCCGGAGAGCTTCACCCCCGATGGCAACTTCATCCTCGGCGAAGCACCTGAGCTGAAGAACTTCTTCGTCGGCGCCGGCTTCAACGCCTTCGGCATCGCTGCCGGTGGTGGCGCCGGACAGGCCCTGGCGGAATGGGTGCACGACGGTACAGCGCCCTACGACCTGTGGGTGGTGGACCTGCGTCGCTTCGGTCGACCACACCGCGACACCGGTTGGGTGCGTACCCGTACCCTCGAGGCCTACGCGAAGCACTACACCATGGCTTGGCCGTTCGAGGAGTACGACAGCGCGCGGCCCTGCCGCACATCTCCGCTCTACGACCGGCTGGGCGCGGCCGGTGCTGTGTTCGGCGAGAAGCTCGGATGGGAACGCCCCAACTGGTTTGCCGACGCGGCCCGCGGCGAGTCTCCCCACGACGCGTACACCTATGGTCGACAGAACTGGTTCGCCGCCGTGGGACGCGAACATCGCGCTTGTCGCGAGGCTGCTGTGGTGGTCGACCAGACCTCGTTCGCCAAGTACGCGTTGAAGGGCCCCGACTCCCTCGCCGCCCTCGACTGGCTCTGCGCCAACGACGTGCGCAAACCGGTCGGTTCTCTCACCTACACCCAGATGCTCGACGACCGGGGCGGCATCCAGTGCGACCTCACGGTGGCCCGGGTGGCCGACGACGAGTTCTATCTCGTCACCGGAACCGGATTCGCCACCCACGACTTCAACTGGATCGTCCTCAACATGCCCCCTGGGGCGAACGCCCAGTTGTTCGACGTCACCTCCGCGTTTGCGGTTCTCGCCCTCATGGGCCCGGCTTCGCGCGCCGTCCTCGGGGCCGTCACCGACGCTGATCTCAGCAACGACTCGTTCCCCTTCGGCACCCTACGCACGATCGGTATTGCGGGGTGTCCGGTGCGCGCCCTGCGCATCACCTACATGGGTGAACTCGGCTGGGAACTCCACCTGCCCGTCGAGCATGCACCGGCGGTCTACGACGCGGTCATGGCCGCGGGCCGCGCTCATGGGTTGATCAACGCCGGGTACCGGGCCATCGAGAGTTGCCGCCTCGAGAAGGGCTACCGGGCCTGGGGCAGCGACATCGGCCCGGATCACACACCCCTCGAAGCGGGTCTCGGATGGGCCGTGAAGCTCAACACCGGCATCGCGTTCCGCGGTCAGGAGGCAATTCAAGCCCAGAAGGCCACCGGCGTGGGCAAGCTGCTCGCCGCCTTCACCGCTGCACCCGACGTGGTCCTCCTCGGACGGGAGACGATCTATCGCGACGGGCAGAGGGTGGGATGGCTCACCAGCGGCGGGTTCGGGTACACGATCGACCGTTCCATCGGCTACGGCTACGTGCGCAACCCCGACGGCGTCAGCCGCGACTGGGTGCTCACCGGCCGCTACGAGCTCGAGGTCGCCACCGAGCGGGTCCCGGTCGAGGTCAGTCTGAGCCCCCTCTACGATCCGGCCAACCACCGCGTCAAACAATGAGGCAACGGGCCGCCCGGCCGAGCCCGTACGCTGGGCACCGTGACCGGTCGTCAAAGCTCTGTGCCCCGACGCGTCGGGGCAATTTCAACCCAGAAGGGAAGCAGTAGATGAGCGACGATCTCGACCTGGCATCCCTGCCCGACGACGAGCTCGTCACCCAGGTCCACGAGGACCTCTACGACGGCCTGGCCGCCGAGGTCGCCGAAGCCACCCTGATCCTGCTCGACCGGGGCTGGAGCCCCGAAAGGGTCCTCAACGAGGCCCTGGTCGAAGGAATGCGCATCGTCGGTATCGACTTCCGCGACGGGATCCTCTTCGTGCCCGAGGTGCTCCTGTCGGCCAACTCGATGAAGGCGGGAATGGAGATCCTGCGCCCACTGCTGGCCGAGACCGGCGCCGAGTCCGTCGGCAAGGTGGTCATCGGCACCGTGAAGGGCGACATCCACGACATCGGCAAGAACCTGGTGGCGATGATGCTCGAAGGTGCCGGATTCGATGTCATCGACCTCGGCATCAACACCGACGTCGATGCCTTCCTGGCCGCTATCGACGAGCACCGACCCGACATCTTGGGCATGTCGGCCCTGCTCACAACCACCATGCCGTATATGAAGGTGGTCATCGACACCCTGCGCGAGCGCGGCCTACGTGACCGGCTTGTCGTCCTCGTCGGTGGCGCACCCCTCAACGAGGAGTTCGGCAAGGCCGTCGGCGCCGACGCCTATTGTCGCGATGCTGCCGTCGCCGCCGAGACCGCCAAACAGCTCGTCACCGCGCGGCGCGGCAACGCCGAAGCGCCCGGACCCTCCGTCTGACCGGGCCCCATGGCTCCCCCCCTCGTACTCGCCTGTGGAGCACTCGTCGCCGAACTGCGCGCCGTGCTGGCGGCCGGCGGCCTCACCAACGCCGTCGAAGTGAGCTACCTGCCGGCCAACCTCCACAACCGCCCCGAGCAGATCGTGCCCTCTCTTCGCCGATTACTGGCCGAAGTGGACCCCGACGGAGATCGCCGGGTGCTGATCGGCTACGCCGACTGCGGCACCGGTGGCGGGCTCGATGCCCTGCTCGCCGAACGGCCCAATCTGCACAGACTGCCGGGCAGCCACTGCTACGAGTTCTTCGCCGGCAGCGATCTGTTCCTCGCGCTACACGAGGCCGAGCTCGGCACCCTTTACCTCACGGACTTCCTAGCCAAGCACTTCGACGCCCTCGTCTGGCAGGGTCTCGGCCTGGACCGACACCCCGAGCTGAGCGACGTCTACTTCGCCAACTACACGCGAGTGCTTCTCCTCTCCCAGACCGAGGACCCGGCCGTGATCGCGGCCGCCCGCGATGCCGCCCAGCGCCTCCGGCTCGGCTTCGACCACGTCCACGTCGGCTTGCAGACCTTCGCCGACGCCGTCGAGGTCGCCGTCGGGCTGTCGACCAGGAGAAACGCCTGATGAGCCGCCGTGGAGCCGACGAGGTCGTGGTCATCATGTGGCGCGACATCCCCGCCCAGGTCAATGGCCGATCCGGCGACGCCAAGCACGGCGTCGTCCTCCCCCGTCGCTTCCAGAGGGCCATCGACCGCGCGGCGATGGTGGCCGGCAAGAAGACCGCCCAGGAGTACGTCGCCGAATGGAGACGAGCGAGCCACCCCCTCACCGGCGACCTGGTCGAGTGCGTGACCGCGACCGCCTCGGCCATCGAGGCCGAGTTCACTCCCACCAGGCTCAAGTCGCTCGTCGACAACGGAGGCCGGGACCCCGCCTCAACCACCCCCGAGGAGCTCCGCTCATGACCCACACCCTCATCAGCTCCGCGACGCGAGAAGTCGTCATCGGGTTCGACAGGCCCTTCGTGATGATCGGGGAGAGGATCAATCCCACCGGCCGCAAGCTCCTCGCCGCGGAGATGGTCAACGGCGACTTCGGCCGGGTCGAGGCCGATGCCTTGGCCCAGGTGGCGGCGGGCGCCCACATGCTCGACATCAACGCCGGAATTCCCCTCGCCGACGAACCTGCCCTTCTGGCCCGCGCTGTCCAACTGGTGCAGGCGATCACGGATGTACCCCTGTCGATCGACTCCAGCATCGTCGCCGCCCTCGAAGCCGGGCTCAGCGTCTATCAGGGCAAGGCACTGGTCAACTCGGTCACCGGCGAAGACGAGCAAATGGAGAGGGTGCTGCCCCTGGTGGCCAAGTACGGCGCTGCGGTGGTGGCGATCAGCAACGACGAGACCGGTATCAGCGAGAACCCCGACGTGCGCTTCGAGGTCGCCCGCAAGATCGTCAACCGTGCCGCCGACCACGGCATCCCCGCCTGCGACGTCGTGGTCGACCCGCTGGTGATGCCCATCGGCGCCATGGGTACTGCAGGTCAGCAGGTGTTCCAGCTCTTGCGCCGGCTGCGCATTGAGCTCAAGGTCAACACCACCTGCGGCGCCAGCAACGTCAGCTTCGGGCTGCCTTCTCGCAACAACATCACCGGCACCTTCTTGGCGATGGCCATCAGCAACGGGATGACCTCGGCGATCATGAACCCGCTGCATCCCGAGGTGAAGTCGATGGTCATGGCCGCCGACGTGCTCGCCGGCAACGACCCCGACTGTGCGGCATGGATCCGAGTCAACAGGGACCCCGCAGCCGACGCAGGCCGCGAGCGACGCACCGGGCGCCGCGGGCGACGAGAGTAGACCTGTGCCGCGCATCGTCTTCACTCCGTCGGGACTCGACGGTGAGGTCGCGGCCGGAACCACCGTCCTGCAGGCCGCCCGCCAATTGGGCGTCGACCTCGACTCGGTGTGCGGCGGACGCGGCATTTGCGGGCGCTGTCAGGTCTCGTTCAAGCTCGGCACCTTCGCCAAGTGGGCGATCGAGAACGGCGAGGATGCCCTCAGCCCATGGGGCACCACCGAGGAGGACTACGACACCCGCCGAGGCATGCAGCCCGATCGACGGCTCGGGTGCTCCGCCACCGTGCGCGCCGATGTGGTCGTCGATGTGCCGACTGAGAGCCAGGTGCACCGGCCGGTGGTACGCAAGAGTCTCGACCTCGCCGATGTCGTTCTCGACCCTGCCGTGTCGCTCGCCTACGTCGAGCTACCCACCAGCCACCTCGGTGACGCAACCTCGATGAGCGACCTGGTGATCAACGAACTCCTCGCCGAGCACGGTCGCAGGGTCACCCATCTCGACATCCATGCCCTGCAACAGGTTCACAGAGCCTTCGACGGTCGGCCCCGTGCGGCAACGGTGGCCATCCGCGCCGATGCCGTGGTCGCCGCTTGGCCAGGCTTCGTCGATCGGGCCTGTGGAGTGGCGATCGATGTCGGCAGCACAACCATCGCCGGCCATCTTTGCGACCTGTCCACCGGTGAGGTGCTCGCCTCTGCTGGGAGGATGAACCCCCAGATCCGCTATGGCGACGACCTGATGAGCCGGGTGTCGTACGTGATGATGAACCCTGGCGGGGACCGAGTTCTCACCGACGCCGTACGCGGTGCACTCAACGAGTTGATCGTCGAACTCTGTGCCGAGGCCGCCATCGCCGTTTCCCATGTGCTCGAGATCGTCCTCGTGGGCAACCCGATAATGCACCACCTCGTGGCCGGAATCGATCCCACTCCACTCGGCCAGGCCCCGTTCACCCTCGCCACGGCCGACTCTCTCGTGGTGCGCGCTGAGCAGTTCGATCTCGCCGCGCCCAACGCCCAGGTTTACCTCGCGCCGTGCATCGCCGGCCACGTAGGAGCCGACACCGCGGCGGTGATCCTCAGCGAAGGACCTCACCGCTCCCCCACCATGCAACTCGTCGTCGATGTCGGCACCAACGCCGAGATCGTGCTCGGCGACTCCACCCGACAGTACGCGGCAAGCAGCCCTACCGGCCCGGCCTTCGAGGGAGCCCAGCTCAGCTGCGGCCAGAGGGCCACCACTGGTGCCATCGAACGGGTGCGCATCGACCGCGAGACCCTCGAGGCTCGTTTCAAGGTCATCGGCTGCGACCTGTGGAGCGACGAACCGGGGTTCGCCGATGCCACCGAGGACCTCCGCATCTCCGGCATCTGTGGGTCGGGCATCATCGAGGTGGTGGCGGAGATGTACCTCTCGGGCATCATCGACGCCGACGGAGTGGTGCAGGGCTCGCTCGCCGATTTCAGCCCGCGAGTGGTCGCCGACGGCCGCACCTTCAGCTATGTGGTCCACCACGTGCCAGGTGTCAGGCTTGTCATCACCCAGAACGATGTGCGCGCGATCCAGCTGGCGAAGGCCGCCCTACGAGCCGGAATCGAACTCCTCCTGGAGCACGCTGGGGTCGACGAGGTCGCCGACATTCGGCTCGCCGGCGCCTTCGGCAGCCACATCGATCCCCTCTACGCGCTGGTGCTCGGGCTCGTCCCCGACTGCCCTGTGGAGGGTGTGCACTCGGTCGGTAACGCCGCCGGAGCAGGCGCGGTCCGTGCCCTGCTGTCGGTGGCAGCACGACGCGAGATGGAGGCCGCCGCCCGCCAGGTGGTGAAGATCGAGACTGCCACCGAACCCGGCTTCCAGGCCAAGTTCGTCGCCGCGATGGCGTTCCCCCACGCCTCATCCCCCTCGCCTCATCTGGCCGCGGTGATCACCCTCCCCGACTCCAAATCGGCCGGGACTCCACGCCCGGGCCGACGACGAGGCCGACCCGAAAGGGATCGTTCGTGACAGAGGGCGCTGCTGATCCACCCGTCGGCCGACGTTCTGGAGGCCGAGCCAACCGCGCTGCCATGAGGGCGGCACGAGTCGTCGAGCGCGTCCCCTATCTCACCCTCACGATGGCACCCTTCGAGATCCTCGGCGAGGAAGCGCTGAGCACCATCGAGCACACCGCCGATACCGTGCTCGCCGAGGTCGGTATAGAGGTTCGCGACCATCCTCAGGCCCTGCAAGTCTTCGCCGCGGGTGGCGCCCATATCGACGGCACACGGGTCCGTTTCCCACGCGGCATGTGCCGTGAGATCATCACCGCCAACGCGCCGCCCACCTTTGTGCAGCATGCCCGCAACCCGGTCAACGATGTCGTGATCGGCGCCAACCACACCGTCTTCGCTCCCAACTACGGGTCACCGTTCGTCCACGACCTGGACCGCGGCCGCCGGTACGCGACCCTCACCGACTTCCACAACTTCGTCAAGCTCACCTACATGTCGCCCTACCTCCACCACTCCGGTGGCACCGTCTGCGAGCCGGTCGACGTGCCGGTCAGCAAGCGTCACCTCGACATGGTCTACGCCCACCTGAAGTTCAGTGACAAGCCCTTCATGGGTTCGGTCACGGCCGGCTCTCGCGCCGCCGACAGCATCGATCTGGCCCGCATCGCGTTCGGCGGCGACCTTCGTGACCGCACAGTAATGACCAGCCTGATCAACGCCTCCTCGCCCCTGGTGTGGGACGGTTCGATGCTCGCCGCCGCCCAGTGCTACGCCGAGCACAACCAGGCGACGATCATCACTCCGTTCATCCTCGCCGGGGCGATGGCACCGGCCACCAGCGCCGGAGTGGCCGTGCAGACCCTCGCCGAGGCCCTCGCCGGCATGTCCTTCGTCCAACTTGTCCGCCCCGGAGCACCGGTGGTGTTCGGCTCCTTCGCCAGCAGTATGAGCATGCAGACCGGCGCCCCCACCTTCGGCACCCCGGAGCCGGCGATGGTGCTCTACACCGTCGCCGCTCTCGCCCGGCGTCTCGGTGTGCCCTTCCGCTCGGGAGGCGCACTGACCGCGTCGAAGGTACCCGACGCCCAGGCCGCTTACGAGAGCGCCAACACCATGCAGCCCACCATCCTCGGCGGGGTCAACTTCGTGCTCCATGCCGCCGGCTGGCTGGAGGGCGGGCTGACCATCGGTTACGAGAAGTTCGTGCTCGACTGCGACCAGTTGGGCATGATGCACACCTTCGCCCGCGGCCTCGACACCTCCGAGACTGGTTTGGCTCTCGACACCCTGCTCACCAACCCACCGGGTAACCACTTCCTCGGCACCGCACACACCTTGGCCAACTTCGAGTCGGCGTTCTATCTCAGCGACACCGCCGACAACTCGAGCTACGAGAAGTGGGCCGAGGACGGCCGACTGGATGCCGCCCAGAGAGCCAACGTCTTGTGGAAGCGCCGCCTCGCGGAGTACGAGCCACCCGACCTCGACCCAGCCATCGACGCCGAGTTGTCGGCCTTCATCGCGCGCCGCAAGCGAGAGTTACCCGACGAGTTCGCCTGACCGGAACGGGTCAGGCGACGGTGATCGACTCGAGGATGTACAGGGTGAGTGTCAACATCGCATCGTCCGACGGCTCCGGACCCTGGCCATAGGCGAGGATCACGGCGTCGAACCCCGGAAGGGGCAGGGCGATGATGACCTTCGCCGACTCGCTATATGCGCCGCAGTCGTCGAAGCGCAGCATGTCTGCCGGGCCGAGAGCCGTGGGGTAGCCGATCTCCGAGATCGGAGCGCCGCAAACGCCGTCGGCGGGCGAGAAGCCTTCCAACAGTTCGGCCGTCGTCAGGTCCGTTGCACCGAACGCCAGGACCGAAAACCCAAAGGTGTCGTCGTCGCTGTAGTACCCGTCGATGCTCTCTGCACCGGTCACATTGGGCACGGTGAAGTCGCCGATGACTGTTTCGGTGGTGTCGAGTTCGAAAGCGTCGGGCATCAGTACTGTGAAGGTGAAGGTGTCGTCGGTGACCTCGATGAAATTCGCTTCGGGTGAGTCGCTGGTGGTGTCCACCGGTTCAGCAGTCATCGGTGGTGCGGTGCTCTTGGGCAGGGTGATGACCAGGGTGTCGCTGGGCGCAGCCGTCATCGCCACCGTCGGCGATACCGTCGGCGTAACTGTTACGGCCACAGTGGTCTGGGGGGCAACGGAGGGGCTCTTGTCGTCGTCACCTCCGGCGAGTAGCACAACACCGCCGACAAGGGCCGCGGCGGCGACTGCACCACCGATGATCAGGCCCGTCTTCTTCTTCGGTGGCGTTGGAGGTGGCCCCTGGGGACCATAACCGGCAGGCGCGTATGCCTGCTGGGGATAGCCCTGCTGGGGATAGCCCGAGGTGGGTGGCATCTGCTGGGTTGGCGGATACTGGGGAGGTGGCTGCTGCTGTGGACCCTGGGGACCGTGAGGCGGTTGGCCCGGTGGCGGGGGCGGGGGAAGCGGCTCGTTGTTACCCATCGGGCGATCCTAGTCAACGATCACCGCGGCGACGCTGGATCTCCACGCTGATGGCAGGCACCACCTCGTGCAGATCGCCGATGACTGCGTAGTCGGCCTTGGAGACCATGTTCGCCTCGGGGTCGGTATTGATCGCGAGGATCTTGCGCGAGGCCATCGCCCCCACCCAATGCTAGGCTCCCGAGATGCCACAGGCGAGGTAGAGATCGGGGGCGATACGAGTACCGGTCTGGCCGACCTGGTCACTGTGGCTGCGCCAACCGTTGTTGGTGACCGCGCGCGAGCACCCGACCACCCCACCGAGCAGCTCAGCGAGCACCTCGAGAGGTGCGAAGCCTTCAGCCGATCCGACACCTCGACCACCACCCACCACCACTGTTGAGGTCGCCAACGAGACACCGGCCACCCTCTCGCCGCGTTCGACCACGATCGTTCGCGCCAGTGAGGCGTCGAGCGCGGGTTCCATCACCTCGGTCGTGACCGTGCCGGGTGCCTCAGTGGCCTCGATCCCATGATGGGCGACCGTGAGCAGGGCAGGGCCGGAGCCGAGGGTGCACTGCTCCAGCAGGGAACCACCCCAGCGCATCCTCACCAGGTTCCGCGGCTCGCCCGGGCTGACCTCGGTGCAGTTGGCCACCATCGGCACATCGAGTAGTGCTGCGGCCTGGGCCATGACCTCGTTGCCCTTGTCGCTGCCGGCCGCCAGCACAGCGCGAGGTGAGAGTCGACCCACGAGCTGGGCGACGGTCGCACCCCAGGTTTCGGGGCCGTAGTCGAAGAGGAGCTCGTGGTGGGCCTGGATGACGACAGACACACCGTGACGCCCGAGCTCAGGGGCGAGACCATCGGCGGCGGCACCGATGGTGACGGCGTGAATGGTGGCGCTGATGGTGCGGGCGAAGGTGACCGCCTGCAGGGAGGCCGGGGCAAGCACGCCCCGGTCGTGTTCGGCGACGACGAGCACGGTCATCGCAGAAGTCCCAACTCATCGAGGAGGTCGACGATGGCCGGTACGGCCTGCACACCCGTACCGAGCATGATCGTGTGACTGGCCGGCTCGACCGAGGGCAATAGGGTGACCATCCGCTGGCCACCCGGCTCCGCGGAGGGTGGGAGCTCGGCGATTGCGACCTTCTTCGACGCCAGCCGACCCCTCAGTGTGGGGTAGCGAGGCAGGTTGATGCCCTCTTTCACCCCCAAGACTGCGGGCATCGGCACCGAGTACACCTCGACCCCGGCGTCGGCTTCGCGTCTGGCGCGGATGGCACCGCCCTGCACCTCGATGCCTTTGACTCCGTTCACCATCGGGCGGCCGAGGGCGTGAGCGACGCGGACGCCGACCTGGAAGTTGCCCGCGTCGGCGCTCTCGTTGCCGAACAGGATCAGGTCGAACGGGCCACCTCGCGCTTCCAGGTTGCTTATCGCGCCGGCTATGGCGCGTGCCGTGCGTTGGGGGTCCCAGTCGGCACCTTCGATCGGAAGCAGGACGCAGTTCCCGACCCCGACGCTCGCCGCGTAACGCAACTGCTCATCCGCCTCCACCGGGCCGAGGGTGAGCACGGTAGCGCCACCGCCGTGGAGCTCGACGAGCTGAATAGCTGCCTCTACAGCGCACTCCTCGTGGGGGCTGGTGGTGAACGCCAGGTAGGCCGTGTCGACCCCTTGTCCGTCGGCGGTGATGTTGATCTTCGCCCCCGGTGAGGGCACCCGTTTGACGCAGACGAGGACGTTCACGACTTCATTCGGGCGTCGGTGGGATCGAATAGAGGGGTGGCGTTGGCACGTTCGACGGTCACCGGGTAGGTCTCGTTCATGTACATCACCATCAGCTTGGCGCCCTCCACAGCGTGCTCGGGCGGGAGATAGGCCATCAGCAGGTACTTGCCCAGCGACGGGGCGTCGCCCGCGGTGGTGACCCGTGACACCCGACCCTTGGAGTCGATGATCCGCTGCCCGTCGAGGGTGAGGATGGGCTCATTGCCACCCGTGGGAAAGCGGTCGTAGCCGTCACCGCAGAGCTGGCTGTCCATCGAGAGTGTGCACATCGTGGCGACAGGACCATCCACTTCGGCGGCCTGCCGGGCCGCGAGGTACGCCTGCTTGCCGATGAAGTCGGCCCCCTTCACCTTCGGCCGCGCAAGGCCGGCTTCGACGGGATTGTACTCGCTCTCCAGTTCGGCGCCCATGAGGCGATAGCCCTTCTCGACGCGTCCGGTGACCGCGTAGACGCCGATGCCCACGGGGACCATCCCAAACGGCTGCCCGGCCGCCCAGATGGTGTCCCACAGGTTCAGGCCGTGCTCCATGCGGGTGTAGATCTCCCACCCGTTCTCGCCCACATAGCTGATGCGCAACATGGTGCACGGCACCCCGTTGATCAGCACGTCTCGCACCCCTCCGAAGGGGAACCCTTCCTGGGAGAGATCGAAAGGTGCGGCGGTGCTGTCCGCGGTGATCCCGGCCATCGTCGCCATGGCACCCGGGCCCCACACCCCGATCGTGCAGATGCCCGCGGAGACGTCGGTGAAGGTGACCGAACCATTGGTCGGCAGGTGCTTGCGGAACCAATGCTGATCCCGCCCCCCGTCGAAGGCTCCGCTGACGACGCGGAAGTGCTGTTCACCGAGTCTCTGGATGGTCACATCGGCACGGAACCCACCGTGGGGGGTGAGCAGGGGCGTGTAGACGCTGCGACCCACCGGCACGTCGACCTGGTTGACACACATGAACTGGAGAAAGGCGAGGGCACCTGGGCCCTCGAAATCGAACTCGTTGAAGGCGGTGAGGTCCACCATGCCCACCCCGTCGCGCATTGCCAGGTGCTCGGCATTGATGATTGGGCTCCACCAGCGGGCATCCCACTCGTTGGCACGCGGCGCGCACGCCTGGGGGTACTTCTCCAGCAGGTGTGCATTGCCCTCGTACCACTGGGGGCGTTCCCAGCCCCTGGCATCGAAGAACACCGCCCCGAGCGCCTCCTCACGGGCATAGAAGGGGCTGCGACGCATCCCCCTCTGGCTGCTCCACTGCTCGCGCGGGTGGACGATGCCGTAGGTCTTGTTGAAGTGCTCGCGACAGCGGGCGGCGATGTGCCACTCGGTTCGCTCGTGGGGGTAGAAGCGGCTGATGTCGCTGCCGTGTGGATCGCAGAGTTGGGGGTAGCCGTGGGTGATCCACTCGGCGACGAGTTGGGCGATCGCCGGACCCTCCTTGACCCACACCGCCGCTGCACTCCACAGGTTGGCGACCTCGACACACTCGCCGAGCACGGGGTTGGCATCGGGTGTGAGGCTCAACAGGCCGTTGATCGCGTAGCGGATCTCGGCATCGCCGAGCATGTCCATCAGCTCGATCGCCTGCTCCATCTGGGGGTCGAAGTCGTCGTAGGTAAGTGGCAGTTCCGTGGGGCTGAGCGCGGCTTCGGCGTTGCTCGGGATGTCGTCGGGGCGCATCAGGATCGGCCGGTGGGCGTAGCTACCAACCTCCATCGAGCCCGCCGATTGACGCTCGTAGCAGAAGGTGTCCATGTCGCGGATGATCGGGAAGGCGATCTCGGTGTTGCTCTCCTGAAGGATGTCGATCGGGCCGACGTCGGCCATCTGGTGCACGGCCGGGGTGAGTGGAATGGTGGCCCCGGCCATCGCCGCGAGCCGCGGGCTCCACACCCCGCAGGCAATTACCACATGCTCGGCCGAGATGCGACCCCTGTCGGTGACCACGGCCTGCACCCGGGGGGTTCCCCCGGGCACCGGCTCGGTCTCGATGCCGATCACTTCGGTGTTGGCGAACACCTTCAGCGCACCTTTGACGACGGCCTCGTCGCGCATCGCGGTGCCGGTGGCAAGGGAATCGACCACGCTCACACTGGGGGTGAGATAACCACCGAGGATGATCTCGTCGTTGATAAAGGGCACCATCTCCTTGATCTCGGCCGGGGTGACCAACCTGGCATCAATGCCCCAGGCCTT